>OEMC01000314.1_pt2 | contig 18117 bp, 21 predicted proteins | sample 1503201 | NCBI WGS metagenome assembly OEMC01 (sample SAMEA104379564, study PRJEB20068) | metagenome | isolation source: 1998 | reverse complement strand
CGACTGGAGCACAGGCATGAATAATTTTTTTGATTGGGTCAATAATTTATTCAACCCCGATAAGCCAAAGAAAAAAATAAAAGATGAACTGTTTTATAAAGCAGGAAGGAAACCTTATTCAAAAACAAGCAATTTGACAGAGCAAAGAATTGACGAAATACTGGATAAGATCCATCAAAAAGGATACCCCTCTCTTACAGATGAGGAAAAAGAATTGCTTAACAAAGCAAGCAAAGAAGATTTGTAATTTTATATAATGCCATCAGGGTTCCGCACCATTGTTAAAAAGACATTGATCGTAAGTAATGTAGTTACTGCATTTTTTTATTTACTATCAAGCCTGGCGCCTTATATAAACCCAGCCGATTCCTGGCTTATCTCTCTTCTCGGACTTGCTTTTCCAATTTTATTGCTGTTGCTTATTGGATTTATTATTACTTGGCTTATTCTTAAACCGAGAATGCTGCTGCTTTCCCTTATTATATTATTGGTTGGTTATAAAAGTATCGGTGTATTCTGGAGTTTTCATTTGGCTTCAAAATTTAATTACGAGAGAAAACCTTCGAATATCCGGATTGCCACCTGGAACGTCGCCCGGTTTCTTGAATGGAAAAGAAATGATAACGAGAAAAGCAGAACAAGATTGAAAATACTGGAGGAGATAAAAAAGCAAAACCCGGATATTCTTTGCCTGCAGGAATTTTTTCATTCACCGGATTCCCGTTTCTATAATAACATCAGTGAGATCAAAGAAATGGGGTATCCATATCATTATTTTTCCTATGACCCCGACGGCGAACATCAGTATATAGGCGCAGCTATTTTTTCAAAATACCCGATGATTGACACCGGGCTGGTCCGCTACTTCAGACCTTCCATGCCGGAAGCTCTTGTACATGCGGATATCAAAGCTGGGGATGATACTATCAGGGTATTTACCACTCACCTGCAATCGGTGCAGTTCCGTAAAAGAGATTATGATGCCATCAACGAAATAACCAGTGCAGAGGATAGCTTTTTTATTAATTCAAAAACCGTATTGTCCAAACTGAAAAAAGCCATGAAGTACCGAAGCACCCAGGCGGATGTGGTGAGGCAAATACTGGATGACAGCCCCTACCCCGTTGTGTTTTGTGGCGATTTGAACGATGTTCCCAACTCGCATACCTACTTTACCATCCGCGGACAGATGCAGGATGCCTTTCTCAAAAAGGGATTTGGCATCGGCCGCACTTATACCTCGCTTTCCCCTACGTTGCGCATTGATTACATTTTTACCGATGAACATTTTCGTATAGGCCAGTTTACAAGAGTTGTTAAATATTTGTCAGATCATTTCATGCTGATGGCGGATATAGAACTGGAGCCCAAAAAATAGTTATCTTGACTTTATGATTACGCTTCTTCCCCTCCGATGTTGTTGATTTTCCCTTCTCAGGGTTTAAGCCCTATTTTTGTCCCAGTTTTATTTATTAACCCAGCTTTGATATTTCTATTTGGCTTTCGTTGCGTCGCACTCTTCAGCGTTCTGTATTTCTACTGAACATTTCAACACAGAGGCACAAAGCAACGGAGTCTTACAGAGAAACTCAGTGTAACTCTTTTAACGCTGTTACTCTGTGTTGAAAAAAAATAATCATGAACGAACTAAAAGTATATAACTCTTACAGCAGACAGAAAGAAATATTCTCTTCTCTTACTCCCGGCCATGTGGGCATGTATGTGTGCGGACCTACCGTGAGTGGGGAATCCCATCTTGGTCATGCGAGACCATATGTAACATTTGATGTCATCTATCGCTACCTGATACACCTTGCGTATAAGGTTCGCTATGTCCGGAACATTACCGATGCCGGACATTTTGAAGAAGAAGGACGGGAAGCAGAAGATAAGATTTCAAAGAAAGCCGTGCTGGAAAAACTGGAACCGATGGAACTGGTGCAGAAATACACCAACCTGTTTCATTGGGCAATGGAGCAATTCAATACGCTAAAACCAACGATTGAACCAACTGCAACTGGGCATATTGTAGAGCAGATCGGGATGATCGGAGAGATTATCAAAGCAGGATATGGATATGTATCGAACGGTTCCGTTTATTTTGATGTAAAAAAATATGCAGCGTCACATGATTATGGTAAACTGAGTGGAAGAGTGATAGATGACCTGTTGACCGCAGGTTCTCGTGGAGAAACAACAAGAGAATTGGAAGGACAGGAGGAAAAAAGAGATACGGCTGATTTTGCTCTTTGGAAAAATGCTGCACCCGAACATATTATGCGCTGGCAAAGTCCATGGGGAGTGGGTTTTCCGGGATGGCATATTGAGTGTTCAGCGATGGCTACAAAATATCTCGGGCCACAGTTTGATATTCATGGCGGCGGTATGGATCTTTTGTTTCCGCATCATGAAAGTGAGATTGCGCAAAGCATTATCTGCAATCATAAATCGCCGGTCCGTTACTGGATTCATAATAACATGATCACCATTAACGGTAAGAAGATGGGCAAGAGCTATAACAATGTTATCAAGCTCACCGAACTTTTCAGTGGCGATCATCCCGTGCTTGAAAAGGCTTATCACCCGATGGTGGTGAGATTTTTCATTCTGCAAACACAGTATCGAAGTACACTTGATTTCAGCAATGAAGCGCTGCAAGCAGCGGAAAAGGGATTGAAAAGATTGTGGGAAGCATACGAGAAGTTGCGGGATATGAGTTGGGAATCAGGAGTCGGGAGTCAGAAGTCAGAAGTAGAGGCAGAGCTGGATACAAAAGTGAAAAAACTCGTAACAGAGTTCAATGAATTCATGAATGACGATTTCAATACAGCCAAAGTAATGGCCAATATGTTTGAGTTGGTTCCGGTCATCAATTCAATGAAGGATAAAACCATTCCTGTTTCTGCTATATCAAAAGAAACATTTCAATTGCTGCAAAAACAGATGAAGATTTATGCGGAAGATATTCTTGGTTTGAAAAGTGTGACCGAAGCAGATAGTAAAAAACTGAAAGGGGTGATAGACCTGCTCATTGAGATCCGGAAAGATGCAAAAAGCAAAAAAGATTTTGCCACTTCTGATAAAATAAGAAACCAGCTGACACAGTTAGGTATTTTACTGAAAGATGAGAAAGATGGCGGGATGAGTTGGTCAATTGAGTGAATAGATAAAAGATAATAGTGAAAAGACTGTGAACTATAAATCACTATTATCTTTTATCTAATATCTATATTCAACTTTTATAATTCTATGCATTACGTATCTCATCTTTCCAAAGACGAAAAACTCAAAAAGCTTATTGAGCATCACGGCACGTTTACATTAAATAAGCAAAAGAATCTCTGTCTTTATCTCTGTTATTCCATCATGAGCCAACAGCTTTCTACCAAAGTAGCCAACGTTATTAAGAAGCGTTTTCTTGATTTGTATGAAGGAGAACCGACACCCCAGCAAATCGCCAATACACCGTTTGAAAAGTTAAGAGCCATCGGTATGAGCAATGCGAAAGTGAGCTATGTACAGAATGTGGCAAGATTTGAAATGGAGAAAGGCATGGATCATAAGAAGCTTTCGAAGATGAGCAATGAGAAGGTCATAGAATATTTAACACAGATAAAAGGAGTGGGCCGATGGACAACTGAAATGCTCTTAATGTTTGCTCTCTGCCGTGAAGATTTATTTGCTATTGATGACCTGGGATTGCAACAAGCTGTAATTGGCTTATATGATTTAAAACACCGGAAAAAAAAAATAATGAGAGAAAAGATTTTAAAGATATCAGAACAATGGGCGCCTTACCGCACTTATGCCTGTATGTATTTATGGAGATGGAAGGATAATGTACCTGTGAAATAAAAGTAATTATTTGTCCTCTAATAAGAGCTCTTTTAAAAGAAAGTATAACTTACTGAATAAGATCCCATCTTTCCAAATATTTTCCTCCTTCATCATCAAATATCCTCATATTATTATCGTTGTGTGCTTGTCCATTTTTACCGGGGGTTGCTAACCAATTTGCATGACTTTTTCTAGTATAATTAGCAACTATTAAGCTCGGAACAATAAAATAATCTGGTCTTTCTTGAATCCCTTTTAAAAGAACAAAGACATAAAATAAATTCGGATTTTGTAATGACTCTGACTTTTTAGTTAATTGCCAAGCCCGTTTTGAATTTTGGGTTGTTTTGACTTGAATTAAAAACAATTTGTGCTCTCCAATTTTTGAAGCATGAATATCTATGCTATCGCTGTTTCGCAAAGTGACAGATGCCATATACCCTCTTCTGGTTAATTCCCCAGCCACAAAGTATTCTCCGGCTATTCCGGAAAGGCTTATAGAAAGTTTTTCTAAATTTTTCATAATCTTTAATTTCTAAAATGTTTCAAATATCATGTATTAGACCCTAATCATTCATCAACTTCTTTTCAAAACAAACACTGTTGTCCATATTTTTATATTGTCCGTAGTTAGGGATAATATTATAACCGGCTTTTTTATAAAGCCCGATGGCTTCAGGTTGTTTTTTGCCGGTCTCCAAAACGCATCTTTTATAATTTAACTCTCTTGCCCAGGTTTCCAATTCGGCTAAAACCTTTGAAGCTATTCCTTTCCCACGATAGTGTATTGGCACATACATCCGTTTTACTTCCATTGTATCCTGTGAATAGTCTCTGATCGCTCCACAACCAACAGCCAGCTCATTTTCGTAAGCCACAATTACATATTTTAACATGCCGGTTTTGTTGAATTGAGCATAAAAAGCATGATCCTCACCGTCACGGATTTTTAAATCAGCATCAAGCTCTGTTACCAGTTTTTGAAAATCTTCGTTTTCTGAATTAGTTCTGATATAACTGATCATATTATTATCTGCTTTTTTTTAATCTTGTTTTGAGGCCCCGTCTTGCAAAAATATAGCAAGGGAAGAGGTATTCTCAATGCTAGTTTAGCGGTATTTTTGTTTTATGTCAGATACCCTCTGTTTCGATTTTGGCAATACGAGAATGAAAGTTGGCCTCTTTCAGCAGGCAAAGCTTACGGAAGTGATTGTTATGGAAAACAACGGTCTTGAAATGATTGAATCATTGATTAAAAAATTCAATCCTCAGAAAACGATTCTTTCTTCTGTTATTAATCACAATGCTGAAATTGAAACACTGCTGGCTTCAAAAACGAAATTTCATAAACTGGACCATCAGTCAAAGCTTCCATTTTCTACACCCGTAGGGAAACCTGAAACTATAGGAGCCGACCGCCTGGCACTTGCTGCGGCATCTGTTTATTTTTTTCCAAAACAACATAACCTTGTTATTGGCATGGGTAGTTGTATTACATATAATTTTATCAATAGGGATCATGAATTTTTGGGAGGAGGCATATCACCCGGTATGGAAATGCGGATAAAAGCGCTGAATCAATACACGGCGAAGTTGCCAATTGTCAAACCGGATGGCAATGTACCCTTGATCGGATACGATACAGTCACTAATATTCTCAGTGGTGTGGTTCTGGGCATGGCAAATGAGATTGATGGATTCATTAATACATATAAACAGCGATACAGCAACTTTAACGTCCATTTAACCGGGGGTGATATAGTGTATTTGGCCTCCCATTTGAAAAACCAGATATTTGCAGACCCCGAACTAATCTTTAAAGGACTGTATGCTATTAGTGAAGTCAACAACTCTTAAGAGAACCAGCAAGTTAGATATAATGCGTTTGACGTTTTGCTTTCTGTTATTACTACTTGTTTTTAGTGTTAATGCTCAGGATAATTCGCCCTACTCACGATATGGATTAGGGGATATTCATCCTAATTCTCATATTTTAAACAGAGGTATGGCGGGTCTCAGCGCAGCTTTTGCTGATCAGTTATCAGTAAATTTTGCCAACCCGGCATCTTATTCTATGTTTTATTCTTTACAGGAACCCAGATCAAAAAAATCAGCCTATGGAAGAATTCTGCTGGATGTAGGGCTGAACTTTGACAACAGAACATTAAGGGAAACCAACAATCCTCAAAGATTTAAGGCGCCCAATGCCTATTTTTCTTATCTGCAAATGGGTATTCCTCTGAAAAAAGACTGGGGAATGGTTTTTGGTTTGCGTCCTGTTACAAAAATCAGTTATGATATAGAACGTAGAGAGAGGTTATATGATCCGATAACTCATTTACCTATCGATAGTGCCTTGACTGAATTTACAGGTGATGGCGGAGCTTACCTTTTTAATACAGGAACCGGGTTTGCTATTAAAAATTTCAGTGTTGGAGTGAACGGAGGTTATCTGTTTGGTAAAAAAGATTACAGCACACGCAGAACTTTTATTAACGATTCAGTAGCATATAACCGGTCAAACCACCAAACAAGATCCACTTTTGGTGATTTGTTTTTTAATATGGGTATGCAGTATAGGGTTAATTTGAGTAAAGACAAAACCAAATACTTTCAGTTGGGAGTATTTGGAAATATAAAACAGAAACTTAATTCCCGAAATGATTTTATCCGGGAAACCTATTATCAAAGCTCGGATGGTGCAGATCTCAGACTGGATAGTGTGACTGAACAGTTAGATGTAAGGGGAGTGGTGAATTATCCTTCCAGTTTTGGTAGCGGATTTTTAGTAGAGCAATTGCCCAACGAAAAAAGAATCGGCTGGTTATTTGGAATGGATTTTATTCAAAACAATTGGGATGATTACCGGTTCAACGGACAAAAAGATTCTGTGAAAAGCAACTGGCAGTTGAAGATCGGTGGTCAGATCAGACCTTCTTTAAAAGACTCAAAGTATAAAAACCTTGTGGCGTATCGTGCCGGATTCTTTATTGGCAATGATTATCTTCATATAAACCAAAAACTTCCGGAGTATGGAATAACGGCAGGTATCACCCTGCCTATTGCCAATCTGAAGGACGCATCAAGGAGATTCAGAACACAATATTCTCTTGTCAACATTTCTGCTGAGTATATTAAAAGAGGAAACAGAGACAATGTTTTACGCGAAAACCTTTTCAGGATTTCGGTTGGATTCAGCATGAGCGATCTTTGGTTTACCAAAAGAAAATATGATTAAAGCGGATAAAAATATTATATATAAATCTTCAGCAGCTTTTGTAATAAGCTGCTTTTTTCTTGCCGCTTGTGAAAACGATCCGCAAACAGTAAAAGAATGGACAGAAAAAAAGACCCTGTTTGAAGAAGGAAAAAATATAGAAAGTTACCTGAGCCAGGGGGGAAAGATAAAGGCAAAGCTGATATCACCGCTTATGTACCGCTATCAGGCTGATACGGTGTATGCCGAGTTTCCGAAAACACTTCATGTAGATTTTTATGATGACAGTGTGAAAGTGGAAAGCTGGCTCACGGCTATGTATGGTAAATATTTTGAGAATCTGAATAAAGTGTATCTGCGGGATAGCGTCACGGTTATTAATCTTGACGGAGATACTTTACGATGCCCCGATTTGTGGTGGGATCAGAACCTGCAAAAATTTTTTACAGATAAACCAGCCCGGCTTGATGGAAAAGATAAGCATATAGTCGGTACTCAGGGTCTTGAGGCAACACAGGATCTTAAAGTCATTCAATTCAAATATCCTACCGGACCGTTTCAGATAAAGGAAGGCACTTTGCCTCAATAGGAAGCCGATAAGACAGGGGAAGAAAAATACAGACGCAGGAAAAAACCTTTTCAGAAAGGGTAGTAAATAAAAAATCCCGCTAAGCCGAGCGGGATAATTTTTTTAGCTCAATTAACCTTAAAGCCTTCATAGTTACTGGATCGTCGAACTTGGTTTTTCTTAGGTCCTGGATTATAAACGGGACTTTCCATTTTTAAAAAAAAGAAAGTTGATTGATACGGATTTTACTTTGGTTTTTCGGATGTTGGATTAAGAATTTCTGGACGGTTTGGACATTTGGATATTGGAAGCAGTTATATCTGATCAATCAACTTCTGAGTACAAACATAGCATCCGTTTTCATTTCAAAACAGAGCAAAACTTCCCCTTTTTTATACTGATAATTTTACTCACCGGTTCGTAGATTTACGAGTGTATCAACGAATACATATTTCGGCATTACCTATCTTCACCCCCTAAATCATTGATAATGCCTTTTCAAAACAAAACAGTATTTATTACAGGCGCCAGTCGGGGTATTGGGAAAGCCATCGCATTGCGGCTCGCTAAAGAAGGAGCCAACATTATAGTAGCTGCTAAATCAATAGAGGAGAATCCCAAACTCGGTGGAACTATTTATTCTGCCGCCGAGGAAATTGAAAAAGCAGGTGGAAAAGCTTTGCCGGTTCAATGTGATATTCGTTTTGAAGACCAGATTCAACAAGCCGTTAACAAAGCAGTTGCTTCTTTTGGTGGTATTGATATGGTGATTAACAATGCGTCGGCTATTTCTCTCACACCCACAGAACAAACAGAACCCAAACGTTTCGATCTGATGCACGATATCAATGTACGGGGAACTTTTTTTATGACAAAGGCCTGCATTCCTCATTTAAAAAAATCTTCCAACCCTCATATACTTACTTTATCACCACCTATAAACTTAAATCCAAAATGGCTGGCGGGACATATTGCTTATACAATGGCCAAGTACAATATGAGTATGATGGCTATTGGCTGGGCAACGGAATTGAAACAATATAAAATTGCTTCCAATGCGCTATGGCCAAGAACGACCATTGATACAGCAGCGGTAAGAAATATTTTGGGTGGAGAAATGCTGGCTAAAATGAGCCGCACACCCGAAGTACTTGCAGATGCAGCATACTTTATTTTAAGCAAACCGTCTGATGAATGTACAGGCAACTGTTTTATAGATGAAGATGTTTTTGCAAAAGAAGGAATAACTGATCTTGAAAAGTATTCTGTAGTACCGGGAGCAAAACTTTATACAGATTTATTTCTTTAACAATTAGTGATTAAATTCAAAAGGCTGTATCTCTTTGCAGAAATACAGCCTTTATTATTTGCGATAATAAAATTATTTAGCAGGAGGTGGTGGTGGTAACAAAACTGCCTCCGGAATTACATTTTTAACAGGAGCTGTTGTTTTGAGATATGCAAAAATTGCTTTTAGCTCATCATCACTCATTTCGGTTGCAGGCATCATTGACATGGGCGGCATAAGTGGCCTTGTACCTTCAAGTCCCATCCATTTTTTTTCGTGCAGACATTTGATAAATTGTTCTTCTTTCCAGGCGCCAATTCCTGTTGAATCTGAAGTAAGATTTACTGCATAAGTTACGCCCCACGGTCCGGTCCAGGCTGTAAATGATTGGGTAATAATTAGACCTTTTTTTGCAGCTTCTTTCGGATCAAAATCGGCAGCAGGCATTTGTGCAGGATGTCCTGAAAGCATCAGACTCATATCATTTTCAGGTCCATTGGGCCCCATTTTTTTTGGCGTATGGCAATCATTGCAACCGCCAATTGTTACCAGGCGTTCTCCCCATTTTACCTGGCTTTCAAAACCGCCAAAGCTTTCTTTAGCAGGAGTCGTAGTTTCAGTTTTTGAGTTGTTACAAGCAACAAATAAAAAAGCAGCAACGGATGTTGTAACGAATAAAGCGAACATTTTTTTCATAAATTTTTTTTTGAGAGTGAATAATAAATAAAAGCAGTTTTAAGGATGAAACAGAAAGATAAATCGGCAATCGTAAGAGAAAGGTAGTAATTTTTTGAATATTGGTGATCTTGTAAATGATAATTACAATCAATTAATAAGAACCCAGTGAGCCTAATAAAAGATAAAGTTATCGCTTTATTCTTCCTCTTTTTTCTCAGGCCGCATCATCGGGAAAAGAAGTACATCCTGGATAGAAGGCTGGTTGAATAAAAGCATACAAATACGATCAATACCAAAGCCGATGCCGGAAGTAGGTGGCATTCCGTACTCAAGGGCCCGGAGAAAGTCATGGTCAATATACATAGCTTCACTGTCACCCCGTTCCATTAATTTAGTTTGTTCTTCAAAACGGTCACGCTGATCAATGGGATCGTTCAGTTCACTATATGCGTTAGCAATTTCTTTTCCGTTCACCATCAGTTCAAATCTTTCTACCAACCCAGGTTTGCTTCTGTGTTTTTTGGTCAGTGGACTCATCTCTTTCGGGTAATCAATAATAAAGGTGGGTTGCACAAAATGTTTCTCACATTTTTCACTGAAAATTTCATCAATCAGTTTTCCCTTGCCCATTGTTTTGTCAACATGAATATGCAATTGTTTGCATACGCTACGCAGATGCTCTTCACTCATATTACTGATGTCAAATCCAGTATGTTCCTTAATGGCATCGGCCATGGTAACCCGGCGATAAGGAGCTTTGAAATCAATTTCTTTTCCATCAACTATTGCCTTTGTCGTTCCATTAACGGCCATTGCCGCCTTTTCAAGCAATTGTTCCGTTATCTCCATCATCCATATATAATCTTTGTAGGCTACATAAAACTCCAGCACAGTGAATTCAGGATTATGCGTACGGTCCATTCCTTCATTGCGGAAGTTGCGACTAAATTCATACACCCAGTCAAAACCACCTACGATCAATCTTTTTAAATAAAGCTCATTAGCAATCCGTAAGTACATGGGAATATCCAGGGCATTATGATGCGTTGTAAAAGGTCTGGCAGCAGCGCCACCGGGAATGCTTTGCAAAACAGGAGTATCTACTTCCAATGCGCCGCGTTCGTTTAAAAACTCACGAATTGCATTTACAAGTTTAGTTCGTTTGGTAAAGACTTCTTTTACTTCAGGATTAATAATAAGATCAGCGTAACGTTGTCTGTATTTAAACTCCGGATCGGTAACGGCATCAAAAGTCTGGCCCTCGGCTTCTTTTACTATCGGTAATGGTTTCAAAGATTTGGCAAGAACAGTTAGCTCCTTTACATGAATAGAAGTTTCGCCTGTTTTTGTTTTAAATACATATCCTTTTACGCCTATAATGTCTCCTATGTCAATACATTTTTTCCAAACAATATCATATTGTGTCTTGTCTTCGCCCGGACAGATATCATCTCTTTTTAAATAAAGCTGTATGCGGCCTGTAGAATCCTGTATCACGGCAAAATTTGCTTTTCCCATATCACGGATACTCATGATGCGGCCGGCAATACAAACATTGCTGAGTTCCTCTTTCTTTTCTTCTGTAAAATTTTCCTTTATAGTAGCAGCATAATTATTGATAGGATACATCGCAGCCGGGAAAGGATCAATACCCATGCCCAGCAGATCTCCTAACTTTTCCCGTCTTATTTGTTCCTGTTCTGATAAATGTTCAGTACTCATTGTATTCACTTTTCAAAATTCGGACAAAGGTACTGGTTCAATGGAAAGAGCAAACAAAAAAAGTATAGGCTTTATATCGAATTAATACATTTCAAGATTGATGATCGTTGCCGACATTTTATTAGTCTCTATTTTAATAGTACAGGCAAATAAGATTTCAATAATGGGTTCACATGCATCCATTGTTCCACTTTCATATTTACCTTAAATACCGGTCTGTCTCGGGTGCCGGCAATGATGCTTCCTATTAACGCTCCGGGAGCTGCACCGAAAATGAATCCAGCAAGGGCACCTTCCCCAGCTGAGTATGCAAACCAGTAGGCATATGGATCAGCGGAAGCGGCTCCCAAAATTGCAAATGAGCCCCCTACCAATAGTGATGTTAGTAGTACTGTACGACCAAAAGATCTCCTTAATTTGATAGTAGCAACTTTGGTGATAGGTATCTCATAAGCCTTTTCATTTGTTGAAAGAGTCAGAGAACTATCCGATGTTTGAATAAGATAGCCTTTATGGGTTTTCTTACCGGTTTCATCAAAAATTCTAACAAAGGTTTTACTTTGAGATTGTGCTGTCATTACGATTAAAAGGCTGATAAAAATGAGTAGTGATTTCATGATGTTTGTTTTGATGCCTGCCTGTCGGCAAACAGGGTTTACAATTTTGATTAATTTTTTTACTCTTTTTCAAGATTTATATTTTTAATAAAATAAATTATTCAAATAACCATTTTACGATATTGTTAGTAAGCGGTTGTGGCACCCCTTCAATTCCGTTTATATCACCTAAAAAGAAAATTTTAGAAGATTGATGTTTTAGGGTCCCCATTACCGGCAGGGTGCTTTTGCTGTCAAGCCAGCCAAGTATCTGAATTTTTGAATTGGTGTTTTCATTTTCAACAATAGAACCTGCGTTGTAAGAAAAAGGAATTGCTCCTTCCGTTATAGCATGGGGAGCATACTGGCGAACATTGCCATAATGGATACCCTTGAAATCAATGCCTAACATTTCAGCAAGCTGATCGGTTTGCTCGGGCCGCTGATAATCTGAAATCAGAAACAGCGATGATTTGCCGGTTAAAAATCTGTCGTAGGCGCTGAGTTCTGATTCCTGGTAATTACCAAAACTTCCTGCTCTTATTACTTTGCTGTATTGCTGAAGGAGAGAAGTGGTAACTAAGGTTTTGCTGGGCAATTCCTCAACAATAAACCCCTTGCTTCTTAAAAGGTCAGCAAGTGCTTTCCCCTGGTGAGCGGATGATGGAGAAAAACCGGAAATGGTTGATTGCGGGAACCACCAACCGCCACCATCATGTGAAGCATCTATCAGTATTTTCTGAGGCGTATCTTTTATCCAGATTTCATTAAAATCGGAACGGGTACACCCGAAGCCGGCAAAAGACAGTAACAGGATATAAAATATTTTTCGTGGCGTGAAACTAATCAGTGTTTTCAAATTAAAGAAAGAAAGAATGACGGATAGAAAGGTGATTAACTTTTTCATGATTTAGGTTTTATAACTGTCGGTTTAATAAATCAACAGCCGGGTTAATAGATTATATTATTGGTTGGGGTTTTGAAACAATAACAGAACCTGGGTACAGATAACGGATTAATGAATTACCCGGTTCTAATCTTTTCATGCTATTATTGGCGATGATTTTTTTGATGCACTTAGGCAAAAGCCAATTCAATAGCATAAAAAATTTATTCATCCGTCCAGGTATGATTACTTCTTTACCTTTTAACAATCCATCAATAGCTACCGGCGCCACATCTTCCGGATTCATTACAGAGAGACGGGAAAAAAAATTCCCCGTTTTATTCATAAGGGTAAGGGTCAGATTCGTGTTCATACCACCGGGACATAAAACACTCACATGCACATTGTTTTTTTCCAACTCTTTATTCAGACTTTTTGAAAAAGAATAGATAAAAGATTTTGTGGCACCATACACTTGTTTTTTAGGCAAAGAAAAAAATGAAGCCATACTGCCTATATTCAAAATATAAGAATGACAACTACGTTTCAGGTTTTCAAGAAACAAGCGAGTAATCAGCGTAGTGGCCAGTACATTTAACCGGATTTGTTTTTCATAAAGGCTGATACTTCCGTTCTCAAACATTACCGTACTGCCAATACCAGCATTATTTATCAGCATATTGACTTGCAGGTTCCCATTGGTTACTTCATTGAACAGTTCTAAACAACTTTCATCTCTGCATAAATCTTTCTCAATACTGATTACATCAACACAGTAATTACGTTTGATAAAATCTGCGAGAAAATGCAATTCATACCCCGGGAGTGCCACCAGTATAAGATTCATTTTACGGCTGGCACATTCAATGGCCAGGGCTTTCCCGAAACCTTCGCTGGCACCGGTAATGAGTGTATAATAATTGTTAAGCATAGTTTTTTTGTTTTAAAAAGTGAATAGTTGGTTGGAGAGCTTCGGCAAATGGAGTAATAGCATAACCAAGCTCCTGCATTGCTTTTGAACAACTAAATGATTTATTACAGAAAATATGATTGGCTCCTTTAGCAGTAAAAAATGGCTCCTTATGAAGTAATTTTGAGTACAAAAAATGGCAAAGACCATATAGTCTGCCGATATTTTTTGTCCCCCGGATTAATCTGCCGGTTTTACCTGATACTTTGCTGATCGTTTGAAAGAATTCTGTATAAGAAAGATTTTCTCCTCCTATAATATATTTTTCACCACTTGTTCCATTTTCTATTGCCAGGATATGGCCATGTATAAGATCATCAATAAAAACATAATTGGAAACAAGATTTTCGGGACTTGGACAAAAAGTAATCTTTCCCAAAACAAATCGCCTGATCACATTATTAACACTAAGAGGATGGGTTTCAATTCCGGGTCCGTATACTTTGGATGCACTTGCGATCACTGTGAATAATCCTTTCTTGGAATATTCTGCTACCAGTTTCTCTGCCAAAAATTTAGAAAGATCATAGTCATTATCAAACCCGGCGATACGGGGGTCTTTTTCATTCATGGGTTGATTAAGCGATGGCCCGATAACACCACAAGTACTGGTGAAAACCAATTTCTTCACACCGGTTTCTATAGCTGTATCTAATACATTTCGGGTTCCATCAACATTCACCTTATAAAAAACAGAGGGATCTTTGGCCCAAAGTCTTACCATTGCTGCTGTATGATAAACCTGCCCACATCCTTTCATGGCGATCAATAAACTTTCTTTATCCTGTATGTCTCCCCGAAAAACGACAATACCCGGATGTTGCAGCAATTCTTTTGCTGAAGCAGAACGAACAATTGCATGAACTTCATTTCCCATGTCCGCCAGTGTGTGCGCCATTCTATTGCCTACATATCCTGATGCACCGGTTATTAAAATTTTCATACAATAAGTTTTGAGGGTTTACAAAAAAAAGGTCGGAGTATTACGGATTCATAGGAAGAGGATAAAAGCAGGTGCAGTAAAACCGCTGGCCAGACAGATTGCCACCAAAGCACAAACACGCAGAGAACTATTCCAAAAGGTATAGAACCGAGGAATTCTTTTCTTCCATTGAAAGAATGAATTAATGAATACAATACTATATTAATGAGTAGCGCCGGAATTATTCCAAAAGCAGAAATACAAACGAATAATAGAATACCCCGGAAAAACCATTCGTAACAAATCAGGAAAGAGTTTCTAAGTATCACATGCAAGACAGCATGAAAAGATGACCAACGAGTTATCGTTGCTTTTTTATCAGTTATTTTATCAACCTCATTGGCAGACAGAGTAAGTAATATAAGACCGGTTATCATCAGTACTAATACCTGGATACCGGTAGTATCTTTTGGCCATGCAAATAAATTTTCCGGAATGACCGGTAAAAAAAATATCGGGATCAAAATCATGATAATCATTCCGCCGGCATCGCGTATGTGCAGAAAAATCCAATAGCCGGTTTGCACTTTCAATGATATCAGGCTAGCACTTTTCATTTTCCAAACCCATAAGCAAAGAAGGAAAAGCAAAATATAACATAAGGCAAGTGTTGATAGTTGATTAAGGGTATTCATACAATTATTTTTTTAATTGAATGTTAGCTGAATAAAAAGTGCTGTTAATTTCAACTTTACACAGTATGCCGTTTTCATAGTGGTAATAATTATAGTTGCCATCGGGTAAAATAATTTTATACTTGTGATCAGCTATCTTATGAATGGCAATAAATTCTTCAAAAGTGTCTGAATACACATGGCTTATTGTGGTGGGCTCTACTGCATACAGGCTGAGCATATTGTAACGTATTGGATATTTATCAAGAGGTTCAGATTTACTGCCACTATAAACGATATAATTATTACCGGAAGCTTTTATTTTTTTATTGGCCTTCTCGTTTCCATTCATTTTCCGGTAGATGGATGACCAGATCATGATACCCTTATCATAAATAGTTTCTTCTATTGAACTGGACGTAATGGTGAAAATGAAACGAGTCTTCATTTCCGATTCCAGTTTCAATGATGTACGATTGCCGGATGTAGATTGGGAAAAATTAATGGAACCAATAGCGCTGCCATTCCTGTAAATAATATAGACTGACCTTTTCTCCTGCGAAGAAGAAAATAAACTTATAACCATGCAGAGAATTACGAGTCCAAATGCTTTTCCTGCTCTGGTGACGATTAATTGTATTCTTTCTGCTTTGGCAGGATGATGACGTTTGTAACGTCTCAGCAGAAAGAAGATAATGGTTGGGATCATAAAATAAAGTTTAATGGTTAATGTGTTAGCTCAGAAATTGAATAAGCATGATCATACGTGTTTTGATTTTAGTTTTCATAGACTGAAAGCATAAAGAAATACGGGTCAATAGCAGTTTCGTTTTCCAATATGGCTGGGGATGGTCCCATACGGATGCGTAGATAATTTTTACCGCTCATTATATGCCAGATGAAACTTTCACACTTGGCGGAGAAACTGCCCACTATTTCCGGAAACATTTCATATAACATTCCGTCCCAGCAAGCTTTCTCCAGCTCTTCTATTGGTGAAAATCTCTTGCCGTTATCACTTTCATTACCCCGACTGCAATATTTCCGGCTGGCGAACCCGGTACCGGTAAAGAGTAGTATCTCGTGATTAACTGTTTTGAAGTTCATAACTTTTGTTTTTTTCATAGTGCCAAACTACTATCACACAAAGCCCATTTATAATTGAATTTTGCATTAACATTTCCCTGATTTGCAGTTTTTGCAACCAGACTTATGACTTTTTTTGATAACTGGTTTTGGGTCTGGTTAGACCAGTTTAGTTGCAGTTTTTGCAACTAAAAAGGGGCTTTGTAAATTTTGAAGGCAAAATGACTTAACTTTTGAGATGTATTGTTGCGAATTGTCCAAAAAGCCACCAACAATAAGCCAACAATGCCCAACGACCGGTCACAGGAATTTTTGTTCCAGCAGATTAAGGAACTTTTACCTCCCCATGCATCATTAGTGGATAGTGTGGCAGAGATACTGCATATCAGCAGTGACAGCGCTTACCGGCGCATACGCGGCGAAACACCAGTTGTACTGGATGAGGCAAGGGAGCTTTGCAGGCATTTTAAATTATCACTGGATCAGATATTGAATGTTCAGGGAGGGGCAACACTTTTTCAAAATGTTCGGATTGATCTGAAGAACTACAGCTATGAAAAATACCTGGGTGATTTAATAAAAACGGTGAACCACATCGGTAGTTTTATTCATAAAGAGATCATTTACCTGACCAAAGACATGCCGATCTTTCATAATTTCTATTACAAACCCCTGATCGCCTTTCGTTATTTTTTCTGGATGAAGAACATTATGCAGCATCCGGATTTTCAAAACAGAGATTTTGAATTGAGTTGTGTTTCTCCTGAAATTGAAAGACTAAGCCGGGAACTTACCATAGCGTATAATCAAGTATCCTCAGTAGAAATCTGGAATACGGAATCCATTAATTCTGCCATTTTGCAAATAGAGTTTTATAAAGACTCCGGCTATTTTTCTTCCGCCGCTGATATTAAAGCAATATATGAATCACTGGAAGAAACTTTTCTTCACCTTAGAAATGAGGTGGAGTATGGCCGTAAATTTATGCCTGAAGAAAGCCCTGAATCGAAAAAGGATAATTTTAAATTTTTCTATAACAGGGTTATACTGGGCGATAACACAATAATGACAGTAACAGATAGGCTGAAAACAGTTTTTATCAACTATGACGTATTGAATTATATGTTTACCAGGGATGAAGGCTTTTGCAACCCATGTTATGAAGATTTGCAGAACATGATGAAGAAATCAACGTTGATCAGTCAGACAAGCGAAAAGCAACGGAATATTTTTTTTAATATCATGCTGAATAAGATTAATGAACGTAAAAAGAATCTTTAACAAACTTACAAATCATGAACATAAAAGATATACAGCAACAGCTTTTTCAGTTTTTAAAAACCAAACTCCCTCCCGAAACTTCTGTTGCGGATGAAGTGGCCCAATTACTGGGGATAAGCAGTGACAGCGCATATCGACGAATGCGGGGTGAAAAACAGATTACGTTTGAAGAGTTGTATACCATCGCTGCCCATTATCGCATTTCTCTGGATCAACTGATGAATATTCAAACGGGAATTTTTCAGTTTCAGGGAAACATTGTGAATGCTAAAACCTATGGATTTGATGAATATCTTACCGGGATACTCCACATAATGGCCTATTTCAATAGTTTTAAAAAAAAGGAATTCTATTATTCCTGTAAAGACATGCCTATTTTTCATCACTTTCAT
>OEMC01000093.1_pt1 | contig 18188 bp, 12 predicted proteins | sample 1503201 | NCBI WGS metagenome assembly OEMC01 (sample SAMEA104379564, study PRJEB20068) | metagenome | isolation source: 1998 | reverse complement strand
GTTCAGATTCGCCGCCATAATAAAAACTTGTTGAAAATCTGTTCTTGAAAAAAAATTTCCCTAACCCCGGAAGATTTGCCGTTTTCCCCGGGTAATTGACAATTGAGCTTTTGGGCAAAGCAGGGTAACTACTCAACGCAGCGCTGATTCCTTTATCAGTTCTGTCGCCAGATGAATAGCAGTTACTGAAATAAATTCCATCCTTTATCAATTCCCTGAAATAAGGTGTTACAAATTTTTCCTGAACTTTTAAATTCAACACTTTCTCTGTAAAACTCTCCCAAACTATATAAATGATATTGGGTTTTGACGAATCCGAAACGTTTATCACTTGTTCCTTTTTCCCTTCAGCGGCATATAGTGTTTTTATTAATTTCAATGCATCTTCTTCACTCATGTATTCATACGGATTCCCTTTAAGTTGATTCATTTGCAAAACTGAATACATGAGATTCCACGAAGCATTAATTGCCGCATTGTCAGCAAACTGGTTACTGCAGAAAAAAACACTACTCTGGTTTAATGGTGATAGCTGTAATCCACCCCGAACAGGAATGATCAATAGACCGATAAAAATAATTACGATGAAAGCCTGAACACCTCTAAGTTTATTATTTTGTAATAGAGGAGCGGCAGTTTTGATTATTTTTTTAAACCCAAAAAATAGAAACATATAAACGAGGAACATTCCCAGCAATATCAGAAAAACAGGAAGGTGGCTTATTGATGCCCACATTTCTTTTGGTGTAGATAAATACTTCAACGGGGTAAAATCAATTCTGTTGCCCCAGGCCTTGAAAATTTCCGCATCAACAACAATCAGTAATAGTTGAATGAAGAGGATTACTGCTGTGTACACAACGTATACTTTTTTTGTCCTAAAAATTGGAATGAACAGTCCGAAAAGAACAAACAAACAAACTACAGCAGTTATGTAGCTTGCCATTGAAAGATCCATTTTCAAACCATACCAAAGACTTTGAAAAATCAGCCGTGTTGGTACCTGCCTGGCGTATTCCCAGGTACTCAATAGAAAGAAAATCCTGGCGAGCTCAAAGAAAGCCACCCATGTAAAAAGGTAGATAAGAATGAATAAAATCCTTTTCAGCATTTCATAAAATTAAAAAAGCAATCCGACTAAATTGGATTGCTTTTAAATTAATTTAAATTTCCTTCAATTAACTGATCTTTTCCACCTGCATATAGTTCAACTCTACCGGTGTAGAGCGACCAAATATTTTCACCGTCACTTTCAGTTTTTTCTTTTCGTCATTCACTTCCTCAATTACTCCGTTAAAGTCATTGAAAGGACCTTCAATAATCTTAATGGTTTCTCCTACAATGAATGGCTCACTCATGCTCACACCACCAGCCTCAGCCATTTCATCCATTTTGCCCAGCATTTTGTTCACCTCCGCTTTACGAAGAGCTATAGGATGTTCCTTGCCCAGAAAATGAATAACATTAGAAGTATTCTTGATTGTATCTCTCAGGTCATCAGAAAGTTTTCCTTCTGATATTTCAATCATCACATAACCTGGATAATAGTTCCTTTCACGCATCACTTTTTTACCGTTCTGCACTTTATAAACTTTTTCCACAGGCAGAAATACCTGTTTTACCACTTTATCCCATCCGCTACGTGATACTTCTTTATCGAGGTATTCTTTTACCTTTTTTTCTTTACCGCTAACCACACGCAGCACATACCACTTGGATTCTGTCTGTTGCGTATTTTGAGTGTTTTCTGTTTCCATTCTTAAATAATGTTATAAATGAACTTCAAGCCGCCATTGGTTAAAAAATCCATCACCCATATTACGGCAGTAATGACAAGTGTTGCTACAATAACAATCATGGTAGATTGTTGCAGCTGACTCCATGTTGGCCAGGTTACTTTTTCCATCAGTTCCTTGTAGCTCTCTTTGAAGTAAGTTGTAATCTTGTTCATTGTTATTTGATATTTGATGTTCGATGTTTGATGTTAAGAGGCCTAATCAACTTCAAGCCTCAAACCAAAAACCTCAAACTATTTAGCACGGGCACTAGGATTCGAACCCAGATCTAAGGTTTTGGAGACCTTCATTCTACCATTGAAATATGCCCGTAGAAAGCTAAAAGCTATTCCGTGTTACCGAAACAGCTTTTAGTTTATGTCATAAAGATATAAATCTTTTAGAAAAGCCTTTATCTCAAACCCACCAAAAGCGGATCGAAGCTTATAGCTTTTTTTACTTCAAAATCTCAGTCACCTGTCCGGCACCCACTGTACGTCCACCTTCACGGATGGCAAATTTCAAACCTTTCTCCATCGCAATCGGTTGGATCAGTTTTACAGTCAATGCACAATTATCACCAGGCATTACCATTTCAGTTCCTGCTGGTAATTCTACCTCACCGGTTACGTCAGTAGTTCTGAAATAAAATTGGGGACGATATTTCTGGAAGAATGGAGTATGACGTCCGCCTTCTTCTTTGCTCAGTACATACACTTCGCATTTGAAATCAGTATGCGGAGTAATAGAACCAGGCTTACAGATAACCATACCGCGGCGGATATCTTTCTTTTCAATACCACGTAAAAGAAGACCAGCATTATCTCCGGCTTCACCTTCATCAAGCAACTTGCGGAACATTTCCACACCAGTTACTGTAGATGCAAGCGGCTGAGGAATCAAACCAACTATTTCAACCGGTTCGCCTACTTTAATACGACCTCTTTCAATACGACCAGTAGCCACTGTACCACGACCAGTAATAGAGAACACGTCCTCTACACTCATCAGGAACGGTTGATCAACCGGACGAGGAGGCAGCGGAATATAGCTGTCAACAGCATCCATCAACTCATCAATAGCCGCCAACCATTTTTCTTCACCAGCCAATGCGCCGGTAGCAGAACCTTTAATGATCGGCGTATTATCACCATCAAAACCATAGAAAGTCAATAGTTCGCGGATCTCCATTTCTACTAATTCAAGCAGTTCAGGATCATCCACCAAATCAACTTTATTCATGAAAACCACCATACGAGGTACACCTACCTGACGTGCAAGCAGGATGTGCTCCTTAGTTTGTGGCATCGGACCGTCTGTTGCAGCCACAACCAGGATAGCGCCGTCCATCTGGGCAGCACCGGTAATCATGTTCTTAACATAGTCAGCGTGACCAGGACAGTCAACGTGAGCATAGTGCCGGTTAGCCGTCTGATACTCCACGTGAGCCGTGTTAATCGTGATACCACGTTCCTTTTCCTCAGGAGCGGCATCAATTTCATCATATTTCTTTGCTGTTGCCAAACCTCTTTTTGCAAGAATGGTTGTGATAGCAGCTGTAAGTGTTGTTTTACCGTGGTCGATATGGCCAATGGTACCAACGTTAACGTGGGGTTTGTCCCTCTTAAAGGTCTCTTTTGACATTGTTATCGGTTTTTAAAGTTGTTTTTTATTATTATTTACTAAACAACATGGCTACTATTAAGCTTCTGTTGCGTCGCACTCTTCTACGTTCTATTCAATTATTCAACATTCAGTTTGTCATCCTGAGCTTGTCGAAGGATGAGCCGTTAAAGGGAATTGAACCCTTGACCTCTTCCTTACCAAGGAAGTGCTCTACCACTGAGCTACAACGGCTTACTCAGTTAGTAGTTTTCAGTTTGTAGTCTGTAGCTGTGGTATTTAACCACAAACCAAAAACTATAAACTACAAACTAATGAGAGCGGGAGACGAGGCTCGAACTCGCCACCTATAGCTTGGAAGGCTATCGCTCTACCAAATGAGCTACTCCCGCTGCTAAATTCTCATCAAACTAAAGAACTTCTGTGGGCAAGGATGGATTCGAACCACCGAACTCGTAAGAGGGCAGATTTACAGTCTGCTGCCGTTGGCCACTTGGCTACTTGCCCTTTCTGAGCCACTTGTCGGAATCGAACCAACGACCTACTGATTACAAATCAGTTGCTCTACCAGCTGAGCTAAAGTGGCGTAATCACTTCATCAATAATCACCACTTTGGTTTTTCAACCAACGACTTTCCCGATTTATACCGGGACCGCTCTACCATCCCGATAGCAATCGGGATAAAGTGGCATTTGAAATGCCCGCCTTTGCTTAGAGCTACGGCGGTCGAAGCAATAAAGAGCTACCCCCAAATATTAGGGGAGGCAAAGGTAAGGGAATTTGATAATTGGAAAAATCTTTGCTTCGTTTTTTTACGCTGATTATGAGAAAGAAAAGATCCCGTCTCATTTATTACGAGGCGGGATCATGATTAATTTATGCGGCTTGTTTTTCTTTTTTCTTTTTTATTTGAATTAACAGGGAGTCAAACGCTCCATCGAAAGACTCCTCAAAGGATTTACTGGTTGTTTTAGCAAAAAAATTGTGTCGGGGTACGTGTACTCTGATCTCTGCGATTTTATCTTTAATGGTATGAATCACGTTATCGAGTTTCAGGAACACATCTACTTTTACAATGCGGTCATGAAAAACCTGTAGCTTTTGCAATTTCTGATTGATATATTCCACAAGTTTATCGTCCGCATCAAAACGAACTGTTTGAATCTTCACATTCATAGCAATCGCATTTTAAGGTGAAAAAATAAATAAAGAACTTAGGTTTTTGCTCTTAGATTTTTTTACATAGGCTTATTGTTTGGTTCCTTATGAAATTACTGCAAAAAGATTCTGTTTCCAAATAAAATTTTGTTGAAAATTATTGTAAAACTCTCAAAAAATATTTATGCCTTTGGATGTGCTTTTTTGTATACGTCCTTAAGTTTTTCTATGGTGGTATGCGTATAAATCTGAGTGGTTGCAAGACTGGCATGACCCAGCAATTCCTTTACTGCATCAAGGTTGGCGCCATTATTCATTAAATGGGTGGCAAAAGTGTGCCGGAGCACATGTGGGCTTTTTTTATCAAGGGTTCTCATATTGTCTGAAAGTATCTTATTGACAAGATTGTAAGCATATTTGGCATATGGTTTTTTCCCCTTCGCTGTCACCAGTAAAGTATTATCCATTTTGCCAAACTCTCTTTTTTTATGATCAGTATATTCCTTTATTGATTGTAAAGTATCACTATTTACAGGTATAATTCTTTCCTTATTTCCTTTACCAAGTACTTTGATTTGCTTTTTATAAAAATCTATCTGGTTCTCCTTCAGATTTATCAATTCGCTCAGCCGAATGCCCGTATTATAAAGAAGAGTGATGATCATTTTTGTATTCAGGCCGTCCCAATCTTCCGTATTATTCTGAAGCGTTGAAATAAGATTAGCAACATCTTCTTCCTTTATAAAAACCGGTAACCTTTTGTTCAACTTTTGGGCAATAACCTTTGTCATGGGAGTTTGATCAAGATTACCTTGCTTTAGTTGATGTTTAAAAAATGATTTCAGGGAAGAAATCTTGCGGTTGATCGTTCTGGAAGTCATGTTTTGTTCCTTAAGTAAGGCCAGCCAACTGCGGACAAAGCTGTGTGAAATTTCTTTAAGCTTAGTTTGACCAAACTGGGTCTCAAGAAAATCAAAAAACTGGTGGAGATCGTCGTGGTAACTGCGGACAGTGTGTAAAGAATACCTTTTTTCAAATTTCAGATAATCGAGAAAGGATTGGATTTCTGGCCGCTGAAGTTGGTTCATAAAACAGGATAGCTACAAAGTTATAAAACTCTGTAGCTATCTCCTACTTAATGTATAGCTATTACTTAGCTGTCAATTTTTCCGCTGGCAATATTTTGCTTATAGATTGCTTTCAGCACTTCTCCACGACGCTTAACAGATGGTTTGGTGAAGGACTGGCGTTCACGCAACTGCAGTAAGACTTTGCTCTTCTCAAATTTCTTTTTGTACTTTTTGAGGGCCTTGTCTATGTTTTCACAGTCTTTTGAATCAATAATCAGCATAACTTATATACCTCCTTGGTATGTTTTTTTATGGGCAGCAAAGATAAGAGAGGAAATTCATATGAAAAAGCTTTCCTTAAAGGAATTTGTTCCAAGGGAATCCCTTCGGGAGAATTTGGGATTTGTCCGTATGAACTCGTTTGAAGAGCTTTGCTCCTATGTTTACAGGGATAGTTGAGACACAGGGCATAATTAAGAAAATAATCGAAAAAGGAACAAATAAAACCTTTTGGATTAAGTCACCTGTTTCGTCAAAACTTAAAATTGATCAGAGTTTGGCTCATGACGGGGTTTGCCTGACCGTGGAAGAGGTAAAGGGCTCCCGCCACAGAGTGACGGCTATTGAGGAAACATTAAACAAAACCACGCTCAAAAACTGGGATACCAGCAAATCCATAAATCTTGAACGTTGTCTTAAACTGAATGATCGCCTGGATGGTCATTTTGTATCTGGTCATATAGATGCTACCGGCATCTGTATTAATAAGACTGATAAAAACGGAAGCTGGGAATTCGGCTTTCAGTTTTCAGATGAATTCAGCCAACTGATCATTGAGAAAGGATCAATCGCAATTAATGGCATCAGCCTGACAGCATTTAATGTATCTGGCAATACTTTCCGGGTAGATATTATTCCTTACACACTTGAGAATACCAATCTTAAAATTGTGGAACCAGGTCATGAAGTAAACCTTGAATTTGATATGATTGGGAAATACATAAATCGGAAATTATCTTTGGGTAAATAAATAATCATTACTAATCCTGCATCCATATCTGAAAAGCAATTATCTGTTCAAAGGATGCACTATCCGGCACTTGATGGTTTACGCGGCATTGCCATTCTGCTGGTAGTATTCTACCACAATTTTGGATTCTCCAATTATTTTTTCTTCGGTTGGTTGGGAGTGGATTTGTTTTTTGTGCTATCGGGTTTTCTGATCACGGATATACTTTTAAGAACAGTTAATTCCCCGGGGTATTTCAAAAATTTCTATGCTAAAAGGATTCTTCGCATTTTCCCTTTGTATTATCTGAGCCTGATTATCATTTTCATCTTTTTACCCCAGGTAAAAAATTTTCCACTTGACTTATCTTATTATATAAATAATCAATGGTGGTTCTGGTCTTATTTGCAAAACTGGTTTTTGATTTTTCATAACGCAGGAAACAGCACAACTGTCATCCAGCATTATTGGTCATTAGCCGTAGAAGAGCAATTTTATCTTATATGGCCTTTTGTCATTTTCCTGATTAAAAAACCAAAAATCCTTTTATGGGTTACAGGGGGACTCTTACTTGCTATCATGAGTGTCAGGTTTGCAATGTGGACAATGCAGGTAAAAGACTTCAATTATTTTGGTCTTTACACGTTCACCCGTATTGACGGTATCTGTATCGGCAGTATGCTGGCTATTTTACAATTCATGCATTCCGCGTTCTTAAAAAAATATTTTACAGGAGTAGTGCTATTGCTGGCAGGTTTTAATTTTCTTTTTTATTTTTTTAATAAACAAAACCAGTTCACTTTTCCATATCTCGCTGTGGTAGGTTATACTACTTTTGCCGCACTCTTTGCTCTGCTGGTTTATGAATCTGTTGAAGGGTCTAATAAGGTGGTTAATTTCTTTTTAAACAACCCGGTATTAAAATTCTTTGGCAAAATATCCTATGGGCTATACGTTTTTCATTGGCCTGTTTACCTGATTCTATATGGTTCCGTTGAAAGCTGGATAAAAGATGGGTTTAACGACAATAGTACAATGTTGCGAATTGCAGCTTCTATTATTCTTACACTTATAGCGATTTTAATCAGTGTAATTAGTTTTTATTTTTTTGAAAATTTCTTTCTGAAAAAGAAAAAAGCGTTTAACTAAAAAAGACCTGGATGCTGACCCTGTTATTTGTCCATATCATCATTTCATCAACCTGCTTGTGGGCCGGTTTTCTTTTTTACAAATACATTATCAGGTCTTCCGAAACAAGGCCGGTCATTTTTTATATTATCTCTGGTTTGATTTTACTCACAGCCTTGTCCCAGTGGCTGGTGTTATCCCTGCCGCTGAGTACTACGATTCAGATAGCCATTGGCGTTGTCTTGCTTCTATTAGGTTTATCAAAACGAAAGGATTGCAAACAGGTTTTTAGAATATTATTCGAAGAAATAAAAGCTATGCCATTGCTGACAAGGGCCATTTTAGTTCTTGTCTGGTTATTAATACTCATTATTAATTCCGGTCCCATCCTGATGGATGATACGGATAGCTACCATATTCAAACAATTAAATGGATACAGGAATATGGCACAGTTCCGGGTATAGTCAACCTGCACGAACGTTTTGGATTCAACTCATCCTGGTTCAGCAGTATAGCATTATTCAGTTTTTCATCAGGTTCTACCGGTGGGGTTACTGCTTTAAATGGAGTATTATCGCTATGGTTTACTTTTTATTTGTTTAGCACAAGTAGCCGGTCAGTGAAAGAAAATAATTTAGCAGCAGTTTTTTTATTCTTTATTGTTCTGGCCTTTGCTTTTGCAATCTGGCCGATGATAAGGGGAAATGTCGCTACAGCCAATTATGATTTTATTACTACTGTAATAGTATTCATTTTATTTGCTGAAGTTTTTTTTTACAACAATGCTGAAAATAAATCTGCATCGAATATTGAATGGATCATCTGGCCTGTTTATCTATTCACAATCCGGATAATAAATTTTCCCCTGCTCTTACTTGGCCTGTTTGCTATGCTTTTTTTGATCAGGAAAAGGAAATTCATTAGTGTCCTGTTGCCGGTTTCTTTTTGTATTCTGCTCATCATTCCATTCCTTATAAGAAATATTATCATTACAGGATATCCTTTTTATCCATCCACTTATTTCAATTATTTCAATGTTGACTGGAAAGCTGACCCTGCGATGATTGAACAATTACTTTACTACATAAAATATTACGGTCGGGTGAGTACAACCTTTATGGACCTGAACCAAACAGCAGCTTTTCATTTTCCAGAATGGATACCCCTTTGGTTCCGCTATCTATTTTCTTTTGATAAAATAATACTGGTAACTGGATCTGTAGGCTTGCTTTGGGCTTTTATACTGATGTTCCTGAAAAAGAATCAATTCAGCAAACAGCTAAATTTTTTTATTCTTGTTTTGATAGCATGGTTAGACTGTTGGTTCTTTATTTCTCCTGATCCGAGATTCGTTTATGGTTGCTTGCTTTCAGGAGTATTTCTTTTTTTCTATACTATTATTTTGTCGTTCAGAGTCAACAGAACCCTAAAAGCCTTTTTTCCATTTATTCCAGTTTTAATTCTTATAATTATCGGCGGTTATACAGTTATAAAGCTTGTACGCCAGCCGGAGTGTCGGAATTTAGTCTCCTCTGCGTCTATACCAAAACCATTTTTAAAAAAAATAATGCTGGACGGGATTGAAATGCACATACCTGAAACAATAGAGGGAAACTGGAACCCCCGTTGCTACGGATCACCCCTGCCCTGTCTGTATGAGATGAGCCCACGGCTGAAAGCAAGAGGAAAAGATATAAGGGATGGTTTTCGTTTAGAAAAATGAATCTTGTAGATTATCTTCACCGCTGATTAATCTGAAATTTTTGAAAAAGCTTAGCATTGTCATACCATATTATAATGAAGCAGGGATTGCTTATTACGGACAAACTTACAAAGAAGGAAAAAAAATCAACTGGTCAGATGGTTTTCATGCTATTGAGTGCATTTTGAAATACAATATTTTTTCCCACTGATGAAGGAAAATATTATTTCAGGCAGAGATGCAGCCGGTTCTCATACCCTGCAGGTGATAAGCAAAGCCAACCGCTTTAATAAATGGATGTATGATGTATTCAGAAAACAATTGAAAGGTGAAGTACTCGAAATCGGAAGTGGAATAGGAAATATATCCCGCTTAGTACTGGAAGATGATCTTTCTCTTACATTATCTGATTACAATCCCGAATATTTTGAATGGTTAAAAAAAGAATTCAGTTTTGCAAAAAACATCAAAGAAATTATTCAGATCAATCTTCTCCACAAAAATTTCCAAACAGAGTATAGCCGGTTTAAAGAAAATTATGATTCAATTTTTTTGGTAAACGTCATTGAGCACCTGGAAGACGATGCCAAGGCCTTAGAAAATTGCCGTTTCATTCTTAAGCCCGGGGGAAACCTGGTAGTACTGGCACCGGCTTATCAATGGTTGTTTTGCAATTTTGATAAAAAGCTCGGGCATTTCCGGAGATATACGCTTGATAGCCTCAGTGAAGTGATAAGAAAAAATGATTTGACAATAACAAAAAAACAATACTTCAACTTTGCCGGTATTGCAGGTTGGTTACTGTTTGGAAAAATGTTAAATCACAAACTTATTAGTAAAGGAGAAATGAATACTTTCAACAGATTCGTTCCCCTTGCAAAATGGATAGATAAATTTATTGCAAATAAAGCCGGGCTGTCTATTATACTCACAGCTCAAAAACAATAATTCATGCTTCTCCTGTTATTGGCAAGCATCTATATCACTTTCATCTGCCTTGTGTGGGGCATTATGGCTATCCGGTTGTTGCAGGGAATAAATAAACAAAATCCTCTTCCACATTTAAGCATTATATGTCTATTCGGATTTTCAGCGATTACAGTTTTAGCCGGGGTCCTTTCTCTTTTTATCCCATTAGGCAGATGGCCGGTGCAGTTAATTGTATTATTACCGGCTTGTCTTTTTTTATTTTCTAAATCATGGAAAATTGGTTGGGGAAAAATAAAAAAAGAAGTAGCATCTTTAAAAACTCCTGCATTTCTTCTACTCATAGTTTGTACAATATTGTTGTTGGTGATGGGCTCATGGAAAATAGTCCATCCCGACACACTTGGTTATCATGCACAAACAATTCAATGGATAGAAAAATATAAAGCGGTTCCCGGATTAGTGAATCTGCATACCCGGTTTGGTTACCAGGGTTTGTGGTTTCCTGTTTCTGCGTTATTCAGCTTTGATTTTCTCGAAACAAGTGCAGTGACTTTTATTAATACGGCTATCTTATTCTGGTATTTCCTGTTTATATCTGATAAAATAATTAGAAATCTATCGTTGAAGGGAAACTATAGCGATGGGATTGCCTGGATTTTGCTTTTAGCGATCAGCATTTGGAGTTATACCCAGGTAAGGCTTACAGCCACTTCAGCCAGTCCGGATTTTATTACGGTGCTGATGGTATGGACTGTTGTCTATCTTTTCTGCAAAAATCATGAACCGGATAAAAAGAATAATAGCGATGATTTGTTAATATCCTTGCTATGCTTTTCGGCTATCACCCTGAAACTTTCAGTCTTACCTGTTATAGCTTTTCCCATAATAATCCTATTAAAACTTTTATGGAAGAAAAAAATAAAGCAGTTTATTGGAGTTGCTGCTATCGCTGTTATCACATTCTTTCCCTTTGTAGCCAGAAATATCATCACATCGGGATATGTAGTTTTTCCTTCCACTGTTTTAGATATTACAAATGTTGATTGGAAATATGATCAGTCAGCAACCATGCTCGAAAAAGATTACATCAAAGCCTATGCAAGAATTGAGGCAGATAAAACAAAAGAAGAAATTGAGACTTTAGTAAATATGAGTCCGGGTGAATGGATACCCGTGTGGTGGCAAAAACGTTCGGTTGCTGACAAATCAATTCTATTATTATTCATTCTCGCATTTATTATGAGTGTATTAAAGATTAAAAAAATCCTTTCCTCCAATAACTATGTAAAAACAGGACTAATCGTTATGCTGGCGGGAATTATTTTTTGGTTTAGCCAGGCACCGGACCCAAGATTTGGTTTTGGGTTCTTAATCGGATTTATTGCCATCATAGCCCATCTATTTACACAGGATATTAAGGTAAGTAAAATGGCGGTCGTTCTGACATTGAGTATATTCATTATAGCAATTTCTGCTTATACGGCATATCGTTTTAAAAATTTCTTTGCTAAAGAACAATGGCTGTTACCAACAGGAATTGAAAAGATAAGTTATACAACGGTGAATTGCAATGGTCTTCTTATAAACAGACCTCCGGTAGATAAAGAATTCGGAAACACACCTGTTCCCTGCAGTAATGATAGCTGTACGCATTTTATTCCGCGTGGTAAAAAAATAACAGACGGCTTTCGGGCTAAATAGAGTCTTTAATACTTTTTCCACTCATAGCTTTACTGATTGCTTCATTCATCACCCTTTCTGCATATGGCCTGGAGATTTCATTTAAGGCTTCCGTCTTTTTCTGAATATTGTTCTTATCAGAAAATGTAAGTGCACTTTTTAATTCCAATATGGAAATGTTTGTTCTATTTATTTCTTCTTCTGTAAGTAATGTGCCGTGCTTTTGCAAAAACTTTTCTGTCGTGCTGATCAGCTGCTCTGCTTCTGTTCTCGCTTCTACCAATGCCCTCGTTTCCATATCTTCTTTTGCGTGTGTAATTGAATCCATCAGCATTTTCTCTACTTCTGCATCGGTCAACCCATACTGAGGTTTTACTTCAATGCTCTGCTCAACGCCACTACGTAATTCTTTTGCCCTTACACTCAGTATGCCATCAGCATTAATCAAAAAAGACACTTCCACTTTTGCCAGTCCCGCCGGCATAGCAGGTATACCTGTGAGAATAAATTCAGCCAGTCTGCGGTTATCTTTCACCAGATCTCTTTCGCCTTGAAAAACTGAAATCCTCATCCCGGCCTGTCCATCTTTTTGTGTCGTGTATTGTCGCCCGGCTTTTGCAGGGATCTTGGAATTACGGGGAATCAGTACATCCATTAATCCACCCATAGTTTCTATCCCCAGAGAAAGTGGTGTGATATCAAGTAATAAAAAATCTTTGTTATTGCCGGCCAGAATATCAGCCTGCACTGCTGCACCTAAAGCCACCACTTCATCAGGATTTAATTCGTCATGAACTGGTTTAGCAAAAAAATGACTTAGTCTTTCCTTAACCAGCGGCACTCTTGTCGAGCCGCCCACCATGATGATTTCTTCAATATCAACTATAGTAAACTGTGCATCACTCAGTGCGTTTTTGCAGCATTGAATAGTTTTTTCAATTAGTGGATCAATAAGTTTTTCGAAATCCACTCTGTTTAATTCTACGTCAGTTCCCGAGATGGTTCCTTTATATTCTTTATTATTACTTAAAAACTTTTTTGCCTCTTCTGCTTTTAACCTGAACTCCTGCAACAAGTTTTTATGAAGAGAAAGTTCTTTCTCAGTAACTCCTGTTTGCTGCATCCAGTGTCTTACAATAACCTGATCAAAGTCGTCACCACCAAGATAAGTATCGCCATTAGTTGAAAGCACTTCGAAAATCCCATTGCTGATACGAAGAACAGAGATATCAAAAGTACCGCCGCCAAGATCATATACTGCAACAGTTTTTTCCTCGTCATTTCTCATACCCAGACCATAGGCAAGGCTTGCAGCTGTCGGCTCATTTACTACACGCAAAATATCTAGTCCCGCAAGCTTTCCTGCATCTCTTGTAGCCTGCCGTTGCGCATCATTAAAATAAGCAGGAACAGTAATTACCGCTTTGGTTACCGCCGTTTTCAGGATATGTTCAGCTCTGTTTTTTAACTCTTTTAAAATATAGGATGAAAGTTCAACCGGAGAATAAAACCTGTCTCCTACCTGTATCTTCACCAGACTTTCGGTATTATCATCAATTACTTTGTAGGTAAAAAAAGAAGATCGCTCTTTTATGTCGTTGTAGGATTTACCCATCAGTCTCTTTACTGAGAAAATAGTATTCTGTGGTTCAGCAATAAGAAAATCTTTTGCTGCATCTCCTACCGTGATCAATCCTGTTTCTTCAAAGTGAACGATGGAAGGTACTAATGCATTGCCATCATGCTCTTTTAATACAACCGGTTTCCTGCTTTCAGGATGGATGATAGCCACTAAACTATTGGTTGTACCCAGATCAATTCCGACGATCATCTCCTGCTGCTGTAAACTGCCCGTGGCTATGTTAATAGCAATTTTTCCCATTTGAGTTTAAATTCCAAAATTTTAAATCACAAATTCAAAATAAATCCAAAAATCAAATCCCAATAGCGCAAAATTATCAAAGGTTGAGATCAATCTCTTACGAAGATGGAAACAAAAAAGTCTCCCGTTCAGAAGGAAACTTTAGGTTCCGATAGTTATCGGAATTGTTATTGGGGATTTGGAGCTTTACCGTTTACCTCATCAGGTACATTTTACCATATCCTTTATTAAAGTATTTTTCAGTGTCATCATCCTCTGTCTTGAACTTATCCAACGAACGACCATTCAGATTGGTTATAACACGATACAGATAAATACCGTTGGCCAGTTTTTGACCATACTGATCGGTTCCATCCCACTTGAATTCTGTAATATTCCGGCCTATATGCAGAGGGCCCAATTCGTCTTTGGTAATCTCTCTGACAATTTTACCAGTAATAGTCAGTATCTGTATTTTGATATTCTGAGGCACTTCAGCACCGGTAACTGTGAATACAAAAGCAGTAGAGGTGGTAAAAGGATTAGGATAATTGAGCATATTTGAGATCATCGGTTTATTGATAATCTGGAAGCCAACTTTGTATTCAAGGTTGCCGGCAGTATTCCCGCTTCTGTCCTTACCCGTAACGATCAGTTCATAATCTCCGTCCTTCAGGAATGAAGGCAGGAAATCAACCGTTGCTGTATTATCAGGATTAGGCGCTCCAGCTGCTGCCGTAAATTTCAAGGTATCGGTTTTAATGAAATAGTAAGGATGCAATGTGCCATCGGGGTATCGCACCTGAACTTTTACACCAGCCGTATCATTTAAGACCGACCATTTGCTTTCATCCTTCAACTTTATTTCTATATGCGGTTTGGATGAAACTATATCACGATTTAAAATATGAACGCCATCAAAAGTTACGTCCAGCAAAGGATTGGTTTTATCTTCTTTTACAAAGAAGTTCTTATACATAAAGTTATTGAAATGGAATTGCTCGGGTTGATCATTGTCAGGGTTTACATCGAGGTAAAAATTGTTCTGACCAACCAATCCTTGTGACGAGAAGGGATATCTTACATGTAGGGTATCTCCTGTTATCAATGGTTTGAATCTTGAAAGAGGAATACTTGTGGCTACATTATTAGCGTTTGTCAAAATCATTTTTACTTTCAGACTGTCAAAGTTTACTTCACTTATATTCTTGAATGCAACCTTAAAGTCCATCGGCTCACCCAATTCAAAAGTATCTTTCATCTGGAGGAGAATATTTGGCGCTAATGCTCCTTCGGGCACCGGAGTATAAGTCAACCGCCAGTATTTTAGCTGATAAGGAGTCAGGTTAATTGAATCAATATTTCTCATTCTTAATTTTAAGAATGGATATTGGGTAGCATTGATTGCAGAAAGATCATAATCCTGCTGGCTTAAGGTCAGACTATTTAATAAATTTACTTCACCACCTGTATTATCAATGCCTATTACATCAACAGTTGGCGCATCACCGGGAACAATATCACTTGTGCTTCCTCTCCATTTCAGTTGTTTCCATTGTTTGGCACGTCCAAATGCTGGCGATGTAATGTATCCCAATGTGTCCAGTATCGGGCACTCAACATCCAGTAATAGACGATCATAAATGCCCTCGCTGAATGTGATCTTAGGTGGAAATTTTCCCTGCTGATCCTTTTTATAAACAAATACGAAACAACGGGTGGTATCGTATTGATCAATTGAACTGAATCCTTGTTTCAAAAGTGTATGATACAAAGAGTTTCCGGCTCCGAAGAAGGTAGTATCTGCTTTCCATTGAGATGCATAAATATTGTCAGGATCGTTTGGAGAAGTGTTGCTCCTGATAACTACATAGGCCCCGGGTGGTACAATATTTTCCAGAAAATTCTGCGCCCTTCTGCGCCACATCGTATCTGTAACATAATAATGAAAATTATATTCCCTTTGCGAACCGCATAATACATTACTGCTATTATAAAGAGTACCAGTAGAATCATTTCGCCAGGGTTTGAAAGAAACCGGGTCAATTACATTAATCATAAGTTCATTATAATTACAGCCGGGTCCTATTAAAGCTTGCCCGTTCACTGAAATAGTAAAATCGGATTGTCCGGCAGATGCGGTCGGATAAATCCCTGTACGGATAAATAAACTATTGAGTACAGTCTTGTATTGCCATGAACGGCTTGCGGAATCAATCTTAATTCTGTCTGCTTCTGATTTTGAATGCTGGAAGAAATGTGATTGGTTAAATCCTGGTTCACTATTGGATAAATAAACAAAGGAGGCAGTATTCCACTTCGAAGCATTGCCTTGATTATCCAGCGGCGATACTCTCCAATAATAAACAGTACTGTCAATAAAAGTTATGCCGGGCAAAAACTCAATTATACCTCCGGCTGATGAGAGTGTTTGTGTTCGTTTTAATGACGAATTAAATAATTCAGTGGTATCAAACTCCATTCTGTATTGCTTCAGAGGACTGAGAGGATTGGCTGTTGAAGCCTGGAGTTTTATATTTTGTTTATTAATGATAGCATAATTCAACGGATATACAGGCCGTATATCGTCTTCAAATATGAAGACATCTTTCGACACAGTATTATTTGTTTCAAAAATTTCATCTACAACATTATCTGCATCTACACTGACAATAATTTTGTTCAATCCTTTATCCTTGATCGGATCGATAGGTAATGTTATAGATAATGAATCCTCGTAACGAATACCGGGTATTGTGTCCTTATATACCGTAGCAATGTTTCCGGCAGGATATTGTCGTTTGACTTCTATTGCTATGTTCTTATTAGCTACTCTTCCAATATTCAAAAATTTTGCATCTACTTTAAAGGTTGTTTCAGCAATAGAAATAAATGTTGGTGAAACTTTTACTTGTGGATCCTCGATTGCATAATCCGGTTTGGGCTGAGAGTTTGGTTTTATAGCCGGATCACCATGCAGAGTATTCTGTTCGGTGTGAAAGCGGGCATAAAAATCATTTTGTGTGGTTTGATTAAAAGTCTGAATAACTGATTCACGTAAAATTTCACCAAATGGCTTGCCATAAAATGTTTTGGATTCGCTATTGTAAGTTTTTGTATTGTAAATATCGAGGTAATGAGGTATGCCATAATGTGAACTGGCAAGAAATACAATGCTTCCTCTTTCTTTGGCAAAAATGAAATTCTCCGACAGAGTTTCCTTTACATGAAAACGGGCAGGATTAAAATGGAAAAAATTTCCGGCCAAACATCCCATAGCAATAAAAATCGGATACTTACCCTGGTTATTATATTGTTCCGGATCATCCAGATTAAAAGCAAGTACAGTTGTTGATGAGTGTCCGAAGTATGTTATCTGACTTATCCCCTCAGCAAAAAGAGTTCCGAGTTCAGTATTGGCAAGTTGTTCTACTTCTTCTGCTGAAGACTTTTTGAAAGTAGTAATTTTCGCCCCATATAGCGTATCAGAAATGATCTGACTGTATTTATCGAAATAAGTACTAAGCTGATTAATTAATTGCGGGTTGTTACCACCAATTACATGAACAACATTTTTCATCCAGGCTTTATCCCGTATATAAGGCGACTGAGTTTGTTGTGCATTTTCATACTGTTTCACCTTAACAAGGTAGTTAGCCACTTCCCCTGGTCCAATTGCCGATAAGCGGCCAATCGGTATTAACGGAATCTGCTGGCCAATTTCTGCACTTAACAATACATCAGAAGCAGGTACCCCAAAAGTGGGCACAAGATTTAATTTCTCAACATCAGGATTGGATTCATTATACCGGTATTGATCATAAACAACCCCATGACCGATCAGTAAAACAAATTTTGGCGCTATTGAATAAGTGGCCCTGGCCCAACGTAAAAAATTTCTTATGGAAGCCGGATGTTTTTTTATGCCGAATGCAAACTGATCAACCAGTTCATCAATTTCATAAATTTTAGTGTTAAATCCGCCACCTGTAATACTATTGCGATAAGTTTTGTAATCAGTAATGGGGTTAGAACCTCCAGCACCATTGTACAATGAAGGGTGAGTAATAATTAAATAATCCCCCTGATTTGTAGCAGTTGCAAGATTTATAAAATTCCTGGTAACAAATGTATTTACCGATGAAACATTTGAAGGGTCAAGACTTATAAGGATAAGTTTTCTTGGGACAGATGAAGGCTGCAGGGCAAATTTTATCAATGCCGGATTGGATATGTCGGCAGTATATCTT
>OEMC01000131.1_pt1 | contig 18696 bp, 14 predicted proteins | sample 1503201 | NCBI WGS metagenome assembly OEMC01 (sample SAMEA104379564, study PRJEB20068) | metagenome | isolation source: 1998 | reverse complement strand
GATATGTATTGCGAAACATCAGTGCCAGTTCATCCGAATCAGTCCAGTTAGTTTTTACCTGAAGATCTGCTTTTACTTTTTCATAAAAACCAGTACCCGGTAGTGGGTAGGATACTGAAATCCCGATTTCATAAGGCACCAAATCATTGATCATTTGGATTGTTTTACTGATATCATCCTTTGTCTCTCCCAAATAGCCAAACTGGATAAAGAAAGATGGTTTCATTCCATACTTTCTTATTAGCCTTGTTGAGTCATAAATCTGTTCCACCTTCGTACCCTTTTCCATGTCATCCAGTATTTGTTGAGAACCACTCTCCGCCCCCATCCAGATATTTTCGCAACCGGCACGGGCAAGGTCACGGATATAATTTTCCTGCAGCAACAGGTCAGCCCTTGCCTGTATTTTAAATTTAAATTTCAGATCTTCTTTTTCAACCAAGTCAGCAAACTCATGTACCCAGCCCGGTTTTAATCCGAAAATATCATCACAGAACCAGATATGATCAAATGCGAATTTTTCCTTCAGCATTTTTAATTCCTTCACTACATTCTCTGGAGAACGTGAATTATAACGATTACCATAAATTGGCTTGGCACACCAATTACATTTGAAAGGGCATCCCCTTGTAGTACCTATGTTCATTGAAAAATATCCGGCATTTTTTAACCACAATTGCCGGTATGGCTGCATATCCACCAAATCCCAGGCAGGCATTGGTAAATGGTCAAGTTCTTTTATTACTGGTCGCCTGGGAGTCTTTATAACGCAATTACTCTGCAAAAAAGCAAGTCCTAGTATTTTTGAAAAATCAGTTTCACCTGCAGATAAAGAGTTGACAAGTTCGGTTAGTGTAATTTCAGCTTCTCCTAAAAGAATAAAGTCGGCGCCTTCGTTCAGATACTTTTCATATTGGTCAGTTGAATCGGAGTTTGATACAATTACCGTACAATTTCTTTGCTTCGCTAGTTTTATCATCCTGAATGCGGCCTCCCTCATATTGGTCAGGCACATTTTTGTCAGGTAGTTGAAACCGTCGTCGTAAATGACAAATATGTCCGGTTTAGTTTCTTCAATAGGTTTTATTACTTCATCAGGGCTTGGGGAAAACATTACATCAAAAAAAGAAACAGGATAACCATTTTCTCTCATCAGTGCTGCTGCATACAGAGTGCCTAAAGGAGCATATGGTTGTCCTGTTTCCCATTGTTTGGGGTCATAACGGAGATAATATGAATGTGTAAATAATATTTTTTTCATGATCGTTTCAATTAGCTACTGCCGGATTCCTTCGCGGCGGCAGATTCAGGTAACAAACACATTTCACACAGGTGCTATTAGTATCGGTATCAAGATTCTTTCTGAAATCAATCGCCTCAACACTATTCAGTATTTTATCCAATGGTTTTTCATGAATATTTCCTAATGCCGAGTGAAAGAAACAAGGTCTCACTGTACCGTCTGCTTCCACTACTGCTGATACCCACGGTGCATTACATTTTTTGTATGGAAAAAGATTCAAACCATAAAAAGCAGCATAATAACTGTAAATCTTCCTGATCTTTTCTGGCGATTCAGCAATGAATCCATCTTCAAATTTTCCTTTAAAATCGTTTATCAATTCTTCAATCACTGATTTTAAATCTGTCAATTCATCTTCACCGGGCAATATCTCATGTTGTCTTGCATCACTCCACAGAACTTCCCTGTTGAAAGCATGACTGCCCACATCGGCGGGAAGAAAACTGATCTGATCAAGCCCAATTTCCATGGCACTTTCCACAATCGCCGGCCAACGCCTGAAGTTACTTCTTTGGATCACTGACCTTGCCGTGATCCGAAATTGGGAGTTAAGAGATTTTATTGTTTGTACTCCTTCTTTCAATTTAGAATAAGCTCCGGGAATATTTCTGATCCGGTCATGTGCTAATTCGTCTCCATCCAGCGATACAATAATATCGTTTACCCATTCAATTAACTGTTCAACATTTCTTTTCAGTGTAAGTCCGGTAGAAAGTAAAGTGACCTTGATATTTTCTTTCTTCAGTATTTCACAAAACCTGAAAAAATCTGGATTTAATAAAGCTTCACCACCGGACATCACCACTTGTTTGGTGTCAAATTTTATAAATGTATCAAGCAAGTCTCTTATATCGTCCTCAGTCAATCGTTTAAGATTTTGATTATCCTTCCAGATATCACACATCACACAACGGCAATTGCAGGCACTGTGCGGCATCAGAATCACTATTGGCAAGGCCGTGATCCTGTCTGTTTGAAGCGTTCTGTAGCGCCTGTAAGTGTGATATAGCGACTGACTTAATATCATAACTCTATTGCTGCTGAATGGATATCCAGTAAAATGGGTTTTTATTTTTTCGAAAATGACGTGAGGCAGAAAAAGGATTGCTGATTATTTTATACTTAAACGATTTCAACTCATCCAGGCAATGATGAAAATAATGATCTGCCATTTCAGAAGCATTCATTGATTCGTAATAGGCCTGTGATCGCTGCTTTGCCGCAGCCAAATCGTTTTGTTTGTAAAACGGAGAATCGATAATATGAATCTCTCCACCTTGTTTCAAATGGCTCAATGCCTGATTCAGTATAGCAGGCAAAGAAGAAAAATATTGTATGGAAGCTGCGAAGACAATCATATCAAAATGACGATTCTTTAATAATTCGTCCCGCAAATCACAAGCACAAAATGAAAGATTCTTCGTTTTTGAAAAAACCCTTTTTGCCTGATTTAACTCCTCAATATTTACATCAATACCTGTTATATGGACGGATGGGATGACAGAAAGCCTGGCAGATAACCAGCCATTGCCACAACCCACTTCGAGGATATCCATTGGGTTTTTCTTATCAAGTAAGTATTTCAATAACCGTCGTGAAGAAATCTGTCGCATTCTCCATTCATCATAATGTGAATCAGTCTTAGTTATTTCAGGCAAATTTGCCACCTGCTCGTCTGAATAAACCCTGCCTTCCTTATGCCGGAGACGGAGATAGACTTCCTCAAAACTATCCGTGGCAATATGTTGGTCGACGGTTGTCACTATTTTTTTTTAATACTAAAAATAAAATTTGTCTCCAGCAGGTTTGTTTGTGTATGAACACAGCTTAACTCAAATCCGTTTTTTGTCGCAGACTTTTTAATCATTTCTATATCACAACCCTCAAAAAGCGACATAAATACTTCTGACTCCGCATGAATATAATTATCCAGCCCTTCGAACAAAGCATAAAAGTACTCCCCATTTTCTCCGCAAAACCAGGCATAGTCCAGTTCTGTCACCGGCTTTTTTTTGTAATACGGCGGATTGATTGCAATAACGTCGAACGGCTGGGCTGGTATGTTCTGGAAAAGATCGGATTGAACAATTTCGATTTCTACATGGTTATCCCGGCTATTTTTTTTAAGAAATTCAACAGCAACAGGATTAATATCGCTGGCTGTTACATTTGCTACCTTTTTTGCAGCATAGATAGAAATAAGTCCGCTACCACAGCCTAATTCAAAAAAACTCTTCCCTTGCAAAGACAAAGTCCTGACATAATTTAAAAGTAATTGAGTGCTGAAAAAAAAACCAGGATGAAAAACCTGTGGTGCTATATCCAACTTAATGTCGTCATATTTATAAGTTCTCGTTTTAGAAAGATATTTTACCAGCAAAGGCTTGTAGGTATGGGCAACAATATGTTTCAGAACTGTTTTCATATTTAAAATCCCTCCAATTCCGGTTGGCGGTATTTAAAAAGCCTTTGCATGATTTTAATTTCATAAGGGAATTTATTCCAATTCTTTTTATAGCGAAGTGAAGAGAGCAGCTTCAATAATTTTGTTCTGAATGGGGTCAGTTTGGTGTCAGTCACAGTCGGATAATAACCATTCAACACGGTCTCAAAATTTTTTATTTTTTTCACCATGTATGGTTTTAGCCATGGGGTAAGCGGGTTTCGATGCAGATCAAAACTTTCCCATTGAGGTGTTGTCCATTCATCAAGACTTTGGGGGAAATGAAAGCCTGATTTAATTACATCCTGTGATAATTGCGAGCCTTCAGTAGGCACAGGACTATAAACATAAATGATAATCTCAGTTTTAGGATTAATCTCCTTTATCTCACGAATAAATTGAATATCGAAATCAATTTGTCTGTTCACTTCCTCTTCTGTAGCAGCAGGTGTTCCAACAACAAAAGAGTATTCAGGAATAATACCAATCTTTGCCATGCGGGCAGCAAAGCGTTTTATCTGCTCGCCTGATTGCGTTCCTCCTTTATCCATTTTTTTTAACATCTCGTCATTGCCAGATTCGGCGCCATGAAAAATCATCTTACAGCCAGCTTCACGCATGAGTGACAAACTTTCATCTGCATACTTATCAATTGTGTCAATTCTTCCCTCTCCCCACCAGACAAGATTCTCTTTTTTTATCAGTTTTGAAAATTCCACGACCCTTGATTCAGACACAAAGAAATTACTATCGTAAAATTCGACAGCATTAATCCCATACCTTTCTTTTACTTCCTTTAAATCATCGTATATTTTTTGTGCCGATCGTCCTTTCCATCGTGCATTGTAAATAGGAACAACTCCGCAAAAGGCACATTTAAACGGGCATCCTACACTGCTGTGATAGGCAAAAGTTTTTGTCCCAAGAATCGATTTACCAATATATTTTCTCATGGGGTAAAACGAATTTAATTTTTCATACGGCAGCGGAGGTAAAGTATCCTGATCGTAGAGCTCATCTTTTTTCGTTTTGACAATGGAATTATTTTCTTTAAAAATTAAATTCGGAATGTGCCGAGGATCAGCTTTTATTTCAATTGCGTCCATCAACATCGGAAATGCATAGTCACCAGGGCCGTAAATAATATAGTCAATATAGCCAGAGTTTATTGAAACCTGGCTGTGGTTGGACGCAAAATAGCCTCCCCAAACAATTTTTATATGCGGATATCTTCTTCTGATTTCCCTGGCAAATGGAATAGCTTGCTTTAACTGGGGGCCCGGCATTACCGTACACGCAAACACATGATAGTTTCCGGTGTTGAGATAATCAAGAATAATTTTCAGGGGATTTTTCTCAAGATTGCCGTCTACAATGGCATACTCATATTTTCCCTCAATGGAAGCAGCAATGGAGAGGATTGAATTTGGAACCCTCGCTTTTGATTCAGCAGCACGTGGATTGAATAATAAGACCCCATTCATATAATGATAAAGCTAACTTAAATGTATTTATTAGCAAATCGGGTTAGCGCAATAGATAGTTGCCTGCCAACCCTTTATTATGCCGCCATGTCGCATAAACATTATGTATATGGGCCAGGGTTGCCGGATTTTGATCTAAGATTTGCTGTGAAAGGATTTTAAAAACTAAAATTTTGTGAATGCCCTGCTCAAATGATTCAATCAATTCTAATTCCCGGTAACTTGATGTGGATTCGGGCAGCGGTAAACCAAGAGTTTTTGAAAGAGATTGAGTAAATGGGAAGCTATATTGGGGTTTCAAATCCTGCATATGGTTTTTTCCAAGAGCGTACACCATTTTATAAGCATTTCCCTGCATTTGTGAGATAACAATTCTTCCAGCAGACTCAACCTGTTTGCAGGCCTTTCCATTTTGTCGAAGTGAAATACAATAATAGGATTCGCCCAATGCCCCGTGAAGATCGGTAGGAAATAAATTATACAGGCTACCATTACTTACTGTAATTAATGAAATGATCCGGGGAATGGCATAAGCAATCTGAACCTGCATATATAAATTGCCGGAAAGAAAAACGTTGCCAGGTCTTTTATTGAAAAGTCGGTTGCTGAGTCCGATAATATATTGATGAAAGGGGGAAAGAAAGTAGTGTGCACCTTTTATCCCCTCATAATAAAAAATATGTGTACCCTCAATCACATGTTTCTGGATTATTTGTAAAGAAAGCCGGGCAATGGCATCTTTTTTCTTCAGATTTTCGTTGAGTGGCAGGGAAGTTTGTGTAAAAACGATTTCGATAACCTCAGATAAAGGATGGAGGTCTTCAGATACAAAGTTCAAAACTAATATCAAAGGGTTGTAGCCAACGAATATATGTGAATGAGTAATATCTTTAATGATCTTATTGTTGCCAATAAAATATACATGAAGTGGATGCTGAAAAGATTCTTTAGCAAGGCAAAGGTATTCCTGAGGATAATAAAGACCATTAAACTTTTTCAGTATCTTTTTTATCCACTTCATTTTTTAAAACTAAGGAAAATTTCTTCTTAACCTGATGAAGATCATAAGTACCGGTTATAGCTCTACACCTGAATACACTAATCCAAAAGAATGGCTGGAAAGAATCAGTTTTTATACAGGTATTCTGGAAGAGCTGGCTAAGCAACATGAAGTGATAAGTATTGAAAGAATAAATTATGAAGGTGACTATCAGCAAAATGGTGTACAGTATCACTTTATTAACCAAAAAAGAAAGGTTGACCGTTTTCCCCTACCGATGCATCATTTTATTAAAAATCTGAAGCCGGACATTGTACTGGTTAATGGATTCATTTTCCCTCTGCAAATCATTCAGCTAAGGATGATACTTGGCAGGGCTGTTAAAATCATCGTGCTGCATAGAGCTGAAAAACCATTCAAAGGATTGAAAAAATATCTGCAAAAGATTGCAGGCAAATGTGTAAATGCTTATTTATTCAGTTCTGTTGATCTGGGAAAAGAATGGATAGAGAAGGGCATTATAAAGAACAAGCAAAAGATACATGAAGTGATGCAGGCCTCTTCTTCTTTTTTTCCTATGGATAAAACAATAGCGAGATCAATACTTTCCGTTCATGGATCGCTTGTTTTTTTATGGGTGGGAAGATTAGAGGCGAATAAGGATCCGCTGACTGTTCTCAAAGCTTTTATTCAGTTTTTAAACCATCATTCTACGTCAGTGCTTTATATGATTTACCAGTCCGAAGAATTGATAAAAGAAGTAAAGCAACTCGCTAAAGAATCAAAAAACATTAAGCTGATCGGGAAAGTAGTCCATAAAGAATTACAGTACTGGTACAACAGTGCTGACTTCGTTATTTCAGGATCGCATTACGAGGGCAGTGGTATTGCTGTTTGCGAAGCAATGTCTTGCGGTTGTATCCCCGTTGTAACTAATATCGATTCTTTTCGCACCATGACCGGACGTGGCAAATGCGGTTTGTTATATGAACCAGGAAACGTGAATGATTTACTGGCAGTTTTATTAAAAGCTAAACAATTGGATATCGAAAAGGAAAAAAGAAATGTACTGCAACAATTCAGAGAAGAACTTTCCTTTGAAGCCATTAAAAAGAAAATTGAAGTTGTAATTGGTGATTTATAATTTATCATGGAAAATCCAGAAACAAATCCAAAAGTAAGTATCATCATGCCCACTTATAACCGGGCAGGTCTGATTATGGAAACCATTGAAAGTATCCGCCGTCAAACTTTTACTAACTGGGAACTGATCATAATTGATGATGGCTCTGAGGATAATACCGAAGAAATCATTTCGCAAATAAATGATGAGAGGATAAAGTTTCACAAAGCAGGAAGAATAGGCATTGGTGGAAAAATAAAAAATATAGGCTTGCAAAAAGCCACCGGTGAACTAATTGCATTTATTGATTCAGATGATCTCTGGGCGGCATCAAAACTGGAGAAACAGATAGCTGCTTTTCAGCAATACCCGGATGCATGGTTTTGTCTTACCGGTGGATATAATTTCAGAATATATGGAAAGCCGGTAAATTATTTTTATAGGCGACACGAAGGAATAAGATATGATAATGTTTTTATCTCCTGCTTTCAATCGCAAGTAGCTGCTTTTACTCAAGCATTGATGATCCGGAAACAATGTATTTCAGTCACAGGAGTTTTTAAAGAAGAAAAATCTTTTTCCGATATTGATTTTATTTATAAACTGGCTTTTTATTTCAAAGCCATTATTCTTTACGAACCGCTTGTTTACCGGCGATTGCATGATGCCAACTACATTACTCCTAACTGGGAAAAAAGTTATTATGAAGGAATTGAAGTCATTCAATCATATCGGGAGAAACTGCCTCCGGAAACATGGGCGAATGCTTTATTCAGAGCTTATACCAACTTTGGGGAAAAATGTTTGCTTTATAAACAAAGACAAAAAGCAATACGACAATTTCTTATAGCCTGGCGATATAAACCATTTAGCATTGTGCCGCTGAAAAAAACAATCAAATCTTTTTTATATTTTTTAACCAGTCAATAACTGCATTATCTTTCTTACCGAATCATCAGAAGTAAAAGGAGTAACAGGCTTGTGTTCTGTATGCGGGTTTTGCAAAATTTCTAAAGTCTTTTGAATCATTTCGTCTTTGTTGCTAACAATGTGCCAGTGTTCTATTTCATGATTCATGGCTTTGCAAAAACTGATAACATGTGCGCCGGCATGTAATGCCTCCAGGCAAACACCCGAAAAACCTTCATAAGAAGATGAATGTAGAAATAACCTTGTCCTTTGCATAAGCTCAAGCAGATCAGGGTGAGCTAATTCACCAGTTAAGGTTACATTATTCTGCAGTTTAAGTCTCTCCAACTGGGTCTGCATTGTTGCTTTCTCTGGTCCATCGCCACATAGCATTACTTTTATTGCTGGCAGCTTTTTTTTTACCTCATAAATGATCTCAAGGAAAATAGAATATTGCTTTAACTGTATTAACGAGCCGGCCCCCAACACATCTATATCCCGCGTTAATTTTTTTTCAGAAAACTCTGCAGGATCAATGCCTGGTGGTGTTACAAAAGATGGTCGTATAGAATGATTTTTTTCAAATTCTTCCTGTAAAAAATCTGAAATCGCTACCAGTTCTGTTGATCGCGGCTGCATTCTTTTAATATAATGATTCATTCTTCTCGCATCTTGTCCGCATATAAGGGAAAGATGTTTCAGGCCATGTTTATCGGCAAATTTTTTGCCCACCCAGGCACATTCAGTACACCAAAAACTTATTAATCCGGTTATTTTTCTCGCTTTGTGGATACCTGCTAATACAACATTAATTTTTTTTCTAAGTAATAATCGTTTTAATCCTCCCTTATTTCTCCCGGAAAAAGGGATAACTGGAATATCATACCACTTGTATCCCCGGGTATGATAGGGATACTGAAAACTCAATATAATTATTTTCAGCTCCGGGTTTAGTTTCTTCAAAGACCGAACAAAGGCTTGTTGCATAGGCAAGCAAGTGCTGTCGGCTTCTGATTCGGGGAAACCGGGAATAAGAATAACCAGTGTATTGTTATCCTTGTTCATCCAAAGAGATTATTTTATTACAAAACGACAGATTTTGTTTATCATGAGTGATCATAATAATGATTTTTCCTGTTGCAGCTAATTTCCCCAGTTGTTCCAATATAGCTGTCGAAGAGCTTTCATCAAGCTCATTAAACGGTTCATCCAAAAGAAAGACATCTGCCTTTTTGTAAATAGCTCTTGCATATGCAATTCTCTGTTGCTGACCTCCACTGATATTTTTTCCATTTTCAGTAATTACTTTCCCCAATCCTTCCGGAAATGTTTCGACCAGTTTATCCAGCCCCGATACATTCATCGCAAATGAAAACCTGTCTTTATCATAATCGCCCTCTTCTAATGTAATATTTCGTAAAACGGTATCGTAGATAAAAAAAGATTGTTGTCTTACGTAAGAAATGGCAGGCCAGTACTGTTTGATCGTTTCCTGATCAACAGGCAGATCATTAATCAATATTTCACCAGATACCGGTTTTAAAAACCCCAGCAATATATTCAGGATAGTTGTTTTACCTTTTCCTGAAAGACCACTGATGCCTAAAAAGTCTCCGCTTTTTATCCTGAATGAAAAATTATTCAGTATTAGTGGTTGATCCGCAAATTGAAAATTGATATTCTTTATTTCTACTGATTGAATGTTTTGGGCAGGCAAATTTCCTGAAACGCTTTGAGCTAGTTTGGTTGTTTGCAATAGTTCATCTGCAGAAAACTCATAGCCTCTTATCTGTCCGGAAAGGTTAATCAATTTCACCAAACCTGGGATGATCTTGTAAGCAGCCGCCATAAAAGCGCCAATAGTTATTAGTGTATGACTGTTATCATTCCCTGACCACTGGGCTATAGCGATCAGTATAAATAATCCTAGCACAGCAAATATTTCTATAACTCTACCAGGCAGATTTTGCAAAGAAAGAGAATCGAATAAATAATAACTAAACTCTTTACGCTGTTGTATAAAACGACGAAGAAAAAAATCATTACGCTGGTAAATATTGGCCTCCACATATCCTTTTAGTGCATCCAGCAAAAACTGATATGATTTTTCATTGCTTCTTTGCAAATGCCTTTTTGCTGTCACCATTTTCTTTTTGATAAAATAGAATACGACGATAACAGATGGTAATAATATGACAAGCAATAAAAGGAAAAGCTTTGCATTGAAAATAAGAATGGCAATAATGGCAAAGCTGATCAACAGAATTTGTGTAATGATCTGTTGCAAACCCGACAAGACATGCTGGGAAAACTCAAAAGGTTGAAGAGCAATCCTCCGGATAAATGAAGAAGAATCAGTGTTGACAAATTCTGTAAATGCCGCCTGCTGATATTTTGCAAGATTATAATATGAAATACGCACAGCTACTTCACCTGTAAATGAATAATGTGCTTTTGTAATGAAATAGCCGGCTATATTTTTTAAGCTAAAGAGTAAAAAAAATAAAGAGACCGGTAGAACAGAATTCTTGTTTGTAAGCCAGACAGGCAAAAAATTATTAACCCTGTTGCTATCAGGCCGGATATAAAGCTGTACGATCCATAACAATGCTGCCAGGGCCAGGATATCAGCAATGCTGATAAGAACACTCAACAACCCATGGATAACAAATTGCTTTCTTTCTCTTTTGACAAGAACCATCCATGTATTTCTAAGTATTTTCTTCACTTACAGAAAAGCAGATTTGAAAGAGTATAAATTTAGACCGAAAATGAGCAGGAAAGGAATCAGGAGGGCTTTTTTCGCTATTCTCCTTGCACTACTTCCGGTCAAAATAGGCATTTGCTGTTTTAACTAAGTAGGTGTTTACCTTAAAAAAATTTGAGCAGAGTATGAAGTATAATTTTAAAATCCAGCATCAGGGACCAATGACGGACATAAAAGATATCCAATTTCACCCGATCCTTCATGCGCTGGATATTAGTAGTTTCACCCACATAGCCCAGCACCTGTGATAAACCGGTAATGCCGGGTTTTACTTTATGACGGTAATCGTAATATTCAATCAGTTCTTCATATCGTGTATTGTCGCTGAGCATATGTGGTCTTGGGCCGATAAAAGCCATATCGCCCAGCCATACATTGAAAAACTGTGGCAATTCGTCGATATAATGTCTTCTCAGAAACCTGCCCAGCCTGGTGATCCGTTTATCATTGACTGAAGCTTGCAACACATCGGCCTCCTCATTTTCAATCATTGATCTGAATTTTATACAGGTAAAAATTTCGCCATTTTTTTTATTCCTTTTCTGAAAAAAGAAAACCGGACCCCTGGAATCCATTTTTATCAGCAAGGTCATTACCGGAATCAGCCAGGACAGTACTCCTGCAATAACTATTGTTGATAATAGAATATCCCCGCACCGTTTAATAGTCTTGTTTAATTTGTTATCAAGTGGAAGCCGGAAAGAAAAAGTTGCCGCTTCTTTTGTCCTGATGAATTTCTTTAGTTCAATATAAACGGGCTGCTTCAACAACTCTGCGGATTCTTCAACCCTGCCTTTTATCACCAACAAATCAGGCGGCTTTGATATTGGATTTGAAATGCCGGCCGTAGTCTTATCATTTTCCATATGCATCTTTCTTACTTACAGTGAAATATCGGTTTTTCATCACAGAGGGTTGCTTGTTCTGAATATCAATTCAAATCCTGTGAATAAATTTAAAAAGTAGCTTGAAAAAGATTTTTGTATGAATCTGAAAAAGTTTTGGCTTAAAGGGTGCAGGACTGTATTTTTGCACTCCCAAAACCGAAAGGGGGTGGGAAATTGGTTGATCTCGTAGCTCAGTTGGTAGAGCACAACACTTTTAATGTTGGGGCCCTGGGTTCGAGTCCCAGCGGGATCACAAAGCCTCCGTAACAGGGGGCTTTTTCTTTTCCTGATTTATTTAAAGTAGGTTTGTTGCTGTTATCAAACTCTTTATGCCATCATTTTTTCAGGACAAAGTGGTCGTCGTTACAGGCGGAACCGATGGAATTGGAAAAGCTTTAGTAGACGAATTAATAGATGCCGGAGCTAAGGTTTCCACCTGCGGCAGAAATTCCGATAAACTTTACCAGTTACAGGCTCAACATCCCTCCGCCCCTCTTCATACGATGGTGGCCGATGTGAGCAGTGAAAATGATTGCCGGCGGCTGATAGAAATGACCGTAAAAATGTTTGGCGGTATTGATATCCTTATCAACAATGCCGGCATTTCCATGCGGGCCGAACTAAGAGACTCTCCTTCAGAAGTAATTAAAAAAGTAATGGACATTAACTTCTTTGGATCTGTTTATTGCACTTTACATGCTTTGCCATTTATTACAGAAAGAAAAGGAATTATTGTTGCTGTCTCTTCCATAGCCGGTTATCGCGGTTTGCCGGGAAGAAGTGGTTATTCTGCTTCGAAATTTGCGTTACAGGGTTGGCTGGAAGCCATCAAAACAGAATTGATGGATAGTGGTGTCCATGTAATGTGGGTCTGTCCGGGATTTACTACTTCCAATATCCGGAATGCAGCATTAACAAAAGAAGGAAAGGAACAAGGCAGTAGCCCGATGGATGAAGGCAATATGATGACCGCCGAAGAATGCTCTCATCGCATTTTAAAAGCTGTTGAGAAAAAGAAAAGAACGGTAATCATGACTTTTACCGGAAAAAGAGCCGTGTTCATGAATAAATTTTTTCCCCGTCTTACTGATAAACTTATCCATAAATTTTATTACAAAGACGGAAAGCTGATTAAATGAAAAATATTAAATGTAAAATTCAGAATGTAAAAATTGAACCTGCTTTTAATTTTACATTTTACATTCATCGTTTTTCATTTTATATTTAAACCATGCCATTACTAACTCTTACTTCTGATATTGGCAACCAGGATTACCTTGCAGGTGCAGTCAAAGCAAGATTGCTGAGCATTAATCCTGAATTTCAGTTGATAGATGTATCTCACAGCATTACCCCTTTCAATTATCCCCAGGCCGCTTATGTTTGCAGGAGTGCCATCAAAAATTTCCCTGATTTCACCTATCATATTATCCTGGTAAACCTGTTTGAAAAAAAACCAGAACAGTTACTGTTGGTTTTTCATAAAAATCAATATCTTTTTTGTGCTGATAACGGATTATTGACAATGATCCTGGAAGAAAAACCGGAAATAGTTATCGGTATCCCGTTGGGAAAAAATGAAGTGAAGAATACCTTGTATTGTGTTGATGTTTTTGGAAAAGCCGTTAACCAACTCGTGAAAGGCGAGTCTATTCAGAATATCGGTCTGCCAGATGTGAGTTATGTAGAAAAAAATCCATTGCGGCCTGCTACCGGTGAAGACTGGATAGATGGACAGATCATTTTCATAGATAATTTTGAAAACGTGGTAGTCAATATTACTCATGATGATTTTGAAAAACAACGCAAGGGTCGCCATTTCAAAATATCGTTTAAAAGAGACGAAGTGATTGAACGGATCAGCGAAAGCTATGCGGATGTATCGGAAGGGGAAAAACTGGCTTTATTCAACAGTGCCGGTTATCTTGAAATTGCTATTAATAAAGGAAATGCCGCCGGGCTGTTAGGATTAAAAGGGTTTTCAGAAAAAAATACACAATCAAAACAGATACTTCAAAACCAACTTTTTTATCAGACGGTGAGAGTAAGCTTTGAATAAGTTTCAGCAATTTCAAATATTTAAAATGTTTTATTAAACATTGGGAAATTCTGCCTTTGAAACCTCCCCTACTTCTGAAACTTCTTAAACCCTTTTTAACCTTTATTCCCCTATTTTTGTCCCTCCCGATAGCTATCGGGACTAAAACCAAGCCTTTATGAATTTCAGGAAAGTAAACAATATTACCGGCTGGATAATCCTGGTAATTGCCTGTGCTACTTATACACTTACCCGGGAAGCCACGGCCAGCTTATGGGATACCGGCGAATTTATTGCTGTTGCAAACGAAATGGGAGTTCCTCACCCTCCGGGATCTCCTTTATTTAATTTATTGGGTCGCTTGTTCATTGTTTTATTCAGTGGTGGTAGTGATGCCAATGTTGCAAGTGCCATTAATTTAATGAGTGCCACAGCCAGTGGGTTTACAGTGTTATTTCTTTTCTGGACCGTCACCCACTTTGCCCGTAAAATGTTTGTAAACCACGGTGAAGATCTTACTAACCAGCAGCTGGTAACTGTGATGTCAGCAGGCGTTGTTGGAGCTTTGGCTTATACATTCAGCGATACTTTCTGGTTCAGCGCCGTTGAAGGTGAGGTATATGCACTATCATCTTTTTTTACTGCACTTATTATCTGGGCCATGCTGAAATGGGAGCATGCTTTTGAACTTGCAAAAGACACAACTGAGAAGAACCGTGCTGACCGATGGATTGTTTTTATCTTTTTTATGATGGGACTTTCCATCACTGTCCATTTGCTGAATCTGTTGACGCTTCCTTCCATTGTCATGATTTATTATTACAAAAAACATACATATAAAGTCAAAAAAGCCGTCCTTGCTTTTTTTATAGCCATTGCTCTTACAGGTCTTATTTTACTGGGCATGGTTTATTTAATTCCAAAATGGTCGGCAGCTTTTGACCGCCTTTTTGTAAATAGTTTTGGTCTGCCCTTCTTTTCTGGTTTTACATTCTTTTATATTGTCCTTGGAGTATTATGCTGGTCAGGGCTAAGGTTTGCCGCTAAAAGAGGACTTGCTACTATACGACTTGGTATCTGGTGTTTCATTTTTATTATGCTCGGATATTCCACTTATGTGACTACACTTATCCGATCCAACTCCAACCCTGGCATTGACATGAGCAACGTAGATAATCCTATGGCGCTGGCTTCTTATTTTGGTCGTGAGCAGTATGGGTCTGCTCCGCTGATTATGGGGCCGCATTTTGCCGCCATGCCATCTGACAAGGATAATAACGGGTACTATGATTACAAGAAAAAATCAATGAAGTGGGGTAAACTCGGGAATAAGTATGTGGAGCTTGGCTATGATATGGAACCGGAATATGAAAGCAAGGATCTTATGTTTTTTCCAAGGTTGTGGGATGTTTCCAATCAGCAGCAGCATTCGGCCTTTTACGCAAACTGGCTGAATTTGGGACAGTATCGCGAACCGGAAACAGGAAGAGTGAGATATGAGACCCCTACTTATGCCGATAATCTCAATTGGTTTTTCAGTTACCAGATGGGGCTGATGTACTGGAGATATTTTATGTGGAATTTCTCCGGCCGGCAAAACGATATACAGGGATTTAGCGATAAAAGAGACGGTAACTGGCAAACTGGCATTTCATTTATTGATAACCAAATACTCGGAGATCAAAGCAAATTACCTGAAACGCTGAAAAAAAATAAGGCGAATAATAAATTATTCCTGCTGCCATTCTTACTCGGCATATTGGGATACGTATATCATTTTATCAGAAACAAGAAAGATTGGTTAGTTAATTTCTTATTGTTCTTTTTTACCGGTATTGCTATCGGTCTGTATCTGAATATGCCTGGTAACCAACCCCGCGAAAGAGATTATGCTTTTGTCGGATCATTTTATGCGTTCGCAGTGTGGATCGGATTAGCTGTAGTATCGTTTGTAAAACTGGCCAAAGAGAGCCAGGAGAATCTGAAGAATGTTCTGATTTATGGGTCCTTGCTTACATTTATTGTTACAGCTTTTAGTTTATTAAATTTTTCTGGAGGGGTGATTCTAAAAGCAGGATTAATGATCACCGCAGTATTTGCCCTTTTTGTCACGGCCATTACCTACCTCATAAAAACTGTTTCTTCAAACGGCGCCAATTCTAAACTGGCGAATATTATTGCTGCAACTGTTTGTATGATTGCACCGATCCTGATGGCTAACCAGGAATGGGATGATCATGATCGTGGTAATAAAACATTGGCAAGAGACTCTGCAAGAAATTACCTGGAAAGCTGTGCACCTAATGCAATTCTTTTTACGTTTGGAGATAATGATACTTATCCACTCTGGTATATACAGGAAGTGGAAAAAGTACGCCCCGATATCCGCATTATCAATACAAGTTTATTGGGTATTGACTGGTATATAAACCAGCTTCGTTACAAAGTAAACAAAAGTGATTCAATGGATGTCATCTGGTCACCAAGACAGATCATGGGAACAAACAGGCAATATATTCAATATGCTCCGGCGCCAAATATTCCCCAGGACAGCTATTTTGATTTGTATGATGTAATGAAAAATGTATTGGGCCAGGGAGATAATGTTTCCACCTTCCCTGTAAAGAAATTCAAAGTGCCCGTGGATTCCGCCATGGTAAGAAAGAATGGAACATTAAATGCAGATGATGTGATACCCAGCGATATGCTTTTTGAAATCCCGGGAAATGATCTGACAAGAGATCAGCTGATCATTCTTAATATCATAGCGAGTAATGGATGGAAAAGACCCATCTACTTTACTTCACCTTATAATGAACTCGGTTTTCAGAATTATTTGAGAAAAGATGGCATAACCTACAGGCTTGTTCCTGTTCAGGTTAATGGAAGAGTAAACACTGACTGGATGTATAATGTGCTGATGACTAAATTCACCAATGGCCATGCAGATAAAAAAGGTGTGTATTTTGATGAAGAAAATCGCCGGCATCTGATAGGCATCCGCCAGTCTTTTGCAGACCTTGCAAAAGACCTGGTTGCTAAAAACAGAATGGAAGAAGCTAGAAAAGCAGTGATAAAAGCAGATAGCCTTATTCCGAATATAAATGTTCCTTACGCAATGCCAAGCAGGTATGAGTTGCATAACCAAACCGCTTACCTTTTAATGGAAGCTGCTTATGCTGCAGAGGCAAAAGAAACAGCTGCTAAAATCAGCAAAGCATTGAAAACAGATTTAAATCAGCAAATGGATTATTATGCAGCAATGGGCGACAATATGTCAAGAAAACAACTGGACGAAATCCTTATACGCTATTCGCAGATGAGGTATGGTGCGCAAACCAATGAACAAAGAAACCAGGCTGATGGATACTTGATTAATAACCTGAGCAACAATCAGGCTCGCTTATCCGTGGAGATATCCAGCACTTATGATTTCATTCAATATGTAAAACAGACCGAAGAGAAATACTTGCCGCAGCCAAAAGCTGCTGCGGACTCATTGAAGCCAAAACCGGATTCTGCTGCTTTAAAGCCGGATACCGGAAAGAAAAATTAATTTTAAAAACCATTTTTATAAAAAGCCTCCAAATCGGAGGCTTTTCTTTTTTTCGAAAAGTCTTGCCGTAATAAAATTGTAAATTGTGCAGTCATGTTAGGACATCATTTCAAAAAATATAATCCGAATGAAGATGGCAAATCTAAGTTTGATCAGTTACTGGATCTTTTCATGCAATTACTGACTTACACAAATGGCGATGTCGCAGAAGCATTAAGTTGGTTGAATGAACTGGATAAAAAATATGAACTGACCGATGATGAATATGGTATGGGTGATTTTATTGAAGACCTGAAAGAGAAAGGATATATCACAGAAAACAACGAACAGGGGCAGATTGTAATTACACCAAAAACCGAACAGGGCATCCGTAAAAGAAGTCTGGAAGAAATTTTTGGAAAGCTGAAAAAAACAAAAAAAGGAGATCATCATAGTTTTAAACCGGGACAGGGTGATGAAATAAATCCGGAAACGAGGCAATTCCAGTTTGGCGATATGCTGGAGCAAATTGATTTTACCGAAAGCATCCGCAATGCTCAGATCAACCACGGTATTGAGAGCTTCAACATACAGGAAGATGATTTGAGTATCAGGGAAACTGATTTCAAAGCACAGACTTCTACCGTGCTGATGATCGATATTTCCCACTCCATGATCCTGTATGGTGAAGACAGGATTACTCCGGCCAAAAAAGTGGCCATGGCATTGAGTGAGCTCATTACAACAAAATATCCAAAAGATACACTCGACATTGTAGTATTTGGCAATGACGCATGGCCGGTAGAAATAAAAGACCTCCCCTATTTACAGGTAGGACCTTATCACACCAATACAGTTGCAGGACTCCAATTAGCGATGGATATTTTAAGAAGAAGAAAAAATCAGAACAAGCAAATCTTCATGATCACGGATGGTAAGCCCACTTGTTTGAAAATTGGAAAGCGATATTATAAAAACAGCTTTGGTCTTGACAGAAAAATAACCAACCGTTGTTTGAACCTGGCAGCACAATGCAAAAAGCTAAAAATCCCGATCACTACATTTATGATTGCCACTGATCCATACCTGCAACGATTTGTTCAGGAGTTTACAGAAACGAATAATGGCAAAGCGTTTTTTGCAAGCCTCGATAAATTGGGCGCATTTATATTTAAGGATTTTGAGAGTGGGAAGAGAAAGACAGTTT
>OEMC01000184.1_pt1 | contig 19048 bp, 17 predicted proteins | sample 1503201 | NCBI WGS metagenome assembly OEMC01 (sample SAMEA104379564, study PRJEB20068) | metagenome | isolation source: 1998 | reverse complement strand
CTCCACCATGAATTCAATATCTGGCTGGTTCTTCAGCACCGCCGCCACTTTACCCAACACTTCCTTTGCTTGCGGAGTTATTTCATATTTACCGCTTTTAAAAAGCAGCTTGTCGGAAATATCAATGTACACTACGCCTTTATCTACCCTGATGTTAATATCCTCATCCTGCATATTACCGATTGCTCCTTTCAGGTTCATCACCAACGCCATGTTCAGTGAATCTTTCCGGGCCATTTCTGACTGCAGGTCCTGGATAAATAAATCTTTCATACCCAAATTTTCCAATGATTTCTTAATGCTTTCTGCCTGCGAAGAAGATACCACTGAAAGATTCTGCAGTTGTTTTAAAACAGTCGTGTTATTTTCTTTCAGGAAGTCGATCTGTTTATTCAAATCAGCAATGCGGGTATTGAGATTAGCCTTATCGCTTTCAAGAGCCGCTTTCTGGCGGGCCAACTCTGTTTTTGCATCGTTACAAATGTTCAGGTCGCCCTGCAACTGCGTGTATTTTGTCTGCAGCACCACATAATCGGCCTGCGCTTGTTTAAATTTCTTGCTGCTCACGCAGGAAAAAAGAAAAACAGTTGACAATAATAAAGTGGTGACTGTTCTGAGTTTCATATCCATTGGTTTTAGTGAAAAGATTTTTTTGAATTATCGCAAAGGTATTGCCGGGACGAATGCAATCTTCGAATTATATCAAAAAATGGTGCCAAAATCCCGTCCCATTCAGTAATTTAGGAGTCCGCCAAAAACCTTTTATGAAACGCGAATTGATCTGCTGCTGCCTGATACTGGTCTGCCTTGGGGGCCTCGCCCAACGCACGGTGGATGTTGATAAAGACACCAGTGTCGGAACCAGTGCTTTAAATCATATGTATATAGTGGGCAGCGTGCCATTTGTCCTGGCCAAATTTTCAAGGGTGGTGGAAGGCTCACCATTTTTTAATAAAGAAATGATGCGGGGGGCCATTATCCTGAGTAAGGGCAGCGAATACAAAAACGTACTGATACGCCTGAACCTGCTGGAGACGCAGGTAAATTATATTGACGAAAAACAAATGGAGATGATTGCCACTACACCGGTAAGGGAAGTGGTGCTTTGGGATACGATTGCACAGAAAGATCATCGTTTTGTTTATTCCAAATATATTGAAACAAGGGGGGTAGAACCGGGAAAAGATTTTTATGAACTGCTCTATAAAGGCAAAGCGGAACTATACAAACAGTATAAGAAAGACATAACGGAAAGCAAGCCCTATGGCTCGGCCACCTATGAGCAGACCATTCATGAGAAGGCGCTGTATTATGTATTGCTGAATGGAAAATGGACAAGAGCAAAAAAACTAAAAGACCTCTCCGAAATTCTTAGTAACCAAAAAAACAAAATACAGCAGTTTATCAGCGACAATAAACTATATGCAGACAACGATGATAATTTTGTAGCGGTTATTGGCTACTATAACAGCCTGGTGACTCCTAAGCAGTAGAAAATTAATGCTTCAGTCTTTGCTGTATTGCATCTACTAAACCATTTACCGGCAAAATGCACGGCAGCAATAAAAAATAAGGACAGCAGAATTTTTTTCATAAAAAACAGAAGGCCATCAATCCGGCAGCACTTTCACTTTAATATTCTTAAAAAAAACTTTACTCTTGGGATCATGACCCTGTAAAGCAAATGTGCCGTTGTTCAGTACACGGCCTTCATTACCGGTAGCTCGTTGTACATTCTCAGGTTCAGTATAATCCACTACTGTTTTATCATTCAGTTTTACAATTACTCTTTTGCCTTCTACTTTAATGTATTCAGTAAACCATTCATTGTCCTTTACAAAAACATCTCTTACATCCTGTATGCCGTAAAGGCTGCCTGTTCTCCGCCAGTCACTCTGCGAGTTATTTACCTGCACTTCATAACCCATCTTTGGCCAACTGCTTTCCTGGTATGCTGTGTGAAAATAAATTCCTGAGTTGGAACCGGGAGTTGTCATGACTTCTGCTTTGAATTCAAAATTTTTAAATTGGTGCTGCTGCACATCGCCCATATAAAATAAATGTGCAACAGCACCGTTTGCCACGATGGCCCCGTTCTCTATGGTAAATGTGCCGGCATTATTTCCCACTTTCCAGTTATTCAAACTCTTTCCATCAAATAAAGAGATCCATTTTTTCTTTGCAGGGTTATCGGACGCAGCGCAAAAAAGCAAACAAAGACTTACTGCGCTGTAGTAAATAAACTTTTTCATTGATGATGATTTGAATTCATATAATGTTCTTTCAGCAGGTCTTCGCCGTAGTCGCCATTGAAATCACGCCACACCATATGAATGTGATTGGCATTATTCTGTGTGTTATCAAATTCTATTAAGAACGTTTTTCCCTGTATGCGGTAATAATGTGGTTCTCCTTTTACAAGACCACCGGCCCAGCCAAAGCGAATTTCATTTTTGTCTTCGGTAGCCACCATATTCATTCTTGCATTCGCCAGCCTGGATGACATAGAAGAAAGATAAGCCACCATGATCTTGTTGACAAGGTTCTTCTGATCGTTGTTCATGTCGCCAAGCAGGATGCCGACCGGTTCCATCGGCGTCACATGTGCAGCGTTTGAGGATACAATATCAGCAAATGCTTCGGACCGGAACAAAGCCGTTTTCTTTTGTGCATCATTCAGTGAATTGACCAGGTTAAAAGCAAAGTCCTCTTCATCTATGATAATGCGCATACCTTTTTTCGCACCTTCTTTTATTTCACCCGGGTTAGAGCCGAAGAAAAACGGGGTAAAGGCCAGTTCTCCGTCAACCACGGTAAAGTTGAGTGCCAGGTGATGCCCGGTATACTTCCATGCCCACACACTGTCTTTGCCCGGATATCCATACACTGAAACAAAATAATTTTCCGGAATGCGGGTTGTACTGTTTGGTTCCATTTCCTTCAGCACATATTCAAAGCTCATGATGTTTTGTGTACGCTGGTATCCTGCCGGGCTCAGGAACGATTGCAGCATTGTATAGAACAGTTTTTTCTGGTTGCCGTCCATGTCTTTTACGGCAATGCCTGTTCGGGGTGCCGAAGGAGGAGGTACAAAATGCCAGTTAAAGCGGTTCATTTCTTTAAAAGGAAAAACAGCATTTGTTTTTTGTTCTTCATTCAACGCATTGACAAAAGCAAGAGCTTTAGCCGTAGCAGCCTTATCAATCTTTTTATCCTGTGCAAAAATGGAAAGTGGTAATAATAACAGCAGCAATGATCTCATAAAAAATTGTATTGATTATACGATGGGTTGAATGATCTTGAAATTTAAACAGACAACTATCCCCGGTAAATGAAAAAGAACCGGTACAATGAAAACAGGCTTAGCCAATTCTTAAGGATTGATCATAATATGTGCCCCATGTGTTCCGGCATTCATGATCCAGGGCATGCCGGGACCGGCTGGTTTTTCCGGTAAACCGGTACTGGCCGCCGTGGCATAAGGAATATAAATTACAGAACGCAGGTAACCATTCTTTACTTCACCGGTAGCGGGATCAAAATCCTGTTGTTTTGCAGAATAAACATACAGGGCTGCGGGCTGTTTGGGCATTTGCAGGGTGCCGGCTTTTACTTCTTTCTCCCTTTCGTTAAATAACGAATCATCTTTAATGCCCTGCTTTCTGAGTTCACGACCCCTTTGCATAAAAGGTTCCAGGTCCTTTACATAACAGGCTACAGAAAAGTCAGGCTCATCCGGATTGTCTGCCAAACAGATCATTTCATTTGTTCCTTGTTTTAAAACGATGAGTTGTTTATCCGGCGAATAGCCCAAAACGGTACAACTGTCTCTTTTTTCTGCAGGGGCCGCTAATAAGGCAGATTTAATCTGTATGTCTGCAGAAGCCAAAACAGTTTTAGCGGCAGGTGATTCTGCGGGTGAATCCTTTTTAGAATTACATCCGTAACAAACAACGATCAGGGTGATGAACAAAAGAATATTTTTCATATGCATGTGTTGAGTTGAAATTTTATGATGGGTGTAAAAGAACAAGAGATTTAAAGGTAATCATTTTAGAGCTTGCCAAAGGCCTGAAAAAAATTTACGTGATCAACTGTTGTACTATTATTAAGCTTTAGTGGCAACACTCCGATCAGTGTTCTGTAATCCTGATCAACCTTCATTATCTTTATTACAAGGCCAACCTGATTAGCGGGTTGGCTTTTTATTTTTGAGGTCACGATTTGTGAGCTTAGACGAATTATCAAAAGATGGCTTATGACAAACCTTAAAACTATACAGGAAAAGATCTATGAAGTAAGAGATCAGAAAGTTATGCTGGATTTCGATTTGGCAAACCTTTACAATGTAGAAACAAAAAGAATAAATGAACAGGTAAAACGAAATCTGGAAAGATTTCCAGATGATTTTATGTTCAGGCTTACACCTAAAGAATGGGAAACTATGCGGTCGCAAAATGCGACCGCATCGGGAAAGCCCAAATCAAAGCGGTCACAAACTGTGACCGCATCACAAAAGAAAAGAAATATTAATGTAACCCCTTATGCTTTTACAGAACACGGAGTAACCATGCTGGCAAATGTGCTGAAAAGTAAAAGAGCCATTAAAATGAGCATTGCTGTTGTCCGGGCATTTATTTCTTTAAAGCAACTGGCCCTACAACATAAAGACCTTTCAGAACGGTTAGAAGAATTGCGCAAAGAATTGCATGAACGGATTGGCGAACACGATACACAGTTAGCCGCTATTTATGATGCTATTGAAAACCTGCTCGATCAGAAAACAGAAAAGAAAAACTGGGAAGAAAGAAACAGGATTGGATTTCGGTAACGATTGTTATTTTTTTTTGTTGATGATGCGACCAACAACAGCGGGGACTAAAATTATTTAAAGTAGATTTATATACTCAATAAAAGATTTATGAAAAAATCAATCGTTTTATTGCTGACTTGTATATTACTGTCCGGTGTATTATATGCGCAGTCAGTGAAACAACCCCAAAAGGATACAGCAAAATACAGGGCAAATGATCGTCTCAGAACAGCAGGGCCAAAAGATGGCTGGAAGGGTAAAAGTAAAACGGATACAGGTTCAATAAAAGCTAAAAAAGATACGGCAGCAACCAATCGGAGAATTGATTCCCTGAAGAAAAGGAACTGATCTTAGAAACAGAGAAACTCATGGTCTTCCTGAGTTGCTGGCCGTCCCGGCTCTGTTGGGATAAACGCTGACTAACAATAAGCAACAGCAGTAATAAACAGGAGAATATACCAACAACTACGGGGGGACAGAAAAGTAGAAATTAACTTACTTTCAAAACTTCTATCTTGTTGTCTTTGGGGTTACGAATATGTTTGAGTCTTGTATACCTGTATGGTGTTTGTCCAATAGATCCGTCAGATATTTTTAAAAATTTTCCTTGGTTAACTTGGATTTTCTTGCCAAGCCAAATCACAAGTCTCTCAGAATTATCCTCACTTCTTCCTATAGGGGCATTTTGTATTTGATTTCTTTTAACAATATCATATGCCTGTATCTCATAATAATCTTTTACACCTTTTTCTTTGATATAGGGAGCAAAGTATTTCAAATTATTAAAACCAAACCTCGTTGGCTTCTTTTCTCCCGAAAAGTAAAAAGGCTTTTCGCTATTCTCAAAACAAATTATATGATCTTCTGAAGGAACGAAACCTATCAGTACATAAGGGTTTGGAGATTCATATGAATTCTCTTTTTGTGGTGAAACTTCATTCAAAACAGATTCTGTATCTAAGCCAAGTATTTTCTTTAAATGTTCTTCCAAAAGCAATCTGTTTATATAGTCATTTGGACGTAAAGGGAAGGCTCCAATATTCACCGTGTTAATTGATTTATAATAATCCAAATTTTTTATTGAATCAATGCTTCCCGATCCGGGAAATAAAATATATGCACCTATAACTTCTTTTTCAGGTTTTATTTTGTCTTTATTGACATAGTAAATTGCATCCCTATACCGATGCATTTGGTTAATTGCATCTTCAGGAGGAAGATCGAGAGCACCTTCTTTCTCATCCGAAGCTAACCGGTATTTTGCATCATATAAGTATGTTAAGACATAATTTTCCTTCAAATCATTTTTTGTAATTCGTAAAACAATGTCAGGTCTTTGATTAACCGTAAACGATTTCACATTTCTATTAGTAGAAGTCTCATAAGAAAAATCATGAAATAGCTCAATTATTTCGCCATTGTTCTGTACGAAGGAAACTTTAGACTTCACCCCACGTTCGATTTTGAAAACGAAATCATCAATTTGAATTTCAGCTAAGTCAATATCATCTGGATTTTCTTTGTCCAATAATTTTTGTAAAACGCTCTTAATTTCTAGAAAACACCATATCTGATATAAATCAGCTATATTTTTAAGTTCAATTTTTTGGATACCCTCCAGGAACCTTAATCCACTATTGAGCATAATCCAGCTTTTATAAATTGTACTATACCCTGTTGCTTTATGCAGAACTAAGGATTCTTGCTTTATACCTTGAAAGCCATCAATGATTCTAAAAAATGGATTTGCAGAAATAATTTCTAGTTGTCTTTCTATTGATGTTATTTCCTCTCTAAATGAATTTGTAATTACGTTTCCAAATCTAGACTCAATAAATAATTTGACTCGCTTATATCTCTTCAATGTTTTAAATACAGCGTATTTAAAAAACTTATTTTCAGAAGTATTGGTAGTAAGTGATTTATATTCGGTTCGATAGATTTTGTTAGGAAGATATTTAAATTCAAAATGCTCCTCTTCCAATGCAGGGGTCCATTTAATTATCCTGTCTGCTTTTACATAGTTTATTTTTCTGATAATTCTATTATGAGGCTTATTTAATATAAATTTTGAAGATTTTATAAAATCTTCATATAAACCACCAAAAACCTGCCACCAAATTAAATCTGTATTTGGTGTACTACCTGTTTTGAACGAAGTGTAAGTTTTTTTTAAGAAATCTAAAACGAGATATGGATACTCTTTTTCTATGTCCGAGATTATTTTGTCATAGTCACTCCTGTAGTTTAATTTTATTGGAAATACTTCAAACTGTAAATTAATTTCTTGTAATACTTTCTCTTTTGTATATCTTAATACAAGATTACTTTTACCTAAATCATTCCCAAAGTTTATAGTTCCAGCCAAAAACCCCAATTCTGATCGATAGAAAAACTTCTCCTCAACTTCTTTTAATTTGGAATATATGAATGGAGATTTAATGGATTTTTTTTCCTTAAAAGTTATTCCTATAAAATAATCTTTATTTTCAAATATTAAGGGATGCGTTTTATTAACAGGAGGCTCTAATCTATTAGTTTCAAAACTGTAAATTAATATACGGCCTTGATTGACAAAATAGGAAGTTGAAGTTAATATTTGACTTTGCTTTTGTTTAGCTTTTTTAAATGAAGATTCAAGATTATTGCATTCAATAACCAAATCAAAATCGTTGTGTTCTACTTTTATTATTTGCATTATGACCAAAATGAAGTGTAACCACTATTCTGTAACCGAATTTCCATTTCTTTAAGTTTGGACTTCGATTTTTTGAAATCATCTGTTAATATAGTTTGTAGTTTTGTAAGTACTTCACTTGTTTTCACTTCATCGCCTTCAATTCTTGAAAGCAATTTCATATGTATCATTTCATCAAGAGCATTATTTAACCAATTTATATTTGACTTATCCAAATTTGAATAATAGCAATAAATTAAAAACTCATCCCTAACTCTATATGCAATTTTGAAAGGGGTTCCCTCAAGGACATTGTTGACTCTCTCAAGAAATTCAATTATCTTTTTACTCTCAGTAAATCGATTAACAACATCACTACCAGAAGCGAACTCTCCTAGGACATCAGTAGATTGGATAAATGATTCAGGATAGCTCCAATCATTGTTTAAACTATCTAGACCTGTAGTCAAATCAATCTCATTCATTTCAAATGTCATTGCTCTATCTAATACTTTTCTGCTAAACGAATGCGTTGTTTCGTCCATATTCACTGTACCAATGACAATTAAGTTATTAGGAATACTTATTCCTTCAGCAAATCTCACATCATTCTCAAGTCCCAATTCTTTTAATATTTCAATATATAAATTCTGATTTTCGAAACTAGCCTTTGAAAATAAATAGTCTGTACTAATTTCAAAATTGTGAATTTGGCGAGTCTCTATTATACTTAGATATTCAGCGAAATATTGTTCAACAGGAGCAAGATTCATTTCGTCTAAGCACAAAAAAAAGGGAACATCAATATTTCTCCAGGCTTTGGCAATAAATTGTAAAAAGGTAGTTGTAATATATTTCTCGCCATTAATTCTGCTTACGTATCCCATTAATTCAGAAGAATCATGCCAATTAGGACGTACAGGAATAAGTTCAAAATTTCCAGGTTTTCTCTCGTCTTTTCGTAACTCCTCGTTAATACAAGTTTTAAAAGCTAAGGTTCTTACTAATCTTGACTTACCAGTTCCTGAAATTCCTGCAAGAAGAATGAATGGTTTGGTTTTAATTGCAAGGAGTATGTTGCTTAAATTTGAGGGGTTATTTTCCATTTGTGTATTTAATTTTTTTTGAGGAGCATTAAAAAATAGACGTTCGATACTTCCATACTTTTTAATTATGTTATTTACTCCTTCATCAGAGTATGGAAGAAACCCCTGAACTACAGATCCTTTATATCCTGCTAAATCTGCCATAATTTTGTAAGAGAAATCTACTTTCTGTAAATCTTTTAAAAAGAATATGTATTCCCAGGAAACTAATTCACCGTTTTCACTTAGTTGTGGACCCCAAAGTTCATCAGCCAATTTTTTATTATGAGTTTTATATAGCAAGCGTCCTACATATGAAATGCTTCCATGTTGATAAAATAGTACCCAATCGTCAAATTGCATTTTTTCCCATCTTGATTTTAAGCTGGGTTTATTGCCCCATATCATTAAGATTGATTCATTTTTTAATGCCTCACTATCATTAGGGGATAAAAATCTTTCTAAGTCTGATTTTTTATATCCGCCTTCAATCGTTTTTTGAAAATTTTGCGAAGATTGTTCTCCGGATCGAGGGGCGATAAATATCTTCGGATTGGTCATAATTCATTATATTTTTTTGAGGTTCCTTTTGCTTTTTCAACTGGATATTTTTCACTGTTCGCTTTTATTTTATCCGTAACAATTTTGCGTACATCAAATCCGTATTTATCTGCCAATAAGAATGCAAAAGCAAATATATCTGCCAACTCCTCTTTTACTTTTTCTTTATTTGCTTCATCAGCTTTTTTCCAAAGGAACAATTCAAGTAATTCACCAGCTTCTACATTTATTGCTAATGCCAAATCTTTGGGATTATGAAACTGTTCCCAGTCTCTTTCGTTTCTGAATTTTATTAGAGTATCAATTATTTCATTTATTTCGCTCATAGTTTAAAGATAATTTAAAATATTGGCCATTGATTATATCCGAAGTAAGCAAAGCTGAATAGAATTACAGAATGATGAACGGAGCGTCGCAACTGTCGTTTCATAGTAGCACAAAAGCTGGCCCAATAAATTTTCTTATCGCAATCTACCAATCCCAAACTGATCGCCTGCCCTCACGGCTTTGTTACCTTCCATATGTATCTCTACCATTTTTTCGCTGGCTACATTATTATGAAACTCGTCCTGCAGAGTAGTAAGTATTTTTCTTGTCCGGGTTTCAATCACTTCGCCACTGGAGGGATAAACATATTTTCCATTCATACTAACTGTGATCCAGCCGGGCATATCCTGCAGGGCTACGGTGGTGAGTTGCTGGTAAGGCCTGGCAGCGCTGAACACATGCAGCCGCATATTATACCCGTCGGCTAACCAGATCTCTTTTTCATCCGGCGTAATTGCAATGCCATGACTTGGATTGCCATGTCTGCGTACCGGGCCCATGTTCCATCCTTTTACTTCCACATGGCCCAGTTTTTTGCCGCTGCTAATGTCTCCTACTTCAAAACCCAGCAAGCTATCTACCGTAACATAAGCTAGCGTTTCCTTTCCATTGATCGTAAAGGGCCGAACGAAATTGGCAAAGGGCCCCACTTTATTTACCAGTTCCTGTTTTTTTGCATCGGCCACATACAACCACGGCGAAGCAATATCATCGAGATAAACATTTTTTCCGGAAGGTCCATAGATGGTGTTATGTGCTCTTTTATACACATCAATTTTTTTAAGGATGTTGCCGCTGGCGCAATCCACCACGTTCCAGAAACCTTTTTCAAAAGAAGGAAGCCACATGGTTTTACCATCAGGAGAAATGCTCATGCGGTCGCAACCGCCTTCAAACTTTTTTTCCCAGACAAGTTTATCCGTGGCAAGGTCTATGCGCTGCAGTGATTCGATGGTGCTGATAAAAATACTGTTGAGCGGCACACTTACCGCCACTCCTTTTACATTGGATGGAGTATTATCAGGATGAAAACCTTTTGTAGCGATCCGCTTTACAAAGCGGTGATGATTGTCCATATCAAAAACAAGGATGCCATGCCCGCCATAGCCGAGATAATCACGAATGCCCGGCACGGCTACATATAAATAATGTTTTACAGTAACTGGAGGAGCGTCTGTTCCCGCAGGTTTGTATATAAAGGATAAAAGCGCAGAAGTGGAAATGAATATCGCTGCGACGGATAGAGAAGTAAACAAGAAGCCTTTTGTCTTCATAACTGTATAATTATCTTTAATGAGTATCGACTTAATGCAACCAACCAGGTTTCTTTGCGTGTTTTTCTTTGCGCCCTTTGCGGTTATTGTATTTTTTACCGCAAAGGCCGCTAAGTTTTCGCCAGGAACGCAAAGTGTTCGGGTATTGGTTCATTTAACCAGGTAGTCAATTTATCTTTTAAAGATAGAATAAGATGAGGCAGGATAAAAAATATTGCTGCTGAAAAATTCATCCTCTTTTCGCAAACAACAATCACATTTTTTTCCTGCAATGTAAAGTCGGTTTTGTGCTTTCCTATCTGAATTGTATTTACCTTGCTAAAAATCAAACAGGATGGAAAATCTGCCAAAAAAACCAAGCGGCTTTAAAAAATTCCTGAGATGGTTGCTGGTCATTTTAATTGTGGCAATTGGTTTTACTATCTGGTGGAAATATTATTTTGTATTTGGGGAAGGAGTAAAATCAGGTGAACTGAATTACCTGGTAAAAAAGGGAAATCTTTTTAAAACCTATGAGGGTAAGCTGATACAATCGGGCTTTAGTTCAAAAACAGCCGGCTCCATACAATCTTATGAATTTGAATTTTCAGTAGTGAATGACAGCATCGCTACCATACTGATGAATAACAGCGGCTATCATTTTGACCTGCACTATAAAGAATACAAGGGGGCCATTCCGTGGAGGGGCTATAGTCCGTTCATAGTAGATAAAATTATTTCTATGAATCCGGTAAATAAATAATGATCTCATCTTTGGCGCATGAAGTTTTTTCTGTTTTGCATACTGATCAATCTTGCCGGCTTCACGTCTTTTGCACAACGCATACATGCTCATAATGATTATCAAAAACCGGAACCGCTTACCAATGCGCTGAGCAATAAAGTTTTTTCTGTGGAAGCGGATATCTATCTCTCCGGCGACAAGCTGTTGGTGGCGCATGATAAAAAAGAATTACCTACTGCAAAAACATTGGACAGCCTGTACCTGCAACCTATTATTGAGTTGTTCCGGCAACATAAAGGAAGCATTAGTGCAGACCGTAATTATAAAGCAACACTTACGATCGATATAAAGGAAAACGGTGAAGCTGTCATTACTGCACTCATCAAACTGTTATCGACTCACCGTTCTGTTTTCGACCGGACTGTAAATCCAAAAGCGGTGCAAGTGGTACTCAGTGGCGATCGTGGTGCTTCTTCAAAATGGAGCTCATATCCTTCCTATATTCTTTTTGATGGCCGCCCTTATGAAGTATATGACAGCACTACGCTACAACGTGTAGCTTTTATCAGCGATTCTTACCTGAACTATATAAGTCCGCAGGACAGCAGCAGCCGCATTGAACAGCTGGTTAAAAAAGTTCATGGCATGGGTAAATTGCTCAGGCTATGGGCTATTCCCGATAATCCCGCTTCATGGAAAAGGCTGCAAGAACTGGACATCGATATTATTAATACAGATAAAGTGAACGAGTGCAGGGATTATTTTTTAAAGAGTAGCAAGGGAAAGAATTAAACTGCTGATTAATCTCTTTCATCCTCTCTTTTAAATCCGATTTTTCTTCGGGGCGGCTGTTGCGGGGTCAGCAATTTTTTGAGATAGCCAAAGATGAGTGTAATGTCTCCATCGTGCCCGGCGAGTTTCTTTTCCATCTTTTCTAATTGCAGTAAGATGTCTTTGTGGGTCATGATCATTTCACGCATTCTTGTAAATACTCTTATGATCTGGATATTTACACGGATGGCAGTTTCGCTTTTTAAAACGGAAGAAAGCATGGCGACTCCTTGTTCGGTAAAAGCTGTTGGAAGGTAGCGGCCTCCTCCCCAACTTGAGATCACAATTTGTGATCTCAAGTTTTCAAATTCAATCCTTGTCAACTGAAACATAAAATCTACAGGAAACCTATCGGCGTTTCTTTTTACTGCCTGATTCAAAGCTCTGGTTTCGACACCATACAATTCGGCTAAATCCCTGTCCAGCATTACTTTCTGGCCACGAATAAGATAAATTTTGTTCATAACCAATTCGTCAGGAATCATAAGTTCATTACTTGTTTTTGTCATGTGCTTTCGTTTTTGTGGCATCACAAATTGCGATACCAAAATTGGTGGTCGCAATTTGCGACCACCAATTTTAAGGTCACAAACTGTGACCTTAGAGAAATATGAAGTCGCATTTTGCGACTTCAAGATAAAACTGACAATTATTATTAGCTATACCACAAACCGGTAAATCTGATTTGTGATTTTGAATAAATCTTTTCAGTAATATACATACTGCTATTACTTTGCATTCTTATATTTTTCTTTATGGAATACAGAAAAATGGGAACATCGGAACTGGAACTTTCAGTCATTACTTTCGGTGCATGGGCAGCCGGTGGCTGGATGTGGGGCGGCACTGAACGGAAAGATGCCATAGAAGCTATTCGTGCATCCTACGATCTGGGTGTTACATCTATAGACACGGCTCCTATTTACGGTCAGGGTACCAGTGAAGAAATTGTTGGGGAAGCAATAAAAGGTTTACCAAGAGATAAAATACAGATACTGACAAAATATGGTATGCGCTGGGATCTTGCCAAAGGTGAACTCGTTATTAAAAGCAAAAACAACCAGGGCCAGGAGATTGATATTTATAAATATGCCGGCAAGGATGGCATCATACAAGAAGTAGAGAATAGTTTGCGCCGACTTGGTACGGACTATATTGATCTCTACCAGATCCACTGGCATGATAAGACTACGCCGATTGGAGAAAGTATGGAAGCAGTTGCGCAACTGATAAAGCAGGGCAAAGTAAGGTATGCCGGAGTCTGTAATTATAATGTGGAGCATTTGCAGGAAGCACAAAAACATATACAACTTGTATCGGACCAGGTGCCTTACAGCATGATAAAACGTGATATTGAAAAAGAAACTGTGCCTTATTGCATCCAACATAATTTATCTATTCTTGCTTACAGTCCGCTGGAAAGAGGATTGCTAACCGGTAAAATGAAACTGGGACACCTGTTTGTACCGGGAGATCATCGTACCAACTTATACTATTTTAAAAGTGAGAATATTGCCAGGACAAATGTTTTTCTGGAAAAGATAAAACCATTGGCCGCAGAAAAGAAAGCTACGCTGGCGCAATTGGTCCTTCGTTGGACTATTGAACAACCGGGTATCACCATTGCACTGGCTGGTGCAAGAAATGCTGCACAGTCAACAGAAAATGCAAAAGCGATCAATGTAAAGCTGAACTCTGATGAAATTGCTTTTATTACTTCGGAGTTGAATGAACTTACTCTTGTTAAGGATTAACTTCGGGAGTCGTATGCAATAATTATTTTACCAGGTATAAAAAAAGAACGATGAAAAAACTGATCAGTGTACTATTTTTTTTGAGCATCTTTTTTACCGCGAATACCCAGACCCTTTCCAAAACCGAGCAACAGATTCTGAAGGATATAGAAACTGATTATACCGCAACAATTCAATTGCTGAAAGAGTCGGTGAATATCAACAGCGGCACATTCAATATTGCCGGGGTAAAAAAAGTGGGCGAAATGTATGCAAAGGAATTAGCGACTCTTGGTTTTACTATTGAATGGATAAATCTTCCAGATTCATTAAAAAGAGCTGGTCATCTTGTCGCCTATCGCAAAGGAAAGAAAGGAAAAAAGCTTTTTCTGATCGGTCATCTCGATACAGTATTTGAACCCGATATGCCGGCTAATCCTTTTACCATGTTGAATGACAGCACAGCAACCGGCCAGGGTGTGAATGATATGAAAGGTGGCGATGTGCAGGTGATTGCCGCATTGAAAGCATTGCATAAACAAGGATTACTGGATGATGTTAGCATCACAGTATATTTCACCGGCGATGAAGAAAATGCAGGCAGACCAAGAGATATCAGCCGGGGGGATTTTATTGAAAGAGCCAAACAGCATGATATTGCACTGGCATTTGAAGGTTCCAACACATTGAATATTGTAGCTACTGCACGTCGCGGCGCAAGTGAATGGAAACTGGAAGTAGAAGGAAGACAGGCACATTCTTCTGGTGTGTTTAGCAACGGTGGTTTTGGATCTATTTATGAGGCGTCCCGCATCATAAATGAATTCAGGGAGAAATTAAGTAAAGAACAGTATCTCACTTTCAATCCCGGATTATTCATCGGCGGATCAGAGGTGAACTATGATACAGCAGCACAAAGAGGAGACGCTTCAGGTAAAACAAATATCATATCACCTAAAACAGTGGTGATAGGTGATCTGCGTTTCCTTTCAGAACCACAAAAAGAAAAAGCCAGAAATGCGATGCGGCAAATCGTTTCGCAAAGTCTTCCGGGAGCCAAAGCCACCATAACTTTTAAAGATGGTATTCCTTCCATGCCGCCAACAGCAGGCAATGATGCATTGGTAAAAATTGTCAACGATGCGAATATGGCGTTGGGTTATGGCGAAGTAAAAGCCGGAGATCCTGGTTCGAGAGGAGCAGGAGATATCTCTTATGTGGCAGCTTATCTTGATTGCCTGGATGGACTCGGTGCATCAGGCAGAGGAGCTCATGCACCGGGAGAAACAATTAACCTGAATGAATTTCCAAAACTTATCAAAAGAGCAGCGCTGCTAATTTACCGGCTTACCAGGTGAACAGATTATTTCCGTGCAATTGTCATCACATGAGCACTGATACCAATCATCGCAGGATCACTTTCTGTTTGGCGGATATATTGTAAAAGTTTATTTCTGGCGGCTTCATCAATCCACCTTTTTGTAAAATCTGGAACCAGCCAGCCAAACCCTTCAATGGCGGCTATAGAAAAATTAGAAAAGTCAGCTTCAGTAAATTCTTCCCCGATTTCTCTTTCTGTATGAAAATGGGCATCGGTGAAATACATCGGGTGATTCACCGGGTTGGAATGGTTACCATCAACAAGATCCTGTTGAAGTATTTTTTCAAATTCAGGATCATTAATGAAGCCCTGCCAAAAACCGTCAAATAGTGAAGCATACCTTGTAATTGTTGCTGCGAGTAATACTCCGCCCGGCTTCAATACTCTTTTAGCATCTTTAATTGCTTTTACCCGATCTGCTTTCTCCTGTAAATGATAGAGTGGTCCGAATAAAAGAACAAGATCAAACATATTATCAGCATAGGGTAATTGTCTTGCGTCGCCCAGGGTGATTGAAGCAAGAGGTTTGTTTTGTTTTTCCTCAATCAGCTTTGCATGCTCGATATGAAAAGTAGCGGCATCCAGTAAGTGAACGGCATGACCCATATCGTGTAACCAGAAAGAGTAAACACCGGTAGCACCGCCAATATCAGCGATGGTCATGTTTGTCTTTAAATAGCGAAGAATAATTTCCTGTGTGCGGAGTTTTTCTAACTGGAATACATGTTGCTCCAGCCGGTCGGTTTCCATTCCGGTAGAGTTATAAAATGTATTGATTGTCGGGGTTGGCATGATATTCTAAGTTAAGGAATTGAACCTATATGATTTAAACCCATAAAGCGGGTTCTTCATTCATGACAACAATCAGCCTTAACGCTGACCTAATGCAATCACAAACTCCCCAAGTCAGAGTAACTATGTATTTCAAAACTTGATCTTTATGTCTAAGAAATCAAAGAGAAATAAATATGTTTATTTCTTTGGCGGCGGCAAGGCTGACGGCAATGAGTCAATGAAGAATTTATTAGGTGGTAAGGGAGCTAACCTGGCTGAAATGGCCGGTCACCCTAAACTCCGTTTACCTGTGCCGCCGGGGTTTACCATCACTACGGAGGTCTGCACTTATTATTATGATCATAAAAAAAAGTATCCAAAAGAATTGGGAAAACAGGTAGAAACATCGCTGGAAAAAATGGAAAAATTGATGGGCAAAAAATTTGGCGATGAAAAAGATCCGCTGCTTGTATCAGTTCGCTCCGGTGCAAGACGATCTATGCCGGGTATGATGGAGACGGTGCTAAACATTGGTTTAAATGAAAAAACAATTAAAGGATTAATTGCACATAGCGGGGACGAAAGATTTGCTTACGATGCTTACCGCAGGTTGATCATGATGTATGCCGATGTAGTGATGGAAAAAGGGAATGGGCTTGATCACAACAATCATAACGGAAAACATACAAAGGGTATCCGTAAGATACTGGATGAAAAACTGGAGCATATCAAATGTACCAAAGGATATACCAGCGATACTGATCTGACGGTGGAAGAGTTGAAAGAACTGGTAAGGGATTATAAAAAGACTGTAAGAAAAGTTTTGGGTACAGAGTTTCCCGATGATCCATGGCAACAACTCTGGGGTGGTGTTGGCGCTGTGTTCAGCAGTTGGAATGGAAAAAGAGCAGTGGAATATCGCCGCATAGAAAAAATTCCTGATGAATGGGGCACGGCAGTCAATGTGCAGGCCATGGTATTTGGCAATATGGGCAATGACAGTTGTACCGGCGTAGCATTTACAAGAAATCCCGGCACAGGAGAAAATAAATTTTATGGTGAATACCTGGTGAATGCACAAGGTGAAGATGTGGTTGCAGGAATAAGAACTCCGGCCCCAGTAAACGAGTATTCTAAGAATGCCCAAAGCGAACAGTTCACTACACTGGAAAAACTAATGCCCAGGTTGTATCAGGAATTATATAGGTATCAGAAAAAATTGGAGCAACATTATAAAGACATGCAGGATATTGAGTTCACTATTGAAAAAGGAACTCTGTATATGCTGCAGTGCCGTGTGGGAAAAAGAAATGGTATTGCCGCTGTTCGTATGGCCACAGAGATGTATTCAGAAAAGTTGATTGATGCAAAGACTGCTATTATGAGAGTGGGGCCCAATCAGCTTGTTGAGTTATTGCTTCCGATGCTTGATCCAAGGGCTGAAGAAACCAATACAGTTATTGCAAAAGGATTACCCGCAGGTCCGGGTGGTGCAAAAGGACGTGTTGTATTCACTTCAGATGAAGCGGTGGAATGGGCACATAAGGGAGAAAAAGTAATTCTTGTTCGTGAAGAAACTTCACCTGAAGATGTGGACGGCATGCACAAGTCACAAGCTATTCTTACTACTAAGGGTGGTATGACATCACATGCCGCATTAGTGGCAAGAGGCTGGGGTAAATGTTGTATCGTTGGTTGTGGCGATATAGAAATACATTCCGAAACAAAAACTTTTAAAACAAAGAATGGAGTAATTATCAAAGAAGGCGACTGGATCACTCTGAATGGAACAAGAGGACTGGTGTATGAAGGCAGCTTACCACTGGTGGATATTGACATTGAACAAAACAAATCATACAATGATCTGATGAAACTGGTGGATAAGATAAAAGTAATGGGAGTACGTACCAATGCTGAAACACCGGGTGATGCATTGCAGGGTATAAAATTCGGAGCGCAGGGAATCGGTTTATTCCGAACCGAGCATATGTTTTATGGCGAAGGAAGCGAAGAGCCGCTGTTCCTTTTGCGCAAAATGATTGTAAGCAAAACAGAAGAAGAAAGACGGGTTGCACTAAATGAGTTGTACGGGTATGTAAAAAAAGATATCAAGGACACATTATTGGTAATGCATGGTTATCCTGTAACTATCCGTTTGCTGGACCCGCCACTGCATGAGTTTGTCCCGCATGATAAAGAAAAATTGCATCAGCTTAGTGAAGAACTCGGGATAAGAATGAGTGTTTTGAAAAGAAGAGTGCTGGCGCTGCATGAAAATAATCCGATGCTGGGCCACCGCGGTGTAAGACTAGGCGTAAGCTATCCCGAAATAACAGAGATGCAGGTAAGGGCAATTTTTGAAGCAACTGCAGAAATCATAAAGTCAGGGGAGAAAGCATTTCCTGAAATAATGGTTCCTGTTACCTGTACGGTAAATGAACTGATTCACCAGAAAATAATAGTAGACAGAGTGTACAAAGAAGTTTGTGCTGCATATAATATGAAGAAGATTCCCCACTTATATGGCACCATGATTGAAATTCCAAGAGCAGCGCTGAAAGCAGGACGCATGGCTGAAGTAGCCGACTTCTTCAGTTTTGGCACTAATGATCTCACGCAAATGAGCTTTGGGTTTAGCCGCGATGATATTGGCGGTTTCTTACCTAATTATCTTGATCAGAAAATTCTTTTCGATGATCCGTTCCAGACTATTGACCAGGATGGAGTGGGAGAGTTAATAAAATTAGGAACCGAACGTGGCCGCAAAACGAAACCCAAACTGAAAGTAGGTATCTGTGGTGAACATGGAGGGGATGCGGAGAGTGTAAAATTCTGCCATCGAATCGGCATGAACTATGTCAGCTGTTC
>OEMC01000089.1_pt1 | contig 19568 bp, 15 predicted proteins | sample 1503201 | NCBI WGS metagenome assembly OEMC01 (sample SAMEA104379564, study PRJEB20068) | metagenome | isolation source: 1998 | reverse complement strand
GCAATATCAGCCTTCATAAAATTTCCATGCAGCATACAGGTGAGATGGCTGTTGCAGGCGTTACTTCCGGTCTTATTAATCTTGACGAGTCAGTAACCTGGAAAGCAAAACATCTTTTTAAAACAAGATTTTTTACATCGAAGATCATTGAGATGAAACCCTATGAAAAATTTACAGACAAAATGATAAAAGGAGATTTTCATTCTTTCCTGCACGAACATTTTTTTAAACCCGCCAATAACGGAACCATAGTGATTGATATTGTCAGCTATGAAACACCTCACGGGCTTTTGGGCAAGTTTGTCAACCAGGTTTACCTGAATACCTATATTGAAAAAATGATCATACACAGAAACGATATAATCAGACAATATGCGGAAGGAGAGAAATGGAGAGCCTTGCTTCATACGCATTATTAATGTCTATATCTTTTATATTTGCCGGATGCCAAAAACCAAACCCACTCTTTTCACTTCACTTTCACCAGCCCTGCTTCATCTTTATGATGTTAGCAACAGTATTGTTGTCATCATTGATGTACTTCGCGCCACTTCTACAATTGCCACGGCATTATATAATGGTGCAAAAGCCGTGATACCAGTGGACAGCGTTAGCCGCTGTATTGAACTGGGGAAACAAATTCATGGAATAACCGCAGGGGAGAGAGACGGTAAAGTGGCGGAGGGATTGATACATGGCAATTCACCATTTGAATACCCAAGAGAATTTATTGAAGGAAAAACGTTGGTGCTGACAACTACCAATGGCACAAGGTTGTTGCAAATGGCGCTGGATAAAGGCGCGAGGGAAATTATCACCGGTTCATTTCCCAATCTTTCTTCAGTTTGTGATCATCTTTTGGAAATGAAACAGAGTGTAATTCTTGGTTGTGCGGCATGGAAAGACCGGGTGAATATGGAAGACATGTTATTTGCCGGAGCAGTTATTTCATCAATCGGGGATCGGTTTTCTATTAATTGTGATTCTTCTCATCTTGCTGAAACACTTTATCGCAAAGCTGAAAAAGATTTATTTGGCTTCATGAAAAAAAATGACGCCTCTCACTATCATCGCCTCATGGGGTTTGGCCTGGAAAAAGACATACGCTACTGTCTCACTGCTGATGGGGCCGATGTGTTGCCTCAATATGAAAATGGAAAACTATTGGTGAAGTCCTGATTAATTATCAATTAAAGAATTTTCTGAGCCGGGAAGAGAAAAATCTTACAAGGTACTTCATTTCTTCTGCACTTACATCTATATAGAGGAATAATTTTTTTATTCATTTATCGCTGGAATTCAGGATCACATTCCTTTACTTTTGCAGATTACCCTTTTTTGAGTTTAGTAATAAAACAATCTGATCCCGATAACTATCGGGGCCGCAATCCAAAAACCTGAAATCATTTGGCCTTACCGCACCTTATCAAGTATGTGTACACACATGGAACCGATGAAGTGATTCGCCGGGGGAAAAAAATTCACGCCATTGGATTTGTTGAATTAGTTGAATATGACAACCTGTTTGGCTCGGCTACATTCCGTGTAAAGGATGACAGTTATTCTACTTTTTACAAAGTTTATATTCAGAAAATAAATGATCCACAGCATGTATCGCTTCGCTGTGCCTGTCCCTATAACCTGGGTGATATATGCCGCCACGAAGCCGCTTCACTTTTTCAGCTGCAGGAAATGCTGGATAAAAATCTTTTAAAAACCGGCGAAACAGTTTACGATCAGCGGCACACTGTTGCCAAAATGAAATTCATTGATCTGAAAACGATCCGTCTTCTTTCTTCACAGGATACGTATCAGGAAGCCGAAATTTTTTTACAATCAAAGAAAGTTAATATTGAATTGGCTAAAGAGGAAACTGTCAAAGCTTCAGTAGATCTCGATGGCAAAATCTACCCTGTAATTATCAGGAAAAATGAAGAAAGAAATTTTGACACCAGTTGTAATTATCCGGACGAAAATCATCCGCTTTGCTTGCCTAAGGTGATTGTCTTTTTACAATTATTGAATTCACACGGGCCTCATTATTTTGATAGCATAAGAAACTGGGATAAAGAAAAGAATAAACTACTGGAAGCATACGGCTATTCGTTGAAAGACGATCTGGCAGATAAATTTGAATTCAGTTACAAAGACGGTAAACCGTTTTTAAGAGTACTGGACGCTACAATTAAGCGAATAAACACTCCGGCAACGCCGTATTCTTTACCTCAACCCATAATAGTCAAAGAAGAAATACTAACAGAAACTGAACCCGCTCCAGCATCAACGATCACTCACAGGCTCGGTGTGGTCATCAACTTCAATAAAAAGAACTATCCCTATTTTACCATTGATGCTGTTAGTGGTGAAGCCGATGAAAACAGCACTTCTTTTCCCGGGAAAGCAGAAAAACTTGACCTGTCAAAATATGTAGAAGCAGAAAATTTTTCTGATGTGGATAAACAACGTCTTGCTTCACTCAGAAAATTACAGGAGCCGGAAGTAAGCAAATACATCAGCCGCAATTCTCCTTTTTCAGGCATATGGGAAAATATCATTCACCAGGACGAAGACGATCTTCCCGAAGATACACGCAACCTGGTAAGAGAATATATTTTTCCCAAGCTGAAAAAATTATTTGTTTCATTAAGCATAAACGGTCTTTTGTTCCGGCTTGCAAAAAATAAAACATTCAAAACAGCCAACCTGGAACCGCTTCATATTTCTTCTGAAGAAATCAAACCATCATTTGATGTTACAAGAAATAACGGTTCGGTTGATATAAAAGCAACGGTTAAGGCTGGTGGACTTTGGCTTGATTTAAAAGATAATGAGGCAGAAACCCCTTTGTTTTATTTATACAATCATCAACTTTTCCTTTGGAAAGATCAGGCGGCGATTGAGGCGATTGAAAATTTTTTACCGGCAGGAAGCAAACAAGCGGCAATAACAGAATGGAGCAGCCTTTTGCAACAACAGATTTTACCACTGGCAAAAGAATATAAAATAAATTTTGACCGCTCTTTATTGCAGGAAGTAAAAGACGGTAAACCAGAAGTGAGTTTATTTCTTGTTGAAAAAGGAGATTACCTCGTATTTCAACCTGCATTTACATATAAGGGATACGAAACAAAGGCAAGGGATAGGGATGAAATTGTTGTGCCCTCCGGAGACAAAGTAACAATTGTGCATCGTAACCGGACGGCGGAACAGGAATTCATATCCAAACTTCAAAATCTTCATAGCAATTTTATTTACCAGGAAGAAACACATTCGCTGATATTGAAGGGGACAGATGTTTTAAAGAACAACTGGTTCTTTTTGTTTGTCGACGCAATGAATGATATGAAAGTCCCGGTATTTGGCTTTGAAGCCTTAAAAAATTTCCGGTTCAATACTGCAAGACCTTCCACAAAAATTTTCATTAATAATAATACCGACTGGTTCGATGCTCGTGTAGACATTGTTTTCGGAGATCAGCACGTAAGCGTAGCGGAAGTAAAAAGAGCATTGGCCAATAAACAACAATTTGTACAATTAGGAGATGGCACACTGGGAATTCTTCCTGAAGAATGGATAAAAAAATACTCATTATTATTCCGTGTTGGAGAAGGCAAAACCAATCAACTAAAACTGAGCCGGTATCACATGAGTGTGATTGATGAACTATATGAAAGCCGGGATGAAGTAGAATTGGTAATGCAGCTTGAGGCGAAATATGAAAACCTGAAAGAGTTTAAAAGAATAAAAGAAATTGAGCCGCCCAATGGCCTGCAAAGTATTTTGAGACCTTACCAGGTTTCGGGTTATCAATGGCTGAATTATTTAAGTGAAGTAAAATGGGGCGGCATTCTTGCAGATGATATGGGTTTGGGAAAAACTGTGCAGGCTCTTTCTTTTCTGCAACATTTCAAAAATGAAAATGGAAGACTGCAGGCACTGGTGGTATGTCCGACAACCCTTATTTACAACTGGGAAAATGAAATAAAAAAGTTTACTCCTGCACTTTCTTATCTTATTCATCATGGAGCGACACGATCAAGAGATAAAGAAACTTTTCAGAAAGCAGATATTATCATCACGACTTACGGCACTTTACGCAGCGACATAAAACTGATGATGGCGCTGAAGTTTGATTATATAGTGTTGGATGAAAGCCAGGCCATTAAAAATCCTGCAAGCAAAGTAACCAGGGCAGCCTCTTTGTTAAATGCCACTAACCGTCTTTGCATGAGTGGCACACCGCTTCAAAACAATACGTTTGACATTTTTGCGCAGATGAATTTTCTGAATCCCGGTATGCTGGGAAGTATGGAATACTTCCGCCAGGAATTTGCCATTCCTATAGATAAATTCGGAGAACCGGAACGGAAAGAACATCTCAAAAAAATACTTTACCCGTTTATTCTTCGTCGCACTAAAGAGCAGGTGGCAAAAGATCTGCCCGAAAAAACCGAAACGATTTTGTTTTGCGAAATGGAGGACGAGCAACGTAGTATTTATGATGCCTATCGCAATGATTACCGTAACCAGATACTGGGTACCATCGAATCACAAGGCATTCAAAAATCTCAATTGACCATACTTCAGGGCTTAATGAAGCTCCGTCAGATTTGTGATTCACCGGCGATTTTAAATGAAACCGAAAAGTTTGAAAACCATTCCATCAAGCTTGACGAATTGGCCAGAGAGATTACAGAAAATATAAGCGATCATAAGGCACTGGTCTTTTCGCAATTTCTCGGTATGCTTGCATTGATCAAAGAGAAACTGGATCAGTTGGGAGTGAAATATGTATACTTTGACGGCAGCACTTCAGCGCCGGACAGAGAAAAAGCCATTCAAAGTTTTCAGAATGATACCAGCATACGAGTATTTTTAATTTCATTGAAAGCCGGCGGTCTCGGATTAAATCTTACTGCAGCAGATTATGTCTATATCGTTGACCCCTGGTGGAACCCGGCCGTGGAGCAACAAGCCATTGACCGGACACACCGGATAGGACAGGACAAAAATATTTTTGCTTATCGTATGATTTGCAAAGACACTATTGAAGACAAGATCATTCAGCTTCAGGAAAAGAAAAGAGCATTGGCCAGAGATTTGATTGCCGATGATACTTCATTTGTTAAATCACTAACAAGAGAAGATGTTGAATACCTGTTCAGTTAAAAATCTATTACTAGATATTGATTAAGAATATTCTTTCATACTTGCTTCTATGTATCGGTTTTCATTTTTTTTAATATCTATATTAATTGCTTCTTGTGCTTCACAACATAGTTTTACAAAAGAAGGGGTTGTAAAACATGCCATCAGGTTTTATGACAGTCTAACACAACAATATACCAATGAAGACTTATTCCCTGATATGAATGTTTGGTACAAAGACGAATTATACATTGAAGAAATCAAAACATCAGAAAGATGGGATAGCAATGGAATTACAACCCACAAAACACCGCTTGCATATTATTTATTTATGGATAGAAAGTCTAAAGCATTTTATCAATATTCCTCATTTAGCGATACAGCAAGGATTATTGATAAATACATTCAGTCTGACACGGATAGTATGAGGGGTTTGGGAGGATGGCCTTTTTACAGGAATTGGGATATAAAAGTTACTGGCCCCATTAAAACCCTTACTGACACAATAATAAATTATATTACATTCAGAAGAGCTAAAATACCAATTGAGAGTAATGGTTTTTTAGTAACAATTATTGCTTATGCAAGATGTGACAGGAGGGGTTCTGTTTTTCAATATGATAAAAATCTTGGAAACAAAATAGGATGTCCTGTTACCAAAATGGAGTATCTGCCTTCCTCAGTAGATCCAACACCGATTTCATCCGAAATACATTTTTTGAGAGATAACTTAACTAAAGAAGAACTAAAAGTCTTTGAAGCCTGGAAAAAAAACATAAAAAAGAACCCGATTCATAAATAGAGAAAAACAAGTCATCATAATTAAAAAGGCGACCAACTGGTCGCCTTAAATTTATGTTTCTGGTTAGATACGTAAGCTGTTATTTCCTCCGATAGTTATATTTATGAGCGGCTAATGACTGCCCGGAAATTACAACACCCAACACAGCACGAAGTAACCGAACTATACTCAGAGAAGGTTTATAATTGTGTTTGTAAATTTTCGCCTCCTCGTGTCCATGAACAATGACTCTGTTTTTCATAACGGGATTTTTTTAATTAACGGATAAAGTTTTAATAAAGTATCTTATAAAGTTAAAAAAACCTCATCTTTATTGCAAGGACAAATTGTTAAAATTCTATATGGCACTAAAGTAAATGTCCCAATAAAAAGTCCCATTAACCTTCATTAACATTAATTCAACCCTGCTTAACCGCTTTTGATTTACGATAAGAATATTTTCGTAACGGGCAATAAAAACCAACGGAACCATGAAGAAAATTTTACTGATTTTATTTTCTGCTTTTGCTTGGACAATTGGCTTTGCTCAAAAAAGCGGCAGCGTTCAGGGAATTATTTTTGATACCATTTCAAAACAACCGGTGGCAGGAGCGACCATTACCCTTTTACAGAAAAAGGATTCTTCCCTTGTCTCCTTTACGATGACTAATAACGCCGGAGTTTTTACTTTAAATAATATCAGCTATGGAGAGTATCGGTTACTGGTGACGCATGTCAGCTATCACAATACCAATAAATATTTTTCCATCAGTGATTCATCAAGAAACAAGGATTTTGGAAATATTCCATTAAGTGATAAGGATAAAGTGCTTGAAGAAATAGTATTGCAAGCCGAAGCACCGCCGGTTACTTTAGTGGGAGATACCATTCAGTATAATGCTGGCTCTTTTAAAACAAAACCCAATGCAGTGGTTGAGGATTTATTGAAAAGGCTCCCCGGGGTACAAGTGGAAAAAGATGGAACAGTAAAAGCACAGGGGCAAACCGTAAACAGAGTATTGGTTGACGGGAAAGAGTTTTTTGGTAATGACCCCAAGGTAGCAACAAAAAATTTACCCGCCGATGCGGTTGACAAAGTGCAAGTGTATGACAGGCAGAGTGACATTGCACAACTAACAGGATTTGATGATGGTCAATCTGAAAAAACTATTAATCTTAAATTGAAACAGGATAAAAAGAGAGGTGTTTTTGGAAAAGTAAATACCGGCGGCGGAACAGATGGTCGCTATCAGGGAAGATTCAATGTTAATGCTTTTAAAGGCGCAAGACAAATGTCAATCCTTGGTATGGGCAATAACACGAACGCTGAAGGATTTTCTTTTATGGATATTCTCAGTTTTTCCGGAGGAATGAGTCAAATGAGCAGTGCTGGTGGAAATGTCAATATCAATATTTCCGGCAATTCCGGGATGATGGGCGGAGGAAACAATAATGCTATCAATACTTCCTGGGCGGGAGGAGCCAACTATAATAATATTATCGGGAAGAAAATGGAAATACAGAGCAATTATTTTTACAGCCGCTACAACCCGGTAACAAATCAAAAACTCAGCCGGCAGTATATCTTACCCGACTCAACCTATTTCTATAATCAAAACTCCATTACCAACAATAGAAGTATTACCAATCGTTTCAACCTCACCTATGATTATGTGATTGATTCCATGCATTCTTTAAAATTTACGCCAAGTCTTAGCTTGCAGAACGCCAAGAATCATTCTTTGAGTGATTATGAAACTTTATCAGAACAACTACTTCGTAGCAACAAGGGTTTTAGCAATAATTATTCTTCCAGCGATGGTTATAATTTTAACGGCACTCTCTTATTCAGGAAAAAGTTCAAGAAAAGAGGCAGAACATTTTCGGTTAGCCTGGGAAGTACACTTAATGAAAGCGATGGAAACGGAGAACTTACATCCGTAAATCAATTTTATAACAGGCTGGGCAGCCTGGTAAAAACCGATTCAATTAATCAACACAGTTCTTCTGAAAGTCAAACCAGGGGTTATACTACAAGAGCTGTTTACACCGAGCCGGTTTTTAAGAGGTCATTACTTGAGTTAAGCGTTGCAAAAAACAATAGCCGTTCAATTTCAGATAAAGAAACCTTTGATTATGATAAAATCTCCGGAAAACATGATCAACTAAACCCACAACTGACCAACCATTTTGAAAACATATATGGTACAGCAACGGCAGGCATACGTATTCGTACGCAACAAAAGAAATATAATTATGCTTTGGGGCTAAGTTGGCAGAATGCCGACCTGGAAGGAACAATTAAAACCGGTCTCAAAGATTCCATCATCAGTAAATCCTTCTCCAATCTGCTACCCAATGCGAGGTTCCAGTATAATTTTACAAGATTCAAAAATCTGCAGATTGATTACCGGGCATCTACCAATCAGCCTTCAGTTTCTCAATTACAACCTGTACCGGATATCAGCAATCCTTTGAACATTAAAGTAGGTAATCCCGATCTGAAACAGGAATTTACTCATCGTGTTAACGCAAGTTATACGGGAATGAACCCATTCCGGGGCAAAAGCTTTTTCTGGTTCAGTAGTTATTCTTTTACCAACAACCGGATTGTCAATTTTGATATCATCGATTCTTTTGGCAGAAAACTAACCAGGCCCGTAAACGTAGATGGTGTTTATAATCTGAATAATGATATGAGCATCGGATGGCCGTTACGATTTATGAAAGCCTCTCTGAACTTTAACACAGGAGTCAGCTACAGTAAAACGATTCAATTTATTAATACAATTCAAAACAATATCTATAATATCAGCGTTGACCCCAGCATTGAAATAACCAAAAGCTTTAAGGATAAATTTGATCTTACTGTAAATGGAGGGTTTACTTATAACAAAGCAAAATATTCCCTGCAATCATCGCTCAACAACAAATATTTTACACAGGATTATGGCGTAGATATAGGTTGGCAATTGCCTAAAAACTTTTATCTCTCCAGCGATTTTCGTTATACAATCAGCAGCCAGCGTAGTGCGGGCTACAACGCCAAAGTACCTTTATGGAATGCATCATTCAGCAAACTATTCCTGAAATTTAACCGTGGTGAAATGAAAATGACTGTGTATGACCTCCTGAATGAGAACCAGGCAATAGTTCGTAGCACTAGCCAGAATTATATTGAAGATCAGAACAACCGTGTGCTGCGTCGTTACTTTTTACTCAGCTTTACCTACAGTCTGAACAAAATGGCCGCTAATGCCGGACCTGGCAGAGGGAATGTGATTATAAGGAGGTAAACGATTAAAGAAAGCAAACAGCTATATTTTAGCCAGCCCAGTCTGTTTCCGTTTCTTTAATAATAAATAATTTATCAGCAAAGCGCTGATCATTGGCAAAAGCAAAACACAGAAATAAATAAAATAGGAAACATGAATATCAGGCACGGGCTTCACCTGAACTAATAGCTGATCACCAATTACTGTTTCAGAAAAAACAACACTCCGGGTCAGGTTCCATCCCAGATGAATTGCGATAGGAATGTATAACGAAAATGGTTTTGCATAACCATAAGCATACAGTAATCCCATAATACCGGTTACAACAAAGATTATCGCCATTTGTTTTACATCCCCGACTACCTCAAACGAGAACCAATGATAAATTCCGAAAGCAATGGCGGAAATAATTATGGCCTTTAAAGCGCCAAGCTTTTTAATAAGAATATAAAGCAATACTCCCCGGAAAATCAGTTCTTCAAACAAAACGGATTTGATATTCCACCATATCCCCGTAAGAATAAGATTAACTGAAAGAGCAGGATTTAGTTTCCATTCCTGATCTGCAAAATACATCCGCATTAAAAAATCTGAAGAACAACAAATGGCTGTGATAAAAAAGAACAGGACGAAGTCAAGCAAACGGCGTTTTGTGGGAAATAATCCCAACACACGTAAGTTGCCCTTTTCAAAAAACCATACGATTAACCAGGAAATCGCCAACTGAACAATTATCCCTACCATGATTTATTTTATATAAGAATGAAAAGAAGGAATTTGTTTGCATCTAAGTAACCAGTCTTTAAAAATATTGATTTTATTCGGAGAGGAGCAAAACATCTTTATATAAAAACGCCCCGATTTTGTCGGGGCGCCTGAACGTAAAATATCAAGCATAACCATTTTAATTGCCACGTATATTAAATCGCATTCCGCCTCCACCATTCTGCTGCATTTCAGAGAAAAGCTTTTCTCTTTCTTTGGCAAATTCATCGGCGGTGACCTTTTTCCCTTTAGTAGGCTCTTTGATTTTTGCCACATCAGCTTTTGCTGACACTTCTACTGCACGGAATGAATTTCTCCCGTTGTTGATATCAATTTCCATTATAGTACCCGGCAGCTGACCCTGGTACATATCTGGTCCATAAGAACCGGCTATTTCATTGGTAAACCAGGCCACAATATTTAAAGTATCTGTTACCCGTTGTCTTGACATATTGCCGTTATCCATATTCATCCTCATGCTTTCCTGGGTGCGTTGCGCAGTTGCCTTCATGCATTTGTAACCCAAAATAGTTTTTGTTTCCCCGGCCACTTTCCAGCTCAATCGACGAATACTGTCCGCAACAATAAATGTTTTTCCACCCAGTTCTCTTTGATCTGTTTTTTTCATATCATCTATACTGTGATAAGTAATATCATCACTGCCCGGCATTACAAACCGGATTTGGGCCCCATCACCACCAAAAGTTGTTTCATCCCCCTGCATATCTTCAACCCGCTGCCACAAACTTTTATTGTTGGAAAAAGAAAGCTCGTAACGATCTTTTCTTTCCCGGGGTATCATATTCTGCATGGCAGGGTTATTATCCGCTATCTGTATCTGAAGCTGCATGGTTCTTTCATAAACAATTTTTCCATCTTTCATCTGGCCAGATGCAAAAGCCATCAACAAAACAGCCGTTAAAAAGCTAAATGTTTTTTTCATAAAAAATATATTTTTTTCCCGAAGGGATTCTTTGAACAAAGCTAAATCAGCTTTCATTGCCTGCAGGTTAAACCACCTTTGTTTATGGTTAATTAAAGTTAACAGGCATAAAACCGCTGCAATATTACATCTACTTTTGTCAGCCGGAACAAATGCGAAAAGGTTTGCCCATATTAATGCTTATCACCATCCTCGCCATCGGCGGGTTCCAGGCTTATTGGCTTATAGAAAGCTATCAAAAGGAAGAGGGTAACCTAAGGCTGCGCACCAGAGTCGCTTTCATGGAAACAGTTCGTCGTCTACAGGCGAAAAAACTGAAACTGGATCCTTTTTTTAATGACTCGGCAGGTAATATCAGGATTGATGTAGCGGAAAAAAGACCCTTTCCCATCCCGTCTTTGGGGGAAGAAGACGAGGTAGCCGGATTTTTAAATGACATTACGGTGCGGGTAAGCGATTCGTTAAAAGGCAGAATCAAAAGCGACGGACGCCGGGAAACTATTCGGGTAGATACTTTTAAGGAACGGTCAGATAAAAAAAAGAACATGGTCATTTCTCTGAGTAATTCCAACCTGATGTTCCGCAATGACTCTGCAAAAGAATTTGAATTCAAGACCCGGTCAGATCATCCGGGAGGAATTGTGCGTTTTTTATACGGAGTTGACTCTTTACAGGATTCTTTAAGAATAGGAGAGGTTGATTCTGCTTATCGGGCAGCCTTACATAAAGAAAACATTGATGTTCCTTTCTCTATATCCCGAAACAATAATCCACCACAACGCGGAATGATTCCAGGAGGGCGGGGAGAACAGCCTAATAAAATTACTATTGGATTTGCCCGCCCGGTTACTTACGAAATGAACCTCGGCAACAGCACTTGGTATCTTATAAAAAAACTTGTATCGCCAATTTTATTCTCACTTTTCTTAGTAGGCGTTACTCTTTTATCTTTTGTATTACTGTATCGGAACATACAGCGACAAAAACGACTAGCCAATATTAAAAATGAATTCATCAGCAATATTACTCACGAATTAAAAACTCCGATAGCTACTGTTGGTGTAGCCATAGAGGCGTTGAGGAACTTCAGCGCCATCAACGATCCGCAACGTACCAAAGAGTATCTTGATATATCACAGAACGAACTGCATCGCCTTTCATTATTGGTAGACAAAGTGCTTAAGCTGTCCATGTTTGAGAAAAAAGAAATTGAACTGCGATTTGAAAATCTTGATTTGAAAGGAGTAGTGGATGAAGTGGTTTCATCCATGAGACTACAAATAGAAAAGCATCATGCCAATGTTTTGGTAAGTCAGGAAGGAGATACAAATATGCAGGGTGACAGGCTTCATTTATTAAGTGTAGTATTTAATTTATTAGATAATGCCCTGAAGTATGCTAACGGCAATACAGCGATAAAGATTGATATGAAAGAAAAGGGATCGGATGTTGAATTATCCATCGCCGATAACGGGATTGGCATTTCACCGGAATATAAAGACAAAGTGTTTGAAAAATTTTTCCGTGTACCGGCGGGAGACACTCATAATACAAAAGGCTATGGATTGGGGTTAAGCTATGTGTCTCATGTAGTGCAAAAACATCAGGGAAAAATAGAAGTAGAGAGTCAGCCGGGGCTTGGAACTAAATTTATAATTACTTTGCCTAAGAATAGCTAAGCGAACATGAGCAAAACAAAAGTTTTATACGTAGAAGATGAATTATTCCTTGGCAAAATTGTAAAAGAGAGCCTGGAAAGCCGTGGCTTTGATGTGATCATGGAAAGCGATGGGGCAAAAGCAACGGCATCATTTAAAAAATCTGAACCCGATATCTGCGTACTGGATATAATGCTGCCAAACAAAGACGGATTTACTATTGCCGATGAGATACGTGAACTGAATGAAGACGTGCCGATCATTTTTCTTACTGCCAAAACACAGACAGAAGATGTGGTAAAAGGATTTTCACTCGGCGGCAACGATTATATCCGCAAACCCTTTAGCATGGAAGAGTTGATTGTACGTATTCAAAATGTTTTACGGAACAAAACAGAGGGTCCGAAAAAAATTACCAGCGACAGCGTGACGATTGGACAATACAATTTTCATTTTAACCGCCAATTGCTCAGCAGTGGAAAAGAAGAACGCAAACTTTCTTACCGGGAAAGTGAATTATTGAAAGTTCTTTATGAAAACCGGGAGAAGATCATTGACCGCAAAGACATTCTCAATCTTCTCTGGGGCAATGATAATTTCTTTAATAGCCGCAACCTGGATGTGTACATAACCAAACTCCGCAGTTATTTAAAAGAAGATCCTTCACTGGAAATTATTACCATTAAAGGAATTGGATACCGTTTCGTGGCGGGGTAAATTGCAACTGTAGTTACTGACCTGAATTTATAAGTTATCTTTCCCTCAAAATATTTACATGAAATTTTTCTCCTGGCTGATTACCCTGCTTATCATTGCAGCAATCGTTGCAGCCTTTACTGCACCCGGTGATAAAGACTTTACAGAATTTGTCAGTAAAGACAAAGGCGGGGATACCATGGCCTGCAAACCCATAATCGAAAACAGCAAGGCATTAAAAATTCTTTGGGTAAAACTTTTTTCATTTCACTACGTAAACTATTGTGAAGCAAAAAAAACTACTCCACAAAAACCATCTCTGCGGATAGACGGAAAAGAAAATACAGGTTCAGACAGCGCCGCAGTTGCAATCGGCAAAATATCAGTCCCGAAAGTAACCCGTAGCGAAACGTATCTCGGGCTGTTTGGCCGGTTTTGGAAATTATAAAGGGGTTAGTTGTTGATTAATTTCTCTTCTTCTTTTAATTTTTTGTCAAACCAAAAGGTTCCGGCAGGAATAAGCGCAGCAACAAAAGCGGTAGCAAACCATTTCAGGTTTTTATTTCTGTCAGATTTTACTTCCCAGGCTAAAGAAACAAAGGAGACAAACAGTACTCCATGCATCCACCCAACAACAGTTACTGCCATTGGTTGTTTGAAAAAATATTTTAGTGGCATAGCGATGCATAACAACACAAGAAAAGAAATTCCTTCAGCAATGCCAGCTTTGCGTAACCATGAGAGTTTTTTATTCACTTGATGATTTTATAAGGCGATTAATTTTTTTCTGTTGCGGCAATTACACGTTGAACAAACTCACCAAGTTTGGAAGGCTCCAACCATCTTACGGTAATTACAAGATCGTGTTCATTGTCAACAATAATATAATTGCCGCCAAAACCATTGGCATAATAAATCTTTTTAGAAATATTCCCCAATTGATTTTCTTCATTCGTCCACCACATAAGGCCGTAATTTTTATTGGCGGCAGAAGGCTGACCAACAGTGACTACCCATTTTTCAGAAATCAATTGATGATTTTTCCATTTTCCTTTTCTTAAAAACAACAAACCAAATCTTGCCTGGTCAAGTGTATTGATAAAAATACCACCACCGAAATGGCCGCCTCCACTTACTGATTCGATCATCTGGCCATCTACATTCACAAAGGAGTTATCATAACCATACCAGCGCCAGGTGGTGGATGCACCGATTGGGTCCATAATTTTTTCACGAAGTACAACAGGCAATGGCTTTCGCCACACCTGCAATAAAGAATACGCTAATAAATTTACCCGTACGTCATTATATTCATAAGTTGAACCGGGTTCCAGCAACTTCCTGTTTTTCCAGTCATCGATGCCGCCTTGCCTTGGCGGACGATCGGCCCAGTCACACACATCAAACAAACAGCCTGACCAATCGGATGACTGAGTCAATAAATGCCGCCATGTAATTTTTGAATTATGTTCACCATCAAATTTCCCGTCCCACACATATTCATTTACACGGTCATCAATATTTTTTATTAAATGATTATCCCAGGCAAGACCTGCCACGGTTGACAAATAGCTTTTGGAAACACTGAAAGTCATATCCACTCTTTTCACGTCTCCCCATTGTGCTACGATATAACCATTTTTTGAAATAATGCCGGCCGGTTTACCTCTTTCCCTCATCGGCCCTGCAATCTTATACCCGGGTTCATTGGCATAAGCTTTCATATTGGCAATACGAAGATCATAATCTGTTTTGGTTTCATTGCGAATAGCAAAATTTACAGCGCTATCAAGTAACGACGCATTCATTTTCAACTCTGCCGGTTTTTTTGATTGCCATATTGAATCAGGGTAATAAAACTCCTGGCTAAAGGCTATTTGAAAGCAAATACTAAGAGTAAAAACAAGGACTGGTCTAATGTTATTGATAGATTTCATTTTATTTTTTTAGTAATCAATCACCTGCTCCTCTATTGCATGCGGCAGTTCTCTCCACTCATATTGTTGATTACGCAGTTGTGGCTCGAAACCCGCTTCACGGATGGCTTGCTGTATACTTTTATAAGTAAAGCGGTGTGGCGCCCCGGCTGCGCTTACCACATTTTCTTCCAGCATAATACTACCGAAATCATTAGCCCCTGCATGTAAACAAATTTGTGCTACCGATTTCCCCACCGTGAGCCAGCTTGCCTGTATATTTTTAATGTTGGGAAGCATAATGCGACTGATAGCTATCATGCGGATATATTCCTCAGGTGTTGTAAGATTATGTACGCCACGAATTTTTGCAAGCAAGGTATCTACATCCTGGAATGTCCATGGAATAAAAGCAAGAAAACCTTTTGCATTCTCCGGCTTTCTGCTTTGTACTTCTCTTATTTTAATTAAATGTTCAAAACGTTCTTCAATTGTTTCTACATGGCCAAACATCATAGTAGCAGAAGTGGTGATATTGAGCTTATGAGCCTCATGCATAATATCGAGCCACTCCTGTGCACCGCATTTCCCTTTGCTGATTAACCTTCTTACACGATCAATCAAAATTTCTGCACCGGCGCCGGGCAGTGAATCCATTCCCGCTTCTTTTAATGCAATCAACACATCACGATGATTGCTTTTTTCAAGCTTGGTAATATGTGCCACTTCCGGAGGACCGAGTGTATGCAATTTGATAGCTGGAAATTCCTTTTTTATCTGCCGGAAAGTATTGACATAAAAATCTAACCCTAATTCGGGATGATGTCCGCCTTGTAGCAGTAACTGATCACCACCCCAACGGATTGTTTCTTCTATTTTTTTCCGGTAGACAGGCATATCAGTTATATATGCCTCCGGATGACCGGGAATGCGATAGAAATTACAAAACTTGCAATTAGCGACGCATACATTAGTCGTATTAACATTACGGTCTATCTGCCAAGTAACCTTTCCATGTGGCACCTGTTTTTTCCGCAGTTCGTCAGCCAGAAACATCAGCTCAGCCAGTGGAGCCTGCTGAAATAAAAATATCCCTTCTTCTTTGCTCAAAAAACCAAAGTCAGCAGCCTTTTTATATATTTCCTTAGGTGACATTGTGATGAAAATATTGAAGGGACAAAAGTACGTAACAAAGGAGTATGTGTATATACAAGAGTTCTGTTTAAATTCAGCGATGGTACAATTCAATAAAAATAAAAAGCTAATTTGGACATAAAATAGAAGCAGCGAAGCAGGCGATATTATCGTCTAATTGCAGAATAACGAACATTTCGTGTTCCTGATTACGGGGATACGATGCAATAAAAGCCAAATGGCAAATAGAAAACCAGGCATATTAGTTATTACATCTGTTCTTTTATTATTAAGCACAGGTCTGAAGGCGCAGGAACAATTTGTGGAACCCCCGGCCCGTCATTTAACTTCTTTTAAATTCAGACAACTTTCCGGCGGCGTGATTTTATTGAATGCACTGTTTTCGGAGTATAAGGATACTCTGAATTTTATCCTGGATACCGGTAGCGGTGGTATTTCACTTGATTCGGCCACCATAAAAGAATTTGGTATTACACCTACACCATCTGATCTTACAATTTTAGGCATTGCAGGTATTCGTAAAGTAAGTTTTATTTATAATCAAAAACTCAGGTTACCGGGTCTTACGGTTGACAGTCTTAATTTTCATATCAATGATTACGGGATTCTTACTTCAGTTTATGGAGAAAAGATTGATGGCATTATTGGCTACTCGGTATTGAGCCGGTATATTTTCCAGATCAACTATGATAGTTTACGGATCCACATTTACACTAACGGAAGAATTAAATATCCCCGGGGAGGCTGGATGTATGAACCGATATTAAAAACACTACCTGTTCAGACAGCAAGGATAAGAGATGCACATACTGTAAACTCCCGTTTACTTTTTGATATCGGTGCAGGACTTTGCATGATGCTGAACCAGGATTTTGTGGAGGACAGTAATTTTATTGATAAGAAAAGAATTTTTTATGCAAAGGAAGCTGAGGGAGTCGGTGGGAAAGTAGATATGAATATGACCGTGATAAAAGAGATAAGATTTGGACCATATAGATTCAGAAACATTCCCGTCTTTATTTTTGAAGATACATACAATATTACTTCTTATCCCTACCTGGGTGGTATTTTGGGCAATGATATCCTGAGGCGCTTCAATGTAATTCTGAATTATGCCAAAAAAGAATTTTATCTCGCGGCCAACAGCCATTACAATGATCTGTTTGATTATGCCTATTCCGGCATTGAATTATACCTGATAGAAGATAAAATAATATTAGGTGATGTAGCGGTGAGATCTCCTGCCGCGCTGGCGGGTTTAAAAGAAGGAGATGTGGTAATTGGGGTTAATAATGTAGTAGGACAAAACCTTCAGCAATTTAAACAGGCTCTTCAGATAGTGGGTGAAAAAGTAAAAATGATCGTAAGCCGAAATGGTGAACTTTTACAATTTACTTTCCGAACAAAAAGCATTTTATAAACCAACTATTCATCTCACTCAATTAAGCTATTTTTACAAACTGTTATACGCATAACAGTTTTTTTATGATACAATTTGAAAGATTTTTATTACCGAATGGATTAAGGGTAATTGTTCACAGGGATACGGCCACCCCCATGGCCGTACTGAATGTGCTTTATGATGCAGGAGCAAGGGATGAAGATCCTGAGCGAACAGGGTTTGCTCATTTATTTGAACACCTCATGTTTGGTGGAAGCATCAATATTCCAAACTACGACGGTCCACTACAAGTGGCCGGCGGCGAAAACAATGCCTATACTACCAACGATCTTACCAATTATTATATACAACTGCCGGCAGAAAATTTAGAAACAGCGTTCTGGCTGGAGAGTGACCGGATGCTCTCGCTTGCATTTAGTGAAAAAAGCCTGGATACACAGCGCAAGGTTGTTTGCGAAGAATTTAAAGAACATTATCTGAATAAACCATACGGCGATGTATGGCATAAAATGCGGGAATTAATTTATAAAGTGCACCCTTATCGCTGGATGACTATCGGCAAAGAATTATCGCATATTGAAAATGCAAAACTGGAAGATGTAAAAAACTTTTTCTTCAAACATTACCGACCGGTAAATGCTATATTGACCGTGGCTGGAAATGTGACAGTTGAGCAAGTGAAATCGTTGGCAGAAAAATGGTTTGGCGATATTCCTGCGGGAGAAAAATATAACCGTCATCTTCCGCAAGAGCCGCCACAAGAAGAAGCGAGGAAACTGGAACTAAAAGCCGATGTGCCGCTGGATGCCCTGTATAAATGCTGGCATATTTATCCCCGGCTTGATCAGCGCTATTATATAGCCGACCTGATTACAGAAATTTTAAGCGGTGGAGGATCATCAAGATTGTTTCAGTCATTGGTAAAAGAGAAACAATTATTCAGCAATATTGATTGTTATCATAGTGCCAGTATTGATGCTGGTACATTAGTTATTGAAGGTAAACTGGTAAAAGGTGTGAAAATGGAAGACGCTGAAAAAGCAATAGAAGAAGAAATAGAAAAAATAAGATCGCAACTGGTTGCTGAAAACGAATTGCAAAAAGTAAAGAACAAAATTGAAAGTATGATTGCTTTTGAAGACATGAGCCTGATGAACCGGGCGGCCAGCCTTGCTTACTATGAACTGCTTGGCGATGCGGCTATGATGAATACAGAACTGGAAAAATATAATGTGATTTCTGCAGAAGAAATATTGAAGGAAAGCCAAATAATTTTCAGACACGAAAACAGCAATACGCTGTATTATTGTTCAAAGAACTGAGAACTGGAAAATTTATGACAGACAGAAAGATTGCCCCCGCCATTATTGATGCTGTTAATTTTCATCTGGAGCTTAAGCCCTATGAAAAGTTTACTCTGGATAATGGCATGCCGGTTTATGCCGTTAATGCCGGGGCCGAAGAGGTGCTGATGGTGGAGATGGTATTTTTTTCCGGCAACTGCTATGAAGAAAAAAACCTGGTAGCCGCCACCACAAATTTTCTTTTGAAAAATGGTACCACAAAAAAAAATGCTTTTCAAATCAATGAACATTTTGAATACTACGGATCTTTTTTAAGCAGGGCCTGTTATAATGAAACAGCGACGCTGACACTGCATTGTTTGAATAAACATATCGGGGAATTGTTGCCGGCGATGGAAGAAATCATTTGTGATTCTGTTTTACCTGAAGAAGAACTACTGGTATATAAACAGAACCAGAAGCAACGCCTGTCGGTCAGCCTGAAAAAAAGTGAGTTTGTGGCGGGTCGCCTTATCGATGTTTATT
>OEMC01000112.1_pt1 | contig 19942 bp, 17 predicted proteins | sample 1503201 | NCBI WGS metagenome assembly OEMC01 (sample SAMEA104379564, study PRJEB20068) | metagenome | isolation source: 1998 | reverse complement strand
ATAATAATAAAGTAATTATAACAAGGATAAATGTTCTCATAAAAAAGCATAATTAGTCTTACGTTAGCCTGCTTACTTCTTGATAATATACCAGTTTGTGCCATCAGTTTGAAGGGTCACATAAGTCCAGTCATTATAAATCACATAAGAAACGCCACCATCAATAGTGCCTGAAGCAGGAGCAATAGTAAGCTCCTTATCAATGCCGCCTGTTCCGATTTTTTTGATGGTGTAAATACGACCTGCAATATTGGTGGGCGCCGGAAGTGTAATGGTAATGGCGCCAGATGTGGTATTTGCTAAAACAGTGCTATTGGCAGATGTCAATGTATAATCGGAAGTAATTGTCGCAATTGACATAGATACAGAACCGCTTACCTGTAAAGTTGAATTGGCATCACCTGCAGCACCGGCTAATAATGTTTTGGCAACTGATACGCTGTCCTGAAATGATTTATTACCGCCAAAAGTTTGAGAAGTGGCAGTTACTACTCCACGACTGCTTATTCCGGCATTAGGAATATTTAAAAAAACAGAATCTGCACCATTAGTACTTACTGTCAGATCAGTACCTGAATTTTTAAAAGCGAATACTTGTGCAGTATCACGATTGCCGTTAATGCTGGCAATGGAACTTCCGAAAGTCGAAGAACTCACCTTTCTTTTTTCCACAACACCGTTATTAATAACCAATACAGAATCTGTGCTGTTATTATTGGCCAGACTATTCAGCGTAAGCGTTCCATCAAGTGTTGTATTTCCGGCAAACGTTTTATTACCACCAAAGGTTTGTGTACCTGCTGTAACAATACCTGGGTTTTCAACATCAGCTGGATGAAGAATAATTGTTCTGGAGGTACTGTCGGCAACAATTGATGCGCCGTTGACATTTGGGCTGGAAGCCACGGCGCCAATAGCAACTGTTTGCACAGCGCTTTGAATTTTTTGCCAATCACTGTAAGTTAAAAATCCATAAGGTTTTGATGAACCAGAGTCGCCATTTTGAACAGGAAGATAAATGGCGATTGTACTATCGGCAGCCCGGTTCTGAACTAACACATTATTTGAAGTATCACTTGCTGCAGCTGTAATTGAAAGCGATTGTTTTTGTATTCCATTAATTGCTGAAATAGCGCTGTTAAATGCTGTAGAAGAAATTGTTCTTTTATATACAGATCCGTTACTGGCCAATACTAATACATCCAGCTCATTGGTGCCGGAAGTAAGGCCATTCAATTTAACAGAACCGTTGACATTTAATTTTGCAGTAGGATTATTAGTACCAATCCCAATATTGCCGTTCTCATCAATACGCATGGCTTCGGCATTATTGGTTTTCATGATCAGCGGCATCCCATCCAATGTTCCTAAAAAATTTGCAGCAGAATCAGTTCCGCTATTACCGCTTAATGACCAGTTTGAACTGGCTGCGGCAAGATCAGCAATTTTTTTCCACGAACCGTTACTGCGCAAGCGTAAACTTTTATCCGGAATTAAATAAATGATCATACCATCCGGAGGGGTTAATAAATTAATAGCTGCTGTATCGGCTAACCTTGGCAAGAGTAAACCTTGGCGGGTACTTTCTAGTTCAAGAATAGAAGATTTTTGAATACTGGTTGGATTGTCTCCAACTTTTAACTGTGCATTAATAAGAGTACTTAGGAAAATAAAGCCAGTTAGTAATGCTAATGCTCTTGAGTGAAAGAGCGCAGAAAGCCTTTTCATTAGTTTGGATTTTAAATTTTGGTTTAAATAGGACTTAAATAATAATTGACTTGGTATCAAACGGCTCTATTAAAAGCTTATTGCACGGAACTAAGTTTTTACACTTACTTTTTTTTATACGAGTACTTAAGAATACCTAAAGGCATACTCTGGCACTAAATAAGGGTGTCAAAATCTATTATTTAAACTGAAAATTCGGAAAGCCACAGCGTTTATAGAAAAAGGACCAAGTAGTTTTACTAGTTAATAGATCGTAGATTTTATTCTAAAAAAACTAAGAAGAATTTAATTCGCTAACGGAAGCTCAACAAAGAAAGTAGCTCCTTCACCTTTTTTTGTTTCAAACCATATTTTTCCTTTTGCTTGTTCCACTATGCCCTTACACATGGCAAGACCCAACCCTGTGCCGGAAGATTTGGTGGTGAAATTGGGTGCAAAAATCCGGGATTGCATTTCAGGTGGAATTCCTTCACCATTATCTTTTACGCTTACTCTTACTATACCATCTTCTTTTACTGCCCTGACTTCTATGCTGCATTTTATTCTGACACTACATGCTTCTAATGCATTTTGAAAAAGATTTGTAAAAAGGCGATTCATCTGTGTTTTATCTGTGTATAAAATGATTTCATCCGGCAGTTCATGAAAAACCATGTTTACATTCTCATTCATCTGGTAAAGATCCCGCAACGAATTAAGAACCTCCCTTAAATCAAAAGTTTCAGGATTGGTATTGCCAATGTTGGCAAACTGAGAAAAATCGAAGGCAATTTTTGATAAGTGATCTATCTGCTCCACCAGTGTTTTGGCAACATTAGTGGTCAGTTCTTTTACATTTTCATTATTACTGTCAATTGATTTTTGCAGGTATTGAATGCTCAGCTTCATGGGTGTCAAAGGATTTTTTATTTCATGTGCCACCTGTCGGGCCATTTCTCTCCAGGCACCTTCTCTTTCACTTCTTGCCAATGCAGCAGCACTGGCCTCCAGTTTATTCACCATTTTATTATACTCTTTTACCAACTCACCAATCTCATCATCTCGCCTCCAGATTATTTCCTCGTTTGTTTTACCCAGATTTACTTCTTTCATTTTCTCACTGATCAGTGAAAACGAACGGGTAACCCTGTTGGTAATAAACAAAGCAATGACTCCTGCGATCAGGAATATGAAAGCATTCAGGTTAATAATAGTAACAAGGAAATTAGAAATTTCCTGTTTCAATTCTCTTTGCGAAAGAAAATAAGGAATGTTGAGATAGGCATAGGCCTGACCTTCTCTGTCCCGGATAGGTGCATAAATACTCAGATAACTTAATGTCGCTAGTTCTTCCTGTTGCACATGCTGCACCTGGCGCAAGCGATTGAGATGATAAAAAGCAAGGGGATGAATTTTTTTACTTAAGATACCCTCGCGGTAAATCAACGGCTGTGATGTCACCTGGAGATTACCGCTTGTGTCATATACGTTGACATCTACATTATGAATCTCTGCTACTTCATTCACCAGGTTCTGCACACCCTCGTTAGATACAGAATCATAAATAGCTAACTGATCATCAAACACTTTTTGCCTGTCTAATTTCTTTTCCATTTCATTCACCATGATTTGCATAGTGCGGCTTAATTTCTCCGTATTATTTTGTTCATAGCGTTGAATAAAAAACGAAATAGTAGCTATGCCAATGATGACGAAGGAAAGGATACTTATAAAAATAATAGTGCTATGGATTTGTGTTCGAATGTTCCAAAGCAGCAGCCTGCTTATTTCTTTATAATTACCGCCAACCTTAAGAATTAAAGCGACCATATTAAAAAAGGCTACTAAAAAAAGAAAAGCACAGAAAATATAGGAGAACAATGTTATGGCCTCTATGACAGAGTCTCTTTTCTTTGCAATCACTACCACTTTATCATTCGAGGCCCGGTACCACAATTCGTCAGAATTGCTATTTATTCTCTCATCATATTTATTGAGTGGTATTTCGTCAGGTAAAAGTGAAGTGGCAAAAGAATATTTATTGGATGGCCCCGTCAGGAGTATCCCTTTTTTATAAATCGCAAAAGAATAAACAGGCGACTCTTCCGGATTGTTCTGATTGGCCCGGCGGAATAATTCCGGATACAACGCATCAATGTTATATTTTTCCGGGTTTGAAATAATAAAAAATGAACCCAGCAAATTACCAGTCGTATCTCTTGCTTCCCTTTTAAAGATAAAAGTAAATTTATCAAAAGAAGTTTCATAATAATAGAGATGTGGTGTGTTTGTAGGTTTGGCCTGCACACCGAGGATAGTGTTCAGTGCATTTAATGACTGAGCATCCTCATTGAACAAACCTTTACCATCAGCATCAAAAACATACAATCTTGAGTCATATTTATTCAGATAACCACCTTCCCGCAATATGCTATCTCTCAGAACCTGGTTGCTGTCAGCGTTTGCAAACCGCAAGAAATTATTTTCAAAGAAATCATCGTCCAGGTAAGTAAAGGATATACTCAACTGTTTCTCGTTGTATGGGTCAGATTGAGCGTCAATATTATCAGCCATTTTTTTCCTTAGCTCCCATTCTTTTTCACGATTGGCTCCGATAATAATAACTGTAATAGAAATAGAAAAAAGTGAAATCCAGAACAACGTATTACCGATGCTGTGTTTTGATTCAGTAAGGGAAAAATTTTCCATCCGCTGAAGCCGGATATAAAGAATGAGCCAGGCAAGTACAAAAATGTAAAAAACCAACAAAGGGTTATTTATTCTAACCGTGAGCCAGATTAATCCGGAGACAGCTATAATGAGATAAATCAAATAATAATTTTCAGTAAACAAAGCAGACACCAGCCATAACATAATTCGAATAAAAAAATAATACCCGATCGCCAATATGGATAACACGGCAAACCCGAAAACACTGTAGCGGGTCAAACTGAAAAAATTAATAACATCAAAAGAAATGTTAGAGTCTGCCGCCAGGCTTCGGATTGTCTTTGCCATAATAAACGTAAACGCCACAATGACCAGTAGCACGATAACACCCCCTATCCTAAACTGATTCTGATAAGAACCCAATAACCAGTCATTTTTCAACCTTTTAATCTTACTCCAGCTGAAAAGAGTAATCCAGCAAAAGAAAACTGCATTGATCAATAAATCACCCAAAGATTTTTGAATGGGATTAGCCCCATACACAGCAGGATCAAACAGCTCAAATTGCCGGAGATTTACCGGAAATGAAATGTAATAACTTGTAACACGGAAAATAATTAACCCGGCCATCAACATTAATATACCCTGTATAGTGCCACGCAGCTTCACAATTTTTTCTGCCATCAGATGAAGAAACAGCAACAGCAGTATGCCTGACAACAATCTTAACCAAAAAACAATATTCAGGGAGTCGGCAGAGAGTGGACTATTCTTTTCGTTGATATAAAACAGAACTTTTCCTGCTTTGTCCCTGACCGGATAAAGAGTGGAATCTAGCGAAATAGAAATTTTCAGACCTGCCTTTTCACTATAGGCAAATTTATTGGGCAAATAATCCGTTTGAACGAAATAATCGTACTGAACAGGTATAAGACCAAGTGCGATTATTGTATCGGCTCCGCTTTCTGCTAAAAAAGATTTCCGGATACATAAATAATATCCATTATCCAGTTTTTCAAAGTAATTACCATCCGGCTCATGGTAGAGATTATCTGGTGGGGTAGCTTCCTGGTTGCTCCAAACCAGCATCTCCCTTCCGCCAATAGAATATTTTTTTACCAGGTAAAACCCAAATTTGCCTTTTAATATCTGATTATATTCTTCCCTTGTCTCGCGGCGGACAGTTAGTCTTTTAAGTAAAGCTGTATCAGCCGAAAGTTTTTCAAATTCCCCCTCACTCTTCTGCAGATAATTTTCAAGTTTTTCCCATTCCTGCTTCAGGCTGTTTCGCCGGGAATACTGGTTGCTGAAGAAAAAAGAAAGCCCGTATAAAAGCATAGCTGCGGCCAGCCACCTGGATGGGGATTGTAAAATATTACTGATAGCTTTTTTCAAATCACTTATCCCGGAGTTTTATCTTGTTCCAGATCGAATCCATTTCTTCCAGCGTCATTTCAGTCATGTTTTTTCCATCCTTTTTGGCTTCTTCTTCCATCTGGGTAAAGCGGTGAATAAATTTCTTATTGGTCATTTCTAACGAACTTTCGGGGTCTATCTGCAAAAACCGTGCATAATTGACTAAAGAAAATATCACATCACCAAATTCCTCCTCCACCTTCTTATTATTTGCTCTATTTTGTTCATGACCTTTTGCTGATTGTCTATTGTCAATTGCCGATTTCAATTCTTCAATTTCCTCATCTACTTTTTCCCAAACCTGGTCTTTGTTTTCCCATTCAAAACCCACTTGCTTTGCTTTTTCCTGCAGCCGCATCGCTTTTACCATAGCGGGCAGTGATGAAGGTACTCCGCTAAGAACAGATTTCTTTCCTTCCTTCATCTTTAGTTTTTCCCAATTTCTTTTAACGTCCTCTTCATTATTCACTTTCACTTCGCCATAGATATGCGGATGCCGGTTGATCAGCTTCTCGGAAATGCCATTTATTACTTCTTCTAAAGTAAATTGCTGCTGCTCTGTTCCAATTTTGGAATAAAAAAGAATATGCAGCAAAAGATCGCCCAACTCTTCGCGAATGCTTTTCCAATCTTCGTCCGTGATCGCTTCAGCCAGCTCATAGGTTTCTTCAATGGTCATGTGCCGTAGAGTCTGAATAGTTTGCTTTTTATCCCAGGGACATTTTTCCCGCAGATCATCCATGATCGACACAAGTCTGAGAAAAGAAGCAGAAAGATTTGACATAGTACTTTTTTAAAGTTGGTAAAAAGAAAACAAGAAGAAAATTCCAAATAAAAATGCGGCAGTTACCAAACAAAGGAAATTAAACAGGATAAACTTTGATATAGTTTTACCCCAGCCCTGTCCATAAAAATTTCTCATCGCCTTCAATGTATAGAACAGACCGGTCAGGATTAAAATTGTCTGAACTGTTCCGATGCTGCTCCAACTGGTTTTATCTTTCAATTTATCCAGTCCAAAATACAAAAGCATGAAAATAAAAGTGAAAACATAAAGGTGAATGAGAAAGACTCCATGATCTGCAAAATAAAACTGCTTACGCCGTATATAAAGAAGTTTTAAAAACAATGCGTATAGAGGCAACGAAACAAAAAGCAGGTAAGGAAAGCTATGAAGAAACTTGTTGATGATATCTGCCATCAGGCTCTTCTCCTTGCCTTTGTATCGTTCATTTATTCCAATCACTTTCCGATACAGCAATGTCATAAACCAGCCGTCTTTTTTTTCTTTGGGTAAAGCGTTTTGTATTGAATCGTATTCTTTTACTGAACGATATTTTTCTGCTCCCCCAAAGCTCATCTTAAAACCGCCAGACCCACGTTGACCTGTTGTCTTGCCTGATGAATCTGCTTTGTTCTTATTCAAACTGTCCTTTAACCCTATCAACTCAGAAGCATTAAGTATAGCTACTGAATCTTTTTTTGTTTTTACTTTTTTCAGGGCTTCTTCTTTCAAATTAAATGCAGCTTCTTTTACTTCTGGTTTTTCCGTCACTACATCCACATCAGATTCCTTTACACTGAACAAAGAAAAAAAGACAAGAAAAAAAACAGCCGACGTGAAAACATACATACGAACAGGATGTAAATAAGCTTTCCGGCGACCTTTTATATATTCTTTAGTTAAAAAGCCCGGCTTGAAAAGCAAATCTTTTATTGTTGTAAAAAAACTGCCGTCAAAATGGGTAATATCATAAAAAAAATGAGTAACCATGTGCCAGAAGGTTTCATGTGGTTCTGCATTCTCCTGGCCACAATTTTGGCAGTAACGCCCCTGCACAGTTGTACCGCAATTGAGGCAATTTTTCTCCTGTCGCTGTGGAGCGTGGCTCACATTAATTTTTTCTTAAAAATACTCAAGAAAACACATTGAACCATTTCTTTTTCGTTCCCCTTTCTTTGAGTTACTTTTGAAATGAAAACCGTATTAATGAAAAATCTTTTCCCCCTCCTTTTATTGTTTGTTATTACCAAAACCAATGCCCAGTATTATTATCAGGATCTGATAGGATCTTCTGAAATAATGCAGCAGATGAAAGTTTATCTCGCTAATAAAATCCAAAAAGTGAGTTCAACTGGGTATACACCTAACGGTGCAGCTTCGTCGGATTATAGTGAAACACAGGAAATAAACCAAGGTTTTCAACAACTCAGAATAACGACGCTTGTGGATAAACAAATAACCCGTCTTACTTACAAATTCAATGAACAGGGAATATTGCAATCCCTGGCAGATTCTTCAGCCGGTATTAAGAGCGTTTCCATCTATACCTATGACAAAGCAGGAAAGCTTATAGAAATAACCAATACAATGACCGACAGCTTACAGGATTTTACACAAACAGAAACACACCTTTGGATTTACAATAATAACAAGCCTGAAAAAATGTGGCGAATCATTAATAAAACGGATAGTCTTGAAGCTCGTTTTAAAACGGATGAAAATGGAAATATAACAGAAGAACAAAATTTTAAAAAAGGAAAAGGGGCTGATCCTGTCTATTACTATTACGATAATAAAAACAGACTTACTGATATAGTACGGTATAATGCAAAGGCAAAAAGGCTGCTGCCCGATTATATGTTTGAGTATGATGACAGCAACAGGGTAATCCAGAAAATAACCACCATCTCAAATCAAAATCTCGGGTACCTGACGTGGAGATACCTTTATAACGAAACCGGTCTGAAAACAAAAGAAGCCCTTTTCAATAAAGAAAAGCAACTGCAGGGAAGAATTGATTATTCTTATACCAGTTATTAATAGTTTTCCCCCTATGACTCCTGATCTTTCTCAGGCAGAATCTCAGTTCTTTTTTATTTCTTACATCATTCAAAAAGGGGGAAATGGATTGTTGAAGATTGGGAAAAGACCCTTGTAAAATAATGAGTGCGGCAAACTTTATACTAACAAGCTGGGAGGATCAGCAAATGATCTTCGCCAATAACCTGGCTATTATCCGCAAAAAGCCGACAAAAGATGCAGTGCATGATTTGCGGGTATCAGTAAAAAAAATCAGAAGCTACCTCCGTCTTCAGCAAAAAATTACAGGCGAAGGATGGATAGAGCAATTTGCTCCAATCAAACTTTTATTTTCTACTCTGGGCAAACTCAGGGATTTTGAAATGAGTTTGTTATTACTAAAAAAATATCAGCGCAAAGAAGAAGTGTCGCTACCGGATTTTAAACAGTACTTACAGGTAAACCGAAGCCTTACCCGGCAATGGACAAAAGAAGCAGTTAAAAACTTTAATACCGATGAGCTCGACTCTGTATTTAAATTAAACAAATCCTTATCTCCATTCACCAATGAAGAACTTGAAAGCAAAATCAAACAATATTCTACGGAAACATTGGACACGGTTATAGTTCTTGCAAGCAACTTTAAAAAAGAGGCACACGAAATAAGAAAGCAGCTAAAAGATGTTTATTACTGGCTGATTATTTGCCCAAATAATCTGGTTGGTAAGTTTATAGAAATAAAAGACCTAGATAATATTCTTAGTGCCTTAGGAGAATGGCAGGACAATTTTATATTTCATGAAAAATTAAAATATTTCAGAAAGGAGTTGCTTTCAAAAAAATCAAATGAAGCTGAAATAGCAGAAACGATTGAAAAGGAAATAAACAAAAAAAAAGACGAACTGCTTAATAAAGCAATACATGTTTTTCAAAGTTTTTTTGAAAAATAAAAAAAGTAACTGAATCAGTTGCCTTGTGCCCCAGACCCTGATTGAATCGGGAACAAACCCTGCAAGTAAGACACTTCACCAGTTACCTTCAATCAGCCATTCCAAGTATTTTCTGTTCTTGCCTTTCTTCAAACGTCTCTCTTCTTTTCTTGCTTCCAATTCTGATAGAAATGTTTTATACGCTTTTAAAATGTATGGCTTACATTTTTGCGTAGCTGTTACCACCCCATTGTTATGCCTTTCCAACCTGGCATCAATGTTTTCAGAATAACCGATATAGTATCGGTCACATTTTTCAGAATATAAAATATAAACCATAGTACATAAAAAAAGGCGACTGAATCAGTCACCTTTGTGCCCCAGACGGGAGTTGAACCCGTACAGGCCTTACGGCCCACAGGATTTTAAGTCCTGCGTGTCTACCAGTTCCACCACCGGGGCGGTGATGTTTTTTTTTATTAAAGAACTTTTTGCCATTCTTCCGGGCTATTGCACTTAGTTATTATTACGGCCCATCCCGACTTAATCGGGACGTGTCTACCAGTTCCACCACCGGGGCGAATGTTTTAAAAAAAATCCTCCGCCTTCAGGGCAAGAGGACTTTGAGCGGAAGACCGGGCTCGAACCGGCCACCCCGACCTTGGCAAGGTCGTGCTCTACCAAATGAGCTACTTCCGCATGATTAATGCCTTCTTTTAGGTAAGAAAGCCAGGTTTTAAATAAAGAACTGAGGGGCTGCAAAAATAATGAACAGGCCCCTTGGAAAAAAATTTTGATACTCTTATTTATACTTGGGAGTGTACAAGGTACTTTCCTGCACTTTCACCTCAGGTTTTTCAAACCGCTTGGTATAAAGCATATAGCAACCTCCTAAAACAAAAGCCACAATACAGGCAACCTGCAGGTAAAATAGAAATGCAGATGAGGAGACCCAGTTATGAGTAAAATCTTTGTCCTGAACTTTCTGGAGCTCCTGGTGATATTCCTGCTGATGATCCATAATTATAAATTGTGCTGCAAAAATAAGTGTTCAGTAATAAAAATCAGGCTATTTTACTATCTGTGAAAAATATTTTTTCCCCTTGGCAAAATGCTGCCAAACCAGGTTGCCTTTGTACAAGCCCATCAACTGACCATTTCTTTTGGAGGGAAAAACGCTTCGCCTTTTTCGGAAAAAAAGCCATTTTGCAAATGCCGCATGTGCTCTTACGATAGCAAACGAATACCCCCAATCACCTTTCAATAAACCCTTCCAGGCAGATACCGCATCTAAAGACTGGCGGTAAGGTATTTTCCACCATTTCTGTGACCAGGGCAGATTTTTATACAGCATAATCTGGTTGTTTCTGAAATTAAGATAGGTCTTCAGCGTATTGCCGCGGGGTAAAGTGCCTCCGCCAACATGATACACTACAGAAGTGGGACAGGAAAAAAGTTTGTACCCTGCCAATTGCATCCGCCAACAAAGATCAATTTCCTCCTGGTGAGCAAAAAAGTATTCATCAAAGCCTTTCATTTCATGAAATACTGAACTTCGGATAATCATAGCGGCTCCACTTGCCCAAAAAATCTCTTCCTGTTTATCATATTGTCCATGATCCTCTTCACACACATCAAAAATTCTTCCTCTTGCAAACGGATATCCAAAACGATCCAGCCACCCCCCTGCTCCACCAGCATACTCAAAAACCGATTTGTTATTATAGGAAAGAAGTTTTGGCTGACCGGCCGCATTTTGTTTATCAGATTCCAACAATTCAATAACCGGATCAAGCCAATCGGGACGTACTTCAACATCGGAGTTTAAAATTGCATAATAGTCTGCATCTACCTTTTTTAAGGCTTCATTATACCCTTTGGCAAACCCCAAATTTTCTTCAAATAATATAATCCTTATTTGCGGGTAGTGTTTCTGAAGAAAAGCGACTGATTCATCGGTTGACCCGTTATCAGCCATCACCACTTCAAAGTTTGAATAAGCAGAGGCAAGAACTGATGGCAAAAATTTTTCGAGGTATTTTTGCCCGTTCCAGTTAAGGATAACAATCGCTACTTTGGGTTGATGACTCAATTGGTTACTAAATTAATTGTTCAAAAATAAGGGAAGCCATTTATCCTTATTAAATTCGAAATATGTTTCAACCAATTTTTAACTGGCGGACCGTCGTTGCCCTTATAGCGATAGGCATTGTCACCAGTACCATTTTTTATTCACGCTATGTTTCAAGAAAAATAGCCCGTGAGGAAAGAAACCGGGTGACAGCATTTGGGGAGGCCTTAAAAATGAAAGCTGGCAGCGATGATCCGAATGTGCTGGCCTTTACTAACCAGATTGCGGTAGAAAATGAAGATATCCCCATTATTGAAACAGATGAAAAAAACAGGCCAACCGGTCTTTATATCAATCTTGATTCTGCCAAAGTAGCCAGAGACAGCAGTTACTTGCAAAAAATGGTTCAACATTTTAGCAATATTAATCCACCTGTACAGGTAGAAATAACCAAACAGCCTGCTTCCTATAATAAATACTTTTATGGAGAGTCCACCCTGCAAAATGAAGTTCGTTATTATCCAATAGTGCAGTTAGTTATTATAGGTTTATTTATCATTATTACACTTCTTGCATTACGAAGCAGTTTCCGCTCATCTCAAAACCAGGTCTGGGCAGGTATGGCAAAAGAAACTGCTCACCAGTTAGGAACACCCGTTACCTCGCTGGAGGGATGGATAGAAATGCTGAAGCAAAATACCAGTAATGAAAAAATAGTACAGGAACTTGAAAAAGATGTGGGTCGTTTGCAATTGATCACCGATCGCTTTGGTAAAATAGGCAGTATACCGCAACTGGAACAAAAAGATATTATCAGCCAGGTATCGTCGATGGTAGATTACATGAAGAAAAGAGCGGCTGGTAAAGTGAATTTTGTGATCAAAACGCTTGGAGAAAAAGAAATTATATCTAATATTTCAGGACCATTGTTTGACTGGGTGATAGAAAATCTTTTGAAAAATGCGTTGGATTCGATGGAAGGGAGAGGAACGATCGAAGTATCTGTTCAAAACAGGCCCGACAATGTGTACATTGATATTTCCGACACAGGAAAAGGAATAGCCAGGCAATACCATAGAAAAATCTTCAAGCCCGGATTTACTACAAAAAAAAGAGGTTGGGGACTGGGACTGAGTTTATCAAAAAGAATAATTGAGCAATATCACAAAGGAGAAATTTTTGTCAAAAATTCAGAGCCTGGAAAAGGAACTACATTCAGAATTGTTTTGAAGAAGTAAAACAGCTTAAATTTGCGTCCCTCATTGGCCCGGGTGGCGAAATTGGTAGACGCACTGTCTTCAGGTGGCAGCATCCGAAAGGTTGTGCTGGTTCGAATCCAGTCCCGGGCACGAAACCTCGTTAAAACAACGAGGTTTTTTTATTTAAATGAAAGGTTGTGTCCCGATTCAATCGGGATCCCGGGCACAAAGCCTCATCAAAACGGTGAGGTCTTTTTATTCTAAACAACCATTAAGCTACATCCCCGCAAATCACTTCCATCCATTCTGCCCAACACTTCAAAACTTCCATCAACGTTCAGTTTACCTACATCATCAGTGGCAATAAATGAGCAACTATAAACATTGGCAAGATCAATAATATTGATAGCACCGGCTAAAGTCGTGAATGGTGAATGGCGAATGGTGAATTGACCGCTTGACTGCCAACTATCGACTGTTGACTGTCGACTGTTGACTGTCGACTGCACCAACAACGGATCCTCGTCATCTCTGATCAGCACTTTCATCCAGGGTGGACATTGAAATAAACCATTTCCTTTCGAGTAAGCTTGCGATAAAAGCTCGGTCATACCATATTCAGAATGAATTTCATTTTTTGAAAATGCTTTTTTAAGAATCTCATGTACTTCCATTCTTGTCATTTCTGCTCTCCTGCCTTTCATGCCTCCGGTTTCCATAACGGTTGTGTTAAGCAGTGGCATCGGAAATTTTTCTGCAAAATCAAGCAAAGCAAAGGTCGCCCCTATCAAAATTGTTTTTTGTTTTTTTCTTTCCAGTTCTTCCAACACATTTTTTAATGTTTGAAATTCATCCAGGTAAAATCCGCTTTGAGGATGGTCGCTTCGTTTTATCAATTCATTCACCATAAAAACCAGGGAAGAGGTTTTTCTTTCCAAGTAAGAAGGTAATAGCCCGATAATAGAGTATTCATTTATGGCGCCATAGTTTTTCTCAAATGCTTGTATAAAACTTTTTACATAAGTGCCGGTGTCCTTAACAAAATGCCGGCTTGGCTCTGATCCGGTGGTTCCACTGCTTTCAAAAACCATTTCTTCAGCAAATTCTCCAGTCTTTACTCCATGAGATTTAAAAAAGCTGATGGGGAGAAAGGGAATTTTTTCAAGAGAGTCGACCTTGGAGGGATTGACCCTTAAAGCACCGGTAAAAGCCCGGTAAACGGGATTATTCTGATATTGAAAATGGAAAATTTCTAAAGCCAGGGCCTGGAATCCAGCCCCAGAAATGGAAAAAATTTTATCCTGCCATTCACAGTTCATTGCCTGGTTTAAGCTTAAATTTGTTTACAACTAAATTGACAATATGAAAACCGGGGTCTTTTTTGGCTTTTTGTTCATGATATTCTTGATAGCCTGCAGCAAAGATAAGTTTCAGACGACCCCGCAACTGAAGTTTAAATCCAAAAACACGGATGTGGTAGCCCAAAACGGAACCTTGCGTATTACACTCCAGTATACCGATAAAGAAGGCGACGTTGATGATTCACTCTTGGTGGTAAGGCAACGAGTAAACCGCAGAAGCCCTGTAACATTGCCTGTAAGTCCTTATGCAATTCCTGATTTTCCTGCAACCACCAAAGGTGAATTTGAAATAACACTGACCTACCAGTTTGGTTTAGTGTTTGGCCTGTCCCCTATTCGTATTCCCGGCAGCAACCCCGCACAGAACGAACCGGATACCCTGAACCTGAAATTTGTAGCCCGGGACAGAGCCGGGAACAAAAGTGACACGCTGACTTTAAGCAACATCATTGTAATCCGCTAACCGGGTGACTATTCAAAAAAAAGTTTTTGATTTTTTCCTGTTTTCCAGCCTGTTCATTGCTGTAGTGGCTGTGGTGATGGTTTATCATACCTATACTCTTCTGATTCAGCAACCCACTAATCCATTCTTTTTAGCGTTTGTATTTTTTTCTACAGTGAGTAGTTATAATTTTCATTGGCTTTTAACTCCTCATTCGGTTAATCCTTCTTTCCGGCTTAGCTGGTCATATAACCATAAGGGATATCATTTATTTCTTTTCATATCCGGGTCCTGCCTCGCTATTTATTTATTTTTTTACCTGATCAATGATTGGTTCTGGATCGGTATAGCTGCCCTGCTTACCTTTTTATATTCAGCTCCAAAAATTTCCCTGGCTCCTTTCCAATGGTTAAAAAGATTCGCCATTGGCAAAACTATCTTCCTCGCCATGGTATGGACTTACGTGACATCTGTTTTACCCTTGATTGTCGAAAATGTATCCTGGAGTGAAAAATCAATCCTGTTTTGCGTTGGCGAATTCTTTTTTATCTATTCAATCTGCATTCTATTTGATTACCGGGACAGGCAGGATGATATAGCCGATGGCATCCGCAGCATGATCACATATTTCAATGAGAAAGGCATTACCATTCTTTTTATTGTTTCAGTTTTGACGTCAACAACCTTGTTTTTTTTATTGACCCGTCTGGGCATTCCCTGGCTAAATTTTATATTATTATTAATTCCTTTGTTGATAGTTTCTATGTTATTCAATCATACAAAAAAGAGTTTTTCTGATTATCTCTTCTACTTTGTACTGGATGGGTTAATGATGCTTTCCGGACTCCTTTTATGGATAATGAACCGCTTTTAAGTATTTTTGAACACAATAAAAATTCTATGGCAAAAACTTTAAGACCCAAAGCTAAGACTGTGCTGACTGATGCTTCTTTTACTTTTTTTAGAAATTATATGAATAATGCTTCGCCGGTAGGCTTTGAAACCAGCGGACAAAAACTCTGGTTGGAATATCTGAAGCCTTTTGTAGATACTCACTATACTGATCCTTATGGAACTGCAGTCGGCGTAATTAACCCTGATGCAAAATTCAAAGTAGTAATAGAAGCTCATGCCGATGAAATAAGCTGGTTTGTGAATTATGTAAGTCCGGAAGGCTTACTTTATCTTAAAAAAAACGGAGGGGTTGATCAGCAGATAGCGCCAGCACAAAGGGTAATCATTCATGGAAAGAAAGGACCGGTGAAAGCTGTTTTTGGATGGCCGGCCATTCATACACGCCAAAATAATCCTGATCAGAAAGAACCGCAACCAAGATTAGATAATCTCTTTCTCGACTGCGGAGCAAGAAATAAAAAGGATGTAGAAAAACTGGGCGTTCATATTGGCGCCGTAGTTACATACCAGGAGGGTTTCGATGAACTGGCAAACGACTATTATATTGGCCGTGCCTTTGATAACCGGGTTGGGGGTTTTATGGTTGCTGAAGTAGCAAGATTGCTGAAACAAGCTAATAAAAAACTTCCCTTTGGGTTGTATGTGGTAAATGCTGTGCAGGAAGAGATAGGGCTCCGTGGCGCTGAAATGATTGCGAGAAGAATAAACCCTGATATTGCGATTGTAACCGATGTAACCCATGATACCACAACGCCGATGATCAGTAAGTTTATTGAAGGCGAAATTTCCTGTGGCAAAGGACCATCACTGGCTTATGCTCCCGCTGTTCATAATAAATTGCTTGCTCTGGTAGAAGACGTAGCAACAAAAAAGAAAATACCTGTACAATGGAGAGCCTTGAGCCGCAGTACCGGCACCGATACCGATTCATTTGCGTATGCAAACAAAGGATGTCCTTCTGTTCTTATATCCATTCCTCTTCGTTATATGCATACAACGGTAGAGATGTTACATCGCGATGATATTGAAAATACCATAAAGCTTATTTACGAATCGCTGCTGGCATTGTCACCCAAAACAAATCTGAATTACCTGTAAATGAGTTTTACTCTTCTATACATTGATCCGGGGAGCGGAAGCTATCTTGTACAGGTAATTATTGCCGCTATCCTGGGTGTGTTGTTTTATTTTAAAAATATCTGGCTCAGGATAAAAACCTTTTTTACAAGGACGAAGAAAAATGGTCTGACCAAAAACGAATAATAATGCCCGGTTATACCCGACATCCTGCTTCGTATAAAGATCCTTCGGGTTTTGTATTCCGAAATTCAGATAAAATTTACAGGCAGGTTAATAAAATATATGCCGAGCATTATGACCATCTGATAAAATCAGGGCTTTATGACCAACTGCAGAAAAAAAACTTTCTGTTAAGACATGAGGAGTTAAAAGAAAATCTGCTGAATTCAGAAGACTGGTATCTCACCTTATTACCCGAACAAATTCCGACATGGAGCTACCCCTATGAATGGTGTTTTGAGCAATTGAAAGATGCAGCACTAATTACACTTGAAATTGTAAAACTATCTGTGAAAAAAGGAATGGTATTGAAAGATGCCACTCCTTTCAATATCCAATTTTACAAAGGAAGGCCGGTTCTTATTGACACTCTCTCTTTTGAAAAATATGATGAAACCTTGCCATGGATTGCTTACCGCCAGTTTTGCGAAAGCTTTCTTTATCCGCTTTGGTTAGCTCATTATCATAAAATGAATTTCCAGAACTTGCTTTCACTTTATCCCGATGGGATTCCTGCAGCTATAACTGCAAAACTTTTACCTGCAAAAAGTATGTTGAATACTGCTGTGTGGATGCATGTGAACCTGCCGAATAAAATGAGTAAGAAAGTCAGTGCAGGAAAACCCAGCCACTATTTCAACAAAAAAAAATTGTTGAATATTATCACTCACCTGCAAAACATCATCAGCAGTCTTGATAACAGCAATAAAACAACATGGAGTGATTATTACAAGGAATCAACGGTACCAGGTTATATTGATGAAAAAGAAAAGATTGTTCTTGAAATGTTGAAACAGGTTAAAGGCACCAGAATACTGGACCTTGGGGCAAATGATGGATTTTATTCTTTGCTGACTGCAAAGAATAATTTCACAGTAATAGCGGTGGACAATGACGAGCAATGCATCAATAATCTTTATAAAAAAATCAAGCTACAAAATATTTCAGGCATCCTTCCTCTATGTATCGACATTGCCAATCCTCCGGCAGCATCTGGCTTTGCCAATAACGAAAGGAGTTCATTTACTGAAAGAATGAAATCAGATGCAACGATGGCACTGGCCCTTGTTCATCATCTGGTAATTGGGAAAAATATACCTTTTGCTTCGATCGCTGAATATTTCAGTGGTTTGGCGACACAACTCATCATTGAATTTGTACCGAAAGAAGATGAAAAAGTGCAATTACTTCTTCAAAACAGAAAAGATATTTACCCCGGCTATACTAGGAATGAGTTTGAAAAAATATTCGGGCAATATTTTATGATTATTTCCGTAAAAGATGTTTCCGGGACTTTACGCAGCATTTACCTCATGCAGAAAAAAGAAGGATAAATCATTTAGTTGTTGAAACATCTTCGGGTTTCCTGGCGCAATTAAAGACAATATTATAAGCAACATCTTTGAGATAAAGAACTTTTGCATCAATCCCAAAATAACTCACCCTTTCCCGCATAAGCTTAATAAACCATTGTTCGATATCATTGACACAGGGAGATAATGCGGAATCCGTAATGATAAACTTTATCGTCGGTCCTTTTATGACATAGGTACCGTTTAGCTTGTTACACCCAACATAAGCCGTAAACAGCATATCCTCATTAAATTCAATATAACTGTTTGCTAAAGTATCTGGGGTTGCTCTTGCCTGTCTTCGCATTACATGTATGTCCCATTTTCCTCTGAATTTCTCACTAAGATCAGGAACGATATAACCGATCTCGGTTTCATAATATACTATAGAATCTTTCCTGACACTGTCGCCAAAAACTTCCATTATACGGGATTTACCGTCGGATGATTTGTTTTTCTTATCCTTTGACTTTTGACCAATGACCTGGTGAAAAAGGAAGAAAGAAAAAAATAATATGGAATAAAGAAACTTCATTTTTATTAGTTAAAGCAATTGGAGGAAAGGTTAATGGAGTGGAACAAGCAATAAATTTACCGATTCTGTTTCATATCACCAGCCAATTTTCTGACCCCATTTCCCTAGCCCGAAATATTCGTTTAATTTAAGTGATAGCCCCAATTGATTAAATGCTGTATTGTTCTGATAATAAGTTCTTGCATACCTAACTTGTAACTTTTTTACCAACAAACCCAGCCCCAAAGAAAAACCATTCAAACCGTTGGTAGTATTGCTGATATTCAGTTCCTGCCTGCGCAGATGATTATAGCCTACAGAGAATTCTATTTGTGGAATAGGGTAAGCCTGTGCGGCGATAACAAAATGCCGGAATATTTTGTCAAATGTAAATTTCCCTTGCTTGTTCGCACCAAGTCCGGCATTAAAGACAGTGTCATTATATCTAATGTCAAACTGGTGAAGTCGTTGCGCTGTTAATGAAAATGACAAAGGTGCATCTTTTAATTTCTTAGTGATACCTGCCTCCAGATCAAAAGGCAGTTCTTCTGCTCCTGCACCCGCATATTTCTTTAATTGAAAGCCTATATTTTTGACAAGCAGCGAAGCCGATAACAAGTTGGCTGTATCGGTGTAAAGAACTCCTGCATCTGCTGCAATGCCATTGGAATGGTAAATGCCATAGTTAGACGAAATAAATTTCATAGAAGCGCCATAATTCCATTTTTCAAGATAGCTGCGGGATGCGGAAAGTTGCATCACCCAGTCCGTTGGTCTTAGATTGCCAAAAACATTTCCGGCCGCATCGGTTTCTGTCACCTTACCGTAATCAAAATAAGTAAGTCCAAAGGCAAAATTGGTTTTCAGCTTCTCTTGCCGGTAACCAAAGGACAAATGATAGGCATCAGTGCCAGCATAAAAGCTGTTGAAAACTAAATTCATTTGAGTATGCATATCTTTTTTCAACAAAGCTGGGTTGTTAAAAGCCATCCCAACATCGTTTGAACTTACAGAAACATTTATTCCGCCAAGGGCAGTTAATTGAGGTGTATTAGGTAAACGCAGAAAATTAAAAATGGAACTGCCTCCAAGGGTTTGACAATCTCCCATGGAATAAAATAGTATAAGAAATATGAAAATGAAAATACGCAAGCCAGCTAAGTTGAGAAAACTTGTTCATAATCAGAAATGAACTTGCATGAATGAAAATCCCTCCCGATTCAGACGAGAGGGATTTTCATTTAACCCTTACCTGTATATGAAC
>OEMC01000039.1_pt1 | contig 20475 bp, 12 predicted proteins | sample 1503201 | NCBI WGS metagenome assembly OEMC01 (sample SAMEA104379564, study PRJEB20068) | metagenome | isolation source: 1998 | reverse complement strand
AATAAGAAATCAGTCATTGAAATTAAAAAAGGGAAATCCGTAACATTAAAAGCTTCTTATGTTGGCGAATACAACTGGAAGGGGGTGAATACAAAGACACGGACTATTGAAGTAAAACCTCCTCCTGGTATTTCGACTTATACTGTAACTGACGGGCATGGTTGTATTCAGGATGTATTTGAAGTACATGTGATAAGATAATACGCAAAAAAGTATAGGCATTTAACAGATAAGCAGAATTTAATAATTCCCGCAGTTCTTATTTTTATTGATAATAAAAGATCATGCTAAAACAAATTGTCCTTGCTATTTTATTTCTTCAAGTATTTGGTTTATCAGCACAAGACCTTAGTTACAACAAGCCCGGTGCACAATACTACAAGGAATTACCCAATCCCGTTGCTACGGATAAAACAGCATGGAGTAAAATGACCAATGATGTAACAGTAAGCTATGCCAGCGATAATGTAAAGTACCCCAAAGAAAAAGTCCCTGCTATTCCCCTGCAAACAAACTGGACTGTTGCCGCATGGAAAGGAGAAAAAGTGCATATACAAATATTGTTGTGGAGTAAGAAAGATATTCCAACGGTGAGTTTTCAACTGTCTGACCTGGTTTCAACAACAGGGAAAAAGATAACTGCTAAAAACGGCAAAGCCGCTTTTGTTCGTTACACACTGGCCGATGGTTTCAAAGATGGTTGTTCACAGAAAGCCACTTCCAGATATGATTCTTTTTTAGTGGCCGACCCGATAGATATAATCAGTACCATACCAGTTGCAGCCAACACTGTTCAGCCAATCTGGTTGAGTATTGAAGTGCCCGGCGATGCAGCAGCCGGAAAATATACTGGTACACTTACGGTTAATGCCGATAAAAAACATGTTCTGAAAATAATACTTGAAGTGCAGAACAGCCTGCTGCCACCGCCTGCACAATGGAAATTTGATTTTGATATATGGCAATATCCTGCACCAATAGCACGGATACACAATGTACCGTTATGGAGCGATGAACATTTCAGGCTAATGAAAGAGTATTTCACTTACCTCGCCAATGCGGGGCAAAAAATAATTACAGCCAATATTATTGAACAACCCTGGGGCCTGGATCATGTGCATTTTGATGACCCGACGCTGATCAAATGGATCAAAAAAAGAGATGGAAGCTGGCAATATGACTTCACTATGTTTGACCGTTACATTTCTTTTATGATGAGTTGCGGCATTACACAACGCATCAATTGTTATACCATGATCACATGGGATCTTGGATTTATTTATTTTGATGAAGCCTCGGGAAAAAACAAAACAGATACTTTAACGCCGGGATCAGCTGGGTATACTGCATTCTGGAAGCCAATGATCGAAAAGTTTACAATACACTTGAAAGAAAAAGGTTGGTTCTCTAAAACGTCTATCGCTGTAGATGAGCGGCCTGTTGAAGATATGCAAGCTATAATTGCGCTATTGAAAGGAGTTGACCCGAACTGGAAAGTTGCTTTGGCCGGTGACACCTACCACCCCGAAATTGAAAATGATATTTATGATTACTGCCTCGCTTCCTATCTTGATTTTGGAGAAGAAGCATTGAAACGACGCAAAACAGCAGGCAAGCCCACTACTTTTTACACGGCATGTGTAGAGGAATATCCAAACAGTTACACTGCTTCTCCACCTGCAGAAAATACTTTTATTCCCTGGTATGCAGCGGCAAAAGGATTAACAGGATATTTGTTCTGGGCGTATAATACCTGGGTGGCTGATCCATTACACGACAGCCGCTGGAGAAGATATCCTGCGGGAGAACTCTTTCAATTCTATCCCGGCCCCCGCACTTCTATTCGCTTTGAAAAACTAAGAGAAGGTATCCAGGACTTTGAGAAGATCAGGATACTGCGTGAAAAATTTACAAGGGAAGGAAAAAAAGAAAGCCTTAAGAAGTTAGATGCCGTTTTAGCCGGCTTTCAATTAGAAAAGCTCAAGATCATTCCTGCAGCTGATATACTCAAAGAAGGAAAGAAAGGTTTGTATCAACTAAGTACAGAGAACTAACAACTTCATTGTATGATCAAAAAAGCACCCCGGTCCTTCATCCTGGTATTCCTATGCCTGACGGTTTATTACGGACTTTGCCAGTCAACAGGAAAGCAAATGATCTTTCCTGTTCCGTCCAGCGTTGAAATAAAACAAGGCAGCTTTACTATTGATACCGCTACTTTTATTTCAGGGATCAATTCAAAAAATAAGCAGGAAGATTTTTTAGGAAGATTATTGCTTAAGGAGTTGACAGATAAATACGGACTTGCTTTGAAAACAAAAACTGCAACCGGAGCTAATGATAAAGGAAAGTATATACTGGTCGGTACACCTGATCATGCCGCAATAAAAACGTATTGCGAACAAAAAGGCCTCCTCTCTTCATTAAAAGCGTTGGGTGATGAAGGGTATATCTTATCTGTTACTGACAACCGCATTGTAATTGCAGCTAATAAAATGAGTGGTGCATTGTGGGGGCTTTCATCACTGCGGCAACTGTTACAAAAAGAAAACGGAGCATTGATTATTCCGCAACTGCTGGTTAAAGATGCACCGGCCTATCCATTCAGGGGTATTAAACTATACCTGCCGGGCAAAGAAAATATCCAGTTCTTCAAAAGATTTATCAAAGACTTTGTTGCCCTGTATAAATTCAATAAAATCATCCTGGAGCTGAATGCTAACATGCGGCTGGATAAACATCCTGAACTGAATATCGGTGCTGTTGAGTTTGCAAAGCATTTAAAATACAGCAGGCTTGACCGGCCACCGGGAGTGCACATGGAATACCAGAATTCATCACACCAGGACAATGCTGACGGACAAATATTGGAAAAAGAAGAAGTGGCTGAAATCGTAAAATATATCCGGAGCTTTGGGATAGAAGTAATCCCAGAATTACCCTCTTTAACACATTCATATTACCTCCTTGCAAATCATAGGGAACTTGCTGAAAATCTCAACCAACCATATCCGGATACTTATTGCCCGTTAAAGCCCGGCAGCTATAAACTATACTTCGATGTTCTTGATGAATATATCGAAGTAATAAAGCCCGCAATGATCCATGTGGGACATGATGAATGGAGAATGGAAAAAGATATTTGTGAACTGTGCAAAGGAAAAGACTATGGAAAGCTATATGCAGATGATCTTAAAAAGATACATGGTTACTTAGCCGCCAAAGGAATTAAAACGGCTATCTGGGGAGATCACTTGCTTGAATCGGTTACACAAAAGGATCATCAAACCTGGAAGAGTTCTATCGGGTATACGTATAAAATACCCGGAGCTTTGCGGCCCGAGCAGGTTTTGAAATTGATCCCCAAAGATATTTTGATCTTTAACTGGTTTTGGAATGATACCAATAATGATAAACAGGTATCAGCATTTGGATTTAACCAGGTGTATGGTAATCTCCGGGCAGATATAAACAACTGGAACGATAGAAATACGATCAAAGGGGTATTGGGCGGAGCACCTTCATCATGGGCGGGAACAACACCTCTGAATTTTGGCAAAGATCAGCTGATAGATTTTTTAGGAAGCGCTAACCTGCTTTGGTCGAAACATTATATGCCAGTTGATAAATTGACTTTTACGATAGAACCCTTTATCCCGGGTATTTATTCAAACCTTGTTGGAAAGAATCTTCCAAGTGATGATGAAGCTGTCGTTACTCCACTTATTATCTCTTCTTATTTCAATACTGCTTTGACCAATGAAAAAAATGGATTGAACGATGCCAAACTTAAGACCGGTGAAATAAAATCGGGGAATAAAAAGTTTGTACTGGCTTCAACGAGTAAGGACATGATCGTTGCCGATAATAATGAATCAAAATCAGCAAGCGGTATTAAAGTGAATAAAGATGCGAGTAGCATTATCTTTTTACATGCATGCGCCAAAGAAGCCCTTAACAATAAAAGTTATGGAGCGATATACAATTTTGATGATACGGCTGAACCTCTCGGCTGGTACGAAATTGTTTACGAGGATGGAATTGTTTTGACTATTCCGATCCGTTATGGCGTAAACATACTGGATTGGGCATGGCGAAAAAGAATACCGGCAAATGAAAAAGAGAAAGGAAAATACAACCAAAGCAGGTATGCCTGGCAAGCCAGCGCTGTTGATTGTTCCAATGACCCGGCCAACCCGGTCACTTTCTTTTCATTTGAATGGGAGAATGCACGGTATGGAAAAAAAATAAAAGAAATAAACCTGAAACCGGTTGAATTGGCAAAAGGAAATGAGAATGCGATCATTCTTTTAGCCGTTAGTATGACTGAAAAGAAAGAAGCAAAAAAAGCTGAAGGAGCCGAGGCGCAATAATTTTTTGAACGAAATAGTAAACAAGTAAATAAAAAATAGTTCAGCATGAGAAGAATTTGTGTACTGATAATTCTATGTGTTGTTTTTCAACAGGCCGTTAACGGACAGTATAATATCAAAACCTTTGGTGCCAAAGGTGACGCTGTTACATTGGATACCCGTTTCATTCAACAGGCTATTGATAAAGCTTACTTCAACAAAGGAGGCGTGGTGGAGGTTCCTGCCGGTACGTATAAAATTGGTACGCTGATATTAAAAGACAATGTTGAACTGCACTTGCAGAACGGCGCTGTTTTGATCGGCAGTGCTGACTATAAAGATTACGCAGTAATAAAACAACAAATGTCTTCAAGGACGAGGGATCTTTATGCAAAGTACTTTATGATATTTTCGGAAGGCGCCAATAATATTTCTATTACAGGGTCGGGCGCCATTTATGGAAATGGTTTGAAACATTTCCAGGATGAAAGACCGCAGAATTTGCGACCTTACATGATAAGGTTAGTGAGTTGTAATAATGTAACTGTTAAAGGAGTTAAGTTATTAGAAGCCGCCAACTGGACCTTTCACCTTCTGAATTGTAAAGATGTAAATGTAGATGGTGTGGTGATTGAGAACAGGGGCGAGGGAAACAGAGATGGATTGGATATAGATGCTTGTCAAAGAGTGACTGTCGCTAATTCAAGATTCTCTACCACCGATGATGCTATTGTGATGAAAGCAACGAATGATACGTTGTGCCAGGACATAAGCATTTCCAATTGCCTCTTTCGTGAAATTGGCGGCTCCGCCATTAAAACAGGAACAGAATCCAATGGCGGGTTTAAAAACATTACCGTTAGTAACTGTATTATCAAAGACATCGATCATCATGCAGGTATTGAGCTGATGACAGTGGATGGAGGAATGATGCAAAATATTTTATTCAACAATATTACGATGGATAATGTAGCGACACCTTTCTTTATCCGGTTAGGTATCCGTTCAAGGCCGTATAAACCGGGACAATATGTAAACCACATCGACGAGGTTAGGGATATACAGTTAAATAATATTTCTGTTGTCAACGCCAAACTGCCTTCCAGCATTATTGGCCTGCATAGCAAAAAGATCGGCAATATTACTGTTACGAACTACACCGTGAGGAATGGAGTAGCGCAGGATGGGGTTGCTTATAACAGGGTGTCTTTCCAGGAATTTGATTATCCTGCAGCCTCAATGTTTGAGAACTTACCTGCTTATGCACTGTATTGCAGAAGTGTTGAGAATCTCTATTTACAAAACGTAAACATGTATGCTGCAGCCGGAGAAAAAAGACCAGCCATTACAATGGACCGTACCGATCATGTTTCTTTATTTGCTGTTAAAGGCGAAACAAAAAGCAAAACATCACCCATGATACACCTGCGCAATGCAGAGGATGTAACCATAGCGCAAAGCAGATCCTTTGATGCGAATGATGTGCTGGTGGAAACAGAAGAAAATACCGTGAAAGGTTTACGGATGCTGAACAACCAGCTACACCCAGCTCAATCAGAACAGAAAGCAGTTACAGCATTGAAGGATGTTTCTGCGTTCGAAGATTTTGAAACAACGGTTAGATATGGCGTAGAAAAAGGCAGCTTGGTAAAAAATATGATGGCGCATGATCTTTCAGCTTCTCTTCCTGTAACATTGAAGATGACAAAAAAAGGATCATTGCAATTATGTTTATTAGTGTTGAATGAATCTTCTACCCCGCAAAAGGCAGTTATAAAGTACGACGGTATTACACAGGAATTCCTGGTCAACTGGAAAGACTGGGGATGGGCGCCCATTACTTTGTTGAAATACTATGAGAAAGACCAGCAGGTGAAATTTGAGATAAGTGCAGCCGGCGTCGGGTTAAAGCTCAACAAAGTTTATATCAGGTACCAGGATATAGGGTTTACTGATTAATAAACCGATCATGAAAAATTCTTGTACTATCTCGGGACTCTTATTTTCTGCAACACTTATTTGTTGTTGCATAGATACATCTGCACAGGAAAAAGGAAAAACCGCAAAAGATAAGTTTGAAAAAAGATCAGTGGTAGGAAAACAAAAAGATGGAAGTTATGTTGTTCCTACTTCTCAAATTATTGACCCGGCTGGCACAACAATTACTTTCCCCGGCAGACCAGTTGATCTTGCCCTCAATCCTGAAGAAACAATTTTGGCAGTTAAGAACATGTATAATATTGTTTTTTTTGATGCACAATCTCAAACAATCAAACAAACACTTGGCATTCCTGATGATGGGGGGAATACTTTTACCGGAATTGAATGGAGTGATAACGGCAATAAAGTCTGGACTACAGATACAAGAGGATATCTGCGTTCAGCGAGATTACAAGGAAATGGAAAATTTGCATGGGCTGATGCGATCTTACTTCCTGCAAAAAATTTATCGAATGGAAAATTCCCATGGGAGGATAAGGCACTTTATAAAACTAAAAAAACAATAGACGACCGTGCCTATCCCGGTGGTTTTGCTGTTGATGAAGATAAAAATCTTATTTATGTCACACTTAATCGTGACAATGCTGTTGGCATAATAAGCATGAAGACAAATAAATTTGTGATGTATGTACCTGTTGGTATTGCGCCTTATGATGTTCTTATTAATGGTGATAAGGCTTATGTAAGCAATTGGGGAGGCCGCTTACCTGTAAAAGGAGATAAGACTGCATTGTCAGCAAATACTAAAGTTGTCATAGATCCTGAAACCGGTGTTCCTTCTTCAGGCACTGTGTCAGTGATCAATTTAAAAACCTTCAAAGTAATAAAGCAAATAAAAGTTCATTTGCTTCCATCAGGAATGACGCTTCATCCTGATGGCTCAAAATTATATGTTACCAATGCAAATAGCGATCTCATCTCTGTAATAAATACACAAACTGATAAGGTAACTCATGAGATAAACCCCAAGCCGATGACAGAACTTCCATTTGGAAGTGCACCGAATGCATTGGCTGTTTCCCCTGATGGCCATACACTGTATGTTACCAATGGAGGAAATAATCTTATTGCGGTGATCGATCTTACAACCAACAAAGTAAAAGGTTTGATACCCACAGGCTGGTATCCCGGCGGGGTCATTTTTAATAAAGAGGGGAGTAAACTTTTTGTGGCAAATACAAAAGGGTTGGGAAGCCGTAATTTAAAACCAGGCGCTAAAGGTTATGAATACAGTGATCACCTGGGTTCTGTTTCATTTATTCCTGTTCCATCAAAAGATGTTCTTGAAGAATATACGGTGAATGCTGCAAGCAATATGCGTTTACCGGAAATAACCCGGTCATTGAACCTTGAAAAAGTAAAAGAGAAAATAGTGCCTGTTCCGACAAAGCCGGGTGAAAGATCTGTTTTTAAACATGTGCTCTATATCATTAAAGAAAATAAAACCTACGACCAGGTTTTTGGCGGTTTAAAGCAAGGTAATGGTGATAGCTCTTTGTGCCAGTTTGGAAGAAACATCACTCCTAATCATCATGCGCTGGCAGAAAATTTTGTATTGCTCGATAATACATATTGCAACGGTGTATTGAGTGCAGATGGTCACCAATGGACAAATGAAGGATTTGTAACCGATTATTTGGAAAAAAGCTTTGGCGATTTTGTCAGGAGTTATCCTTACGAAGGAGATGACCCATTGGCCTATGCATCGTCAGGATTTATCTGGGATAAAGTTTTGGAAAAGGGACTCAGGTTTAGAAACTATGGTGAATTTGTTCATGGAATAGTTAAACCTTCTACAACAAAATGGATGGATGTATATAATGATTATAAGAATAATACTAATAAAGTGAAAGTATACCCGGAGGCGGAACTTCATACCATAAGGCCGTATCTGTGCCCAACCTTTATTGGCTTTCCTTCTATAGTGCCTGATGTGTACAGGGCTCGGGAATTCATTAAAGAGCTTCATGCCTATGAGAAGAATGATTCATTTCCCAACTTTATGATCATGTTGCTTCCTAACGATCACACCACGGGTACAACGCCTGATTATCCAACACCTGCTGCTTCAGTTGCCGATAATGACCTGGCATTAGGACAAATTGTTGAAGCAATAAGCAAAAGTAAATTCTGGAAAGAGACTGCGATTTTTGTTATACAGGATGATCCGCAGTCGGGGCTTGATCATGTAGATGGGAAAAGAACTGTTGCTTTATGTATAAGTCCTTATACTAAAAGAGGAGAAGTGATCAGCACTCAATACAATCAAAACAGTGTTCTCAGAACGATTGAGTTAATGTTAGGCTTAACGCCTATGAGCCAGTTCGATCTTGTAGCAACACCTATGACTGATTGTTTTACTGACAAAGCTGACTATACTCCATACACAGCAGTGCCAAATCAAATCCCACTTGATCAGATGAATCCCAAATTATCCTCTCTCAAAGGCAAACAATTATACTGGGCTAAAAAATCAATGGAAATGTCTTTGGACGAAGTAGATGAGGCCGATGACGATGTGTTGAATAAAATAGTTTGGCATTCTGTAAGGGGATATGATGTGCCTTATCCTGAGTTAAGTAAAAAATAAATGAATCGAAATCATGAAAAAGGTATTGACATTTAAAATAATCTGTTTACTCTTTTTTTCTTCCAGCGCATCTTCCCAGATTACCCGACAGCCATATCTTCAGATATCCACTCCAAACAGCATAGTGATCCGGTGGCAAACGGGCACGGGTGTAATTGGGCAATTAGATTATGGATATACTCCTTCGTCATTAACAAAAAGTATCAAAGAATCAGAAGATAAAAAAATATACCATGAAGTGAAATTGACGGGGCTTACACCCAATACAAAATATTATTATTCTGTCGAAGGCGCTTCAAAAGGCGCCGAAGATCAATACATAATTACCCCGCCTGATAAAGGAACAGAAATCCCTGTTCGTATATGGGTAATTTCTGATTTTGGTCAAACTAATTCCCGTGATAATGAAAGAAGACTTGAAACTGTTGCTCAATGGAAATCATTCAACAATAATGACTACCATGCAAGTTTTATTCTATCGCTGGGTGATCAGACTGAAGATGATGCAATATACCAGATACAGCATAATTATTTCAGCCAACTGGAAAATGTGCTTAAAAATTCACCGCTTTATACTACGGTTGGTAATCATGATGAGCATGATAGTTTATATAATTATCTTAAAACATTTACTCTTCCGACAAATGCCGATGCAGGCGGTATTGCAAGCAATACAGAAGAACACTATTCATTTGACTATTCAAATATTCATGTAGTCGTACTTTCTACAGAAATTTATGATGATAAAAAATATAAAGCACAGATCGCATGGTTAAAAAAAGACCTGGCTGCCAACAAACAGCAATGGCTGATTGCATGTATGCACCAACCCTTTCACAGTGGCGGTTATCATCCGACAGATGAAGAAGAAGATGCGCAGAAAAGAAGAAAAGACTGGCTGACTGTTCTTGAGGATAATGGAATTGATCTTGTCCTACAGGGTCATAATCATGTTTACGAACGATCCTATCTTGTTGATAACCTGATTGGGAAATCTGCGACTTTAACTAACGCCAATAAGATAGACACCATATTAGGCAGACCCGATAAAGAAGGTCCGTATCGGAAGCCATCGGGTAAACAACCTCATAAAGGGACCCTATTTATTTCCTGTACCGGTGGAGGCGTTGCAAATGCAATTAAACACTATCCAAAGCCATTCAATATTTTTCCTATCGCATTTCCCGGATCAGACTATGAAGGATCGCTGGTTATCGATGTTAAAGGCAACCAGATGGACGTAAAATTTATTTGTGATGAAAAAAATAAAGAAGGGAGTCATATCTGGGATTATTTTACAATCATTAAAGGCAAATGATTTTTATTTCTCCAGAAAACTCTTTCTTAATTGCAAGAGTTAAAAAAGTATACGTTTTTAATATATTATCTGACATTCTCCCTTGGTCAATCATTTAATTTAGTAGGGTACGTTGAAAGACGAGTATGAAAAAAAGCATTCTGCTTCTGCTATTTACTCCTTTGTTTGTTATTGCGCAAACAAACAATTATTCAGTCGATGGATTGGTCACTCCTAAAACAACAATTCGCACCATTACTGTCGGCGATACCAACAGCGATATTCAGGGATTTACTAATCAATCGATTCAATTTGCAGTCGATGCCCTGCCTGCTGAAGGAGGCACAATAAAACTGAGTCCCGGCACCTTCAGCATAATGGCGCCTGTCCGATTGAGGTCCAACATTCGTCTTGTTGGTTCGGGAACGACCACGATACTGAAACGTATAGACGGTTTTCATTCGAAGTTTGTAATTGATGCTGATTTCGGAGAGTTGAAAATTACGGTAGAGAATGCGTCTGGTTTTAAACCAGGTATGAGCATCCAGATAACGAATAAACAATATACTGAGTGCTGGGATGTTTCTGTTGCTGTTATTACTGCCATCGTAGGTGACACGCTTTATTTTGATAAACATCTGATTCGTGATTATGAAGCAGAACCCGGCGGTATGGTCACCAATGCAGGTTCCTGTGTTTCTGTGATGGAGGCTGAAAATGTTCTTATATCCGGAATTACTATTGACGGCAACAAAGAAAAAAACGATCTGCTTGATGGTTGTAACGGAGGCGGCATTGTGATTATTAAATCAAAGAAGGTAACAGTTGAAAATGTGCTGGTAAAAGATTTCAACGGTGAGGGAATTACCTGGCAAATAACAGAGGAAGTAACTATCCGGAACAACGAAATCACCGGTTGCACCAATATGGGGCTTCATCCCGGATCGGGCTCGCCAAAATCGGTAATAGCAGGCAACAACAGTCATCATAACAAAGTAGGATTATTCATTTGTTGGAGGGTTCATCACAGCGACGTAACAAACAATAATTTTCACCATAATAGCGAAAATGGTATCAGTACGGGGCATAAGGATACCGATGTGTTATTTGAAAACAACCATATTTATGAAAATGGCGGAGACGGTGTTTTGTTCCGAGAAGAGATTGCCAGCAATTCTCCACATAGAAATACATTCATACGCAATACAATAGAAAATAACGGTGCAACAAAAGGAGGATATGGTTTTGTATTTACGGGTAATGCAAACGGGATAATTGTAAAAGATAATATTATAAGGGACACGAAAAAGGGTACTCAAAAAGCCGCTGTGTTTATGGGCAAAAACATACCAGTAGTAAAAATGGAGAACAACACTATGAGTGGGCATAGAGCAGGCAATATTGTGTATGAAAAAAAATGAAACGATGGAAAAAAAATTGAAGACTTACCGGTTTTTGTTTATCCCGTTTTTATTAATTCTGTTTACAGGCTTTTGTTTACAGGCACAAAATAATTTTTCCGGGAAGACCCCTTTCGAATTAATGAAACTGATCGTTGAACATCAGTTATCCGATAACAAACTCAAAGATGGCGATTATGCAAAAGGTGGCTGGGAAAAAGTGAAAGCATCCAAAATGCCCCTGGCAATGTATTGGTCATATCCTACTGGTGTTACTTTATTGGGGATGCAGCGGGTGTACGAAATAACCAAAGACAAAAGAATATTAAATTTTGTTACAGAAAACAACCGCATTTCAGCCGAACAATATGCTTACCTGCGCTGGCAAAAACAAAAATTCGGTACAGCGTATAATACAGATGGATTTGAAAAACTGTGGCGGCTTGACATGCTCGATGATTGCGGCGCCATGGGTGCCGCTATCCTTGAATCAAAGCTTCGGCACAACGTTGAATTCACTCCAGCCCTGAAAGAATTGGTAGATATAACAGGTAACTATGTTACAAAAGTTCAATACAGATTGAAAGAGGGAACTTTCTATCGTCCCTATTCACCCGAAGGGCCTACTATCTGGGCCGATGACCTGTATATGGGTTTACCTTTCTTGATAAGGTGGAGTGAGTATGCAAAAGACAGTAAAGCATTGGATGATGCAGCACAACAGATCATTGACTATGCCGGCTACCTGCAGGGTAAGAACGGGGTATGGTTTCATGCTTACTTCGTTGATAAAAAAACAACGAGTTGTTGCAAATGGGGTAGGGCCAACGGATGGGTAGCCGTTGCCATTGCTGAAGTTTTATCTGTATTACCCAAAACACACTCCCATTACAAGGAGGTTTTTTCCATTTATAAAAAACATATAGATGGTCTCCTTGCTTTTCAATCTGAATCCGGTTTATGGAACCAGGTAATTGATCATCCTGAACTGACATGGGGTACCGAAACTTCATGTAGCGCTCAATTCGCTTACTCTATTGCAAGAGGTATTAACAAAGGATGGCTGGATATTACTTATGTGCCAAAAGTTAAAAAAATACTGGCGGGTCTTGAACAACGGATCAATGCCAATGGAAGTATCAGCAAGGTTTGTATGAGCACTTCTATCGGAGATGACCTAAAATATTATAATGAGCGATCAACAAACGATGAGGATTATCATGGTGTGGGGTTAATGTTACTGGCGCTGACAGAGATCCATACTATGTTGCAGAAGCATGGTTTAAATTAGTATAATACTATCGAGATGTTTTTTCAGCTATGGACAAAACAATGATGAATAAATTATTTAATAACGGATCAAAGCCGGGTATTTTACTATTGGTATTTTGTATGCCATGTATTGTTTTTGTGGCTGATAAAATCCAATGGAAAAACGATATTATCTGTGATCTGAAAACAGATCAGAAAGTGTACTGGCCTGCACCCGTTGTTCCAAAACCGGGTTATCTTCAAACAATAACTGACCCGATTTATGGCACTAAGATCACCCGTATTTCCGGCGATCCCGGTGAAGCTGTTCTAAATATTCCTGAACAAGTGTGGCCTGCTAAAGAATCACGACACGGTTATTCGAAACGACAGGCATGGAATGCTGATCAAACAATGATCTTTTTGGATCGCCATTCGCCATCTATCTGGCTGGATGGAAATACGTATAAGCCTCTCTTCGTAAGAAATTTCGATAAAGGAAATCCGGACAGGCCCAGGCGGGATCTTCGATGGAGCCATACCGAACCCCATATCATGTATTATTTATCTACTACAAAGACCAAATGCAGCATGGGTAAATGGGATGTGGTGAAAGACGTACTCACTGAGCTTATTGATTTGAGTGACTATAAATATTGTTCTTTCGGAGATGGCGAAGGAAATCTTTCAATGGATGGCAGCAAAGCTGCTGTGTATGCAGTGAAGAGTGATGATACCAAAGTGATCTTTATAGCAGATGTAATAAAGAGGACCAAGGGGCCGGATATAGAAGTGACCACATTGGACAACTGTACTATTTCTCCTTTGGGTAATTATATTGTTATCGATGGCGATTTCGCAGGAGGGTCAGACAGGATACAGGTTCGTCGTGCTTCTGATGGAAAAGTATTGTGGACAGAGGGCCGATATGGTGTGCCAAGTCATTGGGATGTACAGATAGATCAGAATGGTGATGAAGTGGTAACCGGCGTTGCAAAAACAACACCTTATGACGGAATGGTGATTAAAAGAAGATTGTCTGATGGTAAGATAACGGTATTAATTGATAAAGGATATGCGTCGCATACTTCAGGAAGGAATATTCACCGGCCGGGTTGGGTATATGTTACCTATAACCTTCGTGATGAATCAAAATATTATCCTTATCAAAATGAGATAGTGGCTGTAAGACTCGACGGAAAGAGAACAGAACGGATAGCTAATATTCATTCAAACGATTTTATCTATATAGCAGAGGCACACGGTTCACCATCACCGGATGGGTTGCGGGTAATTTTTGCGAGTGACTGGGACAGCGGTGCAATTCCTATCCAGGCTTATATTATTGATTTTAGAGATAAAGTGATCAAGCCCTAATGATTTTAAATCGTACTAAATTCAAAGACTACAAAAATCTAAAATTGGGTACCAGGATAATCAATAACACATCTTCAAAGATCAGCCGGTTGATCCTTGTCTTTCTGTTACTATTTTCAGTACACCTTGTTTCGGGGCAGCAGGAAGAAAAAACACACAAATGTATCATGGTCTTTGGCGCTCATGCCGATGATGTTGAATCATTGGCGGGCGGCACTTTTGCCAAATACATTGCAATGGGGTACGAAGGGATATATGTAGATGTTATCAATAATCTTGCAGGATGCAATTTGGAAAAGACCCCTTACTTCAAAGGAGCCCTTCCATTCACTATTTCTAATTCGCCACATGCATATCCTGTTGATGCGTTGGAGACAAGCCAGATCAGGGAAGAAGAAGCCTTGAAGGCGGCCGCTGTTTTTGGCGCAAGACCTGTGTTCCTGAACTATAAAGAACCCTGGTTCTCCATGGGTAGAAAGCGAATAGACTACGGAACAAAATTGTATGGTCAGTATGCCCCTCCCGGTAGGCCCCTAATCGCATTGGCTACTATCATGAGTAAGGAAGTCAACTTTGTTCTTGACTTGTTGAAACTTCACAAACCGGAAATAGTAATCATTCATACACTTGGTGGTGAAAAGCTCGATCATGGTAATGCAGCCTACATTGCCTACCTGGCTTTTAAAAAAGCAATCGACCAAAAAATACCAGTAGGCAAATTGTGGATGGCAGTAAGAGGGTGGTTTTCGGAAAAATATGCTCAGGAAAATGAAAGAGGAAAACCTGACATCCTCATCGATGTGAAAGATTTTTTAAAAACCAAATATGTTGCCTATAACAAACATATAAGTCAGAATGGCGGATTTGGAAGAGACTATGTTCTCAGTAATAGAAAGAAAAACTATAATGATGAAGTAGAAGAATTTATTACTGTGATCGATAATTCAAAATAATATTTCGGAAGTATTAAAAAATTCTAAAATGAAACTATACAAACTAAAACGATGGGGATGGATTGTACTGATCTTTTCTTTTTATTTTAATCATTCAATTGCGCAGGCGAAGGAAAAGCCACGTAAATGTATTCTCGTATTTGGAGCACATGCAGATGATGTAGATGAGAATGCCGGGGGCACACTTGCCAAATATGTTGCAATGGGGTATGAGGGAGTTTATGTTTGTGCAATAAATAATCTTGACGGGTGTAATCTGGAGAGAACTCCCTGGTATGATTCAGGACCCAATTTTACCATTTCGAATTCACCACACAAATACCGTGTGGATGCGTTGGAAACGAGTCAGATTCGTGAGGAAGAGGCAAAAGCTGCGGCGGCAGTATATCCCGCAACGCCGGTCTTTCTTAATTATAAAGAGCCAACATTTTTTATCGGAAGAAAAATAGTTTATTATGGTGAACCGGAATATGATGCATTTGATCCGCCGGGACGGCCACTGATTCCTATTGCCACTTACATGGATACCGAGGTAGATTTTGTTTATGAATTACTAAAAAAATACCAACCTGAAATTGTGGTTACACACACATTGGGTGGTGAAAAAATGGATCATGGAAATGCTGCATATCTTATTTACCTCGCATTCAAAAAGGCAATGGACAATAATGTTCCTGTTGGTAAATTATGGATGGTAGTTAATGGATGGTTTTTGGATAAAACCGCCCAACAAAACGGAAGGGGTAAGCCAGATGTTCATGTTGATGTAAAGGATTATATAAAGACAAAGTATACAGCTCTTAATAAGCACATCAGCCAGAATGGCGGCTTGGGAAGAGATTATGTAACCGGAAACAAAACACAGCCAAAGGAAGTAATTGAGGAATTTATAACCGTAATAGACAATACAAAAAAATAAAAATGAAAAAGTATCTACCCATTTATATGGTTATATGCACAGTGACAATTTTATTCGGTTCACTGAACATATCTGCACAATCCAACGTGGTGATGATAAAAAGATGGGGGGAGTTCGGAGACAAACCCGGCCAGTTTAAATTTCCAACAATGATAGCGGCAGATAAGGCTTCAAATCTTTATGTGGTAGATCAGCATAATCACCGCATTCAAAAATTTGACCCGGATGGCAATTTTATTCTGATGTGGGGAAAATACGGAACCGGCACCGGTGAATTCAATTACCCATATGGCGTTGCAGTAGATTCAAAAGGTGACGTGTATGTATCCGACATGAATAATAACCGGATACAGAAATTTTCACCAAAAGGTGATTATATTTCTTCAGTGGGTTCTTATGGAACCGGGGATATGCAATTAAAATATCCGTATGGGATCACTATTGATGAAAATGATATTCTGTACGTGATAGATGCTTTTAATTATTGCATAAAAAAATTCTCATCTGATTTAAGATTCCTTTCAAAATGGGGTTCGCAGGAAAGCATCGGCATCAAATTATATATGCCGCATGAAATAGCGATAACAAAAGAAGGAAACGTCATTCTAAGCGACCGTCAAAATCATCGTCTTTCCATTTTTGCCAAGGATGGGAATCTGGTAAAGCGGTTTGGAGAGTATGGCGAGGGGAAGGATGCAAAAGGAGGACAATTCAGCGAACCACATGGGTTGGCAGTAAGTGCAGGCGGAGATATATTTATAACTGACCGTTATAATTTCCGCATTCAAAAATTAAACGCAAACGGATCACCGCAAGTGCAATGGCTTGCGTCAGGGATATTTGAAGATGATAAATATTTCCCGTTAGGAATTACAGTAGGGAATGGTGGGTATGTTTACATCACCGATCACTATGCTCATTGTGTTCAGCAGTATAAACTATAGTAATTAATATTATGAAAACACTTTTTTCAAAAAAGAAATTCCGGTTTATCGTGTTACCTGTGACATTTTTATTGACGAGTTTCGGTTTTGCAATGTCAATGGATAAACCTTTGATATTTCCGATCCCCCAACAACTCCAGATTACGAATGAATCATTCGTTCTGGACGAATCAATATTAATTGTTACTCCTAAAAATGCGAGTGAGAAAGATATTGCTCTTGCCCGTTTACTTGTAAAAGAGCTGAGTAACAAATATGGCATAGCATTAAAAATTCAAAGTGTTGACGCAATTCCAAGAGGAGTGAAGATCGTAATGATGGGAACTCTTACTAATTCATTGATAAAAAAATATTGTTCAGATAATGGAATAAAAATCACGAAAGAAAATCCTGGCAAAGAAGGGTATATTTTACAGGTTAGTAATAACCTCATTGTTATTGCCGGATCTGATGATCACGGGGCCTTTTTCGGTTTACAATCTTTGCGGCAACTAATTCAGTCTGGTAATGGTAAAGTTGTGCAGGGGGTTAAAGTAAAAGACTGGCCTAATCTTTCTTTCAGAGCTATAAGAATGTATGTGGCCGGACCTGATAACATTGCTTTCTTAAAAAGATTTATGAGCGATTTTATGGCGCTCTATAAATATAACAAGATCATTATAGAATTTAACTGCATGCGACTCGACAAACATCCTGAGGTAAATACAGGCTGGCAGGAGTTTGTGAAATATATGCAGTACACCCGTTCCAATTCTTCACAGGGACTTTATGGTGAAGAAAAAAATTCAAGTCATTATGATGCAGGCGATGGGTTCATCATCGAAAAAGAAGTTGTAAGAGATCTGGTAAAATGTGCCAACGAAAATTTTCTGGAAGTGATTCCCGAGATTCCATCCCTTACTCATGCATATTACCTCTTAACCAAACACCCTGAGTTAGCAGAATATCCAAACGATACCTGGCCAGATACATATTGCCCGTCCAATCCGGATAGTTATAAGCTAATGTTTGATGTGTATGATGAATATCTGGATGTAATAAAACCAAAAATGGTTCATATAGGGCACGATGAATGGTGGGGTGCTCCTATTGGTGTTTGCCCCCGTTGCAGTGGAAAGGATTATTCTAAATTATATGCTGGTGATGTAATAAAGCTTCATGATTATTTTGCTAAGAAAGGAATTAAAATAGCTATGTGGGGTGACTACCTCCTTGAAAGTGTTCGTGAAAAAGGTACACAGAAAAGAACTTCATCCACAGGAGTTAAATATGAAACACCCGGGGCAATGCCCCCCTCAGTGGTAAAAGAAATGATCCCTAAGGATATATTAATATTCAATTGGTTTTGGATTGACCAGGAAAAGGAAAAGGAGTTGAACGATTTTGGGTTTACGCAACTTTACGGAAATTTTACACCTAATATCAGCGACTGGGATCAACGGATAAAGAAAATTAAACTTGCAGGTGGCGCCCCCTCTTCGTGGGCTATGACTAACGAATTCAATTTTGGAAAGGATATCATGCTGGATTTTCTCGGTTGTGCAAATTTGTTATGGTCCACGCATACAATAAAGCAGATCGATCTCCCACCTGTTGTGTGGGCATTAATGCCCTCGATCCGGGCAAGCTTGAAAGGCAAAAAAATCCCAAGTGAAGATGGAAATGTTGTTGAGCCGGTTGATATCTCGTCAAAATATAATTTATCAAAAGATTCAAAAGTTTTTAATGTTGATCTGGATAAGATCAAGTCAGGTGAAATAAAAGACGGTGCAAAATTGTTCAATTTGAATTCTGGATCAAATACATCTTCAAAATGTGTAATAGCTGTGGGTGCAGAGGGCAAAGAAAAAAATCCTTTAGTAAATAAACTTGAAGGAATTTCAATTAATGAAGATGTGAGCAGTTTAATATTCTTACACGCAAGTGCGCTGCCTGCAGGTAATCAAAAAGCATATTTTAATATTCCCAATATGTTTGATTCACCTGATTTGTTAGGTTGGTATGAAATTGTTTACGAAGACGGATATAAGGATATTATCCCTCTTCAATATGGCGTAAATATTATGGAGTGGAACCCTGGCGGAGAAAGAAGTCTTGATACATTGGAGGGTGAAACTGGTGCTCCGCAAAAAGCATATTGCTACGAGGCTGATCCAATTAATATTTCTGAAGACACAAGCAATATTAAATTCTTCGCTTATGAATGGGTTAACAAACGTTTCGGTAAAGTGATAAAGGAAGTGAATTTGTATGGGTCCAATCATTACCAGGCATTGCAACAGGATTATGGCCAGGTAGAAACTGCTCTCATGGCGAGTAATGCAATTTTATTGGCAGCGATCAGCAAGGTTAAAAAAAGGAAACCATATATACCAAACAAGCGTTAGATCTTTATGTTCCTGTCGAATTTAATTTAGCCATTCTTAAATGAAACTTGATAGTATAGGCAATGTAAAATTATATTTGATTAACGGGGGTATTATTCATGAAAAAGATGAGTCACTTATAGAAGAGCTTGGTGGAGGAGTTTCATGTAATGTTTGGAAAGTTACTGTTGGAGAAAACAGCTGGGTTTTAAAACAGGCGCTTGATAAATTAAAGGTTGAGGCAAACTGGTATTCAGATATTGAGCGTATTCATCGGGAACATGAAGTGATGGAGGCACTGGAAGAATTGCTTCCAAGAGGGTCAATACCAAAAGTTGTTTATAAGGATTATGTCAATCATGTTTATATGATGACAGCTGCAGATGGTTTTACACAAACGTGGAAAGATGTTTTAATGAATGAAGATTTTAATACTTCATTCGCAAAGAAGGCAGGAACTCTTTTGTCGGTTATTCATGAAGGCAGTAATCGTATGTCTATAGCTGACAAAACTAAATTTCTCGATCAAAGATATTTTAAACAACTTCGCATAGATGCTTTTCATTTAACTGTTATTAAAAAATATCCTCAGCTTACTTTACCTGTTCGAAAATTAATCAATGAAGTAACCACTCAACAAGTCTGTCTTGTTCATGGTGATTTTTCTCCAAAAAATATACTTACCGATGAAGATGGAAATCTTACGCTGATCGATTTTGAGGTAGCACACTGGGGCAATCCTGTTTTTGATCTTGCATATTGTCTTGGGCACCTGATGTTAAAAGGATGGTACCTTGAGAGGAAAGAAAAAATTTTACAATTGATCGAAACTTTTCTTCTAAGTTATAACAGGGTGATAGATAATCTTATTCCTCACCTGGGTTTAATGCTGCTTGCAAGAACGGATGGCAAATCCCCGGTGAATTACATCAAAAATGAGAACACAAAAGATACAATTAGAAAAATTGCTGCTAATTGGATACAGGGCAGAGTTGAAAACGAAAATGTTTTTCAAAATATCAAAG
>OEMC01000492.1_pt1 | contig 21209 bp, 17 predicted proteins | sample 1503201 | NCBI WGS metagenome assembly OEMC01 (sample SAMEA104379564, study PRJEB20068) | metagenome | isolation source: 1998 | reverse complement strand
ACTCTCATTTCTTGCCATGCCGCTGACAATAAAACCAAAGCCCATAAACACAATCAACCCAAGCAGACTGAGTACCAGCAATTCTATAAATGTTATAATGCCATGTATCAAAGTGAACTGAAAGGCAAAATGCCCTATTAAAAGTATGACCACCGCTGTTATTAATCCAAACAAAACACGGCTGATAGCCTCGCCGATAACAATATAAGATCGTTTGATTGGCGTCGCATAGAATCTTTTCAGAACTAATGTTTGCCTGAGGCCAAAAAAAATAAACGCTACTCCAAATACGCCGGCGCTTAATAAAGAAAAACCTAACTGACCGGGCAAAATAAAATCAATCGTTCGGTAAATTCTTCCTGGAATTTTTACCACTTCATTACTGATCACTGCAACTGAAGGCACTGAAGTAAATTGCTTCTCATTGATCCCCTTGATCACTCCCTCCAGTATGGAACGAATAACGGCAATATTCTGTGGATTGACAGCATCCGAAGTTCTCAGATGAATACTTAATGGTTTGCCAGGTTCATTCCTTTTTATATTGATCACCGTAGAAATTCTTCCTTTCTCAAGATCCCTTGCTGTTTCCAAAGAATCTTTTTTGATAATATTTAAGCCGGGAATACTTTCCAGTTGCTGGTACATAACATTAGCTGTATCACTATCCTGATCAAATGCCACTCTTACAGCTACTCTTCCGCTTCCGCCTATAAATCCAAAAACTAAAATAAAAATCAGTGGAAATATAAAACTGAATATGACGGCAGAGGGACTTCTGAAAACGGCTCTCAGGCTACCTCGTGTAATTGCCAGCATTGCCCTGAGCTGACTGAATGTTTTTGGCATTAAAGTAATTTGAGAGGCAAATGTATTGACTATTGAATGAAAAACTCGAACGGCATTCTTGCCTGAACAGAATTAGTCATTTGTTTTACCCTGATCAATTCCTTATAGATCTTATAATTCTCCTCTCCTAACTCGTTTTTTAGTGTTTGAGTTTTTATCGCATTGTTACCCGAGCCAAATAAGCGGTCGAATATATTTTTTATTTCCGGGTATTCTGATAAACGGTAGTCTTTCAGTTTCGCCATCCTTGCCGCACACTCCACAGCATCCTGTAAACCGCCAAATTTATCTATCAAACCAATCTTGATAGCCTTTTGTCCGCTCCACACCCTTCCTTGCCCGATACTGTCAACATATTCCACTGAAGTTTTCCTTCCATCAGCTACTCTTTGTTTAAACCCAGAATAAATATCATCAATACTTCTTTGAATAAATTGTTTTTCCTGTTCAGTCAGTGGACGATAAATAGCTCCGGCATCAGCATAAGGTCCTGTCTTAACTCCATCAAATGTTATTCCCAGTTTGTTTTTAAAGAAATCCTGCATATTAGGAATGATCCCAAATACACCAATGGAACCCGTAATAGTTACAGGGCTTGCAAAAATGCTGTCAGCCGCACAGGAAATATAGTATCCGCCTGATGCCGCTACATCACCAAAACTTACCACTACCGGTTTTTCCTTTTTTGCCAGAGAAAGTTCCCTCCATATCCCTTCACTTGCCAGCGCACTGCCGCCACCACTGTTTACCCGGAATACAATTGCCTTGATGGTTTTATCCAGTCTTGCTTTCCGGATCAGTTTAATATAATTACCGCTGGCAATCCTCGCCTGGTCATCACTACTGCCATCAATAATATCACCCTGCGCATAAATCAGCGCTATACGTTCACCATTTACTTTTTTATAATTAATTGCTTTAAAGTACCGGTTAATGGAAATGAAATCCATCTTATCATATTTTCCTAAACCCAGTCTCTGCTTTATTTCATCCCTTACTTCGTCATCATATTTCACACCATCAATCAGTTTTTTATCTACAGCATCCTGTGGTTTTTGAACAGATCCTTCATTCGCCCACTGATGCAGTGTACCGGTATCTATATTCAGAGCCTCCGATGTTTTTTGCAAAAAATGACTATAAAGATCACCCAACCATTCTGATGTTTGCAGTCTATTCTCTTCTGTCATCTTATCGGTACGGAAAGGTTCAGTGGCACTTTTGAATTTACCTGCATAAAATATTTGCGGTTCAATATCCAGTTTTTCCAGTGTCCCTTTCAAAAACAAAAGCTCAGAACTGAATCCATTCCAGTCAAAATATCCTTTTGGGTTCACATATATTTTGTCCGCCACATTGGCCACATGAAAAGATTTCTGGTTCATCGTTTCACCGTAGGCAATAAGAAATTTGTGGCTTTTTTTAAAATCAAGTAATGCATTCCTTATTTCTTCACTGGTAGCAAATCCGTTGGGATTGAGACCCGCCAACAGATAAATCCCCCTGATCCTTTCATCAGTTTTAGCTTTTTCAATCAACCTAACTACATCATACACGCCGGGCATAGTCATTTCATCATTACCGCTGAAGCTAGCCAAGGGGTTGTTCAATTCCTGTTCAAGATAAGGGTGACCAAGGTTCAATACTAAAACTGAATTCCTTTCTACCGTTGGTCTCTCACTGGTGGTCAATCCGACCACAAAAGACATCAATAGAAAAAAGACAACGACTGAAAAAACAAGCAAAGCCAACAGGGATGCAAAAAACGTTTTAAAAAATCCACCCATAATCTTATCTGTTTTAAACGGTAAAAATAAAGATATTTGAGCCTTTATACCGACTCGAATTATGAATACTGCTTATTTACTGACAGGTGGCAATATTGGAGAGAAAAAAGAAAACCTCGCCAATGCCCGGATATTAATTGAGCAGTATTGTGGCCGGATAGTGAGTAGCTCTGCTCTTTATGAAACATCTGCATGGGGAAATACTGATCAGCCTTCTTTTCTGAACCAGGTTTTAGAACTACAAACTCAGTTGAATGCCCGTCAACTGGTTCGTAAAATCTTAAAGCTGGAAAAAATGATGGGCCGGGTGAGAAAGGAAAAGCTGGGTCCGAGGATAATAGATATTGACATCCTTTTCTTCAACCAGGAAATTCATAATCTCCGTTTTTTAAAAATCCCTCATCCTGAATTACAAAACCGTCGGTTTGCCCTGACGCCATTGGCAGAAATTGCACCCTCCGTGATGCATCCTATTCTGCATAAATCTGTTTCTCAACTTTTGGAAGAGTGTCCGGATCATCTTGATGTAAAAAAGATCAAGGATTAAAAACTAAAAGAATTTTGTGGATTTATCCACAAGTTTCACCAACTCATTTTATAAAATCTCATTTCAGTTATTTTGCACTTCCTCTGAATTAAAAACCTGAAATCATCGGTTGAAAATATTACATGAACTATCACTTCATCACCATAGAAGGGAATATTGGCGCCGGTAAGACCACCCTGTCACACCTGCTTTCAAGGCATTTTAATGCAAGATTGGTTTTAGAAGAATTTGCCGATAATCCCTTTCTTCCCAAATTTTATGAAAACCCGAAAACCTATGCCTTTCCTCTTGAGCTTTTTTTTATGGCAGAAAGATTTAAACAACTGAAAGATCTGATCCAGCAAAAAGATCTTTTTCAAACTGTCACCATCTCCGATTATTTGTTTACCAAATGTCTTTTGTTTGCAAAAGTGAATTTGCCTGAAGATGAATTCAGGCTTTACCAGCGATTGTTTGAAATTATTCATCAGCAACTGTTGCAACCTGATCTTCTTATTTACCTGCACACACCCGTGCACAAGCTGCAGGAGAATATTAAAAAAAGAAAAAGACCTTATGAACAAAATATAGCGGATGAATATCTTTTCAGCATCCAGGAAACCTATACTCACTATATCAAACAACATAATCTAAAAACGCTGTTTATTGATGCGTCCAACGCCGATTTTCTGGGGAATGACAAACATATTCAAACCGTGATTGATGCATTGGAAAATGAATATGACGACGGGCAACACTATCTGACCTTGCCTTAGCGTCAATATGCAATCGGCAGGGGAAAATATAATAACCAGGAACTAGAAACCGGCAACTAATGAATAGAGTAGTCATCAACAAAGAATTTACCTGGTTCATCATTGCCCGGTTTCTTTTTATTGCCGGTTTGCGCATGACTCCGGTACTGCTTGGCTGGAAACTATATGAGGTTACCGGAAGCAAGTTATCTCTTGGCATTCTTGGTCTGAGCGAAGTAATCCCTGCTATATCTATTGCCCTTCCGGCCGGTGTTCAAGTGGATAAAAGTAATAAGCACCGGTTGATCAGCATCTGCATGGCCATATATTTATTACTAATGACCGGTTTGCTCATCATTACATCCAATTGGTTTGCTTCAACAGCATCACAAAAAACGATTGAATGGAGTATTTATGCAATTGTCTTTGGCACAGGTGTAGTCAGGGCATACAGCTCCTCTGCATTTAATGCATTTCTTGCGCAATTGGTGCCAATGGAGTCATTGGTAAGAGCTGTCTCTGTAAACAGTATGTGCTGGTTAGTTGCCGCTGTTGCCGGTCCAGCCATGGCAGGTTTGTTGTTAGGGTATACCAGTATTACTATCGCATTTATCATTGTATGTGTTTCTATCGCCATTGCCATATTGTTTTTTCAATTTATTAAAGCAAAACCTGCCAGCTGGCAACCAGGAAAAACAAAAACATGGGATGGAGTCAAAGAAGGGTTACAATTTGTATTTCGACAAAAAGCGCTGCTGGGAGCTATCAGCCTTGATATGTTTGCTGTATTGTTTGGCGGAGCTGTGGCATTACTCCCGGTTTTCGCAAAAGACATTCTGCATGTAGGCCCTCAGCAACTGGGCTGGTTAATGGCAGCAACCTATATAGGGAATTTTGTTGCTATCGCCCGGCTCACTGTTAGCCCCTTAAAACATAAACAAGGCAAAACCTTGTTCTGGTCCGTCGCAGGTTTTGGAATCTGTATTTTATTATTCGCAGTATCAAAAAATTTCTGGTTAAGCTTTGCGGCTTTATTTGTCAGCGGATTATTTGATGGCATCAGTGTCATCATACGTGGCACTATTGTACAGTTATTTGTACCGGATGAAATGCGGGGCAGGGTTTCTGCCGTCAATTCCATGTTTGTTAATTCATCCAATGAACTGGGTCAGTTTGAAAGTGGTGTTGCTGCAACAGTCATGGGCACAGTGCCTTCCGTCATCTTCGGCGGATGTATGACCTTATTCGTCACAATTTTTACCTGGTTCAAAGCTCCGGGATTACGTAAATTCGAGTATTAGCCGCCTGTCCCCAGAAAGGGGAGCTAAGAATAGGTTTACATATATTGATTGGATTTATTCTGAAGTACCGTCCCTCTCCCAAAGGAGAGGGATAAGAGGGTGAGGTTAACGATAAACCACAAACTATAAACTTAAACTAACACACAATGAACCGCCGCTCATTCATCCAAAACTCTGCACTTACATTGGGTGCACTTACTATCGCCCAGCAAAAAATATTTTCTTCTTTTTTCCAGCAACCATGGAAAATAACCATGCTCACCAAAGAGATTGGCATCTTTACGGAGCGTGGAGGCACAATTGCCTTTCTGCTTTCTAAAAAAGGCATTGTAGTTGTAGATTCTCAGTTTCCAGATCAGAGCAAACACCTGATTGACGAACTGAAAAAGAAAACGGAAAATCCATTCAAGCTTTTAATCAACACTCACCACCATGGCGATCATACAGCAGGGAACATTTCTTTCAAAGGAATTGTGGAGCATGTACTGGCACATGAGAACTCGTTAAAAAATCAAAAAACGGTTGCAATAACCAATAAAACCGAAGACAAGCAGCTTTACCCGGATCAAACCTATACCGATACCTGGTGCCAGAAATTTGGTAAAGAAAAGATCTGTATGTACTACTATGGTGCAGGTCATACCAATGGTGACAGTGTTATTCATTTTGAGCATGCCAATATTGTCCACATGGGTGACCTTATGTTTAATCGCCGCCATCCTTTTGTTGACCGCGGCGCCGGTGCCAATATGAAAAACTGGATAGAAGTATTGAATAAAACGACAAACAAATTTGACAGCAAAACAAAATACATATTCGGTCATGCAGGCGATGGATTCGATATAACGGGCACTGCTGATGATCTTAAAAAATTTGGCGATTATCTTGGTGCTGTATTAAAGTTTGCAGAAACTGAAATCAAGGCTGGCAAATCAAAAGAAGAATTTTTAAAGAATACTTCTATACCCGGCGTTATTGAATGGAAAGGTGACGGAATAAACCGGCCGCTGCAGGCAGCATATGAAGAATTGACGGCAAAAGTATAGTAGTAAGTACTGGCAGATCGAAGATCTTTTGAAAAGAAGCAGTCTAACAAATATTTATTTTTGAGTCCAGTTTTTAATCATGCCATTTTCTTTCAAAGCAAAAATTTATAAAGTCGGCATCAATCCCTGTGTAAAAGTTTCTTTGAAAATAACAGCTCAGCTTACAGCCTCTAAAGGTTATATCCCAGTAAAAGGAACTATTGACGGTCATTTTTTTCAGCAAACGCTTTGCCCGGTAAAGAGTGATAATTACAGGCTCTATGTAAATGACCCGATGCTGAAAGGCGCTGGTACTTCAATAGGAAAAACGGCTCATTTTATTATTGAACAGGATAGCTGGAAACGAAATAAAAATATTCCGATGTCAAAAGCATTGAAAAAGGCATTAACAGAAAATAAACTGATAGCAACTTTCAAAAGTCTGGCACCTTACCGGCAAAAAGAGATTAACCGCTATCTCAATAATATTAAAACAGAAGCCACATTAAAGAAAAATGTCGACAGAATTATCCATGTACTGAAAGGAAAGGGTTCATCACCCTTATTCAGAAAATAGTCATTTGCTCCTCTCCGCTCCCAATAATTTTTCCAAAACATAATAAGTAATCGGGCAAAAAGTGGAGTTCTTTAAAGTAAGTTCCTTCCTTTTAATAAACACATCTTCGTCTGTGTAAGGAAACCGGCGGCAGTCCGATGGTCGTTCATCATAAATGGAGCAATAGTTATCTGAGCCAAGGAAAGGACAAGGCTTTGCGTTCGCTACAAAATCCCCATCCTCATCCACTACTAAATATTTTTCTATAAACTCACTTTCCCTCATTTTCAGGTGCCTGCTGATGCGTTTGATATCTGGGGTCTTAAAACGTGGAGAATAATTTTTGCAGCAATTGGCACATTGCAGGCAATCAATTTTTTCAAAAGCCTCTTCATGCAGGTCAGGCAAGGCTTTCAGTACCTTGTTTTTATTGGCCCGCTGCAGATACTGCTTATATTTCTTCTGGTTTTCCTCTGATTTTTTCTCCCAGTTTTTCAGAATGTCCTCTGCCATAGCACAAAGAAACAATCTGTTTTCCACAGTTCAACAATCAGATTTTTGATAACCCTGCTAACCTTAACTTTGCGGCGCTGAATAATCAATAATCACGAGAAAGGAGAACGACTATGAATCTTTTTGAAAAACAATCTAACGAATTTGCTGCCCGTCATATCGGACCCAATGAACAGGATACTAAGCAAATGCTGAAAACTATTGGTGAGCCAAGCTTTCCTTCTTTAATTGACAAAACCGTTCCTTATGGTATCAGGGCAAAGCATGCTCTGAATATTCCTGTCGCCATGAGCGAACATGAATACCTGCAGCATATCAAAGAAGTTTCGTTCCGCAATAAAGTTTTTAAGAATTATATCGGGCAGGGCTATTATGATACAATTGTACCTTCTGTTATTCTGAGAAATGTTTTTGAAAATCCGGGTTGGTATACGCAGTACACTCCTTACCAGGCGGAAATTTCCCAGGGTCGCTTGGAAAGTTTGTTGAACTTTCAAACCATGGTGAGTGATCTTACTGCTTTGCCAATTGCCAATGCTTCTTTGCTGGATGAAGCAACTGCAGCAGCAGAAGCCATGACCATGTTTTTTAATACTCTCAACAAACAGGACCATGTTACTCATCCTAAATTTTTCGTTGACAAAAATATTTTCCCTCAAACTATAGACGTTCTATACACAAGGGCAAAGCCAATCGGGATTGAAATTATTATCGGGGATTACAAAACTGCAAGTATTGATGCAAGCTATTGCGGCGCCATTGTTCAATACCCGAATGACAAAGGTGCTATAGAAGATTACCGTGACTTTATCAATAAAGTACATGGCGCTGGTGCCTTTGTTGTAATGGCAACAGATCTTTTGGCTCTTACCTTATTAACTCCGCCGGGTGAATTAGGCGCTGATTGTGCAGTTGGTTCTGCACAACGCTTCGGAGTTCCTCTTGGTTATGGCGGACCACATGCAGCCTTTTTTGCTGCCAAAGATGATTTTAAAAGAAGCATACCCGGTCGTATTATCGGCGTAAGTGTAGATGCTAATGGTAACCGTGCACTTAGAATGGCGTTGCAAACAAGAGAGCAGCATATCAAAAGAGAAAAAGCAACATCGAATATCTGTACAGCACAAGCACTACTTGCAAATATGGCAGCTATGTATGCGGTTTATCATGGCCCTGCCGGACTAAAGAGCATTGCAAAAAGAACAGCCCTGCTGACTCAAATCGTTGCCGAAGCCATTGAAGAAAGAGGGTTTGAATTGCTGTCACAAAATTTCTTTGATACAATTACGGTTAAGGTGGAAGACATCAACCCAATAAAAGAAAAAGCACTCCGACAGCAAATCAATCTCCGATATATTGATAACAAACATATCGGTATTTCACTGGACGAAACGGTGATGCTTGAAGATTTATATGACCTCATTAATTGTTTTGAGAACGATAAAAATCCTGTAGCGTTTGATATTCATCATGATGATGAGCCGGATCATATTCCTTCCTTTCTTTCCAGAAAATCTTCTTTCTTAACACACCCCGTATTCAACACCCATCGCAGCGAAAGCCAGATGATGCGTTATGTAAAATTTTTAGAGAATAAAGATCTTTCTCTGAACACATCGATGATTACGCTGGGCAGTTGTACTATGAAACTGAATGCTGCTACTGAAATGATGCCATTAAGCTGGTCTCACTGGAGCAGAATACACCCCTTTGCTCCCGCAGATCAAACAGAAGGTTACAAACAAATAACCGATGAGCTTTCCGCTTATCTCTGTGAAATAACAGCGTTGGATGCTTGCAGTTTACAACCCAATAGTGGTGCGCAGGGAGAATATGCCGGATTATTAACCATCAGGTCTTATCACGAAAGCCGCGGCGATCATCATCGTAATGTAATGTTGATTCCAATCTCTGCCCATGGCACTAATCCTGCCAGCGCTGTAATGGCAGGCATGAAAGTGGTTGTTGTAAAAGCACTTGAGAACGGATATATTGATGTAGTTGATTTGAAAGCAAAGGCTACAGAACATTCCAAAAACCTTGCGGGTATTATGATTACTTATCCCAGTACCTACGGAGTATATGAAGAAACCGTGAAAGAAATTACCGATATCATTCATCAGCACGGAGGGCAGGTATATATGGATGGCGCCAATATGAACGCACAGGTTGGATTAACAGCCCCCGGACTTATCGGCGCAGATGTCTGCCATTTGAACCTGCACAAAACTTTTGCGATACCACACGGTGGTGGTGGCCCGGGTATGGGACCGATTTGTGTAAAGAAACATTTAGCGACGCACTTACCAGGACACACAACCTTCAACCTTCAACCTTCGACCTTCAATACAAATGCGGTCTCTGCTGCACCATTTGGTTCTGCAAGTATTTTATTAATCAGTTACGGCTACATCCGGATGCTGGGCAATGAAGGTGTAAAAGCTGCAACTGAATATGCTATCTTGAATGCGAACTATATGAGAGCAAGATTGCAAAAAGACTTTGATATACTTTATCTAGGTACTCATGGGACCTGTGCACATGAATTTATCGTTGACCTAAGGCCATTTAAAAAATCAGCAGAAGTGGAAGCCGAAGATGTTGCTAAGCGATTAATGGATTATGGGTTTCATGCACCTACCATGAGTTTTCCGGTGCCGGGAACAATAATGATTGAGCCGACAGAAAGTGAAGACAAAGGAGAACTCGATCGTTTTTGTGATGCCTTACTTAGTATTCGCCAGGAAATAAGAGATATTGAAGAAGGAAGAATGGATAAGAAAAATAATGCTCTGAAAAATGCGCCGCATACTCAGTCCTCAGTCTGCAGTTCGCAATGGGATAAACCTTATTCAAGAGAACAGGCCGCATTTCCGATGTACTATGTTACACAAAATAAATTCTGGCCTTCAGTAGCCAGGGTAAATAATACTTACGGGGACAGGAATCTGATTTGCACATGTGAGCCGACTGAAACTTACATGGAAGCAGAGGCTTGATCAGATAATAACTAATAGTGAAAAGATAAAAGTTAATCCTGCTGTTGGCGGGATTTTTTATTAACTTCCGTTGAACTTAGCAAGAATGTCGCAGACCCGCCAGCTAGCAGCCATCATGTTCACCGACATTGTCGGGTACACGGCTATGATGCAGCAGGATGAAGAAAATTCTTTACGATCGCTGAACAGGTTCAAAGAAGTTCTGGAAAAAATTTCAACCGAACATCAGGGAAAAATTGTTCAATACTATGGCGATGGTTGTTTGCTGGCTTTTGACAGTTCTTCCAACAGCGTAGAATGCGCCATGGCTTTGCAGAAAACTTTTGGAGAAACACCGCAAGTGCCTGTGCGGATCGGGCTTCATCTTGGTGATGTTATTTTCAGAGACGAAAATATTTTTGGTGATGGTGTAAATGTTGCATCACGGATTGAAACCCTCGGTGTGCCCGGCGCCATTCTTTTATCAAAACCCATCCGTGACCAGATAAAAAACAACTCCGAATTTCAACTGGCATCTTTAGGTTCATTTCGTTTCAAAAATGTGGAAGAACCGATGGAAGTGTTTGCGATTTCCAATCCCGGATTTACGGTGCCGAAGCGGGAGTCATTAGAGGGAAAACTGAAAAAGAAAAATCAACAGAAAAGAAATATCATAGCACTTTTATCCGTATTGATTGTTGTTATAGCCGGCTTCTTTATTTATAAACAATATTCTACAAACAGCGAGCCGGTTGATACAAGCAATATGTCCATTGCGGTGCTTCCTTTTGAAAATCTGAGCAACGAATCAGAACAGGATTATTTCAGCGACGGGCTTACTGAAGACATTATTGACCGGTTGTCGAAGATCAATAACCTGAAAGTTATTTCCCGGACTTCTGTAATAAATTATAAGCAATCAAAATTAAATGCTTCAGCTATCGCCGATGAACTTGGTGTAAAGTTTATACTGGAAGGAAGTGTACGGAAAATGAATAAGAATGTAAGAGTAGTTATTCAGTTGATTGATGCTGAAAAAGACAAACATCTTTGGTCAACCACTTTTGACAAAGCTTACAATGACATTTTTCAGATTCAGTCAGACATTGCAGGAAGTGTTGCACAATATTTAAGAATTTCCCTTACAGAGAATGAAAAGGGCAAGCTGGTGAATATTCCTACTAAAAGCATTGAGGCCTATGATCTTTTTTTAAAAGCAAGAAAACTTACTTCGACAAGAAGGCTGGAAGAAAATGAAATAGCCGTAACGCTTTTTCATGAAGCCCTGCAGTTAGATCCTGAATATGCAGATGCCTTCGCCTCTTTAGCATTAATATACTGGGACAAAGGAAATAGGTGGCGACTTGGTCCCACATGGATTGATTCCGCAATTTACTATGCGAACAAGTCGATCGAAATTGATCCCGATAACCCAATGGGAAATTATGCGCTGGGATTTACAAGTAATGACAGGAGAGGTTTAGAAAAAGGTTTACCATATTTCTTAAAAAGCAGCCGGTTGGGTTATGCCGCTGCGAACTCACCGATTGGTATGTACTACCTGATGAAAAAAGATAGTCGTCCCGATTCTGCATACTTTTATTTTCGAAAGGGCCTGCAGATGGATCCGTCTGACCAGGTACTCTACATGCGGTTAGGCAACACATGGGATGAATTAGGATGGTATGATTCAGCAAAATACTATTTTGACAAAAGTTATTACCTGAACCCTGATCAGATCGATGTGAAATTTGCGCTGGTGTCTTGTTTTATCAAATTCAAAAAATATAATGAAGGAATAAATTATATACGAAAAAATTTCCTTGCCGTTGAAAAAAATGAGCAGATCATTGAACGTTCAATAAATGACCTGGCAAAAATTTATGCCTTCACCGGTCAATTCGATTCGACGATATCCCTTTTGCAGAAAACAAATTCTGGTAAAGAATCTTTGTTGATGGCTTTTGCATTAAAAGAATCAGGTAAAAATGCAGAAGCAAAAAAAATAATTGACCTGAACAGAAAAAAAATGAAAGATAGTCGTGATCCGCTTGCGCCGGTAAAACTGGCTATACTGGATGGAAATTATGATGAGGCAGCGAGTTCTTTTTTAAAAATTAATGAGCTCCGTTTTGCGAGAGCCTTATTTGATGACCCGCTTTTTCTTAAAATAAAAGACCGGCCGGAAATAAAACCCTACCTGGACAAAATTGACACAAGAAATAAACTGATGATTGATGCAATCACAAAAAATAAAATTGTTATTGATTAACTCCCGGAATAGTTTCTGCTTTTGATATGCAAAATGAATTACTGATTCAATAAATGTTTCTTCAGCAACTCAATTCCTTTTTTGATCTCTTCTCTCCCACTCGATTCAATTCCATACCAACCCATATAAGATTTTTTACTTAGTTCGATCATCTTAATAGTTAATGCGTCATCTGGTTGATTGCGGTAGGACATCCCTTTTGCGTAAGGCAATGTTTTTTCCAGGTAAACATAGTTATCAAAATCAGGAGCTGGTTTTCGCCAATCGGGATAAGTGCCAAAGCTTTTGTTATTTACTTTTTTCATCAAATCCACCATCCAGTCAGCATCATTGGAAACACCACCATGATTTTCTATCACAATGCTTATTTTAGCAGGCTTTGCATATTCGAGTAATTGATTATATGCTTCTGTCGACCATTTCAATGCTTCATTTTTATCCGCATTCTGCGGGCCCCGGCAGTTGGTTCGTATGGCATGACAGCCGAGATAATGTGCAATGTCAACCCATTTGCGGTGATTGATAGCAAACTGTTTTTGTCCTTCTTTTGTATCGGAACAACCATCCCCCTCCTCATCACACATTATTAATACCATCGTCACTCCATGATCAGCTGCATTTTGTTTGAGCTTTTTCAAATAACTTTCAGTGGGCACTTCAAATAAAGTATTTACAAACTCAATTCCATTTACCCCAAAATCTTCCCGTGCTATCCGGGGGAAATCAAGATTCTTCCATTTGCCTGCTCTTATCTCTTCCACCAATGCCCATTGAGCAATGGAAATATCGTCTTTAGCTGTTGTCTTATCTGCAAGCATTATCTCATTTTTTAAAAGTGATGGATTTAATACTCCTGCTGCACTTAACATTACTGATGATTCAATAAATTCCCGACGTTTCATAAATTATTTTTCAATTTTAGTTAACTAAACTCTGAACCCATAATCCATAACTCACAACTTAAGGCTCACATCTCCCATCCCGGCCTATATTCTCTGTAAAAAAATTTATTTGCATTTTCGTCATTGGTAATTTTCATACTGGCAGAGTCATACAACAGTTTCTTCCTGGCACGAAGTGCAATACCACCCAGTAAGATCGTTTCAGTGACTGCTCCGGCATTTAAAAAACTTCCGGGTGACTGAGTCTTATTTTTAAATGCATCGATCCAGTATGGTTCTCCGTTTTCAATTATCTCGGTATAAGGCTCCTTCCCTTCCATATATGTTTTCATTTTTGTGTCTGGTAAAAGTTTAGGGTTCTCACACCTGAAACCTGCAATAATTTTTCCTTTATCGCCAACAAACATCATTCCTTCAGGATCTAATGCTGCATTATCTAATTCTTCCGGCGTATGTGGTTTCATGCCACCATCATACCAGAAAAGATCAAAAGCAGGTAGCATTACCTGATTAGGGAATTTAAAATGGACAATACAGGATACTGGAAATGCTACATCATTGTTGTAAGGCCGGCAAACCTGATTCTCTACAATTCTTGTTGTAGTGCCATAAGCTTCTGCTGAAAGCGGAGCGGTATTTATTCCAAGCGTTAAAAAAAGCGGCCATAAACTGTAATGTCCCATATCGGCAATAGCTCCGCCGCCGAAATCATACCAGCCACGAAAAACGTTATGCGTATAATTTGGATGATAAGGTCTGTCTGGAACAACTCCCAGCCAAAAATCCCAATTAAAATCTTTGGGTACTGGCGGCATATCTTTTGGATTGGCTGTCCATTGCGGCCATACAGGGCGATTGCTCCAGTTATGAATTTCTTTCAGGTTGCCGATCTGTCCTTCTGCAATCCATTTTTTTATTAGCTCCATTCCACTTCGCTTGCTCCAGGCGAGCAGGTGTGTGCTGACTCCTGTTTCCTTTGCGGTCTTCATTACCAGTCTTGCTTCATACATTCTGTTGGCAATTGGTTTATGAATTACCACATGTTTTCCTTTCTTCATTGCCGCAACAGAAATATATCCGTGCAGATGGTCCGGCGTCATAATTTTCACGGCGTCAAAATCTTTTTCTTTTTCCAGCAATTCGCGAAAGTCAACATACGATGTACAGGCTTTATAACCGGCAGCATTTTTCTTTGAATAGTAACTATCCACCAGTTCCTTCCCTATGTCTCTTCCGCCAGGTATACCGGAATAGTTGGTACCCCAATTCGGGTTTTCCAGCACTTTACGGATGCCATCACGAATACCGTTTGGCGACCAGTCAAGATAATCAGTACTTAATTTATTAGGATCGCAGACTGAAGTAATTTGAATTTCAGGTTTTGCAATCAGTTCACACATTTCCCGAAGACCCTGCGTTCCGCAACCGATATAAGCTATATTTATTTTATCGCTTGGTGCAACAATGCCAGGTCCTCCCAAAACATTTCTTGGAAGGATGGTAAAAGCAATAGAAGCAACTGCGGTAGTTTTTACAAATTCACGGCGATGAAGTTTCTTTTTCATATAGCAATTGTTGGTCTGAAAACGGATAATTAATGAACTGAGAAGTTACAAAAAATTATAAGATGAAAATCTGATAATAAAAAAGCCCCGTTGACCGGGGCATGGTATCTGATCAATGTCTTAATTACTGTTTTACATTCACCGTTACCTTTTGGGTAAGACGGCTTCCATAAGAACGATGCAACGCATCCGCAAACTGAAGAGTAAGTGAATGTTTGCCGGGATTAAGTTTCACCTCAGCAGAAGTTTGAGCATTTCCAAAATGAAGATGAACAGAATCTTTCGGAATAACTGTCTCCGTAGTGATTGAATCCATATCTACAAGGATATGATGATGACCGGAGGCTGGTTTTAATTTTCCATTGGCCGTATCTACACTCAGACCCTCTACCCCCATTTCTACTTTTACCGGCGATGTCACTGTTTGTCCATCTTTCAGATTTGCAAAAAACACCCTTGCGTTGACAGGAATCTCCGGCATCGGAGGCATTTCCACAGTTCCCGTTGTAGAATGCATATCATGACTCATGGTGTCTTTATTCTCTGTGGTTTTGTCATCACTCTTATTGTTGCAGGCCATAAAAGCTGAAATAGTAAGCAACGAAATGAAAAACTTTTTCATAACTATTGATTTTTATTGAGTCACCAAAGGTAGTATTGAAAAATCTACTAAAAAACAGTCGCCGGAAATTAATTCCCGTTTCCGTAACTTTAATTTCCTCAAAAAAAATAAAAATGAACCAGCAAATTATCAACCTCTATGATGAGTACATACATAAAAGTCTCACCCGTCAGGAATTCTTAAAAAGACTAACTCTCCTGGCTGGCAGTACAATGGCAGCGATGACGATTTTACCTCTTTTAGAAAATAATTATGCCAAGGCTGCTATCACCAGCTCCCAGGATTTATTTACTGAGTACATTACTTATCCCGGAGTTCCTAATGAAATGAAGGCCTATATAGCAAGACCGCTGGAAGAAAAAAAATACAGCGCCGTTATTGTCATTCATGAAAACCGGGGTTTGAATGCTCATATAGAAGACGTGGCCCGCAGAGCCGCTAAAGCTGGCTATCTCGCCATTGCACCCAACGCATTGGCGGCACTTGGAAAAACTTTCGCCAATGAAGAAGAAGCAAGAAATTCATTCAGAGAATTAAAAGCAGAAGACAATCTGAAAAATTTTATCAGCGCTTTCGAGTATTTAAAAACAAGGAAAGATTATAATGGAAAGGCGGGTTGCGTAGGTTTTTGCTGGGGCGGCGCCATGTCCAATAATCTTGCCGTGAATGTTCCCGGTCTTAAAGCTGCGGTCGCTTTTTATGGAAGACAACCGTTGGCAGAGGATGTAGCCAAAATAAAAGCAGCCGTACAACTTCACTATGGTAGTCTGGATGAGGGCGTTAATACCGGTATACCTGCTTATGAAGAAGCGCTGAAGAAAAATCAAATTAATTATGAATTATACATGTATGAAGGAGCCCAACATGCATTTCATAATGATACTTCAACAGCAAGATATAATGAAGTCGCCGCCAAGCTGGCCTGGCAAAGGACAGTAGACTTTTTTTCCAAAAACCTCAAATAATACTTTATTTCTTTACCCGCTAAACCAACAATGATGTTAAGAAAAAAATTATATGCCATACCCTTAATTATTTTTCTTTTTATAATCCAGGCTCACTCTTTCTCACAAAAAAATTCATTGATGTACACAGTTTCAATGGAAAATCCTGAATGGCATGTTTTCCATGTGGAATTAAATTGTGCAGGAATAACCAGGGAAAGTATTGACTTTAAAATGCCTGTATGGACACCGGGCTATTACCAACGTCTTGATTTTGCAAAAAATGTAGGAAACTTTAAGGCCTATGATGCAGTTGGAAATGAGCTGAAATGGGAAAAAACTACGGATAATACTTGGCGGGTTTTCAGTAAAAATAATACTGACATAAAACTGAGCTATGATGTCAAAACTATCCGTGCTTTTGTAGCAACCCCTTATCTTGATGAGACCCGCGGCTATATTGTACCGGCAGGTGTGTTTTTCCATATTGATAAGATGATTAACCATCCCGTGCAAGTGAAAGTAATAGTACCGGAAAAATGGAACCGTGTAGCTACAGGTCTTGATTCAGTGGCGGGAAAAAAATTTACTTACACAGCACCCGATTTCGACATTTTATATGATAGCCCTTTGCTGATGGGTAATCTGGAAGAGCTGCCTTCTTTTAAAGTAAGAGGAGTTACGCATCGCTTTATTGGTTATAAACTTGGAGATTTTGACAGAGCGCAGTTTATAACTGACCTGCAAAAAGTTGTAGACGCTGCAGTAAATATAATCGGGCATATCCCTTATAAGCATTATACATTTATTGCAATTGGCCCGGGTGCCGGCGGTATAGAACATCTGAATAACACAACTTTTGGATTTAGCGGTTCTGGTTTAAACAGAAGGGATGGTTATATCCGTATACTTCATTTCCTGGCACATGAATACTTTCATCATTATAATGTAAAACGCATACGACCCGTCGAACTTGGGCCATTTGATTACGATAATGGTAGTCGTACGAAAATGTTATGGGTTTCGGAAGGCTTATCGGTTTATTATGAATACATGGCTGTTAGAAGAGCCGGCTTATCAACCAATGAGGAATTGCTGAATGCTTTCAGAAACAACATAAATGCTTTTGAAGGTAAACCGGGAAGACTCTATCAATCATTGGAGCAAGCCAGCTATGAAACATGGAGTGATGGTCCCTTCGGCAGAACCGGTGACGAAGTGAATAAGACAATTTCTTACTATGACAAAGGCCCGGCTGTAGGTATGTTATTTGATTTCAAAATAAGAGAAATAACAAAAAATAAAAAATCACTTGATGATGTGATGAGGTTACTTTATAAAGAATATTATCAAAAAAAGAAAAGAGGGTTTACTGAGCAGGAACTTCGTCAGGCATTTGAAACCGTAGCCGGTGCATCACTTGCTGATGAGTATGACTATGTAACCAGCACAAAAGAATTGAATTATCCCAGCTATTTTTCTTATGCCGGATTAGCGGTTGATACAACCACAAAAGAATTACCCGGTGCTTACCTTGGTTTTACAACCCGAGAAAGAGATGATAGTGTTTTCATTACCGCTGTGGATTATGAAAGCCCCGCCTGGAATGCCGGAATAAGAATGAGGCAGCAACTGGCGCAGATAAACGGAGCAAAGGCAACCGCACAATTATTAAAACAGACTATTGATAATGCAAAACCGGGTGATAAAATAGATCTAAGAGTCCTTGTAAATAATGTTGCACAGGAAATCAAAATTATTTTCGGAGTGAAAAAGCAAAGAAGTTTTACTATTTCACCCATTGAATCACCTGATCCTTTACAAAAACAAATACTGGAAAGCTGGTTAAAAGGGTAAGACCCTTATCTTTAATAAATAAACCAATCAACAGCTTATGTGGATATTCCAGGTTGCCCGATTTTTCCGTAACATGATGCGGCTTTTTGTTATTTTCTTTATCATCTTCAAGCACATACTGAAAAATTGGATGTACAATACCTGGATGCGCCGGGTTTTTGATCCTAAGGGAAGAAAACTTACCAGCACAGCCGAACAGATGCGATTGACAATTGAGGAATTAGGGCCTACTTTTATCAAATTTGGACAGATACTTGCTGACAGACCAGACCTTGCATCGGATCATTTACGGGAAGAACTGAAAAAACTCCAAGCCAATGCCCGGCCAATGGATGATGATCTTGCCATTAGCCTGATTGAAACAGAATTGGGCGATACCATTGAGCAGATATTTCTTCACCTTGACAAAAAACACCTGGCCTCAGCATCCATAGCGCAGGTATATTCAGGTACACTAAAAACGGGTGAAAGGGTTGCTATCAAAGTGCAACGCCCAAATATCAAACACAAAATTGAAATTGACCTGGTACTGATGAAAATATTGGCTCGCCAGGTAGTGAAGTCATACCCGGGTCTTGCCAGTTTTAATATAGTTGGTTTTGTAGAAGACTTTGGCGAGAACCTGATGAAAGAACTCGATTTCACCAATGAAGCATCAAACATGCTGCGATTTACGGATATGTTTAAAGATGATCCGAGATGTTATATTCCGCATGTTTATACAAAATACAGTCGCCAGCGTTTGTTGATCATGGAGTTTGTGGAAGGATTCCGGCCCGACGATATTGAAGGATTGAGGGCGGCAGGTTTCGACACACAAATAATTGCAGAAAACGGGACACATATTGTCTTAAAAATGATACTCAGGCACGGCTTCTTCCATGCTGATCCGCATCCGGGCAATATTTATATCCGCGGCGATAATCAGATTGTATTGTTAGACCATGGCATGGCTGCCAGCCTGAAACCACGGCAGATACAAGCCATGATTGATTTTATGCTCGGGTTTTCAAAAAATGATCCTCACAGGATAGCCAAATCATTACTGAGTTTATCCGAAATAACTTATTTCAAAGATCAGGAGGATCTTGAGTTTCGTCTCGGTGAGCTTATTAAGAAATACAGCTACATGAGTTATGAGCAGGTGGATATTTCGGCGGTAATGAACGAAGCGTTTAAAATAATTGCCCGGTATGGCTTAAAAGTTCCTTCTAATCTTTTTACCCTGATAAAGTCGCTGGCTACCATTCAAAAATTCGCAGAACACCTGGAAGCTAATGTTTCCATTGCCAATATGATCAAGCCTTACGCTGTGGAAAAAATTAAAGAAAGGTTCAGTTGGGATGCAATTGTAAAAACAGTAATGGATTCTGCTGAAGACTATCTCTATCTTGTAAGTAAATTGCCGAAGGACATACGGGAAGTAGTGGGTAAAATGAAAGATGGCGTGATGCGGCATGAAATCAATTTTAGTGAAGACAGTTTTACAAATAAAGCATTCCGCATGAACATTAACCGTCTGGCATTTGTATTTATTATTGGCTTGATGATGATCTGTTCAACGATGCTTATGATTTATATGGGAGAAAAACAGATCATAAAGGTTTTCTTTTATACAACCATGACCATAACCGGTCTGACGGCGCTACGCTTATTGGCAAAAACAAAGTTTAGTTAAAGAGAAGTCACTGAACGATACCATTGGCCCGGAATAACATCATGAGTGTACCGGCATATTTTTCACGGTAAAATGGCTTCTTTACAATATTGTTGAAGACAGATGTGGCAATCCAGACATTATCTGAATTTTTATTATCTGTAAGTTTCATAGCAAGAGGTATCAGGTATTCATAGTTTTCCAGTTGCTGCATTTTCCTGTTCTGTTCATATATCCACAAAGTGTACGCATATTTCCGGTTATTGAATTCAGCTTCATTAATGCGTTGATCAGCATAAGAAACAAACAGTGAGGATGTGGTGACCCCCCTTTGTCTTAATCTGTCAGAAAATAAAGGAATGATATCATCCATGATTCGTTGTGTTGCAGAATTTCCATTCGCCACAATCAGGATCGAATCTACCCGGGGATAAGGTTTGTCAAGCGGTGTTCTTTGCTGGATATATACTCCATCCTGAAGTTTCTTCATTGCATTGCATCCGGCCAGCAATAAAACTACTAAGGGAATAAGAAGTTTATACTTCATAAACTGGAGTTACTTAAAGTTAAGATTTAAAAATGAATCTTATAGATAAATAAACGCCGGTTTTCTTGAAAAGGTTGCCGTCTGTGGCAACAAAATCATTTTGGTGCTTCAGGAAAAGTGCTTACTTTAGAAATCGTATTTCCCTTCCCTATAAATCTTCGCTCCTACCCTGCTAAAATTTTATTTTATCACGCAAAACAAAACAACTATGAAGAAAATTTTGCTTGGAGTATTAATCTCCGCATTTATGATTTCCTGTAACAATGAAAAGAAAGATGACAAACCGGCCGCAGATACTGGCACAGCTCCAGCCAGTGAAAAAAAGGCCGCTTCGGAATTACTACCCTTAAGTGAAGGCGATGGTATAAAAGCCGCCATGACAGCCTTTTCAAAAGGAGATTTAGAGGGTATGACTGCCAATTATGATGACAATATTCGTTATATCTGGTCATCAGGAGACAGTCTTATTGGTAAACAAGCTGTAAAAGATTATTACACGGGTCGCTGGAAGCTGATAGATTCACTGGACTTTTCTGAGCAAATAGTATTACCT
>OEMC01000057.1_pt1 | contig 22918 bp, 14 predicted proteins | sample 1503201 | NCBI WGS metagenome assembly OEMC01 (sample SAMEA104379564, study PRJEB20068) | metagenome | isolation source: 1998 | reverse complement strand
AAAAACTTTTTATGCAAACACAACAAACCATATTACAACGACTAAAATTTTTCATGACCCCGAATGACGGTCGATATGAAGATCTTCAAAAGGGAAGTTTGACAAAAAACATTATTAAAGATCTGACTGCCGGATTAATAGTAGCAGCCGTTGCCATTCCACTCGCTATGGGCTTTGCTATGGCATCGGGTTTACGACCAGAGCAGGGAATTGTAGGCGGGGCAGTGGCTGGTTTATTCGGCGCTTTATTTGGCGGTTCCAAATACCAGGTGTACGGACCCACTGCTGCATTTATTCCTGTTATTGCCGGATTAATGGCTACCTACAATCACGGTTTCTTAGTATTGGTTTCCATCATCGCCGGTATCATGCTTGTTTTTTCAGGTCTGTTCAAGCTGGGTAAAATTGTTGAGAAGGTTCCTCATTCAATTGTAGTCGGTTTTACTATTGGCATTGCTATTGTAATTGCCATGTCACAAATCGGTGAAGTACTGGGTAGCAAAGAAAAAGTGGGATACAGCATTATCACCCAGCTTCAATTTTTGGTAAATGAAATTGGTGTAGCCAATATCTATGCCGTGTTGCTGGCGTTGATCACTTTTGTTATCTGCAAAGCTTCTTTAAAAGTATCCAGCTTTGTTCCCGGTCCCTTGATTGCGTTGGCATTTGGTTATATCGCAGTGAATACTTTCTGGTCCGGAGCAGGGTTAATAAAGATCAGCGATAAATTTGGCAGCATTCCTACTGATTTTACAAAAATTACAGGACCACTTTTACCTGAAACCTTTACCGCCAAGATTGTTTTTGATATTTTCTATTATGCTTTTGCTATTTATATTGTCGCTGCCATTGAAAGTTTGTTGTGCTCCCGCATGGCCGACAGGATGGCAAATAATAAAGGAATTCCTTTTAATCCGAATAAAGAATTGTGGGGACAGGGCATGGTAAACATTTTTACTCCATTATTTAATGGGTTTCCACACACAGGAGCATTGGCGAGAACAGCTGTGAATATCAGGCTTGGTGCAGTTTCACCACTTGCAGGTATTGCAAAATTTATTTTTAAACTTACCCTTGCTGCCTTTCTTGCTATTTATCTTGAGCAGGTGCCGATGGCTTGTATTGGTGGGATACTTTTATATGTCGCCACAGGTATGGTAAAAGTGAAAGAAATAAAAGAAGTGCTGGGCATGAATAAGTATCATATTGCCCTGATGGCTTATACAGGCGTGATGGTACCCGCAACTGGTTTTATGACAGCCGTTGTTTCAGCGATTATTATCTATGCTGTTTTTTATCGCTGGATAAGTAAAAAATCAGCAGTTCAGATTGCTATGGATGACAGCAGGGAAGAAAAAGTAGCATAAAGTTTCCCTCTTTTGTCAAAAAAACCTAACCGTATATGCGGTTAGGTTTTTGTTGTAAATACATCAGAAATGTGGAAGGAGCTAAGTAATTTCGGCTCATGAAATCGTACGAAAGGCTTTTGCAGGAAAATAAAGAATGGGCAAAGGGTCAATTGGCCATTGATCCGGAATATTTTGACAGGCTTGCTCATTTGCAGACACCGGAATTCTTATGGATTGGCTGCAGTGACAGCCGTGTGCCCGCTAATGAAATTACCGGAACACAACCCGGAGAGATTTTTGTACATCGCAACGTTGCCAACCTTGTAATAAATACTGATGTAAACCTGTTAAGTGTTCTTGATTTTGCCGTAAACCATTTGAAGGTAAAACATATCATTGTTTGTGGTCATTATGGATGCGGCGGCATTAAAGCTTCAATCACAAAAAATGATTTTAAGCCGGTATTGAATATGTGGCTTCGGAATATTAAAGATGTATACCGAATTCACAGAAAGGAACTGGATGGAATAAACGATCCTGATGAAAAAGAAAACCGGCTTACAGAACTGAATGTACAGGAGCAGGTTTTTAACCTTGCTAAAACATCCATTATTCAGAAAGCATGGAAAGCTGAGCAAAGACCCGATCTGCATGGCTGGGTATATGGATTAAAAGATGGCATTATCAAACCTGTGTACGAAATGAAAGCCGGCACTCCTATAGATCCTTTGTATGAATATGATGATCTCTGAAAATTTATCTTATGTCAATTGAAGTAAAAGACCTCCTGAAAGTTTATGGTGATCAAAAAGCTGTAAACAATATTTCTTTCAAAATAAATAAAGGTGAAATTGTTGGTTTCTTGGGCCCGAATGGCGCCGGCAAATCCACAACGATGAAAATTATTACCGGTTATATACAGCAAACCAGCGGCAATGCTTTTGTGTGCGGAAAGGATGTAGCCGATGACCCGCTTGGAATAAAAAGAAAAATCGGGTACCTGCCGGAACTGAATGCATTGTACTATGAAATGTATGTAAGGGAATATCTCTCATTCACTGCAGAAGTTCATCAAATCAAAAATCAAAAGTCAAAAATCGAAAGTGTAATTGAATTGACGGGGTTGACAGTGGAAAGCAAAAAGAAGATCGGCCAATTGTCAAAAGGATATAAACAAAGAGTAGGTTTGGCTGCAGCCTTGATACACGACCCGGAAGTTTTGATCCTAGATGAGCCTACCAGCGGATTGGACCCAAACCAAATTGTAGAGATACGGGAGGTAATAAAAAAACAAGGCCAGGATAAAACGATTCTCTTTTCATCACATATCCTGCAGGAAGTGGAAGCCATTTGTGACAGGGTAATCATTATTGATAAAGGTGAAATTGTAGCCGATGATAAACTGAGCAATCTGCAAAAAGGGAACAAGGAAAACCATGTAGTGATTGTAAAATTTAAAGAAGCTGTTGACAAACATTTGTTGCAGCAAATAAAGGATGTGTCGTCGGTTGAAGAACTTCAAACCTCGAACTTTAAACTTCAGACCTCAAATCCGGAAGCTGTTAGAAAACAAATTCTGGAATTTGCATTGCAGCATAATCTTAACATCGTTTCTTTGCACAGCGAAAACCTGAGCCTGGAAGAAGTCTTCAGGTCGCTTACACAAAAAGCTGAGTAGGATTCATAAAGTAAAAGTGTGCGACGCAACAGAAGCTAAATGGATAGCAGAAAGCTGGTAACATAACTACAAACAAAAAACTATAAACCAACCATGAGTTATATTTCCGAAATTTTTGCAAGACAGATTTTAGATTCAAGAGGAAACCCTACAGTTGAAGTAGATGTAATAACCGATGAAGGTGCATTGGGTCGTGCTGCTGTTCCCAGTGGCGCCAGTACTGGTGTGCATGAAGCCGTAGAGCTGCGTGATGGTGATAAAAAGATATATGGGGGTAAAGGAGTTTTAAAAGCAATAAAAAATGTAAATGAAGTATTTGCCCCGGCTTTACTGGGTTATGATGTAGCCGATCAAACGGGAATAGACCAGATGATGATTCAACTGGATGGCACTGCAAACAAAGGAAAGCTTGGCGCTAATGGAATGCTGGCTGTAAGTATGGCGGTAGCAAAAGCAGCGGCTGAAGAAGCAGCACTTCCGCTCTACCGTTATATTGGTGGAACAAATGCCTGCACTTTGCCCATACCGATGATGAACATTCTGAATGGTGGCGCCCATGCAGATAACAAGATCGATTTCCAGGAATTTATGGTGATGCCTGTAGGCGCATCAACTTTCAGTGAGGGTCTGCGCTGGGGTGTAGAAATATTTCATGCACTTAAAACAGTATTGAAGAAAAAAGGGTACAGTACCAATGTGGGTGATGAAGGCGGTTTTGCTCCCAATATTCAAAGTAATGAAGAAGCGATTGAGACGGTATTGACTGCAATTGACGCCGCGGGGTACAAATCGGGTTCACAGGTGGTAATAGCAATGGACGCTGCCAACAGTGAATTGTGGAATGCAAAAAAGAAAAAATATGTTTTTCATAAAAGCAGTGGTAAAGAAATGACAAGTGAGCAGTTGGTTAAGTACTGGGAAAAATGGGTGAAGCAATATCCCATTGCATCCATTGAAGATGGTATGGCCGAAGATGATTGGGATGGCTGGAAATATTTGACCAAAACTATCGGCACTAAATGCCAGTTAGTTGGTGATGATCTATTTGTAACCAATGTGACAAGATTACAACAGGGTATTGATAAAGGAATCGGTAATGCCTTGCTGGTAAAAGTAAACCAGATAGGAACCGTAACAGAGACCATTAATGCAGTTACAATGGCTCAACATAATGGATACAACACAATCATGAGTCACCGGAGCGGTGAGACAGAAGATACAACCATTGCCGACCTGGCAGTAGCATTAAACTGCGGGCAAATAAAAACAGGAAGTGCATCGAGAACAGACCGTATGGCCAAGTATAATCAGCTAATCCGTATTGAAGAATTGTTGGGTATGTCTGCTATATATCCGAAAGGAAAGATTAAATTTGGTAAGTAAAATTCTGAGTTCGAAGTTCTTTTGTGATAGCACTTAATTGAATCTGCGAACTCAAAACAAAGAAACCAGTATCATGAAATTCCTTAACCATATCCCCGCCTGGCTAAAAAATAAGTATTTTCTTTGTGGAGCAAGTTTTATCGTATGGATGATTTTTTTTGATCCCCGTGATATTTATTCACAACTGCAGCATACCCGTGAGCTCAAGGACTTAACAGCAAGTAAATCCCATTATCAAAAAGAAATAACCAAGGAAACCGTTGAGTTAGAGCAACTTAAGACAAACCCTGCTATCTTAGAAAAATATGCCCGCGAAAAATACCTGATGAAAAGGGAAAATGAGGACCTTTTTATCGTACCGGAAAAGCCCGATGTTGCAAATAATTAAGCTTAATTCGCACAATAAGACCCTTTGAGTTCCGTTTTTATAACGGACGTTTCTATTTCGATTTTCTTTTAAGGACAACAACATTTCAGGACATTAATGGATTGCTAATGACAAATTTTACCCCCGAGGACATTTTATTGTATTTGTACAAGGAGACCACTCCCCAACAAACCGCGGCTATTGAAACGGCTTTGAAAAAAGACTGGACATTGCGTGAAAAAATGGCTGTATTAAAAGCATCAATGCAACGGTTGGACAAGATCAAACAAACACCACGTACCGAAGTCGTGTTGAATGTTTTGAACTATGCCCGTGAGAAATCTGGACAGGAAGTGTAATTCTTTAGCTCGTCAAAAAAAATTATAGCATTCTGGTTGGTAACCACCGGGATGCTTTTTTATTTAAAGAAATCCCGCCTTCTCACTTTTATTGCTTAGCTCTATCTTGCGGTATGACCAGAAAAGAACGTTACCAGTATGTAATTGACTATTTTCTACAACACAGCCCGGATGCTGAAACGGAGTTGCTTTATGTTGATCCCTATGAATTACTGGTAGCTGTAATATTATCCGCACAATGCACTGATAAAAGAGTGAACATGACAACACCTGCTATTTTTGAAAAATTTCCCGATGTGCAGTCACTCAGTAAAACAAATTTTGAAGAACTGTTTCCCTTAATAAAAAGTATTTCCTATCCTAATAACAAAACGAAGCATCTGATAGGAATGGCAAAAAAAGTAGTAGAAAAATTTGACGGTAAAATTCCCATGACGGTGGATGAGTTGATTCAGCTACCCGGTGTGGGAAGAAAGACTGCTAACGTCATTACATCGGTAATTGATCAACAACCCAATATGGCAGTAGACACGCATGTGTTCAGGGTAAGCAAACGCCTGGGTTTAGTCAGTCAGTCAGCTTCCACGCCTTTGGCAGTAGAAAGAGAACTGTTAAAAAATATTCCTGAAGAACTAATACATAAAGCGCATCATTGGCTGATCCTTCATGGTCGTTATACCTGTCTTGCACGAAAACCAAAATGTGAAGAGTGTGGCTTGAAAAAGATTTGCCGGTACTATCCTAAAAGCTTATAACATTCTGTGCAACAAAGCAATCTTTATTTATTCCGGTAAATCGTGATTATTTTTTAACTGATAATCTACTTGTAAAAAATAAGAGTTTACTGAATTACAATGATTAATTTTATGAATAAATTTATTTAACCGCCTGTTGAAGAAGGGTTAAGATATATTATACTGAAAAATCATGCAGCCAACTAACTATACAGAACAGATACATTTCAAAAGTTGTATTTCATTTAAGCCACTCTTGGATGTGCTTAAAAGAACGATTAATCATGGATCTACCGGTACAAAAAAATTGTACCTGGGTGTTGTTGATTATGCCGAAGTACACTCTGAATTATTAAAACCAATCGAAGATCTCACTCTGCTTGAACAGCATCGCGAATGGATGGAGATGCTGCTGAGCATCGTTTTTCCGCCGACAGCCAACGAACATGAAAATCTGTATTCTGTTTCTTTGCCATTTTCTTATCAAACAATTTATACCTCCCGCCTTTTCCATATGATCTTCATCAAACCGGGCACACAGGAGATTAAAGTCCGGGATGAAGAAACGGGGAAAGAGATAGAACACGACCGGTTGATCGGCGCTTATAATTTAATTCTGAAAAAATACTCAAATTATCACGCCTCGGATCTGGTTTCGTCCGTGCATCCTTATCACGATACTCATACCGGTCTTACCAAATATATGGAGCTGCAAATGGACACACGTTATGTGGATGTACGGTACACCGGTTCTCAACTCCCCATTCCTGAAGATTTTCTGAATAAAAAAGATCATGGTTTACTGAGCCTGGAAGACATGCAGCACAATATCCCGATTGAGCAATTTGTTTTTGAAGGTATTGTCATTGGCCGGGTGATCGATGTAACAGAAAGAGAAGTGATCTCTCAAATGAAATCGGAATTGCTCAATCTTAATGCCTTTTCTGAAAATGTAGTATATCATAAATTGCAGGACCTGGTACAAACATTGATCGGATTGAAGGACATCAGGATAGGTATTACTCCATTTTTTAAAGTAAACGGTCATTATGTTTTTTCAGAACTGCATAATAGTAATAGTCTTTTGTTCAAACATTTTAAAGCTGTAATGGAACGAGATCATGTAAGCGATTGCTGCCGTGATTTGTTTATGGAAACCGATACCCCGAGAATATTTGAAGTAATTGACGAAGAGAAAACAAAAGAAATTGAATACCTGGAATTCTATTATGACCAGGGTTATCGCAGCCTGATACTGGCACCGCTGAAACATAACGGAGATTTATGGGGAATTCTTGAAATAGGATCGGACCATGAAGGAAAACTGAATTTCAAACATATCAATCATCTGGATGTTGCCATTCCCTTATTTACAAGGGCAATTGAAAAAAGCGCAGAAGCGCTGGATAGCCAGATTGATAAAGTAATCAAAGAGCAGTTTACAGCTGTGCAACCTGCCGTAGAATGGAAATTTACTGAAGCTGCCTACAATTTTATTATTCAAAAGCAACAAGGTAAGGACCCCAAACCCGAACGAATTGCCTTTGAAACCGTGTTTCCACTGTACGGCGCCATTGATATTCGTAATTCATCGGTTGAAAGATCTCAGTCCATACAACTTGATTTTATTGAACAACTGCAAATGGCCGATACCATCCTTAAAAAAGCACAAGCTACTTTGTCATTTCCCCTATTAATGGAGATTCAGTTTAAGGTTGACAAGTTTATAAGTTCGGCTTCCAATATTTTGTTGAGTGATGAAGAAGCAGTTATCCGTGACTTTTTGCAAAACCAGGTAGTTTCAATTTTCAACCACTTAAAAGGAGCGGCGCCATCCATGAAAAAAGATATTGATGCTTACGTTGCCGTAATTGATAAAGATTTTGGGATGATTTATCATCATCGTAAAGAATATGAACAAAGTATTACGAAGATCAACGATGTGGTGAGCCGTTTTGTTGACAGAGAGCAGGTGGCAGTGCAGCAATTATTCCCACATTATTTTGAACGATATGTAACAGATGGTGTTGAGTTTAATATTTATATTGGCCAGTCACTTTCTCCCAGAAAAAAATTTGATGAACTCTATCTGCGAAATATGAGGATGTGGCAACTGACCACTCTTGCAAAGGCAGCAAGGCTAACCAGTCAGTTGAGTAAAACTCTTAGTCATCCAATGAAAACGACTCAATTGATATTGGCACACAGCACCCCTATTTCGATAAGCTTCAGGGCTGATGAAAGAAAATTTGATGTAGATGGCGCTGCCAACGTCCGCTATGAGATCGTAAAAAAAAGAATTGATAAAGTACATATTAAAGAAACTAATGAACGGCTGACACAACCCGGAAAAATTGCTATTGTATATAGTCAGCCCAAAGAAGCAGAAGAATATGTTGAATACATTGAATTTTTACAAAACCAGCAATTTCTCAAACCGGGCATAGAGCATCATGATCTGGAAGATCTGCAGGGTGTGGTGGGATTAAAAGGCCTGAGAGTGGATGTTCAGTATGAAGAAGAATCAAAAAAAGATGGAAAGCCTGAGCTTTCTTCTACTACTGATGAACAGCTGCTGAAAGAAAAATAATTGGTTCTGCTATAAAAAAGGGTCGCATAAATGCGACTCTTTTATTTATTAAAGGTCTAATCTTAAAATTTCCAGCCTAACCCAATCAACGGCAGTTTGTCTTCTTTCGATGCCGTAAATGAAATAGAAAATACCAGCTTCTTCAAAGGAGAAATCCAGAAGCCTGCACCATAACCACTCAGCCACTTTGTACTGGTGTTATTAAGATCCCACACTCTTCCGGTATCATAAAAAGCAAGTATGCCCAAAATACCGGGGAAAATATAGGTTCTGAAATTAGCCAGTCTTAATCGTAGTTCTGTATTGTTATATACTTTGGATCGGCCGGCAAATCTGTACTTGCGATAACCTCTTAGGTTATCTTCACTGCCGAGGTACTGAGCCTGATAAAACTCAAAAGGCATAAGTAAGGGATAAGAGCCATTATATCCAAAGTTGTGTCCCCCTCCTATACGGTTTGCAAGTATAAGTGTCTTGGGTATAATGCTCAGGTAGAATGTAAAATCTGAGTTGAGTTGTCTCACTTCATAACTGTTTTCATTCATACCTGTTAACCAATTGAAAGCAGTATGCCAATAGATGCCCTTCATTGGCACCACTATGTTATCTCTTGTATCCACATCCAATGCAGCCTTAAACCCAAAGTATGATTGCTTGGCATAAAGCGTATTTGGATCAAGTTGTCCTGCGATAAATGCCGGCTTAATGATATTCCGGCTCTTGTTATCCGCTGAATCCATAGAATAGAACTGATAAGTTGGCCCAATCGAAAACATTACTTTATCAGAAAATCTTTTTCTCAACAACATTGACAGATTGCCAAGATTATATCTGGCCCTGTAGTATTTGTATTTGCCGGGAGATTTTTTATAATATTCCGACTCATTACCATACCCAAAAAAGTTGGTGGTATTATTTGGGGCTTTGATATCAATATCTGTAAGCACATCAATACTTTTTCCCAATACACCGATGTATTCTGAAGAATAGCGGAAATTAAAGGCATTTGTAGCAAGAGCATGGCTAACCATAAACTCATGCATACTTTTATAGGGCGTTTTTCTAAACCCGTGATTAATAAATTTCAGCGAAAAACCAAGAAAAAGACCATCATCCTGGTTATAGTTTACTGACAGAAAAGGAATGGTCTGATTATATTTATAATAAATCCTCTGATAAGAATTTACCAGCGTATCATCTTCCATTCTGTTCTTAAGCCGACCAGACAGTTTGTTATGCTCGTCTTCATTATCATAAACAATGGCTTTACCGCCTGTCGTGCTTTCAAAATTATCTTCTCCCTCGCCGCCAATCATTCTTATTTGGATCTTATCATTTTTCCCTTTTATAACAAACCTGTCATCACCGCCAAAAGCATAAATCCGGAGTTCTTTGGTGTCAGTTGCATCAAATTTTCTTTCATACATTTTGATTGACTGCTCACCTTCTTTTGTGATCTTATATACCTGTAATAACACCGATCCATCATCATTTTTGGTAATGTCGAATAATTCCTTTTTATCACTGCCGGTTATATTGACTATTTCAGCAAGAAACCGGTAATACTGCATCACTTCCGCAGTAAGGTATTGACGACGGGCTTTTAAAATACCAATGAGTTTATCAGCGGAAATAGTTCTTATTTCAGATGGTTGCTGATTCAAAGATTTTTCAATGAGTTCATCTGTCATTTTGGGCAAAAAAGCATCCACTTCATTTTTCCAGTCCTGCTCATTCAGTTCATTCAAAAAGAAACGGTCAAGATTACGAGCGGCAAAGTTGAAGCGGTTAATATTATTTGCCTTAGGCTTGAATCCTTCTATTTGTGGTACCAGCCAGGGCCATTTTATCATACCGGGAATGACCCCCTGGTTAATAAAAAATGCCTGGTCTCTGTCCCGCGGAATAGGGAAATAGGTTTTCCCTTTATCCTTATCAACAGCACCCCATTGCCACTGATCTTCATGCCTGTCAAAGTCCATCACAAACATATCCAGTATTCTTGCCCGCAACAATGCATGCTGATCTACATTATCATCATTATCCTCTTTTAGTTTATCCACTACTTCGTCAGTATTGTACCCTTTGCTTACTGATTCAGGAAGCCTTTCCTCAAACAAAGCAAGCATATTGGCAAAATCCTTGCGGAATTCACCCAGCCTTGCATCATCAGGTATATATACCAATTTCACTCTTCCATAAGGCACCCCCGCTGCATCAGCTAAAGGTGGGATAGAAATTGTAGCATACGGATAGGACGCCGATACACCATCAGCCACCAGGTCTTCAGCAGCTTCGCTCTGTAATTCTGGTGGTAATGTTTTAGCTGTAATAAATTTTTGAATGGAACGAAGTGTGTATTGACGACCACTCGGGTCTTCCATCCTGAGTGATTTGGTTTGTTTACCGCCACCAAGTCTTACAGGAGTCAGGCCTCCGTTTTCAGTTGACAGATTGAGGACCGCTGCTTTGATTGGCGTCGTCCACTCTTTTCTGTAATTGGCGCCCATCCAGAAATTCTTTGAGCCTTTTATCTTGAAAAAAGTGGACCCTACCGAAGTAGCAGAATCGGTTTGTGCCTTTCCGTTTACAGATAGAAAGAAGGCTGATAATAAAAGTATTTTGCCTGAATGCAATAGTCGGTTTAAGCAGTTCATATAAATGGTTTAACTATGAAGTACAGAAAACTAAATGTACAATGTTTTTTACTTATAGAAAAAGCATTGTACACTCAAATTGATATTATGATTTTATCAAAACTGAAACCCAAAACTTATAACAGGAAGTGTTTCTTCTTCTGATTTAGCCAGGCTAATGGCAATCACTGTACGGCGCATCGGAGAAATCCATATACCACCCCCATAGCCTGTATGCCATTTATCAGAAACATCATTACTCAACCACACCCTTCCTATATCATGGAAGAAAAGAATGCCAAGCGAACCAGGGAAAAGATAGGTTCTGAAATCTGCAACTTTTATGCGCAGCTCTGTATTGTTATAAGCCATCGATTTCCCTGCAAAGCGGTATTTTCTAAAACCCCGCATGTTCATGGTACTACCAAGATATTGTGCCTGGAAGAATTCAAAATTATTTCCAAAGTTTATTCCGGCGCCAATTCTTGTTGCTAAAACTACTTTAGGGTTTCTTGAAAAACTCATGTATATAGACATGTCGCTGTTGAGCTGTGTCAGATTGCCTCCGGCATTTTTCATACCGCCTAATACTTTCAAAGAAGTTTGCCAATTGATCCCTCGAGTGGGCAAGGCGGTGCTGTTTCTTGTATCAATACCAATATTCAGTTGTCCACCGAGCCATGATTTTTTTTGTGCTACTGAAGCAATAGACAGACCGCTTTCGGATGGGTTCTCAATAATTCTTCCATTGTTATCTGTAGTATCAAGTGAATAAAATTGATAGGCCGGCCCTAATGAATAAGACAGCGTCTTACCGGCTTTTCGCATTAATATTGAAAGATCTCCCATCGTATATCTTGTACGGTAATAATCAATTTTTCCAGGTTTGGTATCAATCAAAGACATGGTCTCATTTCCGAGGCCAAAGAAGTTGGTCACGTTATTCGGCGCCTTAATATCTGCATTCAGTAAAAGGTCCCTTGAACCCAATGCTTTAATAAATTCACTGTTGAAGCGGAAATTAAATGCGTTGGTAGCCAATGAATGATTAATAGCAAGCTGATGACTATTGGCGTAGGGTATCTTACGGAAGCTATGTGCAACATGTTTCAGGGAAGCACCAAGATATAAACCATCATCACGGTTATAAGCAAAGGAAAGAAGTGGTATCCACAGGTTGTACTTATAATAACTTCTTTCATAACTGTTCACTTCCGGTTTATCAGAAAGTTTCATAGTAAAGTTGCCGGTAAATTTATTCTTGCCATTATCCAGGTCGTAAGCAATTGTTTTACCGCCACCGGAACTGTTTTCAAAATCATCCTCTCCTTTTCCGCCAATAACTCTGACTTTAATCGAATGGCCGCTACCATGAATATTGAATTTGTCATCACCACCCATTGCGTAAAGGCGAAGCTCTTTGGTTACAGCAGGGTCAAATTTTCTTTCATACATTTTTACTGAACTCTCACCTTCTTTTGTGATTTTATAAACGATAACCGTTACTGATCCGTCAGTTTCACGATTTACATCAAACAATTCTTTTTTATCGCTACCGGTCACATTTACGATTTTTGAAATGAACCGATAATACTCCATCATTTCTCCTGCATAATATTTTCTTCTTTCTTTCAGCTTTTCAATAATGCTGTTGTAGGAGTATTTTTTTATTTCCCCGGGTTGTTGAGCCAACCCTTTTTCGATCACTGCATCCGTCATAGATGCCACCGTGGTTTCAGCACTTTTTTTCCAATCTTCTTCATTCATTTCATTGAGATAAGCCCGGTCAAGATTTCTTGCATTGAAATTATATATCTTGATATTCCTTGCTTTGCTTCTGAATCCCTGCACCTGTGGTGTTATCCAGGGCAGGCTGGCCACCCACGGCAAAAACCCCTGGTTGATAAAAAAAGCCTGGTCACGGTCCCTTGGCAAAGCCACATACCTGTTGCCCTTTCCCTGATCATCCACGCCCCAGCGCCATTGATCTTCGTGGCGGTCAAAATCCATAATGAACATATCGAGCAGTCTTGCCTTAAGAAATGCCTGTTGGTCTACATGGTTATCATTATCGTCTTTCAACTTATCAGCAAGCTCAATTGTGTTGATCGTTTTTTTAAATCCACCAGGTTCTCTTTCTTCTAATATACAAATTGAGTTGGCAAAATCAACTCTGTACTTTCCTAATCGGGAATCATCAGGCACATATACAAGTTTCGGATTAGCATGAGGAACTCCGGCAGCCTCAGCCAATGGTGGAATTGATAAAGCCGCATAAGGATAGGAAGCGGATACACCATCCTGTACGAGGTCTCTTACAAAGGTGCCACGAAGATCAGGTGGCAAGGCAGCATCTGTAACCGTCTTTTCAATTCCTCTTAATACCCATTCATTGCCTTTACTATCTTCCAGTCTTAATGATTTTGTCTGATGACCGCCTCCTCTTTTGATTGTAGTTAATCCACCTTGCTCTTTCCCCAGATCAAATACAGGCGCCTTTATTGATTCTGCCCATTCTTTTCGGTAGTTTTTCCCAATCAATAATTTCTTTAACCCGCCGGCGCTGAATTTATCAGATCCGATGGCTGAAGCAAATTCAGGAAATGAACCCGCCGATATTGCTATGGAAGTTTCGTTTCCGGTTTTTTTCTCAATGGATTTTAAATTGGTGGAAAAAAGAGGTTGCTTTTCATCTTCAATTCCAAAATAACTTATAGTCGCCTTTCCGCTTTGTGTTATTTCCAATACAGCAAATCCTCTTTTTTTTGCTGAAAACACAGAATACTTTCCGTTTTTTACCCTGGTAGTTTTTGAGCCGGATCCGCTTACGATATAATTGATACTGTCTTTTTGCAAAAACTGGAGGCTATGTTCATGTCCGGCAGCTTGTATCACATTCGGATGGGTTTTTAATGCTTCTTCTACGTCATGAATCAGAGTTCTATATCCGGGATGGTTAACATCCTGTGGTGTACCAAACAAACCTCTTGCTATCGGGTAAACTGAACCGAGTACTGGCAAAGGAATAAACAATCCTTTTTTTGCATCAGTAAAAGGAAAGATATGCTGCTTGATTGTATAATATCCGCCATGCATTCCATGCGTATAGAAAGGATGATGCATGGCCAGTAATAAAAGTTTGTCGGTATTGACTGAAATAATTTCCCGCAATGCAGTCACCACCTCCTCTTCAGTCTGGCAATCACAGTCAGAGTTAATGCCGGGTTTTTCTAATTGCTGTAACCACCATTGGCTATCCATAAATACAATTACCATCTGATCATTCACCACCACTTCCATCGGGCCTGGGCATCCGTTTTTGGGCATCATTTCCACATTGGGTATTTGCAGGGATTCAATATACTGTTGCTGATTTCTCAATTGTTCCCATCCGCCTGTTTTCCCTTTTTTCCAATCGTGATTACCCGGTATAAAATATGCTTTAGCTGATGTGCCTTGCACAAGGCCTATCTGTGCATCAAGGATCTGTTTCTTTTCTTCAAAATCTTTTGATGTATTATCCGGCATTCCATATTCATAGACATTATCGCCAAGAAAAATAACATTGGTCTTGCCATCATTCAGATTAAAGAGAGCTTTTGCTTTTTCAATAACGGAATTTTTCCCGTTGGTCAGTTCGCCGGCGTCCCCGATTAAAATAATTCTGCTTGTGACAGGATCCTGCTGAGCCAAACAAAACGTACCCGATAACAAGATAAAAAAACAAAAAACAAAAAGATTCTTCATGATTTGCGAGTTAATTTGTAAAACAATGCAAGCCTGATCGTTGTTGTTATTCCTGAAATATATCAAGGTTTATACAGAAATTTGATAAGGGTTGATCTTGCTGTTACTCCCTCGTTGGAAATATACATATCCCCGTTGTTTTTGAAAGTTATTCCTTCTGGTTGGGGGAAAAGTTGTCTGGATAAATGATACACAGATTCAGGATTACCATCCCTGTCGGCAATTACCAACTGATTACTGGCCGAAGAAAGTATAAATAATTTGTTCAAGACGGGATGTAAAGCCGCTGCAGAAGGTTGAAGCTTGGAAGTTTTTTGTGGCGATAGCTTGCGTACTTCATCAGCATTTATTTTAAATACAGGCGTATTGTCAAAACCGATCGAATCAGGATAAAATGCAAATGCGCTGATAGTGCTTTTATCATCCATGGCACAATTTTTACAAATCATTATCAATGCCTTTCTGGTTGCATCAAAGTATAATGTTTCAAAATCGTTAGTACCTGACAATCCGATTTTGCCTGCTTCGAGACCAAAATATGTTCCGGCAGAGTCTTTTACAATTTTTGTAAGCATCCCATCGCTTCGTAAAACATAAGGCACGCCATTTACTATGGCCACATCTTCATAGTCTCCCTTTCCGGCAAAATGAACTTCGCTTTTTATAATTTTTGTTTCTTTATCCAAAAAGAATAGCTTTCCGGACTCGTCATTGTGAACCAGGAATTCATTGTTTTTATTGTCCCAGGCAATCCCGGAAATTTCTTTGATTTTCAGGTCCAGTTTATCAGTAAAAGGCACCGAGAAATTATAGTGCGGGGGCGATTTAAAGGTCTTCATTTTTTGCTTACAGCCTGCAAATAAAATAGCAGCAAAAAAACTTAAGAGCATTCTGGTTCGCCAAAATTTTAAAAACATCATTCTCCTTATTTTGTTTAAATTTATCAAAAGTTATCTTTATAGCATGATAGAAAATCAATTTCACATACTGCAAGAAGCACAAAAATATGTTTCTGATCTTATTCTGACTAAAGTTAATAAAAGTGTCACCTTTCATACCCTGCAACATACACAGGAAGTGGTAGCTGCCAGTGGACGTATGGCTGATTACTATCAATTGTCAGACGAAGACCGGTTTGCTCTTTCCTTAGCCGCCTGGTTTCATGATACCGGCTATAGCAGCGGGCAGGCAAAAAATCATGAAAATGTCAGTGTTGAATTGGTAAACGAATTTATGAAACAGCATCAAATAGGATCTCCTGTATCTGATAAGGTGATTGGCTGTATCAATGCAACAAAATTGCCGCAAAGCCCAAACCATTTGATTGAGCAGATTATTGCCGATGCTGACCTTTTTCATCTCGGTACTGAAGATTTTAAAGAAAAAAATCGCTTACTCCGTGAAGAACTGAATGGATTTGGCGGTCAGGATATTTCCAAAAAAGAATGGCGGAAGCAAAATGTTGCCTTTCTTGAGCGCCACAAATATTTTACTTCGTATGCCATTCAGCACCTGCAGCCCTTAAAAGAAATTTACCTGACTGAGCTTAGAGAAAAAATAAGTGGTAATGGAAAAGATGTGAAAAAAGACCCGCATCAAAAAACAGTAGCACCACCAGTACAAAAAGAAAAAGGAAAAAACAAAGGCCTTACGGATGAAGAAAAGAAAAAAGCAGAAGATCTGAAAAGAAAAAAAGAAAAAGAATCGCAATCTGAAAGGGCTATCGCTACTGTTTTTCGTATTATGGCGCAAAATCAGGCTAACCTTGGCCAGATGGCGGATACCAAATCCAATATTCTTATTTCTGTCAACGCTATTATCCTTTCATTTGTTATTGGCACTTTGTTTGATAAACTGTTGACCGATGCTAACCTTCAGATTCCCGTGACCATACTTGTTATTGTTTGCGTATTATCAATTGTCTTCAGTATTCTTGCTACCCGTCCCAATATTTCAGAAGGTACCTTTACCAAAGAAGATATTGCTAATAAAAAAACCAACCTGCTTTTCTTTGGCAATTTTCATAAAATGAGCCTGCCGGATTATGATTGGGGTATGACTGAGTTGCTGGGTGATAAAAATTACTTATACAGCAGTATGATAAAAGATAATTATTTTTTGGGCGTTGTTCTCGCAAAAAAATACCGCTACCTGCGTATTGCTTATAATATTTTTATGTTTGGACTTATCCTTGCTATGCTCGCTTTTACGGTTGCTTTCCTTCTGCCCGACGCAACAGAAGTATATACTGAGGGGTAGACAGGACATTTCCTTTAATTCTTTTCACTACTCACTAAAAAAATCCATCCCGCTTAAAGCGGGATGGATTTTCATTTGAAACAAAAATTATTTTATGCGTATTTACGTAACTCTTCTATTAATTCCGTTTTGGTAATAGGAATGCCCATGATTTTATTATATCCTTTTGCATCCACAAAATAAACATCGCGGATAATTTTTATCAACTGACCGTTATTGATTTCAGGTATCAGGATCATTTCATAATTCTTCAATATTTCTCCGAGATTTTTGGGAAAGGGGCGCAAATGCCGTAAATGTGTATGAGCTACAGATTTTCCTTCTGCCAGTAAATCCGCTACCGCACTTTTTATTGCACCGTAAGTGGAACCCCATCCTAACACCAGCACTTTTCCTTTCTCAGGTCCGTTATCTATTTTTTGAAGCGGGATATAATCGGCGATCTTATCCACTTTAGCCTGCCTGGTTTTCACCATGTGCTGATGATTGTCCGGATCATAGCTGACATTTCCTGTTATATCCTGTTTTTCCAAACCACCAATCCTGTGTTCAAGACCGGGCGTGCCAGGTATAGCCCAGGGACGTACTAATTTTTCATCTCTTTTATAAGGCATCAATTGTTCTTCCCCTTCATCCAGTCCTTTTTTAAATTTCACCTCAATTGTTTTTAAGTCAGCACTTTTCGGAAAAAGCCATGGTTCCGCACCGTTAGCAATATATCCATCGCTTAAAAAAATCACCGGCGTCATATGTTGTACAGATATTCTCACAGCTTCATACACCGCATAAAAACAATCACCGGGGGTGCTGGCTGAAACTATTGGCATCGGACATTCTCCGTTTCTTCCATAGTAGGCCTGCAATAGATCCGATTGTTCTGTTTTTGTTGGTAGGCCTGTGGATGGTCCGCCACGTTGAATATTTATAACTATTAATGGTATCTCCAGCATCACAGCAAGTCCCATCGCTTCAGCTTTCAATGCTATACCCGGTCCACTGGAAGTAGTAACTCCCAAACTTCCTCCGTATGCTGCACCGATTGCTGATGTAATGGCTGCAATCTCATCTTCAGCCTGGAAAGTTTTAACTCCGAAGTTTTTATGTTTTGCTAAATCATGCAGAATGTCTGACGCGGGTGTGATTGGGTAAGAGCCAAGAAATAATTGCAATCCGCTTTTTTGTGTAGCGGCAATCAATCCATAGGTCACAGCCTGGTTGCCCATAATAGAGCGGTATTCACCCGGTTCCATTTTGGCTTTCTCTACTTTATAGGTTGTGGTGAAAGTTTCTGTTGTATCGCCATAATTATAGCCAGCCTGCAGAGCTTTGATATTGCTATTCATGATCTCATCTTTCTTTCCGAATTTCTCTCTCAGGAAGTCGATGGTATTCTCCATGCTCCTGTTATACATCCAGTAAAGAAACCCGAGTACAAACATGTTTTTTGCCCGATCCTTTTCTTTCATCCCCATCGTGATATCCTTTAGCGCCTCACGGGTCATCTTGGTTACATCCATCTTTATCAACTCATAGTTATCGAGACTGCCATCTTCCAATGGATTCACCCCTTCCATATAAGCAGCCAGACGAAGGTTTTTTGAATCGAACCCATCAGTATTGGCGATGATTTTTCCTCCTTTTTTTAATTGCTTCAAGTTTGTTTTTAAGGCTGCTGCATTCATGGCAACCAACACATCACATAAATCGCCGGGTGTAAAAACGGGGTTACTGGAAAAACGAAGCTGGTAACCGCTTACGCCGGGCAGAGTACCCTGCGGGGCACGAATCTCAGCCGGAAAGTCGGGAAAAGTGGCAAGATCAATACCAAGTAAAGCCGTATTGTTGGTGAACTGTGAGCCGGTCAATTGCATACCATCGCCGCTATCGCCGGCGAACTTGATCACTACATCAGATAGTGTTTCCTGTTTACGGGTCATGAAAAACAAATTTGGATTGCGAAGTTAAGGCAGTTAGGCTAAATAAGACCTGAGTTTATCGGTCTTCTAAACGTATTCGTTTGTATCTCATCTACTCTATTATGCACCATCTCCATCCAATAAATTCCCTATTCCACCAAGCAAACTTCCTTCTTCTTTACGTTTATAAGTTCCGTAAGCAAGAATTCTGCCTGCCAGTCTGCTGATGGGTAAGGATTGAATCCATACCTTACCCGGGCCACGAAGTGTGGCGAAGAATAAACCTTCCCCACCAAACAAGGTGTTTTTTATGCCGCCTACAAATTGAATATCGTAATCACAACTTGGGGTAAAAGCAACAATACAACCAGTATCTATTTTTAATAACTCGCCGGGTTGCAATTCTCTTTCCATTACATGTCCACCAGCATGCACAAAAGCGAGACCGTCGCCTTCTAATTTTTGCATAATGAATCCTTCACCGCCGAATAAACCGGTGCCTATTTTTTTCTGGAATTCAATTCCCACACTTACTCCTTTTGCTGCACAGAGAAATGCGTCCTTTTGACAAATCATTTTACCACCCAACACCTGCAGATCAATTGGAATTATTTTTCCCGGATAAGGTGAAGCAAAACTTACTTTTCTCTTTCCTTGCCCGGTATTAGTAAAAGCCGTCATAAAAAGACTTTCACCTGTTAACACTCTTTTGCCGGCACTCATCAGTTTTCCAAAAAATCCTTTTTCCTGACCGGTGCCATCGCCAAAGATGGTTTGCATTTCTATCCCTTCATCCATCATCATAAAAGACCCGGCTTCTGCAATGGCTGTTTCGGTAGGGTCCAGTTCTATTTCAACGCATTGCATCTCTTCTCCACGGATCAGGTAATCAATTTCATGGTTTGTTCTTGTATTCATTGTTATTATAAGTTTCGCCAAAGTTATGAAACTAAGAAAGGCCCCTTCAGGGACAAATTGATAAATGGTATGGGCTGCCTTGTTAAATTCCTTACCTTGTTACCCCTCTAAATCAAAACACTTTTTATGAAAGCAAAACTATTGATACTGGCAGCGTTCACAATTTGTTTAAGTTGTTTCGTAGCCGCCCAGACAAAACTGGTGGAAAAGGTGACTAAACAAGGTGATGAGCTGGTAATCCCTTACGAGAAATATGTTTTATCCAACGGACTTACGCTCATCATTCACGAAGACCACAGCGATCCTGTAGCTCATGTGGATGTTACTTATCATGTAGGTTCCGCCAGGGAAGAGATTGGCAAATCAGGCTTTGCCCATTTTTTTGAACACATGATGTTTCAGGGTAGTGATCATGTAGGTGATGAACAGCATTTTAAAATTGTAACTGAAAGTGGAGGTACGCTGAATGGCTCTACCAACCGCGACAGGACCAATTATTTTCAAACGGTGCCCAACAACCAGGTAGAAAAAATGATCTGGTTGGAAGCTGATCGTATGGGATTTTTACTGGATGCGGTTACGCAACCAAAGTTTGAAGTACAAAGAGCTACAGTAAAAAACGAAAGAGGTCAGAATTATGATAACCGCCCTTATGGGTTGGCCCAGGAAAATATTGCCAAGAACATGTATCCTTATGGCCATCCTTACAGCTGGCTTACTATTGGATATGTAGAAGATCTTGACAGGGTAAATGCGAACGATCTGAAGAATTTTTTTCTTCGCTGGTATGGCCCTAACAATGCAACGATTACTATTGGTGGCGATGTAAATCCGAAAGAGATTGTAAAACTGGCAGAAAAATATTTTGGCCCCATTCCCCGTGGACCTAAAGTAGATGAAATGCCGGCCACGGTTCCTGAACTTAACAGCCATCGTTTCGTTTCTTATACAGATAACTATGCCAGAGTTCCCCGTCTTTACAAGTCCTATCCTACCGTACCGATTTATCATCAGGATATGGGTGCATTAGCTTGTCTTGCCCAGGTATTGGGACAGGGTAATAATTCTGTTTTGTACCAGGAGTTGGTAAAAAAACAGGTGGCTTTACAAGCTTCAGCATTTAGTCAGCTAACCGAATTATCCGGTGAGTTTACTTTTCAGGTTGCGCCTTACCCTGGAAAATCATTAGCCGCTATGTATGCCGCATTAAATGATGCGATGGCCGCTTTTGAAAAAAGAGGAATAACAGATGAAGACATAGCAAAATTCAAAGGAGGGCTTGAATCACAACTGATCAATGGCTTGCAAAGCGTATCCGGTAAAGTATCGCAACTGGCACAATTTCAAACCATGACCGGTAACCCAAATATGGTTGGCAAATTATTAAAGATGTACCAATCAGTAACCAAAGAAGATGTATGGAGGGTGTATGAGAAATATATCAAAATGAAGCATCCGGTTGTGCTGAGTATTTTACCCAAAGGACAAGAGCAAATGATAACCGGCAACAACAACTATACTATTAAAAAGGATGATTATAAAGCGCCAGACTACGGTTATAACGGATTGAAATACGTAAAAGCAAAAGATAATTTTGACCGGAGTAAATTACCTGCAGCCGGACCTAATCCAACAGTAAAAGTTCCTGCTTTCTGGAAAAAAGATTTAGCTGGTGGTATAAAAGTAATCGGTACAGAAAACACGGAATTGCCGACCTTAACCATGAGCATAAAAATGCCCGGCGGACACTTATTGCAAACAAACAAACTTGACAAAGCAGGTCTTGCTTCTTTCTTTGCTGAGATGATGAATGAAGACACAAGAAATTATTCAGCAGAGCAAATGAGCCGTGAACTGCAAAAACTGGGTAGTTCCGTAAATGTCGGTAGCGGTCTTGATGGTATCACTTTCTCTGTTCAGTGTTTAAAAAAGAATATTGATGCTACGCTGAAATTGCTCGAAGAAAAAATGTTTAATCCTAAATTCACAGACGATGCCTTTACACGTATAAAAAAACAAACAGTAGAAGGATTTAAAATTGCTAAAACCCAACCATCGGTAGTGGCCAGTGCTGTATTTGCGAAAGTAAATTATGGTGATAAGCATATACTTGGAGTGGCTGAAGATGGTGATGAAGAAACGGTAAAGAATTTTACATTGCAGGATATTCAGTCTTATTATGATAATTACATGACCAGCCAGGGGGTGAATGTGGTGATTGTAGGCGATGTAAAAGAAGATGAAATTGTTCCCAAGCTTTCTTTCCTGAACAAGTTGCCCAATAAAAAAATTGAATTGCCAGCTATTGCAGACGCCCTTCCCATTGATAAAACAAAAGTGTATTTGGTGGATGTGCCGAAAGCAGCACAAACAGAATTCCGTGTAGGATATAATACAGGATTGAAATGGGATGCAACCGGTGAATACTACAGAGCCAGGTTGATGAACTATGCTTTGGGTGGAGATTTTAATGGTCGTGTAAATATAAATCTGCGTGAAGATAAGGGTTGGACATACGGAGCCCGTAGCGCTTTTATTGCTGATAAATACAGTGGTGATTTTGAATTCAGTTCAGGTATTAAAGCCGAAGCTACTGACAGTGCATTAAGTGAAGTGATGAAAGAACTCAGGAATTATTCCAGCAATGGCATTACGGAAAATGAACTCAGCTTCATGAAGAGCTCATTGGGACAAAGAGATGCATTACTTTATGAAACAGGATTTCAGAAAGCTGGTTTTATCGGTCGGATGTTAGAGTATAACCTGCCTGCTGATTATGTAGATCAGCAAAATAAAATTCTCGCTAATATGACAAAGGCTGATATTGACGCTATGGCAAAAAAATGGATCAATGTGAGCAAGATGAATATTCTGTTAGTAGGCGATAAGGTAAAAACGCAGGATGGTGTAAAAAAATTGGGTTATGAGATTATAGAACTGGATACAGATGGCAAAGCCAAAGCCATAAAAGCATTCTGATCA
>OEMC01000149.1_pt1 | contig 23164 bp, 19 predicted proteins | sample 1503201 | NCBI WGS metagenome assembly OEMC01 (sample SAMEA104379564, study PRJEB20068) | metagenome | isolation source: 1998 | reverse complement strand
TTTACTTTTTTGATTGTATCCTTTTCAATAAAAAAGTCAACCACTTTTGTTTCGAAAAATATTTCTCCACCACAATCAATAATTTTTTCCCTGATAGCAGTTATGATTTGCGGCAGTTTATTGGTTCCAATATGCGGATGGGCTTCATAAAGAATGTTTTCATTTGCACCAAAGTGGACAAGCAGGTTAAGTATACGGTTTACATCACCACGTTTTGTACTACGGGTATATAACTTACCGTCACTATAGGTACCGGCCCCTCCTTCACCAAAACAATAATTACTCTCAGGGTTGATGATTCCTTCCTTATTTAATACGGCCAGATCCCTTCTTCTTGCTTTTACATCCTTTCCCCTTTCCAGAATGATGGGTTTGATACCGTCCTCTATTAGCTTCAGTGCTGCAAACAAACCGGCAGGACCAGCGCCAATAATAATAACTCGTTCATTCACTTTTGAAACATCCCGGAAAGTAAAGCCGGGCAACTGCCGCTGGTAATAAGGTTCATCAAGAAAAGCTTCCAGGGTAACATTTATATAGACCTGCCTGCTACGGGCATCAATTGATTTTCTTAAAATGGTATAACCTGTAACAGAAGAAATTTTATTACCGGACTCAGCTGCAATTATTTTTTTGAGGAAATTGTCATCAGCAGATTCTGATGGTTTCAGACGAAAAGTTAATTGCTTTTTCATTTTTTACCGGCCGGATGTTTATTCCGGAACAGAAGTTTGGAGAGTATACTAAAGTAAGGATAAAATTATTTACAATCAAGAAAGTTTTTTTATCGTCGCGATTTAATAATAAAGATGATTATCTGTCAAAAATGATCACGAAATTCTTTGTTTTGAATATAAAATATTAATACCTTGAAATGGCCAGCTATCATTTATGAGAAAGTCGCATTTCCTCCCCTTTATTATTGTTTTATTTATTCAGGCTTCCTGCAATCCGGCTTTCAAATCAGCTTCGGTACAATACAGTACTTATCGTATACAACCATCAGGTAATTATCATTCCACTATTGTAGAAGTAATGAAACCGTATAGCGATAGTGTGAACATGAGTATGAACGACGTGATTGGTGAAAATGCAAACCTGCTTGAGAAGGTATCAAAAAAAAGTGTGTTAGGTTATTTTATGGCCGATGCTTTTTTATATATGGCTAAACAAAAATTCAATACTGATGTGGATGTAGCTGTTATCAATCATGGCGGCATCCGGCTGAATGAATTGGCTCCGGGGGAAATTACTAAGGGCAAAATCTTTGAATTGATGCCATTTGACAACCTATTAGTATTGCAAAAAATAAAAGGAAGAGTTTTAAAGCAATATCTTGATACCCTTGCCCTATCAGATGCTGTAAACCTTTCAGGTATTTCATTGACTATTTCAAACAAAATAACTAAAAACATTATAGTGGGAGATAAGCCGCTTGATGAAAACAAGGAATATGTTATTGCGAATTCTGATTATAATATTAGTACTTCTGAATTATTGAAATCAGTGCCGGTGCATAGTATTGGTTACCTGCAAAGGGATGCTATAATAGATTATGTAATGCTATTTGCACACCAAGGGAAAAAAATTGTTGTTGAAAACACGAACAGGATAGCTTATGCTGAATAGAAGAAGATTTATTTCTCAAACTGCTTTTACCGCCGGCGCTATGCTCACGGGTTCTTCGCTTGTTAAAGAAATTCTAGAAGAAGAAAAGGCGTACCGGCTTACTATTTTGCATACGAATGATGTTCATAGCCGTATTGATCCCTTTCCGATGGACGGTGGCAGAAACCAGGGATTGGGTGGTGTGGCTGCCAGGGAAGAATTAATCAGAAAAATACGAAACGAGCAGGAACATGTGTTGTTATTGGATGCAGGAGATATTTTTCAGGGCACACCCTATTTTAATTTGTATAAAGGAGAGCCGGAAATCAAAGCGATGACTTCTATGAACTATGAGGCAACTACTATTGGCAATCACGATTTTGATGCCGGGCTTGAAAATCTTGCCAACCAATTGACAAAACATGCCAATTTTCCAATGCTGGTTTGTAATTATGACTTCATGAATACTCCTATGGAATCCAAATACGAACCTTATAGGATTTTCAGGAAGGGGAAATTAAAAATCGGAGTATTAGGCATCGGCATTGAAATGAAAGGACTGATAGCAGATAATCTGATAGCAGGCACCCAATATCTTGATCCGGTGCAAGCAGCTAACGAAGTAGCCTATAAATTAAAAAAAGATAAAGATTGTGACCTGGTCATCTGTCTTTCACATCTGGGATATCAATACCGGGACAATAAAGTCAGCGATATCAGGCTGGCGGAGCAGTCAGAAAATATTGACCTGATAATTGGTGGCCATACCCATACATTTCTGGATGCACCGGTGATCCGAAAAAATAAAAAAGGGCAGGATGTAATTATTAACCAGGTTGGGTTTGCGGGGATTATTCTGGGGAGACTCGATATGGAATTTTCCAGAACATCCAGAAAAAAATTAGCCAATGCAACAGCAATAACAGTTACAAAAAAAACAGGGGAATAAAAATTTTTTATTAGAAAAGAATTATAGATATTCGTCCCCCTGTGAATAATTTTGTGATGTTGAAATATTGGAAAACAATAACAGAAGAAGATTCATAACCCGATATAAATAGCTTGCTAACTGATGGAGAAGAATGCTGAAAAAGTTTGGACCAATTGTTTAAAGATCATCAAGGATATTGTTGAATGGCAGCACTACAAAACCTGGTTTGAACCGATCAAACCGGTATCCATAAAAAATAATGTACTCGTTATCCAGGTACCCAGTCAATTCTTTTTCGAATATTTGGAAGAACATTACGTAAATTTATTGGCGAAGACGTTGAAAAGAGAATTAGGTAAAGATGGCCGTCTGGAATATCGGATCATGGTGGATAGTGGAAATAAAAATGTTCAACCAGTCATGATGGACGTTCCCGGACAAGGTTATAAAATGTATCCCAACAACGAAATGGATTTTCCTTTAATCATAAATAATCCTGTAAAAAACCCGTTTGTTATTCCGGGGTTAAAGAAGGTGCAGATTGACCCGCAATTAAACCCTGCTTATCTTTTTGATTCATTTATTGAAGGCGATTGTAACCGGGTAGCACGTCGTGCCGGTAAAACGGTTGCTGAAAAACCTGGCGCCAATTCATTCAATCCATTGGTGATTTATGGTGGGGTGGGTTTGGGAAAAACACACCTGGCACAGGCTATTGGCAACGAGGTGAAAAGAGCTCATCCGAATAAAGTTGTCTTATACGTTAGTTCTGAAAAGTTCATCAACCAGTTCATGGATCATAGCCGCAATAATGCGATTAATGATTTTATACATTTTTATCAATTGATTGATGTATTAATAGTTGATGATGTTCAGTTTTTTGCAAAAGCTGAAAAAAGCCAGGATGCTTTGTTTGCCATTTTCAATCATCTTCACCAATCAGGCAAACAATTAATATTAACAACCGACAAACCACCGAAAGATCTTGAAGGTGTGCAGGAAAGATTATTAAGTCGTTTCCGTTGGGGCCTTAGTGCTGATCTGCAGGTGCCAGATTATGAAACAAGAATCGAGATACTGGAAAGAAAGATGAAGAATGACGGTTTGGAGATGCCAAAGGAAGTGGTGAAATATCTTGCTTATAATATCAGCAACAACGTAAGAGAGCTTGAAGGTGCATTGATATCCCTGTTAGCGCAGTCATCTCTGAACAGGAGAGAAATTGATCTCGATCTTGCCAAAAAAGTGTTGCGCAATTTTGTAAAATCATCCAGTAAAGAAATTACCATCGATACCATTCAGAAAATGGTTTGTGATTTCTTTGATGTGCCTTACGATAAACTTTTGCAGAAAACAAGAAAAAGAGAAATTGTGCAGGCAAGGCAGATCACTATGTACCTGGCCAAAGCCTTCACAAAAAATTCTTTGAAAACAATCGGCGAACATTTCGGCGGTCGCGACCACACTACTGTAATTCATTCCTGCCAGACGGTGAAAGACCTGATGGATACGGATGGCGTTTTTCGTGAAAATGTGCTGGAGTTGCAGCAGAAAGTGCAATTGGCAGCTATGTAAAATAACTGGACGGTTTCCATATCATTTGGAACGACCCCGCTACTGGCGGGGTTTTTTGTTTGACAAAAAATGAAATAACTCCTTTCGTAAGCGAATTAATCTTTATTTTTGCCACCCCCTTGAAAAGGGGTTTGTTTAAAGACGATCGGGAAGTAGCGCAGGCCGGTAGCGCACCTGGTTTGGGACCAGGGGGTCGCAGGTTCGAATCCTGTCTTCCCGACAAAAGGGTCGTCCCGATTCAACCGGGATATTCCCAACACGGGGTCGCTTTGATTTTAATTGAAGCCTCCAGGCAAAGAATTCAGTCATTTTCTCAAGGTGAGGTGGATGAGTGGCTGAAATCAACGGTTTGCTAAACCGTCGTACGACCTTAAAGTTGTACCGAGGGTTCGAATCCCTCCCTCACCGCACTGAAACTGTCCCGGATTCCGGGGCAGTTTTTTTATTGATATACTTAATAAAAGCCCGGTATATAATTAATGATAAGATTGCTGAGACAATTCCTATACCCATTCCTGCTAAGACATCTGTAGGAAAATGCTGGGCAAGATATACCCGGGAATACCCAACTAATAACGCAAGAACAGGAAGAATGATTGAGAAGATTTTTTTATTTAACATATATGCAAGTATCAAAGCCATTGTGAAAGCTGTAGATGTATGACCCGATGGAAAACTGTATACCCTGTTCAATTTTAAACCTTCAATTACATGCACGGGAAAATTTTCAGCTAAATGGGCAATGGGTCTTAATTCATCAGGATAAATAACTCTTTTTAAGAATTGAGTCAACAGGCTTGATATGATAATACCTGCTAATATTGCAACCAGGTACTTTCGCTTTAAAAAAATGAAATAGAGACCAACCGGAACCCACATCCAACCATCACCTGCATGAGTAAAATATTTGAAAAAGAAATCGGCAGCGCTGTTATGATGGCTGTTAATTAGCTGGAATGTCTCATTCTTTCCCATTATCAGAACTATGATGCCTGTAGCAAAGGCAATGATAATGGTGAAAAGAAAAGCAATGCCAAAGTTATTTCCTGGTCTTTCCCTTAGCAAGGATAATGATTTAGTTCGCTAAAGTTAATACCTCTTCGGGAGTTGTCATAATGTAACGCCAGCCAACTCAAGACTTTTCTTTTTCAGCTTTATTATTTCCACATCTTCAATAACCGGTTCGGGAGTGAGAATAAGGGAAACATTATTTTGTTTCCACCATTTTTCACTTTTAAGTTCCGAAAAGGCTAACACACCTATCAGGTAATTCCTTTTTAAATCGGCGTGCCATTCCTCAATCCATTCAAATTTTTCGCGGGGAATATAATCTCCATTGTCAAAACTGATATACACTTTCAGGAAAAAATCATCTGTGAGCTGAAGAGGCTGATGATGATACAACTTTTTGTATTCGTAATGATAATCGTAACGAAGTGCTGAAATATCGCTCAAAACAGCTGAGGCGGTCGGAAAACTGCCGGCGCCTTTTCCATAAAAAAATTGTTTGTCGGCAAAACCACTTTCAATCACTACACCATTATATTCATTTTTTACAAAGGCAAGCTGATCATTTTGGTTCACGAATTGGGGCAATACAAACGCAGCCACAGCACCATTCCTGAGCTTTTTTGCCTGGGCCACAAGTTTGATCTCATAATGTTTTTCCCTTGCCACTGAAGCGTCATTGGAATGAATGTTCTGAATACCGGTAAATACAATCTTTTCAGGTGGTTCTACAATGCCATAGGAATGATTCAATAAGATGGCCCATTTGTTAAGAGCATCATATCCTTCCACATCAAGAGTTGGATCTGACTCGGCAAAACCCGATTGCTGTGCCAGCAACAAAGCCTCTTTGAAATCAATCTTGTCTTCAAACATTTTAGTGAGTATGAAATTGGTAGTCCCGTTTACAATGGCTTTTATTGAATGGAGGAGGTCGTTATCATAATATTCTTCAAGATTACGAATAACCGGTATAGAAGCACAGGCAGATGCTTCATATAAGACAGCAAGTTTGGATGATCGTTGAAGATCGAGCAGTTCCTGCATATGTGCTGCCAGCATTCTTTTGCTTGAGCTCACTACGTCTTTTCCGTTTTTTAGTGCTGTACTCACAATTTCAAAAGCTGCCTCAGTTTCGTTGATCACTTCCACAATTACATTGATATCAGGATCGGTTAATAATTCTTTTTTGTCGGTGGTAAATAATCCCGCCGGGGCGTTTCTTTTTTTCTCGGGGTGCTTGATGCATATTTTTTTTACCGTGGCTTTCAAAGAAGGTGTTTGTTGCAGAATACGGTAAAGGCCTTCTCCAACCACACCAAAACCAAATAATCCGATCGTCAGTTTTTTATGATAACTCATATTTTATTTTTTATAAAATTAAAATTGTCTGCGGCGAACTCTTATTGAAAAAAGTTAAACTTATAATTTATACCAATAAAAAAAGCCCACCTGATAAATCAGATGAGCTTTTCAATATTAGTTATGAATATTTTGCAGCTATTAATCTGACTTATCTGTCCCGATCTTTCGGGATGGAATTGGCACCTTTCCTTCGCTTTGCTCAGGATGACTATGAGCTGCGAAAGGAGGTTGTCAAGGCTTCATCGGGCCATTACCCTCTGCCTTTCTTGATAAGTGTCCCGATTATCTCGGGATTTAAAGAACTGCTGCAAAGAAAAGCCGGGGAATTCAGACGACAAAATATTTTATCCTTAGTATTGTCATCTCAGTGTTTCTTTAAACAAACATCTGTTGGTTTTAATTGTTACAGAGCTGTGGAGTTCAGTTTATTCCCGTTAATTTTGATTTCTTGCTCATGACAAAAGAAAAAAATAATCCTACTGACGCTGAAATAGCTGCACTAGACCGGATAGAAGTTTTTGGGGCAAGGGTACATAACCTCAAGAATATTGATATTTCTATTCCTAAAAATAAATTGGTGGTGATTACCGGTATCAGCGGTAGCGGAAAATCTTCTCTTGCATTTGATACGATTTATGCCGAAGGTCAGCGACGCTATATGGAAACTTTCGGTGCCTATGCCCGGCAGTTTATTGGTGATATGGAAAGGCCGGATGTAGATAAGATCACCGGCTTGTCACCGGTTATTTCAATAGAACAGAAGACTACCAATAAAAACCCCCGCTCAACAGTAGGTACGGTAACTGAGGTTTACGATTTTCTTCGGTTATTGTTTGCAAGAATTGGCGAAGCTTATTCTTACAACACAGGCAAGCCAATGGTAAAATGGAGTGAGGAGGAAATTGTCGGAAATATTTTTACGAAGTATATAGGCAAGAAAATTTCTCTACTGGCCCCACTGGTAAGAGGTCGTAAGGGTCATTACCGTGAACTGTTTGAAGATGTTCGCAAAAAAGGGTATTTGAAAGTGAGGATTGATGGTGAAGTAAAAGACCTTATTCCAAAAATGCAAGTGGATCGTTACAAAATTCATGACATTGAATTAGTGGTAGATCGTTTGCAGGTTACTGATGATCTGAGATCAAGATTAAGCCAAAGTGTGCAACAAACATTGAAACTTGGTAAAGATTTAATGTTCTTGCTGGTGGATGAAAATAAACTGGTTCAATACAGCAAGCAATTGATGTGTGAAGACACCGGCATTAGTTATGAAGAGCCTTCGCCCAATGCCTTTTCTTTTAATTCACCTTATGGTGCTTGTCTGGCTTGCAAAGGACTGGGAACAATGTTTCATGTAAACATGGACTCCATAATTCCTGATGATTCTTTGAGCATTAGTGAGGGGGGGATTGCCCCTTTGGGAGAGGAAAGAGATGCCTGGGTGTTTAAACAGGTACAGGAAGTGGCGAAGAAGAATAAAGTTTCTTTAACTGTTCCGGTGAAAAACCTTAACAAAAAATCACTCAACATTCTTTTGTTTGGAAATGAAGAAGGAACTGAATCTGAATTGGATTTTGAGAATATGAAATTTGATCCAAGCGGACCTTTTGAGGGAATAGTGAATATGCTGAAACGATGGTTCAATAATGGATACAGCGAAGTTCTTCGTGATTGGGCCGAGAGTTATATGCAGATAAGGCCCTGCGAAAGCTGCGGTGGAGCAAGATTAAAAAAGGAAAGCCTTTGGTTTAAAATATTAGGAAGAAATATTTCCCAACTCGGTGAAATGAACCTGGATAATCTTGCTGCCTGGTTTGATGGCATTGAACTAAGAATTACTGATAAACAAAAAATAATTGCTAAAGATGTGCTGAAAGAAATCAGGGAAAGACTTCAGTTTTTGCTGGATGTTGGATTGACTTATCTTACTCTCAACCGTCCTTCCAAAACATTAAGTGGTGGCGAATCTCAAAGGATTCGCCTCGCAACACAAATTGGCTCCCAATTACAGGGTATTACTTATATTCTTGATGAGCCTTCCATTGGCTTGCACCAAAGAGATAATCAACGACTGATTGAAGCATTAAAGAATCTGCGTGATATTGGCAACAGTGTTTTAGTGGTGGAGCATGATAAAGAGATTATGCTTTCTGCTGATCATTTGATTGATATTGGCCCGAGGGCCGGCTTCCATGGAGGAAAAATTGTGGCCGAGGGCATACCCAGCCAGATGTTAAAACTGGAAACATTGACGGCCAGTTATCTTAACGGACATCATCGCATTGCTGTTCCTGGTGAAAGAAGAAAGGGGAATGGAAGAATTCTTGAATTGAAAGGTGCAAAAGGAAATAATCTCAGGAATGTGGATGTAAGATTACCCCTTGGAGAACTTATTGTTGTGACGGGAGTCAGTGGAAGTGGTAAATCCACTTTGATCAATGAAACACTTTATCCTATTCTTTCAACTCATGCATACGGTTCAAGAGTAACGCCGCTGGAGTATAAAACAATAAGGGGACTGGAACATATTGATAAGGTAATTGAAATTGATCAAAGCCCAATTGGCCGGACACCGAGGAGTAACCCGGCCACTTATTGCGGATTTTTTACTGACATCAGAACTTTATATGCAGCTGTACCCGAAGCAAAGATCAGGGGTTATACTGCCGGCCGATTTTCTTTCAATGTGAAAAGCGGCAGATGTGACGTGTGTGAAGGAGGAGGTATGAGGGTTATTGAAATGAATTTTTTACCGGATGTATATGTGCATTGCGAAAAATGTAATGGTAAAAGGTATAACAGGGAGACTTTAGAAATCCGCTATAAAGGAAAATCAATTGCTGATGTTTTAGAAATGACTGTGGAAGAAGCCGTAGAGTTTTTTAAAAATGTTCCTTACATCTACCGGAAGATTAAAGTACTGGACGAAGTCGGATTAGGGTATATCACACTTGGCCAAAGTGCAGTGACGCTCAGCGGGGGAGAAGCACAGCGGGTAAAACTTTCTACTGAGTTGGGAAAAAAAGACACGGGTAAAACATTTTATATTTTGGATGAACCAACCACGGGTCTTCATTTTGAGGATATACAGCACTTATTGGATGTATTAAACAAATTGGTTGACCGCGGCAATACAGTGCTAGTGATTGAACATAACATGGATGTAATAAAAGTGGCAGACCATATTATTGATCTTGGTCCCGAAGGTGGAGATGGTGGCGGAAAGATATTATTTGAGGGAACACCAGAGGACTTATTAAGTTGTAAGGAAAGTTATACCGCTCAATTTTTGAAGAAAGAAATTTGAACTCTCAGGTCATGAACTATTACAAACTCAGTGACTTACCTGAAAGGGTGATGAAGCCAAAGGATGATTATTCGCCTGATACAAATAAAAAACCCGGCAATTGCCGGGTAAAAGAATTCAGGAAGTTAGTCATTATTTCTTTTGTAATTGTTCAGGTTTAAGAACATAAACGATAACAGCGCCACCCACACCCGCAATCAGGCTTAACCAGATTCCAAGGCCGGTAAAAGAAGAGGCCCTCAGAAATTGAATTAAAGTTATCAATGCTGCTCCTGCAAAACATCCGGCGGCTATTAATTTGAACTGGCCATCGAAAGGTTTTGTTTTATCGCCCATAAAACTAATAATACCAGCTCCTGCAAAACCCAGAAAAGCAATAATACCGATTTCATGCATTCCATTTATGGATGTCCCCATGCCACTTCCACCAAATAATCCCCCGAATGATATTTTCCACCAGGGTAAAAACATAGCGATAAGACCCACACCTGCTGCAATTAATGCATACAATTTTTGTTTGTGAAAATTCATTTGTTCCATAACAGTTGATTTTAGTTATACTAAATATAGGAATTCTCAGGATATTCTAGTCAAAAAAAATCACCATTACAGGAAAGAAAGAAAATGAGGGTATAAAAAAAACCGCAGTCTTACAGGAAGTGATTAAAAAAATCTTATCGGACGCCAGAACAATACTGGTTTTTCACCCGGATACCGGATTTTAATAATTTCCCTGAACTGCGGGTTTGATTTGGGCAAGCAAAAGAACTCGATTTATAAGTTGTCCATTAGGTGGCAGCGGGTGTTTAATAAAATTTTAATACATACGAATGAGAGTACCAATAGAGAACGGATTAGGTTTAGTCAACCAGGTATTGAATTTTATTAAGCCCGCTGCCACTTATCGGAACAGCATTTAATTTTTTTTAATTATTTAATGTTTAATTTTCCGGATTCACTCATTTCATCTCCTTTAAAGACCTGATACATATAACTTCCTCTGTCAAGTCCTCCGATTTTTTTGTGATCGCCTTCATCCATTTTAAAATGTCTAACCAGCGTTCCTTCCAGATCAAATACAAAAAAGTCTAAAGTTGATTCGTCAACATTCTTAACATGCATAATTCTTTTTATCATGTCAGGATAAATCTTTACATCTCTTTCTTTACGGGATGTGCTTGCTTTTTTAGTATCGGCTACGGTTACACTTTGCACCATACTGCAAGAACTCAAAACGGCGAGGGCGGTAAAAAGAAAGAGATGAAGAAGATTTCTTTTGAAATAGAGTAAAGTAAAATTTGTTTTCATATTGGTTCGGGTTTAAGGATCATTTAATAAAAAATCGGACACTTAGCCTGACGCAGGGCCCTTGCCCTTGGTGAATTACTTCCGTTTATCCGCCAGCCAAAACGCACAAGGGTAGAAAAATAAGAATCCATCTCTTTGGAATCACCCCGCTGCTTGCCTATAATAGGCCTGGAAACATTCCGGAAAGGCTCCCTGTTGAACATCTGTATGGCAACAGGAACATTGGCCGGATCCAGATATTTCTGAAAATTAATCGGATCAATATATTTTGTACTGACATCATCAATATAATCAGTAAATGTCTTTCTGTGTAACACTTCGATGCCGATATAAATTTCTTCTTTAATAAAAAATTTCACACCGGCCCCCATTGGGATTTCAAGTTGAGTAAGCTTGTATTCCTTTCTGTCAGGATACTCTGCCATACCCTGTCCTTCTAACCGCAAAGGTTTAAGTTCAACCAACTGTTTTTCGTTCTGGTTATTTGGGTCCGGATAATAATACCCCTTGGGATTAAAATGAAAAGCTCCAATTCCGGTTACTCCATAGGGTCTTAATTTTCCTAATAGTCCGACATATCGTTCCAAAAAGACAGTTGGATAAAGTTCCATACCAATATACCCTTCTGTAATGTTGGATTGAAAATATTGATTACGTCGCCATCTGGAATATTCACGACCACCAGTCAGATTTACCTGATCATCGCTGCCTTCCAGAAAAGAAAAATTAACAGCCATACGAAATCCCAACCATTCCGCCGGGTAAACATTTATAAAAAAGCCTTTTGCAATTTTTGTCATTGGTAAATCAAGATCCCTGACAAAGCCTTTGCCAGTACCATAAGAACCTCCCAGATCACCAAGAAAAAATGAGGGACCTAATCCTAATCCTACTTCATACTTTCCATTTTTAAAGGAAATGGATTGCGAAAAGCAAGGGAAAGAAAGAAGAAGTAATAAATATACCCTTACCGCCACACGGCCAATAGGTACAATTGCTTTCATAGGTACTCAATTAGTTTTTCTTCGAACTCTGGTTCAGGGTGGATATTGGATCCCTGGTGACTAAAGTAGAAAATTTATTTCTACCCTTCAATGACGAACAACACCATATTTTATTGTCACGTAAAAAAAAGTTTTTCTACCTCGTGCTTTTACTAGGAAACATCCCTTGTCATCTGTATATGATCGATGCCATCTTCTTTATACACTTCACCGCTGATTTTAAATCCAAGAGAAGCATAAAAGTCTTTGAGGTATAACTGTGCAGCCAGCGTAATGGATAACTTATCAAAATTTTTTTCGCAGGTATCAATTGAACGAAGTATCAGCTCTTTTCCCAACCCAGTTTTTCTTACGCGAGGAGCTGTAACAACGCGGCCGATAGATGGATCAACATAAGAGATTCCGGGTGGTAAAATTCTTGCATAAGCCAATAATTGATTCTTATCAATGCCCATCAAATGCCATGCTTGATTGTCTTTGCCATCCGGATCGTGATAAACACAATTTTGTTCTACTACAAATACTTCACTTCGCAATTGAAGAATAGCATATAATTCATCAAGAGTCAGCTCGTCGAATTTTTTTAAGATCCAGTTTATTGAATCACTCATATTGCTCTTTTTTATCTTCCTGCCGGAACAGGTATCACCGGCAGTCCTTCGTTGCCATCTTCGCTTACAGACTGCACACCAAAGAAATAATTGTCTTTTGAATAAGGCAGATCCATTTTCAGCTCTGTTGTAAAAAATTTTTTCTGCCAAAAGGCACTTGTTGTTTCTCTCATTACTATATAATATCCTTTTACTTTTCCTGATGCAGGTGCTTTCCAACTGATATTGGTATAATTGGTAAGCCTTCTTGTTTCCACTTTTACTTCCTGCGGCATTGAAGGTGATTTGGCGAGATTAGCCAGGTTACAAAGATTCATGGCTGTATTTTTTCTCAGGTATTCAAAGTCCATGAATTCCGGCAAGTCACCATATTGAATGCCATTTTCCATTCTTACATCTTGGTGCTGGTGATAATAATTTTCATTCATTTCTGTAATGCGTACCGCGGCATAGCCACGCTGTACATACGGTGTATGATCGCCGCCGCGAAGAAAACGATCATTGCGATAAACCATCATTATTTCAAGATTATCTACATATCGTTCGCCGATCTCTTTTACATAACGGGCCAGTTGTCTTGCTTTGCCATCGTTTTCTAAACCAAGGTTGCGGATATTCAATACAGCTCTTCCGGTATCCTGCACAGAGAAGGCCTCACTAAACACACGGATCTTTGTATTATTGATGATGTTTGTTTCATTGCTGTTGTTGCTGCCCATGATATCATTATTCAGGACACCTTCTATATTCCAGTTTTCTTTCTTTGCTTTTTCAGCCATATAGTTGGCGCCAAGCAATCCCTGCTCTTCACCGCTTACTGCTACAAAAATTATAGTTGCAGGAAATGAATTTTTGCACATGATCCTTGCACATTCAATTACCGCAGCCACACCGCTTGCGTCATCATTGGCACCGGGAGCATCACCTGTTTTATCCATTACACTACTCCGCATATTATCCAGATGGCCACTGATAATAAATATGCGGTTGTCATTCGGATCAGCTCCTTTTAATGTTGCCATTACATTACCCAATAAAAGTGTAGTATCAACTCTTCGTCCATCCTTTTGTAAAGTGACTGTGTCTATTATTGCAGTTAGCCTGCCATTTGCTTGTTTACCGGATTCGATAAAATGACTCAATACCCATTTGCGGGCTGCACCAATGCCACGATTGGGATCAGTTTGTGTACTCAATGTATTCCTTGTGCCAAAACTTACCAGCTTTTTAATATAAGATTGCAATGAGTCTTTTGAAACTTCGCTGACCATTTTCGCAATTACCGGATCTTTCTGAATAATTGTTTGTGCATGTAAAGCCGGATAACAGCAAATTGACAAAGCGGCGATGAGCAGTTTTTTCATGGAGAAAAATTTGAGTGTTAAAAGTAAGAAATCGTGAATCATTGTATTCAGAAACTGTAATTTTAGAAAAATATCTTTTTATGCCGTTAAAAGACCTCAGTACTATTCATAAGTTAATAAGCGATCTTTTTCGATGGCCTTCTTCACAGGAGGAGTGGAATAGTTATAGATTAACGGATGAACAGGTTTCTTTTTTTAAAAAGAATGGTTATCTGGCAGGAATAAAAATGCTTGACGAAAGTCAAGTAAAATATTTAAGAGAGGAATTGAATCGTGTAGCTGATGTTAATCACCCGGAGCATCACTTGTATTACGAGTTTCATAGTAACGAGTCTACCGATCCTTCTACTATTCTTTTTCATGCATTGGGTGCGTGGAGGATAGGAAAGGGCTTTCATGATGTATTATGGAATCCCCGTTTTTTGGTAGTGGCCAGTCAATTGCTTGGCAATACAGCTGTCCGGTTCTGGCATGATCAGCTTTTTTGTAAACCTGCTAAACAAGGCGGCGTAGTCGCCTGGCACCAGGATTATTCTTACTGGACAAGAACAAAACCCGTGGCTCATCTTACCTGCTGGTGTGGATTAGATGATGCCACAAAAGAAAATGGCTGTCTGCAATATATTGCCGGGAGTCACAACTGGGGTTTGTTACCCAAGACTGTTATTGCGGGGGAACTTCAGGGAATAAAAGATTTCCTGTATGAGGACCAAAAGAAGCAATTTGAAAACCCTCAATATGCTGAGCTCAAAGCAGGTGAAGCTGTATTTCATCATTCGTTGACGTTGCATGGTTCAGGCGAAAATAAAAGTGAGAGACCAAGACGAGCCTTTGTCATTAATGTATTTGCCGACGGAGTGAAATCTGATTCCAATGAGCCATTACTGGAGGGTGTCCCTGTAGTACCGCAAGGAGAAAAGATGGAAGGGCAATTTTTTCCATTGTTGTTTAATCCCAATAATCAATAATTGTATTTGTCTTTCCACAAATTTTTCAAAAATTTTCTTAGCTCTTCTTCTCTTGCGTTTTTACCCGGGTCATAGAATTTTTTACCTGCAATTTCTTTGGGTAAATATTCTTGCGGGGAAAAATTGTAATCATAACTGTGAGAATATTCATAATCTTTCCCATAACCCATATTCTTCATCAGTTTCGTCGGAGCATTCCGGATATGAAGCGGTACTGGCAGATCACCCCATTGCTTTACTGCAGATAGGGCGGCCCCGATAGCAGCTACTGCAGCATTGCTTTTTGGTGAAGCAGCCAGGTAGGTGACACATTGCGAAAGGATAATACTGGCTTCAGGATAACCAATTTTATTTACAGCATCAAATGTTGCATTTGCCATTATCAGAGCCGTGGGATTGGCATTGCCAATATCTTCGCTGGCGAGAATGACCATTCTTCTTGCAATGAATTTCACATCTTCACCACCTTCAATCATTCTGGCCAGCCAATACACAGCTGCATTCGGATCGCTGCCGCGAATGGATTTTATAAAAGCGGAGATAATATCATAATGTTGTTCCCCGCTTTTATCATAAAGAGCTATTCTTTTTTGAGCAACATCCATTACATGCTTATCGGTTATGATGACTTTGTCTCCCGATGCTTCACAAACAATCTCCAACAGGTTTAATAATTTTCTTGCATCACCTCCGGAAATATTCATCAATGCTTCCGTTTCTTTCAATTCAATTTTTTTCTTTTTAAGAAATTCATCTTTTTCTATAGCAACGCTTAAAAGATTTATCAGATCTTTTTCACTCAGTGGTTTCAAAACATATACCTGGCATCGGCTTAGTAAGGCGCTATTAACTTCAAAAGAAGGATTTTCGGTAGTAGCCCCGATCAGAGTGATGATTCCTTTTTCTACTGCGCCCAGTAGGGCATCCTGCTGGCCTTTATTGAAGCGATGAATTTCATCAATAAATAATATAGATCCCGGTTTAGTTTTTGCTTCTTCAATAATTTCTCTCACCTCTTTTACACCCGAACTGATGGCGCTGAGATGAAAAAAAGAAACTTTCAATGTGTGAGCAATAATATTGGCAATAGTGGTTTTGCCTGTACCAGGAGGGCCCCAGAAGATGATTGAAGGAATTTTTCCATTTTCAATAGCTGTCCTTAAAATACTTCCTTTGCCCACCAGGTGCTCTTGTCCCAGCAGCTCATCCAACTTAGAAGGGCGAATACGTTCGGCTAATGGAACATGGGAATTCATTATTCCAAAGTAACGAAAAGTCCGATTAGCTTTTGAGATCGGTTTTTATCTGCAGTTCATTCAACTGCTTTTCATCAATGGTGGATGGAGCATCGAGCATCACATCTCTTCCTGAGTTATTTTTTGGAAAGGCAATAAAATCACGAATACCTTCGCTGCCACCAAGAATAGCACAAAGCCGATCAAAACCAAAGGCAATACCACCATGCGGCGGAGCGCCGTATTCAAAAGCACCAAGGAGGAAACTGAATTTATGAAGTGATTCTTCTTTGGTCATACCCAGGGCAGCAAACATTTTTTCTTGCAGCTCTCTTTGATAAATCCTGATAGAGCCACCGCCAACTTCATTCCCATTCAACACCATATCGTAGGCATTGGCTTTAATTCCTGCATAAGGGTGCTTCAGATATTCTTTAGCATTTTCAATAACCGGATTGTTATTGATCATGGTTTCAATATCCGATGGCTTGGGCGAAGTGAAAGGATGATGACGGGCCACCCAGCGATTTTCTTTGGCATCATACTCAAATAAAGGGAAATCCAATACCCATAATAATTTGAATTCATCATTCTTTCTCAAGCTAAGCCGGCTGGCCATTTCAAGACGAAGTTCACTGATTGCTTTTCTTGTTCTTTCTTCTGCTCCTGCAAGAATTAAGATAAGATCACCGGCATTGGCCCCACAGGCTGCAGCAATGGCTTTTAATTTTTCTTCATTGAAAAATTTATCTATGCTGCTTTTTAAGGTCCCATCTATATTGCATTTAATAAAACCAAGCCCGCCCATTCCAATTTGCGGACGTTTCACCCATTCAGTGAGTTCATCAGTTTGTTTGCGGCTATAATCACTACAGCCGGGTACAGCGATAGCCAAAACTGTTTCGGCATTATCAAATACAGCAAAACCGGAATTCAAACCCACATCCCCTAAAGGGGAGTTTTGAAGCATTTCTTTTTTGTTTGGAAATGTATGTAGTGGAAATTTCAGGTTGGCTACTTTCATCCTGAATCTTATATCTGGTTTATCATTTCCATAATTCCACATGGCATCTTCCCATGTCATCCGTTCTACTTTCTCTGTATAATCAATTCCTTTTACCTCTTTGAAAATAGACTTAACCATTCCTTCAAACATATTCAGGACATCTTCTTGCTCTACAAAAGCCATTTCACAGTCTATTTGGGTAAATTCAGGTTGACGGTCAGCTCTCAGATCTTCATCACGAAAACATTTTACAATCTGATAATAACGGTCGTAACCACTAACCATCAATAGTTGTTTGAAAGTTTGAGGAGATTGCGGCAAGGCATAAAACTGCCCCGGATTCATTCTTGAAGGAACTACAAAATCTCTTGCTCCCTCCGGAGTGGATTTAATAAGAAAAGGAGTTTCGATATCCATGAAGCCCTGCTGGTGCAGGTAATTTCTTGTAGCACGATTCACTGCATAGCGTAGTTCGATATTTTTTTTAACCGCATTTCTTCTCAGGTCAAGAAAGCGGTATTTCATACGAAGATCATCTCCGCCATCCGTATCATCCTGGATGGTAAATGGTGGTACGGCTGATTTATTAAGAATCTTGAAAGATGAAACATTGATCTCAATATCTCCTGTCGGTAAATTCAGATTCTTACTGCTTCTTTCAGAAACCAGGCCTGTTGCCTGTATTACAAATTCACGGCCCAGAGGATTTTGTTCCAATAGCTGGTTCAGTTCTTCACCTAATAATAATTGAGTAATGCCATAGCGGTCACGAAGGTCAATAAAAGTAATGGCGCCGAATTTTCTGATAGTTTGCACCCAACCGGCAAGAGTCACATTTTTGCCGCTATCTGCTAATTTTAATTCACCACAGGTATGAGTTCTGAACATCTTATGATCGCTTGATGGTTTTAATTGCTCAATAAAATTGAAGGTGCTGAATGGAGCGTCGCAACAGGAGTTTACTAGGTATTCTTCAGCCGGTTACACATAAAATCGTAAAACTCCCATCTTCAACGGCGGCAAAGATAAGAGAAAAAGTTGCGGAGGGTTGCAAATTGAAATGTGATTGTCTATTTTTAAACTCCCGAACCCTGAAAACATGCTTTCTTTACTAAGAAGACTAAATCGTTTTTTTACTTCCTCTCCTCCTGTCATACAGGCTTCGCTGGTTACTGAGGAATCTGTTAGCGAGGAGGTTTTCAACAATTACTCATTCATTATCAGTGGTCGGATCAATTATTTCAATGAGCTTTCATTGCAATTAAAAAAAAAATTTGTTGGCCGCGTACACAATTATATCCGGACAAAACAGTTTCATTATATCGGCCTGGAGCAAAAAGAGGAGATCCCGGTCCTGGTAGGGGCATCGGCAGTGCAGGTAACATTTGGGCTTACCAATTACCAGATGCATCATTTCAGGAACATTTATATACTGGCTGATGCGTACCGGATGGATAATGATGAGGAGTTGTATATCGGCCATGTGGCGCCTGAAGGCATCTATCTTTCCTGGCGGCATTTTTTGTTTGGTTATTCTGATAACAGTGATAATATAAATGTGGCGGTGCATGAAATGAGTCATGCTTTGTTGTACAATAATTTTTTTGCGCAGTATGGCATCGACAAAAATTTCAGGTTGAATTATGAAAAGTTTTCAAATACGACAGGGCCGATACTGGCTGATGTGATTACAAGGAGAAAGAGTTATTTACGCAGTTATGCATTCAGCAACCTGCATGAGCTCTGGGCAGTAAGTGTGGAAGCTTTTTTTGAAAACCCGGCCGGACTGAAAGAAAATATGCCGGATTTGTATAATGCACTTTGTCGAGTTTTGAATCAAGACCCCATATCGAAAAATAAAATCTTAAAATCCGAACCATGATAACACTTACACTTATCTACCTGTTCCGCCGTTACGTTTATCCTGCTATGAAACGAAAACCAAAATTGCAATTGGCTACATCGTAACCACTTGCTTTTCTTTTACCTCCCTGGGCCCTTGCACCAGGTAATACCAGGAAAGAATAAGAACACCTATAATAAAGGGGATCATCGCAAGATGTTTCCCTTCAAAACCTGCCCATACCTGTATGCTATCAAACCCAAAAAATTCACTGATCATCCAATAGCTATTGGCACTGATCCAGAAGGCCACTGCAAGATTATGGGCTAGTTCTGATTTTATATTTTTTGTACGGTATGCAATATAAATGGCTACAGAAAGAGTAGGAATGATCATAAAAATACCCAGCTCTTTCCAGATCATACACCAGCTTATATCTTTAAATAACCAGAAAACAATATGCAAATTTTCCAGACGCCTGTACCGGACAGGAATAATGTATTGGTCTGCTTTTTCTTGTTTCATGTACAATTAAATTTTATTAAAGAGAAAATCAAAAATAATGATTTGACAAAGGAACTCAGTTTCGGGAAAGTATTTTTTGAAAACGGCTAACATCAGCTTCGGGATGAATTGGAGATGAATGGAGGAGATGGTCGGCTAATTGTTTTGCGAAGTACGGTGCCAGCGAAGTTCCTTTGGTACCCATGCCGTTCAATATTCCAATTCGCTTATGAACGGGATGAAAACCGACAAAAGGCCGGCGCTCAATATTAGCCGGACGAATAGCGGCCTGGTGATCGATGATTTTAAACGGCAGTTTAATCCAACTTTTCAAAATCAATTCTGTTTGTTTTCTGAACTGTTCAGTTGGATGATCATCACTAAAATCCCATAAATAATTGGAACCGACCCAAAACAAATTATTGCCAAGCGGCGCTAGCATCATTCCTTTTTTAAAAATATTAGTTGAAGGAATTTCTGTTGATTCAAGAATTAAAGCTTCTCCTTTATTTAAAGAAAAAGGGAGGCTTTTGAAGAAAGGATTATGTGTGGAACCGGCTCCGTCACAAAAAATAATTTTTCCAGCAGTGATACTTTTGTAATGAACGGAGTCAGTTGTTATTTTTAATCCTTCCGTTTCAAAATCTTCTTCCAATAGCTGATTGCTGGATAAGAGTTTCTTTTTCCATGCCGGGATAATTTGCTGAAGGTTCACGAGGAAACAAGGGTCAATTTCTACATATCCGAAATCATAATTAAATTTTTTTCTGAAAATATTTTCATCTACTGGTTTATTCAGATAACTGTTATCTTCGCTCAACCTTTCTTCAAACGCTATTTTCATCTGGGGGGTAGGGTGAAAGTCAATAATGTTTTTTTGTGTGATGGCTGAAAGACCCAATTCCATACCCAACTCTTCATAAGCTGGAACAAGAAAGGGAAGCAGCTCATCTATCATCCATGTTTTTACTATTCTTCTGCCAGTAACGGGGTTAATAATGCCCGCGGCAACTCTTGACGCTGAATTCAATTGGTTATTATCAATGACAAGAAAAGATTTGTTTGCTTTTTTTAAGTAATAGCTGAGCCATGTACCTGATATTCCCTGACCAATTAATAAGTAATCAACAATCATTCTCAAAAATAACGGGTTTAGTGAAGAGATAAGGAGTGAAAGAGAAAAGAAGAGCACCCTCTACCTTGCTTTCTCCATTTCTCTCAGAGAAATTTATTCAACATTGATCCTTATGCCCTCACTGTGAGATGCGAACTCGGGCGCATACATGGATTGAATGCTGGTAATGCCATTGCTGAAATTACCGGTATGCGTTACGAATAAGGAGTACTCAAATACATAAGTCCCCTTGCGTAAATAATCAAAAAAGAAATTGGTGCTGGCGTCTTTGGTGGTTTCATAATAACCGAGGCCGCCTTGCCATTTATAACCGCTGAGTACATTCACGGGTTCGAGGCAGGAAGCTCTCATGTCTTTCATATGTACGTATTCCATATCACGATCCACTCTTAATTCGACTCTTACTTTAATCTTATCGCCTACTTTCAACGCATCACCTTCGTTTACGGGTGTAAGTACCGGGCCACGGTCAGTATTTGTTTCTACAAAAAGTTTTTTATCCAATTTAAGCGGGGTAGACGCTGTGGTTATTTTATCCAGGTTTTCAAAGTATTGCCAGTATATGCCACCCCAGGAGACCCCCTCCCTGCCTCCCCCGGAGGGGGAGGAGATGGAAACTGAAATATTTCCCATATCAGGAGCGACTAAAGGTCCTTTGATTGTTTTTTTGAAATAGCCGGTTCCTGCCTCTTGTTTATTATCTGTTGATTTAATTGTGGTGTTGCCAAATTTGATTTCAACAAATGTTTCATTGCTTAGCCAGTCAGTTCCCTGGAGCAGTAGTGCATAACAAGCTTCTGCAGTGGCCTTTGTTGTTTTCCAGTTGGTAGTTTGTTTGTTTTTCAATAACCATGTTTTCAGATCATCTACCGTTTTTACATCTTTACCGATTTCCTGGAAGGCTTCAATCAATAAGGCCTGTGTTTCTATCGGTGCCTGGTGCCAGAACCATCCACCTGCATTGTCTTTCCAGTACATACCAAGTTCTTCATTAGTTATGGATGTTTCTTTCAATGATTTTAAAATGGCTACTGGTGTTTTTGAATCTCCCGTTCTACCTAAAGCCAATGCAATCATTCCCTGCATGTACTTACTTTGTTTTATCCAGGTAAGTTGTGTACGACCGCGGAAATAAGTATATGCGGTTTGCGACTCAGCCGGAATTTTCAGTTCGGGAAAGAAACTCCTCATATACAAGTACTGAACTTCATAATGGCCCGGTGTATATGATTTCAGATCAGTCTTATATTTTTTCAGGTCATCATAGTTTTTTTTGATTTGTTTGTCTAGGTAAGGAATAGCCAACTTAAAAATTGGCTCAAGCTTTTTAATATCCACACCTAATTTTTTCAAATGACCAATGCCGGTTATGATATACTGAGTCATGTAAGCATTGTCCGGTCCGCCTTTGAACCAGACAAAACCCCCATTCGGACTTTGCATCTGCTTCATTTTTTCATAAGCGCTGTTCACCTCATTGCTCATTCTTATCAGATCAAATAATAAAGCGATATTTTTCTTTTGCTGTTCTTCTGTCTTTGCCTGCATTACCCAGGGTGTTTCTTCCAGCAATACGGCTTTCAGTTCCTGGTTCTTTTGCAGATTGGAAAGTAAGGCAGCCGTGTCTTTTGTATTCCAGCTTTCAAAGATTTGTTTGATGCGTGAGGAGCTGTTGGCAATCTTTGTTGCCAGTGCATTTGCATAAAAACGGTTCCAGGTTTGCTCAGCACATTCATAAGGATACTCCATCAGGTATGGCAATGCCTGTACAGCATACCAGGCCGGATTGGAAGTATATTCAATAGTAAGAGTATGACTTTGTAAGGTTTCTGAAGTTCCGGAGTTCAACAATTTTACAAACTTGAAATCTTTTGTTCCTGTGCCACGCATATTCAGCGGCATAGTTTCTGTTACCAGCATCCGGTTGGTAAGAACGGGCATTGCGACTTCTTCACCGTCGCTTACATTGCCTGCTTTTGCAATTATCCTCCAGGTAAGCGCTTTATCAAAAAGATAAGGAACCTCGATGGGGAACATCACGGCTTCGCTTTGTCCTGCTGCAACGGTGAAGTACTGATTGGGAAACATATTTCGGAACCAACCGCTGACAGATTCGTTGGTAGTAGCATCAAACAACTGCAACTCGGCCTGCCCGGTTAATTCTTTATCCGTGAGATTAACGATTTTGGCGCTGAATTCCATTTTATCACCTTCTCTTAAAAATCTTGGCGCATTGGGCTGTACCATCAATTCTTTTTGCGTGACGATTTCTTTGCTGCTGTAACTAAAAGCAAGCCCTTTTGTATGCGCCAATGTCTGGAATTTCCATTTGGTTAATGCTTCCGGAAGGGTAAAAGAAAACTCAATTGTTCCGTTGCTATCAGTTCTTAAA
>OEMC01000060.1_pt2 | contig 25038 bp, 29 predicted proteins | sample 1503201 | NCBI WGS metagenome assembly OEMC01 (sample SAMEA104379564, study PRJEB20068) | metagenome | isolation source: 1998 | reverse complement strand
TAAAGTCTTTCGTGATTTTATCATGTTAAAAAGTTTTTGGGATTGGAAAGATAAAGGCTCCTGAAGAAAACAGGAAAACTAAATGGATAAACGGCAGGAAAGGTGAATAACAAGCAACAGGAGAAGGGAGATGGGTTATTTCAGTTTTTTAATCATTACCATTTCGATGCGGGTATCGCTTACATTCATGATCTCAAATTCAAAATCAGCAATGATGATTCTTTCTTTTTGTTGCGGAATTGTTTCATGGTAATTAATGATAAAACCTGACAGTGTTTCTGTTTCATCCACCGGGAAATCAAAACCATATTTTTCGTTCAGATAGTCCAGTTCCAACCGGCCGGAGAAAATATATTCGTTTTCTGCAATCTGTTTTTCAACAAATTCCTCCACATCATATTCATCCAGTATTTCTCCAAAAATTTCTTCCAGCACATCTTCCATGGTAATGATACCGGCGGTACCGCCAAATTCATCCACCACCCAGGCAATGCTTTTTCGTTCACGGGTGAATTTACTGATGAGGTCAGTAGCACTCATGCTTTCTGGTACAGCAGGTATGGGCAAAAGGGCTGATTGAATACTAGCAGGACGTTTGAACATATCCAGCTGATGCACATAACCAAGGATATGATCAATATTGCCGTCAAAGACTACTAGCCGCGACAATTTAGTTTCTATAAAAATTTTTTTCAGGGCTTCTACCGGTTCTTTGATATCAATGCCGGTAATTTCTTTCCTCGGAACCAGGCATTGGCGTATGCGGATTTTGGGAAGCTCCAGTGCATTTTCAAACATCTCCGTATTGATAGTTTGGTTTTCTTCTTCCGCATCTTTTGACTGTCTGAAAAGATGCTCCAGGTCGCTGCGGCCAAAAGCTTCTTTTTTTATATCCACTCTTACATTGAAAAGATATTTCAGCAACCAGTTGGCGAACATAATAAAGGCAGCCGCAACAGGATAAAACATCTGGTAAAAGATATCAATCAGGTGAGCCAATTTACTCAACCAGCTATTGGCCCTTGCCCGGAAAATAGCACGGGGAATAAACTCTGCCAGCACCAGCACTACCACAGTTGAAAGAACGATCTCAATGAGAATCCGGATGGTATCTGATCCTACCCGCCAGGATTCCCACACCGGTCTCATCACATTGCTGATCTGCAACCCAAAAAACACCAGAAAAATATTGAAGCCGATCAATGTGGTGCCCAAAAAATGTACGGGGTGATCCACAAACTGATCCAGTATCTGGCCGCTAACCCGTCCTTGTTTTTTTTGCAATTCAATACTCATCCGGTTGGCGCTGTAGAAGGCCATTTCAATACCTGCAAAAAAACCCATCAGTAAAATGGTGAGCAGGAACCAGATAATAATTTGCCAATCAAACATAGGAGGATAAAGATAATCAAAGCACGGGATGTGGTAAGAGTGTAAGTACTAAGTAAGAGGTGCGAAATATGGTCTTTACGATGAAAGAAAATGGGAAACAAGTTGTTCCGCTTCCCGGCAGGCCCGATCCAGGTCATCGTTCACAATCAAATGATCAAATTGATCTTTAAAGGAAATTTCATATGCCGCTTTACTCACCCGGGCAACAATACTTTCGGCCGATTCAGTACCCCTTGATTCCAGTCTTTTCTTCAACTCATTGATGGAAGGAGGTTCAATAAAAAGCGATAAAGAATTTTCCGGGTGTTGCTGTTGTACATGCATAGCACCTTTTACGTCCACATCCAGCAGCGGCGTTTTACCTTCTTTCCAGATACGGTGGATTTCCGATTTCAGGGTACCGTAATATTTTCCTTCATACACCATTTCCCATTCTACAAAAGCGTTGTGTTTTATTTTTTCTTTGAAATCATCTACCGGCATAAAATGATAATCTACTCCGTCTTTTTCATAATCCCTTTTTTGCCGGGTGGCTGCAGAAATAGAAAAAGCAAGTTTGCCGGGAAAGCTTTTCAGCAGGTGTTTTGTAATAGAAGTTTTACCGGCGCCGGAAGGTGCAGTGATGATGATGATCTTGTTGGGGGAATTGCTCATGAATTAAAAGTGGAGCAAAAGTAAGAATTAAAGGCATGTGCAAACTTCTTCACCTCTCCTATAGATTTTCCATCTTCTTCTCAATCGTCAGCTTATCTGTCTGTGTTTTAGCAAGTGAAAATGCTTTTTCGAAATTATGTTTTGCTTTATTGTTATCTATGCCTGTGTATAATTCACCAAGCAGGGTAAAGTAGAAATGATTATCGGATAAATTCAGTTTCTCAGCTTCGGCAATAGCTTCCTGTTTGCTGTTGGCTTTTGCAAGCGCATAGGTTCTGTTAAGAGCAGCTATGGGTGAGTATTCTATTTGCAGCAGTTTATTGTAGAGTTGCAAAATGTTTCCCCATTTTTCTTTTATATCAGATTTAATTGTATGCCAGTAGGCAATGCCTGCTTCAAGATGATATTTTGAAATGGTGTTTCCTTGTGATGCCTGGCGTAGAAAATATATTCCTTTTATGATCAGTTCCTGGTTCCAAAGAGATTCGTCCTGATCCCCGTACAAAACCATTTCGCCTTTTTCATTTTTTCTTGCTGCAAATCTTGAAGAATGAAAACACATCAGCGAATAAAGAGCATTTACTTTTGGAAGATTGGTCTGCTTATTTTCAATTAACATAAAGGTTAACCACATTGCTTCACTGCAAAGATCTTCACGCAGTATTGTATTATCGCTTTCAGAATAGTAGCCTTCGCTGAAAAGTAAATATAGGGTTGTAAGAACCGTTTCTAAACGATTATTGATTTCTGATTTATCTGGAAATTCAATCTTAACCCTTTCGGCTTTCAGTTTTTCTTTTGCCCTGAAGAGCCTTTTGTTGATGGTTTCTTTATTGGTTAAAAAAGCATTGGCTATTTCATCAATACCAAAACCGCAAAGAATACGGAGCGCCAAACCTACCTGCGCTTCAGCGGGAATGGAAGGGTGACAAATAGCAAAAAGCATTTTCAGTTGGCTATCTGTAATATTTTCTTCTGATAAATTAATTTCTGACTCTTCTGTTTCAGGTGTAGCTTTTTTGAGTTCACCAACAATCTTCTCAGAAAAAATCTGATTGCGTCGAAAATGATTTTTTGCTTTGTTTTTTGCCACGGCATAAAGCCATGCTGTTGGATTAGGAGGCAAACCTTTATATGTCCATGTTTCAACTGCCAACAGAAAAGTGTCGCCGGCAATATCTTCAGCAATTTCAATATGCTCTATGCCAAAATGTTTACAGAGCACAGCGGTTATTTTTCTGAATTCTGTTCTGAATAAATGCGGTATTAGTTCCTGTTGTTGCATGTATAAAACGCTTCATTGAGTTTCACGCAAAGACAACAAAGTTAAAATACAAAAGACGCTAAGGTTTTATCTTCTTTGAGAAACCTTGGCGTCTTTGTGTGAACTATTAATGAACGCCATCACTTTTTGCAATTTTTCTTACTTCCATACTATTGCCTTCTCCCTGAAGTACCGGGCAGCCTTTTGCAAACTCTACTGCTTCATCAAATGATTCTGCTTTGACAGTGATGAATCCGCCAATGGTCTCTTTTATATCACCAAAAGGACCGTTGGTAACAACGGGCTTTGAATTTTTTGTGGTGACAACCCTGGCGCCATCAAAGGGTAAACCGGTGCCACTCACAAATTTGTTTTGCGCAGCAATGCCGCCAATCCAGTCCATGGTTTGTTTCATCCATGCCTGCATTTGTTCGGGTGAAGCGATCTTAGAACCGTCTTCATGTCTCATAATTAATGCATACTCTTCCATTTTGTTTACGAGTTTAATTTTTTTAAATGATTTATACATTAATAACAAACCGGACTTTAGAAATTGGACAGCCCGCAAATTATTTTTTATTTCTTTTTTGCTAGCTCCATCAGCAAGTAAATCACAAACCCTACGCCAACAGCAATAGCAATATCTCTCAGTTCATTCAGCTTAGAACTGCTCAGTAACCAGAGCGTAATAATAATACCTGCAAAAGCTATCAGGCGGCCATATTTTATTTTGAAAAAACCTGTCTCTCCGGGATTTTTTTTGCGCAGCTTTAATAAGGAAGTACAGACAATTCCGTAGATCATCACTCTTGTAATAGCGCTGATAGAAGCTGCGGACAAAAAAGAGTAGTTCAAAGAAATAATAATTGTGACTATCATAAACAACAGCAAGGACCATGTGGGGGTTTTATATTTCGAGTGAATAAAGGAGAAGACTTTTGGAAACTGTTTTTCTTCACTGAAAGCAAAAGGTAATCTTGAGCCTACCAGCATGATCGCATTTAATGTTCCGGTTACAGACAACAAAGCGCCTATAGCAATAATCGTAGCGCCGGGTTTACCCATAAACAAACCCGCAGCCTCTGCCAATGGTTTGTCTGATGAAGCAAGCGATGGTAATGTGCCGATGCTCACAATTTGTACCAGCATATAAATGCCGGCGATAATAAGCGCTGCCGATAATAATGCGAATGGAAGATTTTTTGCCGGGTTCTTTACTTCACCTGAATTGACAAGTACCGATTCAAAACCGCCAAAGGCAAAAACAAGAAGAAGAACAGTTGATGAGAAAGAAGAAAAGTCAGGAACATGCTTAACCTCAAAGTTTTTTGTTTCAAGGAAGAAAAAGCCAACAATGATAAACAGCAAAAGCGGCAAGAGTTTTGCGAAGGTTAAAAAATTATTGACTCTTGTAGAATCCTTTACACCGATATGATTAATGTAAGCAAGAACAAGAGTAAGCAACACAATAGTGATGATGCGTGATGATGGTTGTGTGAACCAATCAGAAAAAACAGAAAGATAGGTGACGAGCAAATTAATCAGCGCTGCATAAGTAATAAATCTTGTGAGCAATAGCAACCAACCGGTAAGGAAAGCCGGTAAAGGGCCAAAAGAAGAAAGAGCATAGAGATAAGGTCCACCGGTTTTGTCAAACCGGCTACTGACTTCTGCAAAACATAAAATGATAACAAAGACGGCAACTGCACAAACAAGAAAAGCAGCGATACTGTAAACACCAACTTCTTTAAATGTTTTTGAGGGCAAACCAAAAATACCGGAGCCAATCACTCCATTAATAACGAGCAGGACCATTGCCCATTTACTGATACTACGGTTTAGCATTGGGAAAAGATAGGGAAAAAAGTGCGACTGTTATATCATCCATTTCCAGAAGCGGATAAAAACAAGTACCATGGCAATTAGGCTAAACAAAAATGAAAGGCGATAGATTATCTTGGACTCTTTTTTCTTTAAAGCTATAATAGCTAATGCAAATGCAAGTAAGCCTCCAATAAAAAACCATATCTTATAACCCCAATTACTAATTTCTATAATTCCAAACATTGCCTTTGTCTTTCCGTCTGATGCTATGTATGATTTTGCGAGATGATAATTCAAAATTACGGTGCAAATGATTGAAACAATCCCAAGCGATGATGAAATTATGGAGAATCTATTTTTCAATCGAGGCGTATATTTTAAGTTGTTATATCTAGACCCTTTTAATATCTGCTCCCAATTTTCTCAATCGTTCATCAATATTTTGATAACCGCGGTCAATTTGTTCGATGTTTTGAATAACACTTTTTCCTTCAGCGCTGAGTGCAGCAATTAGCAAAGCAACACCGGCACGAATATCAGGACTGCTCATGGTGATGCCTCTTAGTTTTTGTTCTCTTTCCAATCCGATCACTACTGCACGGTGAGGATCGCAAAGAATTATCTGGGCGCCCATGTCAATCAGTTTGTCTACAAAAAACAAACGGCTCTCAAACATTTTCTGATGAATAAGCACACTGCCTCTTGCCTGGATAGCTGTTACTAAAACAATACTTAAAAGATCCGGCGTAAAACCAGGCCAAGGATGATCATAAATAGTAAGTACACCACCATCCAGATAACGATGCACATCATAAATTTCCTGTTCGGGAATATGAATATCATCTCCGTTGAAATTCATTTTAATCCCCAGTTGCTGAAATTTTTCAGGAATAATTCCAAGATGACTGATGCCGGCATTTTTAATAGTGATATCGCTTTGCGTCATAGCAGCAAGACCAATAAAAGAACCGACCTCAATCATATCGGGCAACATGCTATGTGCAGTGCCGCCAAGATAACTGACACCTTCAATGCTTATCATATTGCTGCCGATGCCGCTGATCTTTGCACCCATGCTATTGAGCATTTTACATAATTGCTGAATATACGGCTCACATGCAGCATTATAAATGGTAGTAATCCCTTTTGCCATCGCTCCTGCCATAATAATGTTAGCAGTTCCGGTTACTGAAGGTTCATCAAGTAATAAATCTGTTCCTTTCAGGTTGGGAGCTTCGAGATGAAAGAATCCATCTTCTTCATGATAAGTAAACTTAGCGCCTAATTTTTCAAAAGCAATGATGTGGGTGTCTAAACGCCTTCTTCCTATCTTATCACCGCCAGGTTTTGGAATAAATGCTTTACGGAACCTGGATAACATCGGTCCGGCAAGCATCACAGAACCACGAAGTCTTCCGCTTTTTTTTCTGAATGTTTCACTGTGCAGGTAATCTATGTCTACATCATCAGCTTGGAAAACGCAGACATCTCTTTGCTGTCTTTGAACTTTCACATTCATTTCTCCCAAAAGCTCGATCAGCAGATTTACATCCAGTATATCAGGGATATTTTTGACGGTCATCTTTTCGGGAGTAAGCAAGACAGCGCTGATAATTTGCAAGGCTTCATTTTTGGCGCCCTGCGGAATTATCTCACCTTTCAATTTTTTCCCGCCATTTACTTCGAAGGAATACATAAACCCTCCCAGCCTCCCTAGGGGAGAAGTATTGGTTAATTAATTTGGAAAGACTAGCAAATGTAAAGAAGCTTCCGCCTCAGATATATAGGAGGTTAATACCTTTTCTTTTTATAACCACCACCACTGCCGCCACGATTATCGTGTCTTCTTCCGCCACCGCCACCACGTTGCTGAAATTTTCCTCTTTGGCTGCCATAGCCACCGCGGTCCCGATCCCTGCCTTCCTGCTGCGGACGATAGGCTTTTACAAATGGCGTGTTGGTAAATTCAAGCTGACCATCGGTGATATTAGTCAATTCACTTTGAATCGCATCATCATGTACGAGTTCTTTATGCCAGTTGTTGTAAGCAAGCTTCATGTAATAGGCAATAGCATTGGCAAAACCAAGACGTTTTTCAGAGTTTTGTTCTTTTAATGCTTTATTGATGATTACTTCCAGATTTTTCCCCAAGTGAGAAAATTTTGGATAACGTTTGGGATAGGGTAATGGCTTAGGTTTTCCTTTCAGGGTCTCCCTTGTAGGAATGGGATAAGGGGACTTTACCTCCAGCTTAAAATCAGAGATCAGGAAAAGGTGATCCCAGAGTTTATGACGGAAATCTTCCACGTTTTTCAGATGTGGATTCAGGAAACCCATGAGCTCTATTACTGCATACGCGTTTCTCTGGCGTATTTCAGGGTCTTTGATAGAGACGAGGAACTCGATCATTTTCTGAATATGCCGGCCATATTCACGCATTACCAGCTCATTTCTGATAGTATTATATTCCATGAATTGTGATTAGTGAGGCAACAAATGTAGAAAAAGACTTCCAGAACTGAGAATTAGTATTAATAGACTTGAAAAAAGAAGGGGCCCCGAACCAAGGCCCCTTTTACAAGCCACCATCCTCTTCCACCTAAGAGGTCGTTTAATAATCAGAAGTTGATTGACCCGGACAGCGGTCCCATTACATCCTTAAGCACGTTTCATTTTCTCCGTTGTAACGTTGGTTTTTAACAGGCCAGCAGTGAACGGTCAATTCTGATCTGCTGTTATAGTCAGTTATAATTAAGAGCTTTTTAGTCTGTTTTTCGCTGCAAATAGTAACAAATATGATACCAACAATGTTTTTATGATATTGAATTATGGCAGATATTTTTTTAATTTCTTTTATAAGAAGAAGATCATAAAACATTTTATTGAATTACTATTAGAACAAATCTATACTGTATATCGTTCAATAACAATTGTAAAACTTCCTGATTTTTAAGAGGAATATTCTTCCTGACACCAAGCAGTTTTTCCTGCGTTAAAATCTTTAACTGTTTGTAATTATCGGGAAAAATTTTGTCATGAAATTGTTGGCATCAGGCAAATTTGAAGTTTAATTTTTTTACGAAAACCTGTAATCGGTATTTCCCCTTCTATAAACAGGGCTTTCCCTGCGCAATTTCACAAAAGCTAACTTTGGGATTATGAATATTGCTGTTTGTGCCGGTTTATTATATTCTGCTGCGGAAGACAAAAGAAATATTATCGCAGAAACTCTCTCTCTTCTTGCGAGACAAATGAACGAACATCGGTTTTTGGTTATAAAAGGAAATGATGACAACTACAACTATACTTTTCCATCCAACGTTGAAATTATCAAGATCGGTTCTCCTGGTAAAGGTCAACTGCTCAGAAAATATTGGTGGGAGATAAAACTCCCGAAAGGTTTAAAAAAAGTAAACGCCGATGTTTTAATTTCATTTGATGGGCTATGCTCCACGACATTATCATTACCACAAGTCCTGATAATCATCGAAGGGGAAAAAATAAATCCACGAAGTTTTAAAAAGGCAAAAATAATTATCGCTAATTCTCAAGGGTATAAAAATGAGTGGATAAAACAATTGGCTATCGAAGAAGAAAAAATTGAAATTGTTCCCGCCACAGTAAATGAAATTTATAAGCCACTCAACGAAACTGAGAGGGAGAAAGTAAAAACAAAGTACAGCGATGGCAAAGAATTTTTTCTGTGCACCGGAAAGGAAGTTCATAGTGAAACATTTATCAGCCTGTTGAAATCTTTTTCTTATTTCAAAAAAAGACAACAGAGTAACACGAAACTGTTGCTGCTGACCAAACCGGACAAACGATCTTTGAATAGTCTTTCAACTTATAAGTACAAGAATGATATAATGATAATTGAAGACATCACGTGTGCTGAAGAAGCCGCTTTTACAGGGTCATCGTATGCAGTTATTATCCTACCTGATGATCGCCAACCTGTTTTCAATTCACTTAAAGCTTTGCAAAGCGGTGTACCGTTGATTGCTTCAGGAAATTCTACAGTAAAAGATATAGCAGGTGAGGTTGCTTTATATACCGAAAACAAAACAGAAAAGGATGTTGGCGAAAAAATGATACGCATTTATGCCGACGAGAATTTAAGAAATCAATTAATCAATAGAGGAAAAATAGTTGCCCAAAATTTTATCATGCAGAAAACGGTGGACGGCTTATCACGTTGTATCGTGATGGCAGTAAAATGATTTAAGCTATTTTTGCTGCCCAAGGTCATAAAAGACCCTTCCATATTTTAAAAGCCAGGCAATGAATAAATCTACAATTACAATTGATGTGCATCTGAATGAGAACAGAGTACCGGAGACTATAACCTGGAAAGCATCAGATACGACGATTGAAAATGTTCAAAAAGCAAAAGCTATGATGCTATCCTTCTGGGATGGCGCAGAAAAAGCGGCCCTTAGAATTGACCTATGGACCAAAGAAATGATGGTGGATGAGATGGCTGATTTTTTTTACCAGACATTTATGACCATGGCTGATACATATGACAGGGCTACACAGCATAAAGAAGTGGTGGAAGACATGAAAAAATTCGCTCATGATTTTTACCATAAATTCAAGGAAAAACAACTGAAGGAAAACAAAGCCTAACAAACAAACTGAAACAAAAACGGATAAACAATAATATGAGTCTCGAACAAAAAATAATGGCAGAGTTAAAAACCGCCATGTTAGCTAAAGATGAAAAAGGATTGCGCAGCCTCCGGGCCATTAAAGCCGCCATCTTGTTGGCTAAAACTTCTGAAGGGGCCGGTGGCGAACTGAAAGAAGATGATGAAATAAAACTTTTGCAAAAATTGGTAAAGCAAAGAAAAGATTCACTTGAAATTTACCAACAGCAAAACCGTTCTGATCTTGCTCAAAAGGAGCAGGAAGAAATTGAAGTGATAGAAAAATTTTTACCAAAGCAGCTTTCTGTTGATGAATTAAAGAAAGAACTCTCAGTTATCATTCTCGAAGTGGGTGCATCATCACCGGCAGACATGGGTAAAGTAATGGGAACTGCAACTAAAAGACTGGCAGGTAAAGCTGACGGGAAAACAATTTCTGCAATGGTAAAAGAGTTGTTGTCAAAAAATTAACGGGCTGTTACAGGATTGACTATATTTTTTTTGGGGATTCTTTGCGTTATTGTATATATTTAAATACATCCAATGATTATTGATATCATAATAATTATGGCATTAATTTTTGCGGCGATCAAAGGGTATCAAAGGGGTTTGATTGTAGCCATATTTTCTGTTCTTGGTTTAATTGTAGGACTTGCTGCTGCCATAAAATTATCAACAGTAGTGGCGGGCTATATTGGTAAATCTGTAAAGGTTTCCGATCAATGGCTCCCAATAATTTCCTTTGCCGTTGTTTTTTTAATTGTGGTATTGCTGGTACGCTGGGGTGCCATACTGATACAAAAAAGTGTACAGTTTGCCATGCTCGGATGGATTAACCGGCTTGGAGGAATTTTGCTATACATAGCGGTATATATTTTGATATTCAGTGTAATTATTTTTTATGCAAACCAAATGGAACTGATAAAACCGGAAACTAAAAATGCTTCAGTTAGCTATTCTTATATTCAACCTTGGGGGCCAAAAGTGATTGATGGATTTGGAAAAATTATTCCGGTCTTTAAAGGGATGTTCAATGAACTGCAGGATTTTTTTGGCAATGTCTCCAGCCAGGTGCCGTCAGCCAATTAATTTTTGCATACCCCGTTTAATAAGCCTTCAACTTTGCAGTAAATCAGTTATTTTAGCAAAAATTAACTGCAGAAAATGCTATGCCGTACGAGGTAAAACAGCAGGATAAATACAGGTTTATTGAAGAAGGCCAGGGCGAACCTTTGGTGCTTTTACATGGGCTCTTTGGCGCACTGAGTAATTTTGAAGGCCCAATTGAATATTTCCGTAACTATAATAAAGTTATCGTTCCTGTGCTTCCGCTGTTTGAACTCGATATTCTTCACACTACCGTAGGTGGGTTGGCAAAATTTGTCAATAAATTTCTGGAAGCAAGAGATTATAAAGGCGTTCATCTTCTTGGTAATTCACTGGGTGGCCACGTAGCGCTGGTTGAAGTGCTGAAGCATCCCGAAAGAATAAGATCCCTGATCTTAACAGGTAGTTCTGGTTTATTTGAAAGCGGAATGGGGGATAGCTATCCAAAGCGTGGCGATTATGAGTACATAAAAAACAAGACCCAACTCACGTTTTACGACCCGAATACCGCCAGCAAAGAACTGGTAGACGAAGTGTACAGCATTGTAAATAACCGGATTAAGGCGATAAAAATTATTGCACTTGCCAAGAGTGCTATCAGAAATAATCTTGGCGAACAACTCAATCAAATCAAACAACCTACGTTATTAGTATGGGGAAATAACGATAGCATCACCCCACCTTTTGTTGCAAGAGAGTTTAACAAACTGATACCAAACAGTGAATTACATTTTATAGACAAGTGCGGGCATGCACCTATGATGGAGGTGCCCGATGAATTCAATGTCGTGTTGCATAAATTTTTGAAAAAACTGAATGAACCTGCAACAGTTAATTGAGTGTTGCTGTCTCATACATAAAAGCCGCTATCCATGTTAACCAGAGAATTATTATCTCAGTCGTTACCTACTCTTCACTTGCATGACAAAGTATTCAACGCTCTGCAAATGATGAATGATTGTCATGTTTCTCACCTGGCTGTAGCGGAAGGCGAAAAACTTATTGGATTGATCAGCGAGGAATCACTGATGCAGGCGCCGGATGACACTATGGAAATACAGGAGTTGAAGGAAAGTTTTCCGATTGTTTTTGTAAACGATAAAGATCATTTTCTTAAGGCTCTGCAGGTTGCTGTGGAAAACAGATTGAGTATCGTACCGATTGTAAATGAAAATAAAGAATTGCTCGGTATGGTCAGTTACCGCGAACTGTTGAAACAGGCTTCTGAATTTATGAATGTAAAAGAACCGGGAGGTTTGATTGTACTTGAAATGGAAAGCACTCATTATTCGTTCAGCGAAATCAGCCGGCTGGTAGAAACCAATGATGCCCAGATTACCCAATTAAATACTTATACAGATCCTCAAACAGGCCTGATGCAGGTGACCATAAAACTGAACAAAACAGAAGTATCAGATATCGTTGCTACATTTCAACGATATGAGTATAATGTGAAATATTATTTTGGCGAGGAATTATACGAGAATGAACTGCGCAGCAATTATGATAACCTGATGAATTACCTCAAGCTTTAATCACTATTTATTGCAGTTCACAGTCTGAATAACTTATCTTTAAACACAATTTTTATTTGAACCACTATTGTACATGAAGCAGGCGGGGAAATATGTATTGATGTTATGGCTGGTTCTTACTCCCGGCATTTTTTTATTTGCGCAGTTATCTTCTTCTGACTCTGCTTACCCCAGCGCTGAAAAACATTTGAACAAATCTGAAACCGAGATTAATCAATTTACTGTAAGAAAAATTTATATCAGCGGAAACAGAAAAACAAAAGAATCGGTTATTCTTCGGGAGGTTCCTTTTAAAATCAATGACCAGTACCTTTTATCAGATTTAGTGAAGAAATTTGAGGATGCCCGCCGCCAACTCATGAACACCTCCCTTTTTCATGAAGTAATTGTAGCGCTTAAAAGTTTTGAAGAATACAATGTCGATATCCTTATTGAGGTAAAAGAAAGATGGTACTTATTTCCGATCCCGTATTTCAAATTTGTGGATCGCAACTTTAACCAGTGGTTGGTGGAACAGCATGCCAGGCTGAACCGCTTAAACTATGGGATAAAAATTCTTTATAATAATGCTACCGGCTACAATGACAAATTGAATGTTTGGCTGATGAATGGATATACTAAACAGATTTCTGTAAACTATGACCGGCTTTATATTGATAAAAAAATGAATTGGGGGATGAATGTCGGCGTGGCAATGGGCAAAAACAGGGAAATAAATTATAACACCTACAACAATAAACAACTCTTTTTTAAAGATACCAATAATTATGTACGCACATTTTTTAAAACCTATGCTGAACTAACCTACCGGCGTGCAATAAGAACAAGACACCGGTTTGGCATCAGCTATGTGCAGGAAAGAGTTGCTGATACAATTATTTCACTGAACCCGGCTTATTTTAAGAATGGCAGGGATAAAATTGATTTTCCAGAACTGTATTACACAGTGAGTTATGCTGATGCAGATTATGTTCCTTATCCGCTGCAGGGATATTTGGCAGAAATTTCTTTTATAAAACGAGGGTTTAGCAGCGTTGTGGATCTCTGGCAACTAACGATAAAAGCAAACGGAAGTTGGAAAATAGCAGATAAAACTTTTTTTGGTACAAAAGTATCAGGCATGCTGAAGCTTCCCTTTACACAGCCATATTTTAATCAACGATTACTTGGATACAATGATTTTTTCATGCAAGGGTATGAATATTATGTGGTAGATGGGGTGGCAGGCGGATATATTAAAACGTCTATAACCCGTGAAGTACTTAATTTTTATATACACGCTAAAAGAAAAAAAGTTGAAGCAACTTATCACATTCCTTTTCGTATTTATGTGAAAGCATATGCCAATGCCGGTTATATGCATCATCCTTCGCCAGGCGCTAATATCCTGAACAATAGAATGCTTTACTCCGGCGGTATCGGTGTTGATATTATTACGCATTATGATTTTACACTCAAACTCGAATGGAGTTTTAACCAGTTAGGACAAAACGATTTATATTTACACAGAAAGACGTTTTTCTGATTCAGCATTCAATTATGAAGATTGCTATTTATAGCCGCATTCTGGAAGAAGATAAAAGAAGTGATATCCAGTTTTTTTTTGATGAAATTGCCCGCCAAAAAATTTCAGCAGTTATTTTCCTTCCCTTTTTTGAAGAAATAAAAAATCGTATCAAGCTTCCTGCAGGCATTTCTACTTTTTATTTATCAGAAGATCTAACTGAAGAAATAGATTTTGTGATTAGCCTGGGTGGTGATGGCACCCTGCTGGATACAGTAGCGCTGGTTCGGGACAATGGAATCCCGATTATGGGGATCAACTTTGGCCGTCTTGGCTTTCTTGCTGGTATCGGTAGAGAACAATTAGCTGATGCAGTAAAGGCCTTGGCCAATCGGAGTTATGTAGCAGATAAGCGAACACTCATTCATCTTGATGCCAGCATTTCTATGTTTGGTCATGTTCCTTTTGCACTGAATGAATTTTCAATTCATAAAAGAGATACGGCTCCGATGATAAAGATTCATACGTATTTAAACGGTGAGTTTTTGAATACCTATTGGGCTGATGGATTGATAGTATCTACTCCTACAGGATCCACGGGCTATTCTTTAAGTTGTAATGGTCCAATTGTTTTTCCCGATTCGGGTAGTTTTTTAATTACGCCGGTGGCGCCGCATAATTTGAATGTCCGACCAATCATTGTAGCGGATAATAATATTATTTCATTTGAAATTGAAAGCCGCTCCGACCAGATTATTTGCGCTTTGGACAGTCGTCGGGAAATTGTAAGCAAAAACGTGCAGTTGGCTGTCAAAAAAGAAACTTTTTTGCTAAACCTGATACGACTTACGGAGAATAATTTCTTACAAACCCTCCATAATAAACTCACTTGGGGATTGGATAAGCGTAACTAAATCACTGATTTCAGAATTTTTCAGGAATTCATGAATAGAAATGAAGGTTTAGTGATAAGAGAAAGCAAGCAATATGTGAAATCCCGGTAAATCCGTGCAATCGGAGACGGTTTTTTTCGTTTTAACAGATTGAAGTATTATTTTGCAAATATGTTACGAGCACTATTTTTATTCTTAGCCTTTTCCTTCACCACTCTGGCATTTTATGGCCAGTCTCAATCAGTGATACAGGAAGGCGAGTTTGGGGTTGGGCTGGGTTTCGGTCATTATTTTGGAGACCTTAATACCCGGGCTCATCTCAACAGACCCAAATTTGCAGCTACTGCTTTTTTCAGAAAAAATTTTGGTAATTATATTGCTTTGCGGGCGGGAGCAAGTTTTGCTCAACTGGGTTATTCTGATATATATAATAAACATAATACATTTATGACTCAGCGTAACCTGAGTTTCAATTCCAATGTTTGGGAGCTGGCACTGCAGGGAGATTTTAATTTTTTCCGGTTTATGCCCGGCGAACCCGGATATAATTTTACTCCGTATATCTCACTTGGACTTGGTGTATTTAATTATGATCCTTATGCCATCTTAGCTGGCCAAAAATACTTTTTACGTCCTTTAGGTACAGAAGGTCAGGGGAACGCTTTGTATCCGGATGGAAGAGCCTATGGATCTATGGCATACAGTATTCCTCTGGGTGCAGGGCTTAAATATTCACTCAACGAAAGAATAAATATCGGATTTGAAATAATACACAGAGTTACTGGTACGGATTATCTGGATGATGTCAGCAAGATATATGTAGATCCATCTGTGTTTCCTCCGCTTCCGGATGGTAGTCCCTCTCCTGGATTTTTATTATATGACAGATCTTATGAGCTGGGTGAGCCGATTGGAACACCGGGCCTGCAACGGGGAAACAGTAAACAAAAAGATCAATTTGCAACAGCTATTTTTTATATCTCCTTCAATCTGCAGAGCTATAAATGCCCCACTGCATATTAAACTAGCCAGTAAAATTTTTAATAAAAGCTATCCACGGATAGCTTTTATTTTTTTATAAACAGATTTTTTTATAGCTTAAACTATATATGATGGTCTAATTGTTTGCCACAGTTTTTTATAACCTAAAATTTTACTCCTATGCGTATTCTGAAATCATTTTTATTACTTACTGCTATTATTTCCCTGAGTTTTGCAACCATCAGGAACAGCCATTACCAGCAATGGAAATTTATTGGAGACAAAAAAGTAAATTTTCTGGTTGACAGAGATGTAATTCATGTAACTGGAAATGATAATTACAGTCAGCTAAAACTAAAGGTGACGGATGGCCCGGTACATATACTTGATATGGATGTTTATTTTGAAAATGGAGACAAATTTGATGTGTCCATAAGAAATAGAATTCCAAAAGGAGGCGAAAGCAGGATTATTGATTTACCAGGTGGAAGTCGCAGTATAAAAAAGATTGAATTTTGGTATGAAACAAAGGGTTTTTTGAAAGGCCGTGCCCGGGTGGCTGTTTGGGGCAAAAGATAAATCCTGTGTTTAAATTTTTTTTTAAGGCTTGTAGCATTCTTGCTGCAGGCTTTGTTTTCTTAACTTTGCCAACCTTCTTCGATCAGAAGAGTACTTCAAATGTCGCAGTTACAGGATCAGATTGATAAAAAACATTTACCCCGTCATATTGCTATCATTATGGATGGCAACGGACGATGGGCAAAAGAGCAGGGGCAAGACCGTCTTTTTGGTCATTTTCATGGTGTTGAAAGTGTAAGAAATATTGTAGAGGGCTGCGCTGAACTTGGTATAGAATATCTGACCTTATATGCTTTTTCTACTGAAAACTGGGACAGGCCAGAATATGAAGTGGTTGGGCTGATGGAATTGCTGGTAAGCACAATTAGAAAAGAAGTAGAAAGCCTTCATAAAAATAATATACGGCTACATGTTATCGGTGATATGAATATGCTTCCGGATTATGCAAAGAAAGAACTGAATGAAGCATTGAGTTTTACAAAGAATAATACAGGCCTGAATCTTATCATGGCCTTGAGCTATAGTGGCAGGTGGGAACTATTGAATGCAGTAAAAAGCATTGCCCGCGAAGTAAAAAAGGGAGAATTGACAGTGGAAGACATCAACCAGGATACGCTTCAGCAGCACCTGGTTACAAGCGAATTTCCCGACCCTGAACTGATGATCAGAACCAGCGGCGAGTTCAGGATCAGTAATTTTTTGCTGTATCAATTAGCTTATGCCGAACTCTATTTTACCAATGTTCGCTGGCCGGATTTCAGAAAAGATGATTTGTATGAAGCTATCATTAACTACCAGGGCAGACAAAGACGATTTGGCAAAACAGGTGATCAGGTGCAGGTAATAAATTCCTGAGTACTACTGAACAGGCAGTTATAGGGGACCACAATCTAAACCCCTGATTTAAAAAATCTTAAGACTCAAAACAATTAAACTTTTTAAACCCCTTAACACAGTCTTCAATTTTTTACCGTTAATTTGCCGCCGTTAAAGGCGATCCGTATGGGTTTCCGGCAAAAATTGACTGATTTGAATAACTAACCATGCTAAGATTTTTATTCCGGTTTTGTGCTTCACTCGCCGTGGTTTTTACTTCCGTTACATGTGTAAATGCCCAGGACCCAGATACCACCAGACCCACTTCGGTTGACCCCAACTTGCTTACCTGGCAAAATGCAACCCGCTCAAAAGAGTATACTATTTCTGCCATAAAAACTTCAGGAGTTTTTTTCCTGGATAGCGCCATTGTTACTTCTATTTCCGGATTGCAGGTTGGCGATAAAATTTTACATCCCGGCGGCGATGAATTTTCAAAAGCAATTCAAAACCTGTGGAAGCAAAGGCTTTTTTCCAATATTGAAATTTTTGTTACAAAAATTCAGGACGATAATATTGAGATAGAAATAAGTGTAACAGAAAGACCACGGCTCGGCAGTTTTTTCTTTAAGGGGATTAAAAAAGCCGAACAAGAAGAACTGATGGGGAAACTGGGCCTGGCAAAACAGACTATCGTTACCGAAAACACACGTCGTAATTCGGATGAAGTCATCAGAAAATTTTATGCTGAAAAAGGATTCAGGGATATCGATCTTCAGGTGATAGAGAAAGAAGATACAACCTTTGTGAACTCCATCTCACTGACTTTTGTTATCAATAAAGGGCAGAAAGTAAAAGTGAATAATATTAATTTCTTTGGCAATGAAACTGTAAGTGACCTGAAGCTGAAGAAAAAACTGAAAGGCACCAAAGAAATCAGCCGCTTTACGCTTTATCCAAAGAAAGACACTACACTTTTCGGCGCCAATCCAAGGATGACTTTTAAAGACTACCTGAAAGACAAAGGGTTTCTTTCTCCCAGCAAAACAAAAAACTTCTTAGATCCCTGGTTCCGTTTCAAACTCCTTTCATCCGCAAAGTTTAACGATAAAAAATTTGAAGAAGATAAAGAAAAAGTGCTGGATTATTACAACTCTGTTGGTTACCGCGATGCTGTTATTGAAGAAGCCCGGCCTTACAAAATTCAGAATGGAAATGTAAACGTTGATTTTAAAATCAACGAAGGCCGTAAATATTATTTTGGAAATATTACCTGGAAAGGAAATGCTAAATACGGTGATTCGATATTAAATGTGATACTGGGTATAAGAAAAGGAGATGTGTACAATATTGAAACACTCAATCAGCGACTGGGCAAACAGCTTACTCCCGAAGGTGGGGACATCAGTGGTCTTTATATGGACGACGGTTATCTTTTCTTCCGTGCCGAGGCAGTAGAAACTGCTGTTTACAGCGATACCATTGACCATGAAATAAGAATTGTGGAAGGCCCGCAGGCAAGAATCAAGGATATAAAAATATATGGTAACGACAGAACCAAAGAATATGTTATCCGCAGGGAATTACGAACAGTACCAGGTGAACTTTTCAGCCGGTCAAATCTTATCCGTTCCCAGCGTGAACTTGGCCAGTTGAATTACTTTAACCAGGAATCAATTGGCATCAACCCTATTCCCAATCCTGAAGATGGTACGGTAGATATTCATTACAAACTGGAAGAAAAATCTTCTGATCAATTGGAACTTTCAGCCGGATGGGGTGGTGGAATAGGACTCACCGGAACGCTGGGTGTTTCATTCAACAACTTTTCCATTAAAAATATTTTCAATAAAAAATCATGGGACCCGTTACCGACCGGTGATGGACAAAAACTGAGTCTGCGATTCCAATCCAATGGAAAAATTTACAGCTCGTATAACGCATCATTTACTGAGCCATGGTTAGGCGGAAAGAAAAGAAACTCATTAACATTCAGTATTTATAGTAGCAAATTCACCAATGGGTATGATTATTTAACGCAGCGCTTTAATAAAGAAAGAGCGGACTCCAGTTTTCTGAAAACGCTTGGCGCCAGCGTATCATTGGGCAAACAACTGAAATGGCCCGATGATTATTTTAATCTTATTTATACTTTGAATTTTACACAATATAAGCTGAACAATTATCCGATTTTTGCAGGCCTTGACAGCGGCAACTCAACTAACTTCAGTTTAAAAGTTGCTTTGAACAGGAACTCTGCTGGACCCAATCCGATATTTCCAACAAGCGGATCCAATTTTACACTGAGTGTTCAGGCTACTCCACCGTATTCGTTACTTAACTCTTCGTTGGCAACAGATAATTATTACAAGCACCCGGAATATCATAAATGGAGGTTCAATGCTGAATGGTATATTCCGTTAGGCAAACCAATGGGTGCAGAAAAAAACAGGCAATTCATTATAAAAATGGCTGCCAAGTATGGATTTATGGGTCGTTATAACCGGAAGCTTGACTTTTCGCCCTTTGAAAGATTTCAACTAGGTGATGCGGGCATGACGAATAATTTTGGGTTATTGGGTTATGATATTATTGCTCAACGCGGATATCCTATTTACGAGAATTCTAAACCAAGTGTGAACCCTTCTGACGATCCATCACAGGCAAGACAATTCTTTACCATATTTAATAAGTACCAACTGGAACTTCGCTATCCCTTTGCTACTAACCCCAGCAGTACAATTTTCGGTCTTGCTTTTTTTGAAGCGGCAAATGGTTGGTATAATTTCAAGGATTATAATCCATTTCGTTTACGTCGTAGCGCCGGTGTTGGTATGAGATTCTTCCTGCCGATGTTTGGTTTGTTAGGCTTTGATTATGGCGTAGGATTTGACCGGATGCGGCCAGGTCAGGGATTAAAGGCTGCGTCTAAATTCACATTCATGCTGGGCTATGAACCCGAATAATTAAATTAATTTACCAAACTGTATAAATACTATTGAGCTCCCGTTGTGTCACTCACTTGTATGTTCAGTAATTCTATTCACCATAAAACAGCAACTAACATGAAAAAAGCATTTCTTCTTACCTGTTTATTGGGTTTTGGCATCTTGGGATTTTCTCAGAAATATGCCATCATTGATACCAAGTATATTCTTGATAAAATGCCCGAGTACAAGGATGCCCAGAAAAAGCTGGATGACCAAGCTGCTGCCTGGCAAAAGGAAATAGATGATATGCAAACGGAACTGGATAAAATGTACCGTGACTTTGAGGCCGAGCAGGTAATGCTGAGTGAGGAACTCAAGAAAAAAAGAGAAGATCAGTTATTTTTAAAGGAAAGGGCCCTACGTGATTTGCAGCGCAAACGCTTTGGTTTTGAAGGTGATCTGTTTAAAAAGAGACAAGAACTTGTAAAACCGGTACAGGACAAGGTTTATAACGCAGTACAGAAGATGGCCGTACAACGTAGCTACGACTTTATTTTAGATAAAAGTGAAGGAATTACTGTTATCTTTGCCGACCCAAAATTGGACAAGAGTGAGGATGTATTAAGAGATTTGGGCATAAGAAATTAGTGCTGTTAAGTATCCGTATGTTAAAGATTTCTGAACAGGCAACTTTGCCCTTCGGAAAAGACTCATAAATAAACATCAACGTAAAAAAAAATGAAAAAAATCACTGCAATTATTGTGTTGGCTGCCTGCCTGATTAGCGGCACTGTACAAGCTCAGAGCAAAAATGGGTATATAAGAGTGGATGAAATGGTTTCTCTTATGCCTGAACTAAAAAAGATTGACACGCTGCTATCTGTTTTCCAACAGGATTCTCTGCCCAGAACTTATAACTATCTGCTGACACAATATCAGCGTTATGATAGCATTGTTAATGATACAGCCCGTTCTCCATTAGTAGTTCGCCAGGATGCGTCTAAACAAAGAACCGGTTTTCTAGAAGAGTTGCAAAACTGGCAAACCTCAGCACAATCTCTTTATGAAGCAAAACAAAGTGCCCTTTTACAACCTGTATATGATAAAGTACTGAAAGCAATCGATGATGTGGCTAAAGAAAAAGGCTATACGTATGTATTTGCCAGAGAATCATTATTAGTAGCTCCGCCGGCAGACAATCTGTTACCCATGGTGGCAGAAAAGCTGAAAGTGAAACTGCCAACGCAAACCCCTCCTGCTACAAAACCTGCTGCTACGCAGACGAAACCCAATAACTAAATATAAAAAACAAATATTCAAAAGAGGCTGTCTTATAGGATAGCCTCTTTTATTTTTGCATATGTCATTATCCTCACCCATAGGAGTTTTTGATTCAGGTTACGGTGGATTGACTGTGCTCAGGGAAATTGTAACCAAACTTCCACAATACGATTATATCTATCTTGGTGATAATGCAAGGGCTCCTTATGGGTCCCGGTCATTTGAAACTGTTTACAGGTATACATTGCAATGTGTAAAATGGTTTTTTAATCAGGGTTGTCCATTGGTTGTGCTTGCCTGTAACACCGCATCAGCAAAGGCCCTGCGAACTATACAGCAAAAAGATTTACCCAAGCTTGACGCTGATAAGCGGGTATTGGGTGTAATAAGACCAACTACTGAATTAATCGGGAATTACACCGATTCAAAACATGTGGGCATTCTGGCTACTTCAGGTACGGTAAGTTCCAACTCATATGTAATTGAGATAGAAAAATTTTTCCCGGATGTGAAAGTGTACCAACAGGCATGCCCCATGTGGGTGCCGCTGGTAGAGAACGATGAGTATGACAGTCACGGCGCTGATTATTTTGTAAAAAAATATATCAATCAGCTGCTGGATCAATCACCTGCTATCGATACTGTTTTATTAGCCTGCACACATTTCCCATTATTGCATGATAAAATAAGAGAGTACACTCCTGCTGATATAAAAATCTTGTCGCAGGGAGAAATTGTGGCCAATAGCCTTGCTGATTATCTTCAGCGGCATCGGGAAATAGAAAGAAAAATCAGCCCGGGCGGGGAGCGCCATTTTTATACAACTGATTCAATGGATGATTTTGATCGCCATGCTGCCAATTTTTATGGGGCGCAGATAAAATCCTCACATGTAGACCTTGATGGCCAAATACTATGATGCTCAGGGAACTGGACGTAGAAGAGTGCGACGCAAGCGGGTATAATCAAGGGATAAAAGCAGGGCTCATAAAAATCTTACTACCGTCTTCTAAAATCTTAATTCTTAAACCAGAAATCTGCAATCCAACCCCTACCTTTGCCGTCCTTTCACAGACGGTGGGAAGTGGTGTTCCCCCGGGTGTTTTGGTAAAACCCGTTTCTCCACGGGCATTTTGAAAAAAGGAAAAAATTAATTCTATGCCAGGTAAAAAAAGAACCTATCAGCCCCATAAGCGCCGCAGAAAATCGGTGCATGGTTTTCGTAAGCGTATGCAAACTGCCAATGGTCGTAAGGTATTGGCCAGTCGGCGCAAGAAAGGACGCAAGAAGCTGACCGTATCTGATGAAAGGAAAGCGAAATAGAAACCAATACCCCTTGAGGGTTTATGAATTTTCTATATTGAATAGCCCTGAGATTGGGGCTATTTTTATTTTTAAAAATATCTGTGTAAATCTGTGATATCTGTGAGCAAACAATTCACATTTGGAAAAGATGAACGGCTAAAGAGTCGCAAACAAATTGAACAATTGTTCAGTGAGGGAAAGAAATTTGTTGCAACTCCATTCAGGATTTACTTTATAGTGAATGGTGAATCATCAATGGTGAATGGGGGAAACTGGTTGCAATTCGGAGTCGGTGTTTCAAGTAAGAATTTCAAAAAGGCCGTTGACAGAAACAGGATTAAAAGATTGACAAAAGAAGCATGGCGATTGCAGAAAAATGAATTAAAGAAAAAATTGAAAGTCGATAACAAGCAGGTGAATGTTTTTTTTATTTATACAGGTAAAGGGCTTCCTGATTTTGAAACTATAAAAGATAAAGTAGCAGTAGCTTTGAAAAAGCTTTCCGATAAAATAGATGAAAATAATTCTTCAAATCCTTAGTTTGCCATTTATTGCCCTGATAAAAATTTATCAATGGGTGATTTCGCCAATATTAGGGCCTAAATGCCGTTTTACTCCCACCTGTTCTCATTATGCTGCTGAAGCGCTGAAGAAGCATGGATTGTTCAAAGGAATGTGGCTGGCGATTAAAAGAATCAGCCGCTGCCACCCATGGGGTGGAAGTGGTTATGATCCTGTACCATAAAACCCCTTGAAGGAAAACAAAAGCTGCTTGATAAAGCAGCTTCAACATTTCATAGAGATAACGTTAATTCTTTTTCTGTAAGACATAATCAAGGGACCACTTGCCTGCACCACTAACCAATAATGCAACAGCCATTCCTATAATGAGAAAATGAAATTCATAGCCTTCACCTTTCAGGTTGCCATACCAGTTCATAAAAAAACCGTTTTGAAGATGGCTGGTATAAATGATACCTGCAAAAAGTGAAATAATTCCAACAGCAACTACTCTGGTAGCAAAACCAAGTATTAATGCAATGGCGCCGAAGAATTCAATAGCAATGACGAGGAAGCCAATGATCCAGGGTAAACCTGCAGAACCTGTAAGAAACCCCATGGTTCCGTTAAAACCATAACCTCCGAACCAGCCCAGCATCTTCTGTGCTCCGTGCGGAAACAACACAATACCTAAGACCACACGGAGAATTGCTGTAGCATTGCTTTTATTTGTCTGAAATATCTTTTTCATGATTTTGTTTGTTTTAATTAAATACAAAATTGCAAACGAAACAGGCTGGCCTCCAATAACCTTTGCCAAGAAAAAAGATTGATAAATGTTAAGCTCTTTTGTTTTTCTTCAGCCAGTTGCTGCGCAGACGACTGAGCGATTCAGGTTTGATACCGAGGTAAGATGCAATTTGTTTTTGGGGAAGACGTTTTTCTATCAAGGGATATTGAATCATAAAATTGCAATAACGATCATCAGCAGAAAGACTGATCATATCATTAATGCGACTCTGGCTGGCAATAAATGCATTTTGTAAAAGGTGGCGGAAAAATCTTTCAAATTTGGGCACTTTGATATAAAGATCTTCCATGGAATTTTTATCAAGGCAAAATAATTCTGAGTCTTCAAGCGCATCAAGATTATAACGGGCAGGGGTTTGGGTTAAAAAACTGTACAAATCACCTATCCACCAATCTTCAATAGCAAATTGTATGATATGTTCCTGCCCTTTTTCATCGATAGAATAGGTGCGTATACATCCTTTGTTGACAAAATATTGGTATCGGCTAATATCTCCTTCCTGCAGCAGTGATTGTTTCTTCTTTAGTTTTTTTAGTTTCAGCAGTGATGTCAAATATTTCTCTTCATCGGGAGTAAGTGAAATAAAACGGGAAATATTTTTCAGGATGAGGTCGTACATCATTCAAATTAAAAAGTAAAAAACCGCTCCTTAACAAAGGAACGGTTTGTGGGATAAATTTTAAACTTATTTCGCAGCTTCATATCTATCTGCCACTTTTTTCCAATCAACTACATTCCAGAAAGCGCCAAGATATTCTACACGGCGGTTCTGATATTTCAGATAGTACGCATGTTCCCATACATCTACACCAAGGATTGGAGTGCCTTTTACATCTGCTACATCCATCAACGGATTATCCTGATTGGGGGTTGAAGTAACTTCAAGCTTACCATCCTTTACAATCAGCCACGCCCAGCCACTGCCGAATCTTGTCATACCAGCATTGGCAAATTTTTCTTTAAAAGACTCGAACGTGCCAAAGACATCATGAACAGCTTTTGCCAGATCACC
>OEMC01000184.1_pt2 | contig 26069 bp, 29 predicted proteins | sample 1503201 | NCBI WGS metagenome assembly OEMC01 (sample SAMEA104379564, study PRJEB20068) | metagenome | isolation source: 1998 | reverse complement strand
CTCTTGTTAAAAGAGTGTCTTTTCGGATAAGATTAGCGGCCACTGTAGCCGTATCATCTCCTAACGGGGTATTGCCGGACCAAATCTTTAAACTTAAAGGAAATATTTTTGTGACAGTTGTATCCCGATAACGGGAGGCAGCCTTTGAACTTCTTACAACCGTGTGACCACAATTTATTTTGGCAATAACATAACTAAGCACTTTGCGAAAACTCTCTTCGGTTAATGAATCATGAAGCTGGTTTTCTCCCCACGCAAAATAGTTATCCATTTCTTCTTTTGAGGTATACCAATAAATACCCGGATGAGATTCTTCCAGTGCCCCACGAAAAATTGAATAATCTTTTTGTATTTGTTCAGGAGAATATTTTTTTGATGGACCGAAGTTTGACTTCGATACAGAACAAGAATTGAAGAGAACAATGGACAAAAGACAACGGGCAACAGGGAACAGAAATTGCTTAACAGGTACAGTCGCCAAAACCCGGGATTGCCAATTGAACAGTGATTTCAGATACGAATTCATATTATTATTTATTCTTCAATGCATCCCAGCCCTGGGCTGTAATAGGGAAGATATTATTGCCTTTGGTAATAATTTTTACTCCATCTTCTGCAGCGGTCATATAGCCAATGACGCTAATCTCATTATTTATTTGCAATTTTTCAAAATCAGATTGCTGAATGGTAAACAGTAATTCATAATCTTCGCCTCCGCTAAGTGCACAGGCGGTGGGGTCAATCTCAAACTTAAAAGCCGCCGTTTTGGTTTCTTCCGCCACAGGTATTTTTTCTTCATAAACCACACAACCCAGGTTGCTTTGTTTGCAGATATGCAAAATTTCAGAACTCAACCCATCGCTGATATCCATCATTGAGGTAGGCATTATATTTTCTTTTTCAAAAAACTCGATTATGTCTTTTCTAGCCTCTGGCTTCAATAGGCGGCCAACCACATAAGATTCTCCTTCAAGATCCGGCTGAACACCTGGGTTTTCAAGATAAATTTTTTTCTCCCTTTCTAAAAACAACAACCCAATATATGCAGCGCCTAAATCACCGCTGACACAAAGTAAATCTCCTTTATTGGCTGTGCTTCTTTTTACGAATTTATCAGGGGCCACCTCACCAATAGCAGTTACCGAAATAACAAACCCCTTTTGAGATGAGGCGGTGTCACCACCAACAAGATCTACCCCATATTTATCGCAAGCAGCATATACGCCTTCATAAAATTCATCAATCGCCTCCAGGCTAAATCGACTGCTTATTCCCACACTCATGGTTATTTGTGTAGGCGTTGCATTCATGGCATACACATCGCTCAGGTTTGCTATAATGCTTTTATAACCCAGATGTTTTAGAGGAGTATACATTAAATCAAAATGAACGCCTTCAAGCAGCAGATCTGTTGTGACTACTGTTCGTTTGCCAAAATGATCAAGTACAGCCGCATCATCTCCTACGCCAACTATTGATGAGGCGTTTTGTAATTCGATATTCTGAGTCAGGTGTTCAATTAAACCAAATTCACCGAGGGTTGATATTTCTGTTCTTTGCTCACTCATAATTCCTTTTCATTTTTAATTAGCAATAACAGATCATCATGAATTTTCCCATTAGTCGCCAATATCCTGTGTTGATAAGGAGAAAATTTTTTTCCTTCATGATCCGTCACTCTTCCTCCCGCCTCTTCCACGATTAGATAACCCGCAGCGCTGTCCCACGGTTCCAATTTGTGTTCATAAAATCCGTCGAACCGGCCAGCAGCTACCCAACAAAGATCAATTGCAGCCGAACCAAGTCGCCTTACCGGTACTCCTTTTCTTATTAGCCGCCCAAATACTTCTAATGGTCCATTGGGCATATTAATGTAAGTGTACGGAAAACCAGTAACCAGGCAGGACTTCAAAACACTGGCTTCGTCACTTACCGATATTTTTTTATCGTTCAGAGTTGCTCCGCCTCCTTTCTCTGCAAAATAAAATTCATTTAAAACAGGGGCATACACAGCAGACATGACAATCTCACCACCCTTTTCAATAGCAATTACTACACAACATAAAGGGATACCGTGAGCAAAATTCACCGTACCATCAATAGGATCAATGATCCATTTATAAGTTGAATCCTGGATAATTTCCCCGGTTTCTTCAGCCAGCACCTGGTGATCGGGGAAATTTGTTTTAATAATTTTCAGAATAGCCGCCTCCGACGCATGATCAGCTTCTGTAACCAGGTTATTGATCCCTTCTTTGTGGGAAATTTTGAATTCACTGTTGAAGTATCGTTTCAATTCTTCAGCCCCGGATCTGACCGCTTCAATAAGGGTGTTTTTAAGCATGGGCAAAGATATAGCCGATTTCAGATTTCAGAATTTAGATTTTAGATTTGATTAAAGGAAATGCAATTATCAATTGTTATAGTAAGCTACAATGTCAAACTCTTGCTGGAGAAATGCCTGATTTCTGTTTACAAAGCATTAAAAGAAATTGGCCATGAAATAATAATTATTGATAACAATTCAACAGATGGCAGTAACGAATACCTGCCACCAAAGTTTACAGACGTAAAATTTATTTTCAATAAAGAAAATCTTGGTTTTGCAAAAGCCTGTAACCAGGGCTTTAAAATTTCTTCAGGCAACTATGTTTTATTTCTGAATCCCGATACGCTGGTACCGGAAAATTGTTTTCAAGACTGTATTTCTTTTTTTGAAACACATCCGGATGCTGGGGCTATTGGCGTAAGGATGACTGATAAAGATGGTCGGTTTCTCAAAGAATCCAAAAGAGGATTTCCGTCACCGGCTGCGTCTTTTTATAAACTGTTTGGAGTTGCTTCGCTTTTTCCCCTGTCAAAGACGGTTGCAAAATATTATTTAGGTCATTTGCCGGAAAATGAAAACAATCCGGTGGATGTATTGTCCGGAGCGTTTATGATGATAAAAAAAGAAGCGCTGCAAAAAACAGGAGGCTTTGACGAATCTTTTTTTATGTATGGAGAAGATATAGATCTCAGCTACCGGATCACACAGGCGGGGTTCAATAATTATTACCTGGGGAAAACAACCATCACACATTTTAAAGGAGCTAGCACGACTTATACTTCTGAACACATAAAGACATTTTATGGAGCAATGAACCTTTTTATAAAAAAACATTATAAAGGAAAACGGTCGCCATTGATTATTGCAATTCTTTACGTCGGTATTTGGCTGAGAAAAACAATGGCGATGGCGGGTCTTTTTTTCCGTTAATCAGATATCAGCACCGTATTCGTTTCATCATTGTATATTCGCCACATCCTGTTGATAATCGTAACTTTAATATCCGGCACAGGCAACATAAAACATGGCAAATATTATTGATATAAAAATTCCCAAAGCAATAGCCTCAGCCCTCCGGCTTCCAAAAAATGACCCGAGAAGTCAGCAGATACGGGTCTTAAAAAAACTATTAAGAAAAGCCCGGTTTACGGAGTTCGGTCAACAGTATCGCTTTGATGACATTTTATTCAGCCGGCATCCCGGAAAAAGTTTTCAGGAACTGGTTCCTGTTCATGACTATAATAAAATTTACAATGAGTGGTGGAAGAAAACACTGGAGGGTGTTCCGGATGTGACCTGGCCCGGCAAGATAAAATACTATGCACTCAGTTCAGGCACATCAGAAGCAGCGAGTAAATATATACCGATCACCAAAGAAATGCTCCGGAGCAATACGGTAAATTATTTAAAGCAGCTTATTAGTTTGTTCAGCTATGAAAGTCTTCCCTATAATGCCATGACGAAGGGATTTCTGATGCTTGGCGGCGCTACCGATTTACAAAAAGGCAAAGCAGGTTGGTATGCGGGTGACCTCAGTGGTATTCTTGCCAAAAAGCGGCCATTCTGGTTCCAGACTTTTTATAAGCCCGGTGGAAGAATTGCGGCGATGAAGGATTGGAATGAAAAACTGAATGAGATTGTTGAACATGCAAAAGAATGGGATATCGGATATATAGTCGGCGTACCAGCCTGGTGCCAGATGTGCATGGAAATGGTGATTGAACATTACAAAGTGAAAAACATTCATGAGATATGGCCCAATCTCGGGTTCTTTGTTCATGGAGGCGTAGCCTTTGAACCGTATAAAAAGGGGTTTGAAAAGTTATTAGGGAAACCGATAGTCTATATTGAAAATTATTTAAGCAGCGAAGGCTTTATCGGCTATAAAACAAGAGAACACGCAAAGGGCATGAAGCTGGTGCTGGATAACAATATCTTTTTTGAGTTTGTTCCTTTTGATGATAAGAATTTTGACCATGACGGAAATATGATTGCCGCCCCCGATACTAAAATGATACACGAGGTGGAAGAAGGGAAAGAATATGCCTTGCTGATGAGCACCAACTCCGGAGCATGGCGCTATCTTATCGGCGATACTATAAAGTTTGTTGATCTTGAGCATAGCGAAGTAATGATCACCGGAAGAACCCGGCACTACCTGAGCCTGGTAGGCGAGCACCTTAGCGTTGATAATATGAACAAGGCTATTCAAATGGTAAGCGAAGAACTCAACCTCAGCATACCTGAATACACTGTAGTGGGGATGCCTTACGGAAACTTTTTTGCGCACAAATGGTATATAGCCTGTAATGACAACTGCGATACAGAGCAGCTTAAAAATAAAATTGATCAGCACCTCCGCAAGTTGAATGATGATTATGCTACCGAAAGAGACAGCGCATTAAAGGAAGTTTTCCTGGAAAAATTGCCCGAAGAAAAGTTCATGAAGTTCATGGAACTAAAAAATAAGCTTGGCAGCCAGCACAAATTCCCCAGAGTAATGAAAGGAAAAATGCTACAGGAGTGGAATAGGTTTTTGGAAACAGGGCGAATCTAATTTTCGGTCTGAGTCCTTTTTGATATCATGCATTTATCATAAATATCAAACACAGCTTTCAGGCTTTCCTCATTCAGTTCTATATTTTCAATAATACTGAAAATGGTTCTGCACGGAGTCATTAAGGTTTTCAATACAAATTCAAATGCTTTATCTAATACCGCAATCGGTTGGTCATATATACGCCGTGAGTCCCCCGGATCTAAATAGTAATGCGAATAAAGCTCAACAAGATTATCGGGGGCTTCCACAAAAAAATGTTTTCTGCTCAAATCATCAAGATATAGGGAAAGAATAAATGTTCCTCTATGCAAAACCCTGAGAAAAGAAGCTTGGGCAGGCACAACCTCTGGTTGTTTCAGCGTTGTTGCATTCTGGAGTTTATCAATATATTTTACGGGACTAATAATTCTTGACATGTATTCAATCTGTAACGAGGGAATAATAAAACCGCTAATTGATTGTGGGGTAAAACTTGTATCTTTTTCAGCTAATTTTAAATTGATCTTACCAGGCTGTTTCTTCCAACTTCTTGCTTTAAAGACGCAAGGCAATGTATCGTTATTCAAAGTGACAATATATCCTTTTGGGTCTTTGCTTTTCTGAGCAACAGGGTATAAAAATGCAAAATGCAAGACTATGGTTAAAGAATATTTGTAGAAAACCCGCATATGATCAGCCACTGGGATGTAAATTTATGAAAAAAGAAAAATAGCACAGGCGCAGATGTGCAATATTACCAATGATTGAAGCTATCATAAAAGGGTTAACGCTTGGACTATTACTGAGTATTTCAGTAGGACCGGTTATTTTTTCCATAATCAAACAAAGTCTTAATAGCGGTCATAGCGGCGGAATGGCCTTTGTACTCGGAGTTTCTGCTTCGGACATTTCGTTGGTCCTCGTCAGCAATGTGTTTACCCAGTTTTTCGGTTACATGGTAGAGCATAAATATGTCATAGGTGTTGCCGGCAGTATTTTTTTAATTTCTATGGGTATTTATTTTCTTTTTTTTAAAAAAATTAAAGTGGATGATAGTGGTATACAGGTGCTATCCTACCGGAAGAGAGATTATGCAAAGGTTTTTCTTTCCGGATATTTTATGAACACACTCAATCCGGCCGTATTTATATTCTGGCTTACCACTTCTACTACATTAATTACACTTACAGTTGAGAATCGTATCATTGCCTTTGCAAGCTGTCTTGGATTTGTATTGGCTTCAGATATTTTAAAAGTAATGATGGCACAGAAAATCAGGAAAAAACTCACGCCACATAATATTCAACTGCTAAGCCGGTTAAACGGACTCATATTGGTTGGGTTTGGAGCAGTGCTTTTATGGGGACTTATATTCTTCGGAGATAAAATATAAAACCACCATACATGAAACTTAAACCGGCAATAAGATGGGTGTGGAAATGGACAAAAAGAATTTTTCTATTTATTTTTTTCTTCCAGTTTTTTTATATCCTGTTGTTGAAATGGGTTAACCCTCCCATAACGCTTACGCAACTGGGCAGTTTTATAAGCGGAGATGGCTTAAAAAGGGATTATATAAATGGGAAAAATATTTCATACAATGCAAGACTTGCTGTTATTGCATCAGAAGATCAGTTGTTTCCTGACCACAGCGGGTTTGACTGGAAAAGCATAAAAAAAGCTATGGCGTATAACAAAAGAAAGCCCAACCGGGTTCGTGGTGCCAGCACCATCAGCCAGCAGGTGGCGAAAAATGTTTTTCTATGGCAGGGAAGGAGTTGGATAAGAAAAGGACTGGAAGTATATTTTACATTTATGATTGAACTTGTTTGGGGTAAAAAAAGGATCCTCGAAGTATATCTGAATGTAATTGAAATGGGAAGAGGGGTGTATGGCGTTGAAGCGGCTTCGCAAATTTACTTTAATAAACCAGCAGGTAATTTGTCAAGAACGGAAGCAGCCATGATTGCCTCTTGTTTGCCCAACCCTAAAAAATACACGGTTAAACCACTTTCGGGATATGTAGCCAATAAATATTCCTGGGTATTGCTGCAGATGAATAATCTTGAAGGCGATCCGGATATTCAGCAAATACTGGTTGAAGAGACGAAGCGCATCGCCTCAAAAAAATAATTAACGGATTTCAAATTCAATTTTCTCGCTGTTATGTGTGGGAGAATATTTTTTTGATTTAATGCCCAGTCGCAAAACATATTTTCCCGATGATAAGCCAGAAAGATTCAACGAAAGAGAATATTTTTTTTGTTCAAGGAACTCCTGAGCACTTATACCTGTATTAATTTCCTTCACAAGCTCCTTTTCTTTAAAAACACCAGCAACTAATTCGGTCCTTAACCCCGGTTGCAAAGAAAGAAATGAAAAATACCGCCCGGGCATTTGAGTTGTATAATTAATATCAAGGGTTCCGTTTAGGGAACGTATTTTTTCAGGAATAATCCTGATTTTCGACAACGTAGAGAAGGAAGAGTCGAATTTATAACCAACCCACCCTTTTGTAGTTTGTACTGAATCGGTAAAAGATGAAATATCATAGAGGCTGGCCATGTAAACCGGACTTCCGAGCAGCCGATTTTCTGTTGGCCAGAAGTTATAGTTGTTTCTTCTTTCCCGATAGGCATTATGTGAATGAGAGGGCTTGCCACTATAAAACCAGAATAAAGAAGCCTTCTGGTACGAGTTATAAAAGACCACAGGCCTATCCCCGGTCTTTGCCGCAATTTCCATTGCCCATTTCTTATTATGATGAAACCGGCCTTTTACATCATTATCCGGACCAATATCAGCAACCATGTAAATGCGGCCAGTCATAATAAATACTAATGAAACCAGAGAAATAATTCTCAGTGATTTTATCCAGGAAGTCCTGGTTGTTAAAAACTGATAGCTCAAAACAATCAAAGGAATCAATACTGGCATTGTCCAATTCGGCTCTACTTTTCCGCGAAATGAACTGAGAAGAAAAAAAATATATAAACCCGTCAAAGTAAACTTTAAAGCTCTTTCGGTTTCATTTTTTGTTCTGTACAAGAAGGTGGCGGGTAATAAAAGAAGTCCGGATAAGGGTCCGGCAAGTAATAGTTGTCCTACGAAATAATCAAGAGTGTAAGAAAATTCGTATGCGCTTACATTGCTTTCAAACAGGTGGTAACGAAAACTCACCCAATTATTTTCCCACTGCCAAAAAAGATGAGGAGCGAATAAGATCAGGACAACCACAGCAACCAAGCATGTTTGCCAGCGGGCCAATAACTTTAAATTTGAAAGAAGAGTAAAGAATACAATCAAAATGCCGTGATATTTTGTGTAAAAAAGTAATGAAACGGAAACGCCAAGCAACAGGGCGCCTTTCCAATTGATATTTTGTAAAAAGAAACGATAACAATAAAAAAAAACAGCAGTGAAAAAAAGCAAAGGGGTATCGGGAACGGCAAGAAAGCCGGCAATTTGTAAAGCCCCGAGGCTTAATACAATTGTATAAAAGAGAAACGGATTTTTCCTGTCCGTAAGAGATTCTGTAATAATAATAGTAAACACATTTAATAATGCACAAACTAGCCGCACCCCCAGTTCATTATGAAAAATGAAATAGCCCAATTTGATCAGTATCGCAATCATTGGCGGGTGATCAAAATATCCCCAGGCAGGAAACCGGGAATAGACCCAATAATAAGCCTCATCAGCAAGCAACTCGGTGGAAGCTGATTGTGCCAGTACGAGCACCAGCCAAATACTGTAAAAAAGAAAGCGGTGATTTTTTTGAAGAAATAAACTCATTGACAACCGAAAATACAACGGTTATTTTATCCGACAATCAGGCGATCTACTGCGACAATCGCTTTTTGTAATCGTTCATCAAAATTACCGCTTATGTCAACCCAGGAAGTAGATTGGTTAATCATACAATCTTTATAAATGTGATAAAGCTTTTCTCTTGTGACCAGATCCGGATATTCTCTCAGCTCATCTTTTATCCAGGGCAAATCAACATTGCATAGCAGATAGAGGTCATATTTTCTTTCTGCGATTTGGTTCAATATCCAGGGATGACATTTTCCAAAAACGAACTCACACCACACTTTCATTACATACATATCGGTATCGATGAAGAGCAATGAATGATGATCAGTATTTTCGAGGCGGCTTTTTGACCACTGACCATTGGCCATTGACGACACATATCCTTCTTCCATTACAATTTGTCCTTTTGCAATTGTCAGCAGGTCATCATATTCATAATTCATTCCGTGCTTGAGCAGATATTCCCGGGCAAACTCCGGGCACCAGGATGTTAGATAGTGTGAAGCAAGTTGCTCACATAATGTAGTTTTCCCGGTGCTTTCGGGCCCGACGACAGCTATTTTTTTTAGTTGGCTATTCATTCGTTTCAATCAATCGGTTGCAGCTATAACTGCACAACGAATATCCTAACTTTAAGTTGATATTAGAAGAGATTTGTAAATATGATGAAGTCCAACCTAGCGATCTTATAGGTTAGGGAAGGAGAATTTAATTTCTGAGATTACCCACGTAATCCGATCCCCAACAGGAGACAAGAACAGATATAAAAAAACCGATGAAGTAAATTATTGCCAGCTATTTCTCTCCGCCAAAAAGACCATGCACCATATTGCCTAAGTCGCCAAAATGTTCTTTAATAGAATCTCCACCCTTCGCTTTTATTTCTTCAAAATACTCTTTGGCTTTTTCAAATCCCGATTCAGCTTCTCCTTTTATTTTATGCGCCTTTTCTTTGAGACTGGCAATCATTTTTTCTCTCTCCTCGGGGGTCATAGACATATACTTTGTTGCGGCAAGACCAGCAGCAGCTCCCAGCAAAAAAGTAGCAAGATGTTTTGAACTCATAGTAAAAAATTTTAGTTATCCGAATTTAAAACAAGTTAGAGATATTTATCTTAATCCCGGTGTAATGTTTTGTCACTGCAGGGCAAAAATCATTTTCTCATCGGCTGCTTTTTCCAATAAGTCAATGATCGCCACAACCACTCAAAAGGACCGAATCTAAAATAGCGAAGCCAGATGGAAGAAAAGATCAATTGGAATATCCATACAGCAAATACCACATAATACAGCTCATGAAATTTTAGTTTATTGTAAAAGCCAAAACCATAACCATAGAAAAACCAGGTGCAGATTATAGACTGCATCAGGTAATTAGTAAAAGCCATTTGTCCAACATTGGCCAATGCCTTCATCAGCCAGGGTACAATTTTGCTTCGATAAATCAGCATTAGTAAGCTTGCATGTCCGATGGAAATCAATCCCCGTCTTAGATCATATAATAAATCCGGCGAAGTCCGGTACCGGTCAAAATAATAGGTAAAGTCTGAAACCTGTAACAGAATACCCTTTTTAAATATCAGATATCCGAGTGGTAAACCGATACCATAGCCAATCAACAACCACATGGTATAAGTAGATGTAGAAAGCTTGTTGCTAAAAAATCCAAGACCTAATAACGCCATGCCGACAAACATCATAGTAAGTCCATCCCAGAACCATTGATGATATAACCCATAGGTTTCACCATCCACATTCATTGGAACCCAGTAAGTGAAAATAGTACCATAGCCGGATTGCATTTTGCGCAGGTTGCGATTGATAAAAGTAGTATCCGGGCCCTGGCTTCGTCTTCTTTCAATTTCCGTCCACTCTGCTTTTGCTGCTTGTTGCTCCGGTTTTAATTTTATACTGTCCTTTTCTGCTTTCACGGCTTCCAGGTAGGCCACTCGTTTTTCTTTCATTTCACTCCATCCGCTCTGTGTTTTATACATGGTAATGGACATGGTTGCAATAGCAAGAATGAATAACCATTTCGGACTTGTTTTCCGGAAAACAAAGAGTAACATACCACAGATTGCATAGAAATATAAAATATCACCAAACCATAATAAAATAAATGCATTGAACATTCCAAATATCAACAACCATAGCAAACGGCGGTAATAGAATTCTGCTACCGAGGGTCCATCCGGTAGCTCTTTTTTGTTTTGTGTAAACAAGATCATGCCAGCGCCAAACAGCATGGAAAATAAACCCCGCATGGTACCGTCAAAAAAACTTATAATGGAGGCAAAAGTGTAATAATCTTTGGTATTATGAGGACCATGTAAAACGTTATACCAAACATCCCAGTTAATTCCAAAACCCGGTATGTTCATGAGTAATATACCCAACAAAGCAAACCCGCGGATCATATCAACTGTTTTGATACGGTCAGCCTGTGCTACTGGTGCAGGATTATTAATTGCAGTTACTGTTTCCATAAATATTTTTATTAATTGATTTTAGAAATGGTTGTTTGTGTTTTGATAAAAGGGTTCAGGGTTTCTTTTTATTTGGAAACCGCTTACCATAAGTGAGCCAACGCCACAACCATTCCACAGGACCATATTCATAAAATCGCAGCCAGAGTACGGAAAAGACAGTTTGCACCAGCCATATTTCTACAACAATAAAATATAATTGCCGTTGTGATAACTGGCCAAAATAACCCATCCCGTATCCGTAAAAGAAAAATGTACAGATGATGGTTTGCATAAAATAATTGGTAAATGCCAGGCGGCCCACAGCGCTTAATGCCCGCCAGAGCCAATTGAGAATATTTATACGGATCAACCATAATATTAATGAAGCATATCCAACAGTCATAAATAAACGCTCAATTGCAAAAAACTGGTTGGGAGGAATGACATGCCCGCCGATATATTTTTCGTAGTCAGGAATTTTATCGTGCATAAGCTCCAGTCGTAGCCAGGCAAGTACGATACCGGCAGCAACACCAATTAATCCAAACAGCAGGTATTTGTTTTTTGAATAACCACCGCCAAAAAATCCAAAACCAAATAAAGCCATGCCCAACAACATGAATGAACCAATATCCCATACTCCTATTTTGTAGAGCCAGGTTGATTCTTTATCCTGCGAACGGAATAATAAGTGATTCCACAGTTTTCCATACCCGGCACGCATAGCTTTAATCTCCTCTTTATCGCCTGCTTTTGTTGAGTCATACTTAGTTCTTTTTGCTATTCGCTCCCAGGTACTTTTATCCTGCTGCTGAATTTTATTTAGTGTATCATTTTTCTTTCCAACAGAATCCCGCACCTTAATTGAATCGGCCGGCATACCCGCTATACTGTCTTTACGGTGACGGTCGGTGCTGTCTTTTTTAAATTTCTCCTCAACAAGCACAATTGCTTTGTACTTGCCCAGCGCTTTTTTATCATCATCATAGTACCAGTAAAGCTTACCAGAATGAATAAGCGTTGCAAGGATAGCCGCAATCAGCAATCCTTTTTTACTAATGCGGAAAAAAGGAAATAAAAGAATTCCGATTACACCATATTGAAAAAGAATATCGCCCGGCCAGAGTAAAACAATTGCATTGATGATTCCAAACAAGATCAACCATAATTGCCGGCGGACATATAGTTCGTGTTTTTGAGGAAGGGAATCTCCCGAAAATCTTGTCATGTACAGCATGATACCCGCTCCAAACACTAATGCAAACAAGGCCCTCATTTTTCCTTCAAACAAAACAGTGATAGAAGCGAATAAATTATAATCAACTCCTTTTTTAAGAAGCCGCAGGCCGGTTTGTTCGTTTACACTGAAGCCCCCAAATTCCCAGATGCTGATAAGCAGGATGCCCAGCAGTGCAACACCTCTTAACACATCAACGGAAAAAACTCTTGAACCATTTGAATTGTAGCTAACAGGCATACTTGCGCCGGAAGAAAAATTGGACATAATACTGGCAGTTTAGTTGGTTTCGTTGGAAGATTAAATAAATATAGAAATTAGTTACTGAAGCTGCGTTAATTATTTCTTTATTTTCTGTTCCAGGCTGGTTTTGCCTTTAGTATTTTTTTAAAAACAGGACAGGTTTCTTCGTGTGCCAAAGGAAGATAGCCGGCGCTCATCAGAAACTCATTGACAATTTCACCACCGGTGAAACGGAAAGTCTGCTTAAATAACCTTGTCCACTCATCCCTTGTTTTCGGATGTTGATGGTCAAGCCAGTTTTTGAATGATTTGAATTCTTTCTGCAAGCGAAGAATCGTCTTTGCATTTTCAATGGCCGCATTAATCTTTAACCGGTTGCGGATAATACCTGCATCATTCATCAACCGGGTAAAATCTTTTTGTTTATAAGCGGCCACTTTTTTTATTTCAAAATTGTGATAGGCTTTCCTGAAACCCTCCTGTTTGTTAAGAATGGTTGTCCAGCTAAGTCCCGCCTGGTTGATTTCTAAAATCAGACGGCAGAAAAGTTCATTATCATTATGAATGGGAAACCCATATTGGTTGTCATGATAATCTTTATGAACAGATTGTTCGTTTGGTTTGAGAGAGTTGATGTATTTGCAGTAACTCATAAATTTATTTTGCTCCGGTACGCCTTCTCCATTCTACTAATCCATACACAGCCATTATTAATAGTATAAAATAATAGACGCTGGTAAAGACATATTGTTTTACAAAATACAAAGGGATAGAAGTAATATTTGTGACAATCCACCAATACCAACTTTCCACTTTTTTCTTTGTCATTAACCACATTCCCGTGAAAGCGGCGGCACTGGCCAATGCATCTGCCCAGGGAATTGCACCAGGAGCAAATGATTGTTTTAAATAGGTTAGCGAAAAATATATCGCAATATAAAATGCCGCAAAAAAGAGGAACTGGTTAAGCCACCAGTTTTTGTCAGAAAACTTAATATGAACAAGAGGATGTTTTTCCTTATCTCTTTTTGTCCAAAGCACCCATCCATAGATGCTCATAATAGTGTAGTAGAAATTTACCGATGCCTCACCCAGCAACTGACCTTTTACGCTTAGGTACACATATATAACAGTATTGATGAGCCCAACCGGATAAACCAATATATTTTCAAGACGGCTATACCACACACTTGCAATTCCAGCAAACACAGCGATGTATTCGAGCCATGTTGTGTTTCTCATTCCCTCAATAAACTGGTGCCAAATTTCCTGTAATGACAAAACAAAAATTTTTCAAATGTATATTATTGCCTCTTGTTCCGGTACCATTTCCACGATCTCAGATATTTTATACCCTTTGATGTTTGAAATCTGGTGGCGACCTGCTGCCATTGACCCTTATCATTAAACCCCCAGGCAATAAAATGCAAATGCGGAAATGCAGTATAACCCGTATTACCACTTAACCCTATCGCCTGTCCTTGCCTTACCGTATCACCAACATTTACCCAAGCCCCATCTTTCTGCAAATGCCAATATCCACTTCTTGAATTATCAGTGTGCTGGATGATAATATTGTTTCCCTGCCGATGGTACTTTTTTTTCAGGCCGCCTTTATCTTCATCTTCTTTTACCCTTGTCACTACACCATCTCTTGCTGCAAGAATTTTTGTGCCCCGGGGCATTTTAAAATCCAACGCAGCCCTTTCTTTATGGGAGTATTTCCCGAAATATCCCTGCACCAGCAAATGAGCAGTTCCGCTTTCAAAAGGCAAAGCATAAACATAGCTGGTATCATCTTTAATAACGCCCTTCTGCAGGTCTTTTATCTCTTTACGCAGAGGGTTATTACTCACAGCGCAACTACAAACAAAAAGTATCAAAAGCGGGTATAGAAATTTCATTTGATAAAAGTAATAAGAACGGAGTCAGGGAATATCTAAAAGAGTTTAAATTAATTTAGTGCAATGGTAAAAAATCAACCTTTTCGAAAAATTTTCTCTTTTTTCAGAGTATTGGAACCCTAAAATAACAGGTGAATTAAATGGTCAGCAGATTAAGCTGGTAAAACTCAAAGGACCCTTTGTCTGGCATTTTCATGAAAATGAAGATGAATTATTTTATGTAGTGAAAGGAAGTTTTGATATGGAATTCAGGGGTAAAACGACTACACTGCAAGAAGGAGAATTGATCATTGTTCCCCGCGGTGTTGAGCATCGGCCAAATGCAAAAGAAGAAGTGGAGGTGATGTTATTTGAATCTGCTTCAACGCTGAACACCGGAAATATAGAAAATGAAAAGACTGCGAAAGACCTAAAACGAATTTAGTATTCTCTCATCTTGTAAGCAGCAGCCACCAGTAAGGAAAATAGAGAAAGACCATCCATCCGAAAAGTGAAACAAACAGCGCATTCAAAAGCAGCCTGGACCAAAAAAACCGGAGCTGAAGTTTTTTAAAGAAATCAAAGCAAAACCACAGATTATAAGATCCTGCAATGGTGGTCTGATAAATAAATACGGGGTTGGCATTGATGTTAATCCTGAACACAAACCCCAACAAAACATCACCCAGGAATAAAAGCGCATTAAAACAACCGGCTCCGTACAGGCATAACGCAGTAATCTCTACAAAATTAAACCGAGGCTTTGCCAGAATAAAATAAATATTAATTGCCGATACAAAGAGAACCGGTAAAAAGAACAAGGTGAAATTACTTCTGAGCAATTCGTTGGATTCTTCTTTTATTGCTGCAAGCGCCGGGTTTACCCTATCGGGTAAGTAGTGAAAATAATTGATAGTAATGTTGTGAAATAAAATATACAAACCTGTCCAGATCAGAAAAAAACTTACTGGCTTCTGATAATTTTTCCTCTTTCCTTTAAGATAATTCAATGAGGCTACTCCCGGTCTTAGGATAAATTCAAAAAGCGTTTTTAAAAAAGTGCGTTCAATATGCGTAAAAAAATAAAAGAGTTCTTCAAATAAAGATTTGGCCGAAAGCCTTTTTACGGTTACTTTCTGTCCACAGTTGGGGCAATAATTGAGATATACTTCGGCGCCGCAATTCAGGCAGTACTGCACAAATTTTTTTTATAAAGATAATTCATGTATCTATATTGATCTTCATCCCGGAAATTCTCCGCTTCATAATTATTTAGCCCCTTATCCCGGGAATTTGATTTATCTTTTATGTCCTTTTTTAAAACAAAAACCAAAAATCATGACGGAAGAAAAAGTAATGACAACTCAAGAAGTGGCGAATCGTCTTTCTGAACTTTTCAAAGAATACAGATGGGACCTTGCCCAGGATGAATTATTCAGCGTCGACGCTAAAAGCATTGAACCACCTTATGCACAGGGATTGCAGACAGTGGAGGGAATGGCTGCAATTAAAAAGAAAGGAGAGGACTTTAACAGCATGGTGGAAGAAATGCATGGTGGGTATGTCGGTGAACCGATAGTAGCCGGAAACCACATTGCTGTTACAATGGGAATGGACGTAACTATGAAGGGTGCCGGTCGTGTGAAAATGGATGAAATTGCCCTTTATGAAGTGAAAGACGGAAAGATTGTAAAAGAACAATTTTTTTACTGAGAGGTTGAAACGGGTTAGTAAATCTCATTTCACTGATGCGGAATGAGATTTTTTATTTTAATCACCCTCACACATTTTTTTCAAATTACTTAAGCCCGTTTCAAACTGGTGATTTAGATTTTTATTTATTACCGGGCCCATAAGTCTTGCCATGGGGAAAGGCAGGTCTCCGCTGTTTTGCCAGGTTACTTTTGTTTCAGTTCCATCACCCCAGGGTTCAAAAAGCCAATTATCTTTAGCCTTGCTTTTCCAGGGTTTAAAAAACTCAAGAACAAAATGAATGTGTTTATCGTCAATGCCAATTAGTGTTAGTGCGCCAACACCTGTTTTTTTCCCCTCCCATTCATATTTATGTCCCGGTGTTTTGGGGGTGCCGGTTACGGCGAATTTAACCGTCGGATCACTTTGTTGCCAGGGGTTCCATTGCGAATAAAATTTCAGATCACTCACCTTGCCCATTACTTCAGAAACAGATCTTTTAATTATGGTTGATTTCTCAACATTGTAGTTTTTGGGTAAAAAAGCAGCTGTAACAAGCAATAGAATGATAAGTACGAGTATAACATAAATAACAATCATACTAATCGGTTTTATGTAAGTTACGGAAAGCCGCCGGGGAACGCAAACCGTCTAAACAAAAAGCACCCCGTTTTTGGGATGCTTCATAATTTTCGTTTCAATACTTTTTATTTTACTCCGCTTCAGCTACTACTTCTTTCACTTCGGGAATCATTCGCTTCATCATACCTTCTATTCCGGCTTTTAAAGTAATCATGCTCGAAGGACAACCACTACAACTCCCCTGTAACATCAGGTTTACCACTCCATCATCGTAGCTTTTAAACTGGATAGCGCCACCGTCCATTTCTACAGCAGGCTTCACATAATTTTCCAGCAATTCTTTTATTCTTTTTACCACATCATCGTCATCCGCATTTACTTCATTGCTGCTTTCCTGTTTCATCGTCACCACTTCTTCTTCATTGATTACCGCTTTACCTTCTTCCAGATATTCCTTCAGAAATTGTCTAATGGCGGGAATCACATCATTCCAATCCGTATCGTTTGTCTTGGTCAGCGTCACAAAATTGCTGGCGATAAAAACGGCTTTAATAAAAGGGTAGCCAAACAACTCGATGGCCAATGGAGAAGGCTTGGCGCTTTCCACATCAGGAAAATCAATACTCTTACCCGGATATAAAAGTTTATTAGCTACAAACTTCATCGTCTCCGGATTGGGAGTCATTTCTGTGTAAATACTGATTAGCGGATTACCTGTCTTGATCATGACGAAAAATTTGGTACACAAAAATAACCATAATGAAAGGAATGAGTTTACGAAGGCGGGAAAGAGATTTGAATACCAGCCTCAGCGCCTTGATTAGAACTCAATTGCGACGCACAGCCTCCACTGAGCAAAGCGAAGTGTTCAAGGCTCTTGTCGCTAATCATTCGGGCCCCGCAATCAGTATTTTCGTCTTTGAAAAGGGGAAAGATAATCATGAAAAAAATATATCATTTAGGAAACTGCACCACCTGCCAGGCTATCATTAAGGCTACCGGGGTTGACAAAAAAGGATTTGATATGCAGGATATCAAGTTTGAAAAAATTACTGCAACCCAATTGGATGAAATGAAAAATATGGCGGGAAGTTACGAAGCTCTCTTTAGCCGTCGGGCTTTGAAATACAAAGAATGGAAACTAAAAGATAAAAAACTAACCGAAAAAGATTACCGTCAATATATTTTAGATGAATACACTTTTCTGAAGCGTCCTGTAGTAATCATTAAGGATAAAATTTTTGTGGGCAGCGAAAAGAAAACAGTTATGGCATTAAAAAAGGAGCTGCAATAATGCAGCCCCCTGCTCTCATAGAGCGGCCAGGATAAAAAAACCGGGCTAGAGAACGAATTTGAAACCAATAGTTGTGTAAAACATTTCCTTACCTCTTTCTGAAAGATCGGGCCTGTTTTCTATCGTGATAAGATTTTGTGGAATAACATAAGCTGGTGTAATCAGCAACTGAAATTTTCCTCTGGCAAAAACGACGGGCATTGAAAGTTCATAAGAAAGAATGCTGAATTTTTGCGCTGATTCGGTAACCAGTTGATCGTTTCCCGGAAAAGGTAGGGGACCGGTTGCTTTTTTTAAATAACTTTTTGTGAATTGTTGTGTGCCGGCATTCAGCGAAACAGAAGGATCTATTACCAGCACCGATTTATCATCCAGTTGTGATCTGAATAGATGATCAAGACTAGCCATAATACCCAAATCAGTTTTATCGCTGAACTTAATATCAGCACCGCCTGTGATATTAATAACCTCATTCATCCATGTCAGCGTCATTCCCGCCTGTGCTTTTAAGGCTGATTGAACCAACTCGCTACTTTCCTTGTAGAAGGGTTTTAAGAAATAAAAATTGCCTAGCCATTTGTCGTTTGTATTAAACAGATAACCCGCAGAAGCAACTGTACCAGCATAGTCAAACGACGATTTTTTATTGTTTACAAAAATTGGCGCTGCATTGAAGTAAACACTTTCATTGAACCACAACTCAGCCAGCGGGAAAAATCCACTGCTGCGAAGACTATCTGTACGACCATAATAATTCAGGTTCGAATTATAGTTCAGGCCAATCTTAAATTGCGTTTTTTCTTTCTGTTCGGTGTCTGCTGATTGTGCCCACGATAACAAACAAATCAACAACCCAACAAGCAACAGGAATCCTTTTTGTCTCATTGTTTTCATGTGACAACTCTTTTAAACATTCCGTCCCACATGAGCAGGACGGAATGTTGTGGATTAGGTTAATGGTATTAATAAAACAGTCTGGTTAAAAGCGGTTTAGTGATTGCCGGAGGTTTTTACTTTGGTTTCGCTTTTTACCTTACCCGATACAGAAGCATCTGCTTTGGATTTTGCAGCAGAGGTTTTTACTTTATTTGTTGTTTGCGATGTAGTTGTATTCTCTGCATTCACAGCGGAGTTACTTGCCGCATTCTCCTTAGCTTGTGTTGACACGTTTTCTGATGCTTTTGCATGACTCGCTGCATTAGTATTGATGTCAAGAATAGGTTTTGCATCAGACCTTGCATCTACTACCGTCGTTGTAGTAATGTTTGCATTTACTGCAGAATTGGAGGCTGCATTTTCCTTAGCTTGATCGGAAGCATGTGTTGATGCCTGTGCATGAAGAGCGGCATTGGTATTCACATCACCCGAATTTTTTACATCACTTTTTGCACCATTGGCAACTTGAGTTGTTTTCTGAACTTTTGCCTGTGCAACTGTTGAAGCTTGTGATTTCAGACCCACGGATGTATTTGTTGCTGTTGATACAGTAGCTTTTGTTGCAGCAGCAGTAGAAGTTACTATGGGTTTAACAACGTTTGTACCAATAGCTGCGTTTGTAGCGGCCTGGGTAGTGCTTCTTACGCCAAGATTAACTTGTGAAAAAGCTATACCAGAAATCGAAATGGCAACCGCCAGAATAACTGTTCTTTTAATCGTTTTCATAATTAAGGAATTTGGTTAAAAAATAAAATGTTTAAACAAAGGGTCAGTAGTTATTCGGTTTTCTTTATTGAAAATATTGTGCCATAAATAATAAACATCGGTTTACTTTTTCTACAATTCTGAAAATCAATCTATTTGTTCTGTTTAGGTGGTGAACTGTTGGCCTTCCGGCCGGCTTGTTATTAACAGACAGGAGATGAAAGAAAAAGTTTAATAAAGAAAAATAAAACTACTTTTTCTTTTACAATCTGAACACAACCGTATTTCGTATGTGTGAAAAAAATAACAAGCTATCTGTTATAATTGAAATCAGATTTTGGGAAGCTGGTATCCATTATGATAATGAGCGGCTAAATATTGTTGATTAAGTTTTTCATCCGTAAACCCCTGCTTCATCTTATCCCAAACAACTTTTTGCTGACTTCTGAATGCAATATTTCCTAACTGACAAACTGTAGCAATATGTGCACCGGTAGCAATAGGGCAATTCAAATCTTCCTGTTTGCCGGATTTAATGGCAGCAACAAAATTTTCCCAATGTTTTAAAACACCATCATCCACTTTATTCTTTCTTTCCACTTTTACTTTTTCTTTGGCGCCTCCTTCAGCAATTACTTCCCAACCGCTCCTATCCAATTCAAGTGTACCATTATTTCCAATGAAAGCAATACCATGCGTTTTTCCAAACAAACCATTGTCAATACCCATTGCATGATCCCAGATAAGATTAAATTTTTCAAACTCATATAATGCACCCATTGTATCTGGCGTTTCCTGGGATAAATCAGGGTAAGCAAAATTTCCTCCCAATGCAGAAACAGATTTAGGAACATCAGCATTCATACCAAACACTGCATAGTCCATCAGGTGCACACCCCAATCCGTCATTAATCCACCGGCATAATCCCAGAACCAGCGAAAGTTGAAATGAAACCGGCTTGCATTGAAATTTCTTTTTTGTGCAGGACCCAGCCACATTGTATAATCAACTCCTTCAGGTGGATTAGAATCTGGTACTTTAGGCGCCGGCTTCATCCATCCCTGGTAACACCATACTTTTACTGTTCTGACATTCCCCAGTTGTCCTGTTTTAATAAAATCGACGGCATCACGAAAATGCTGCTGGCTTCTTTGCCACTGACCCCCCTGCACTATTTTATTATATCTTTTTTGTGCCGCCACCATTGCACGGCATTCTTCAATGGAATTACCTACCGGTTTTTCAACATATACATGCTTACCCGCCTGGCAGGCATGAATCATGATCAGTGCATGCCAGTGATCCGGTGTACCAATAATGACCGCATCAACATCTTTTTGCTCCAGTAACTTTCTATAGTCACCATAAGTTTTCACCTTTATTGCATCCACATTCATTTTTGCCAACTCCGACATCCTTTTGTCCAATACGTTCTTATCAACATCACACAAGGCAACGAGGTTAATACCGGGTATTTTTAAAGCAGCGGTCACATTACTCCATCCCATGCCATTGATACCAATGGCACCAATATTCAATTGTTCAGCGGGAGAAACAGAATTTCTAAAAATGTTAAACGGCTTGTTGGAAAAGGAAGAAAGTAAAGCTCCCCCGGTAACAAGAGTAGCAGAGTTTTGTAAAAAGCGGCGACGATGAGACATAATATATTTTTATATGGTATGAAATGAAGTTACCATATAATTTTAAATATTATCTTTTCAACTTAAACAGATTTCGTTCAGATGTTTACTACTTCTATTTCCTGGACCACTTATCAAAACATCCAATTCATATGGATGGCGATAGCTGTTGCCGTGTTTTTTCTCTTGCTTAAGATTACAGCCCCATATGGTCGTCATAGTTCTTCAAAATGGGGGCCGCTTGTTTCCAATAAATGGGGGTGGCTGATTATGGAATTACCCGTGCTGCTTGTATTGTGGTTTTTTCTTTTGCCTGCCGTTTCTTCTTTTACCGGGGTTGTATGGGTCATCATCGGGTTATTCAGCCTTCATTACTTCAACCGCATTTTTATTTTTCCATTCCGGCTAAGAACAAAAGGAAAATCAATGCCGCTGATTATTATGCTGTCGGCTGTTTTTTTCAATCTCGTTAATGGCTTTTCACTCGGCTACTTTTTTGTTCATTTTGCTGATTACAGCAATACATGGTTTGCCGATGTTCAATTTATTGCCGGCACCATTTTATTTTTTACCGGACTTTACATTAACTGGAAGGCAGATGACCAACTCATCCACTTGCGTAAACCGGATGAAACAGATTACAAAATACCAAGGGGCTGGTTGTTTGAAAAGATCAGCTGTCCCAATTTATTTGGTGAATTAATTGAATGGCTGGGTTTCGCCATTCTTTGCTGGAACCTTCCCTCTCTTACATTTTTTATATGGACTGTAGCCAATCTTATTCCCCGTGCCTTGTCGCATCACAAATGGTATAAAGAAAAATTTTCCGACTATCCAAAAAACAGAAAAGCCATTCTGCCCTTTGTTGTATGAAACGTATTTTGCATTCCGAAAGAAAAATATTTTATGATTCGTGTTGCGATAAAAGAAGACTTCGATTTTATCTATGAGCTGTACATGCATCCGCAAATCAACAAATGGCTGCTGTATGAACCGATGAGCAAAGAATTATTTTTTCCCATCTTTAAAGAACTATTCGTAAAAAAAGCCTTGTTTGTATACGAAAATGAAAATAAGGCGGCAGGCATGTGCAAGCTGGTACCGCAACAACACCGGAATGCGCATATTGTTTATTTAGGCGGAGTGGCCATTCATCCGGCTTACGCCGGGAAAGGATTGGGACAAAAAATGCTGGAAGAAATCAAGGGCTATATAAAGCAAAAAGGATTTTTAAGAATTGAGTTAAGTGTTGAAGTCATCAATGAAAAAGCAGTCCACCTGTATGAGAAAGCCGGGTTTGCAAAAGAAGGGATCATGAAAAAGGTTACTTATTTAAAAGAGGAAAATAAATTCCTGGATGAAGTGATGATGGCTTATCTGGTCTGAACATTGTTATTCAACTATCCTCAACTTCGCATAGTTCAGCATAATCTTTTTTTCCCCGTTATGCTCAAACTTTACTGTCGCAATCGGGTTATGCGCCGCTCCTTCCATTTTTAACACCTCACCAAAACCAAATTTCTGATGCTCCACTTTCTGTCCGGCTTGCAAATTGCTGGTATCACTCGGTACAAAATCGGGCGAAGGCGTATGTTCTTTTGTCTGTGGCCTTGAACTTGGAACCAGGTAAGAAGGGGTTTCTTTTTTTGCTGACTGGCGACTGCCTGCTGCTGACTGATTCCCCCAACCTCTCATTCTTTCAAATGCAGTTCCGTTACCATAATCCATTCCCTGGTTCTTTGATCCGCCGCCAGCATAACTTTTATCAATGAATTGTTCGGGTAACTCATCAATAAAACGACTGGGTTCATTTTGTACCAAACTTCCAAAACGATATCGTGTATTGGCATAGGTGATCCAGAGTCTTGTCTTGGCTCTTGTGATCACCACATAAAACAAACGTCGCTCTTCTTCCAATTCTTCTCTTGTGTTTATACTAAGTGCATTTGGGAAAAGCATTTCTTCCAGGCCGGCTGCAAATACAACAGGAAATTCCAATCCTTTTGCTGCATGTATCGTCATCAACTTCACGGTGTCTGCATTCGGATCTTTTTCATCCGCATCTGTCAGCAAAGTGATTTGCTGCAGATAACTGCCAAGGCTTTTATCGACCAGTTCACCTTCTTCGTTATCCGGACTTTCAATCCATTCTTTTATAGAGTTCAACAATTCCTGTATGTTTTCATATCTCGTTAATCCTTCTACACTCTTGTCATTAAAAAGCTCTTTTACAAAACTTGTTTGTTTGCCTACATGCACAGCCAGGTCATATGCATTTTGCTTCTGCAGCATACTGGCAAAACTTTTTATCATTGTCACAAAATTCTCAATGCTTTCCAGCGTGCCGGCTTTGTATCCGAATTCTTTAGCTCTTACCAACACTTCCCACATGGAAATATTGTTTTCATTGGCGGCAAGTATTGCCTTGTCCACCGATGTTTTGCCAATGCCTCTTGCAGGATAATTAATAATTCGCTTCAACGCTTCTTCGTCTTTGGGATTAATGATCACTCTTAAATAAGCGATATAATCTTTTATTTCCTTGCGCTGGTAAAAACTAATGCCGCCATAAATGGTGTAGGCGATATTCATCCGACGCAGACTTTCTTCAAAGGCCCGGCTCTGTGCATTGGTGCGGTAGAGGATGGCAAAATCTTTATTGAAATAATGATTACGTAGTTTTTGTTCCTGGATAGTATCGGCAACAAATTTTCCTTCTTCATTATCCGTCATCGTTCTTACCAGCTTGATCTTTTCTCCTTCCGCATTCTCTGTCCACAGGTCTTTGGGAATTTGTCCCTTATTATTTTTAATGATCTCATTCGCCGCATTCAGAATGCTTTGTGTGCTGCGATAATTCTGTTCCAGCTTTACCACTTTTACTTCATCATAATCTTTCTGGAATTGTAAAATGTTCTGAATTGTTGCTCCGCGAAAACTATAAATGCTTTGCGCATCATCACCTACTACACATACATTTTCATGCATAGCGCCCAGCAGTTTTATGATCTCGTACTGAGCTGGGTTGGTATCCTGGTATTCATCTATTAAAATGTATTTGAATTTGCGCTGGTACTTGCTAAGGCTTTCGGGCACATTTTTTAAAAGCTCATAAAACTTTAGCAACAGGTCATCAAAATCCATAGCCCCGTTTTTAAAACAACGCTTTACATAGGCATCATAAATCTGTGTAATGGCTGGGCGGTTGCTGCGCATGTCTTCCTGCTGTATATAATAATCGTTGGCATATTCGGCGGGACCAACTAACGCATTTTTAGCGCCGGAAATTCTGTTATAAACAGTGGAAGGTTTATAATGTTTATCATCGAGGTTCAGTTCATTGATAACCGCCTTCACCACACTTTTTGCATCATCCGTATCGTAAATGGAAAAATTATTGGGATAACCAATACGCGGCGCTTCGCTGCGGAGAATTCTTGCAAACACAGAATGGAAAGTGCCGATGTATAAATTTCTTGCTTCGTGGTTGCCCAATATATGCTCCACCCTTTCCTTCATTTCCTTTGCTGCCTTATTGGTAAATGTGAGAGCCAGGATATTGAAAGCATCTACGCCATTTGCCATCAGGTGAGCCACACGGGTTGTCAGCACTTTTGTTTTTCCGCTGCCGGCGCCAGCCACAATCATCAACGGACCCTCTATTTGTAATACAGCTTCCCGCTGCCGGTCATTCAACCCACTCAGATAATCAGTCATGCTGCGAATTTACAATTTGTGAATGGGATAAACCGGGGGAAACAGAATGAGTTTATTCTGCCCCAATCATCTTCCGGTGGTTTTTATTTCTTACATTCGGTTTTATCTCTTGCGCTGTTAATCCTGAATTTCCTGGTTTCATTATTACTTAACTAAAACAAAATTTTTTTATGAGAAAAACAATTTTATTCTTTGCCGTTGCCGGTATGTTAACTGCCTGTAACAACGAAAAAAAAGAAGATGCAAAAACCACTGAACCCGCCAAAGCAGAAGTTGCTCTGCCGTATAAGGCGCTTTATTCTTCTTCATTTGAAATAGGCAACCCCGCTTATGCAGCTATGATTTTACAGGGAAGCTGGAAGGATTGGGAAGAAAACAAACTGGATAATATGAAGGATTGGGTTGCCGATACCATCGTAGCCTTTCATGCTGACAACGCAATGGTGATGGGTCGTGACAGCCTGATGGCCCGCTGGAAAAGAGGCAGGGCAGGTTATACTTCAGTTCTTGATTCAGTTCACGCTGTAATATCAGCGTACAGTACTGATAAAAAAGAAAACTGGGTGCTTGTATGGGCGAAAGAAATTAATACTGACCCCAAAGGTAAGATCGATACCGTGGAGTTGATGGAAACCTGGCGCATTAATAAAGACGGTAAAGCCGATATGTTATTGCAATACGACAGGCATACCAGAAAGCAATAATTAAAAAAGGTTTTTTTATAAAGAACCCCCGATCCTTCGGGGGTCTTTTTTATTTATCAGAATGATTTTTTCGGTTCCAGCAGCTTGAAGAACTGATCCAGTTGAGGAAGAATTACAATTCTTGTTCTGCGGTTCACCGCCTTGTTCTCTGCACTAGAGTTATCCGTAATCGGATTGTATTCACCACGACCGGCAGCTGCCATTTTCTTCGGGTCAAGACCATATTCGTTTTGAAGAATTCTCACCACGGAGGTTGCTCTTTTTGTACTCAGGTCCCAGT
>OEMC01000118.1_pt1 | contig 32581 bp, 32 predicted proteins | sample 1503201 | NCBI WGS metagenome assembly OEMC01 (sample SAMEA104379564, study PRJEB20068) | metagenome | isolation source: 1998 | reverse complement strand
CTCAAATGAATTAACTTTATTCGCTCTAAATTCAACTATCATGGAAGGAAAGAAACCTAAAATTTTATTGTGCGAAGATGATACCAACCTGGGGTCTGTATTGAAGAACTATCTTGAACTGAATGATTATGATGTAACGCTTGAAAGAGATGGTCGTCTTGGCCTGGCAGCTTTTCAACGTGAAAAATTTGATATCTGTCTGCTGGACGTCATGATGCCCAATATGGATGGTTTTACGTTAGCCGAAGAAATAAGAGATGTTGATCCTGACATTCCTCTTTTCTTTTTAAGCGCTAAAACCATGAAGGAGGATGTGATACAGGGCTATAAACTTGGCGCTGATGATTATATCACCAAGCCATTTGACAGTGAAGTGTTGTTGCTGAAGATAAAAGCCATCCTGAAGCGTAATGAGGAAATGAATAAGGAAAGTGAGAACAAGGAGTTTGATTTATCCAGCTATCATTTCAATCCTAAGCTTCGCCAGTTGATTCATGGCGGCATTACACAAACTTTATCACCCAAAGAAAATGAGTTATTGAAAATGCTGGCCGAACATTTGAACGACCTTTTACCAAGGGAAGCAGCATTGAAAAAAATATGGGGCAGTGATACCTACTTTAATGGCCGCAGTATGGATGTATATATTGCGAAACTTCGCAAGTATTTAAAAGATGATGAAAAGATTGAGATTGTAAATATTCATGGAAATGGGTTCAGACTGGTAGTACAATAAGTCAGAACCGGGATTTGAAAGATTTTAAGAGATTATGAGGAGACTTATAATCTCTTTTTATTTAAGAAAATAAAGTTCCTGTATTGCCGGGTTTTATTTTCCCCAAATGCTCATACGCTTTTGCAGTCACTTCCCTACCTCTCGGAGTTCGCTGTATGAATCCTTCCTGTATTAAAAAAGGTTCATACACTTCTTCTAATGTACCGGCTTCTTCACCAACGGCTGTAGCAATAGTAGTAATGCCAACCGGGCCGCCTTTGAATTTTTCAATAATGGTAGAAAGAATCCGGTTGTCCATATCGTCTAAACCGTGTTCATCTACATTGAGTGCCTTCAATGCATGTTGGGTAATGCCAAAATCAATTTCACCATCATTCAATACCTGGGCAAAATCTCTCACTCTTCTCAATAAACCGTTTGCAATTCTTGGCGTTCCCCGGCTGCGGCGGCCTATTTCTTCTACCGCTTCTTTTGAAATTTTTGTTGTAAGGATTTTTGATGAACGATGAATGATTTTATTCAATACATCAGCCGTGTAATATTCCAGTCTCGATTTTATGGCAAACCGGGATAGCAAAGGAGCCGATAATAAACCGCTTCGGGTAGTGGCGCCGATCAGTGTAAACGGATTCAGGTTGATTTGTACACTTCTTGCATTCGGACCGCTGTCAATCATGATGTCAATGCGGTAGTCTTCCATGGCCGCATACAAATATTCTTCCACCACGGTACTCAGACGGTGTATCTCATCAATAAATAATACATCATTGGATTCAAGATTGGTCAATAAACCGGCAAGATCGCCTGGTTTTTCAATTACCGGCCCCGATGTTTCCTTAATGCCCACTCCCATTTCGTTAGCCACTATCCTGCTCAGGGTTGTTTTACCCAAACCCGGCGGGCCATGAAATAAAATATGATCCAGAGCCTCGCCACGAATTTTAGCTGCTTTGATAAATATCTTCAGGTTATCTATGATTTGGTTTTGGCCGGAAAAATCTTCAATTACAGCAGGTCGGATATTGTTTTCAAATTCTTTATCAACTGCCGTTAAATAATCTTTGTCGCTATTAAGGTTGGAATTGGCCATGGTCTCTCGTTCGGATTTTTATCCAGTAAAACTAATCATTAATCAGTAAAAACCCTGTTATGTCGAATCGTAAAACATATTGTATTTAACAACCGGTTATATCCCATTTCAAAATAATTCAGTTTATCCACCGTTTAAGGGGTTGAAACGGCTATAAAATGAACCTTATCAGGCAAAAACAAAACTGGCGACTACTTATTAGCATTTTGCTATTGATTAGTTCAGGTACTTTAAAAGCACAGATGATTACCGGCCTTTGGAAAGGACAAATCAATAAGAAAAAAGCAGAGTTGAAGATTATTCAGAAAGGCGACAGTCTTTTGGGTACATCTTATTATTATGAATCTCCCAACAGTTACAGGCGATATTCCATTAAAGGATACTTTGATGCTCAAACCAACGAAACCATCTGGTGGGATGATCAGTTGATTGAAGAAAAAAAAGGGAATTCAATTTTTGGGTCGCCTGGTAAAGTGCCTTATTTGTCTTCCGCAGATTTTAATTGTCCCGGCAGTGGTAAGATGTTTTTAGAAGGCAAAGCTTCATTACCCGGTGACAGGGAGAATATAAAAGGTAAAGTTGAGCTTGAAAAAACAGGGTCAGGTATCTTTCATGACGAATGGGATTTTGTCATTGAAAACTATATAGCCGGAGCCAATGATCCCGATATAATAGATAGTGTAGCGGCAATTGCGATGACTCATATTCCATCAAATGATATAGCAATTGTGAAGGAATCAGAAAAGAAGGAAACCGTTGCGCCAATTAAGGAGATCAAAAAGCCGGTATCCGTGCCTGTAGTAATTAATGAACCTGCTCCAAAGACAAAACCTCTTCCTACCATTGAAGAGAAATTTGTTAAGAGAGAAAAGATCATAGCCGTTGAAATACCGCTTATAGGCGATTCCATTGAACTTCACTTTTATGATAATGCGGAAATAGACGGAGACTCCATTTCACTCTTCCTGAATAATAAAATAATCTTTCAGCATATTCGTCTCAGAACATCAGCCTATACAATCAAATTACCAGTGAATGAACTGCAACCAACCAATGAGCTGGTAATGGTTGCAGAAAACCTTGGTACGATCCCTCCTAACACATCTTACATGCTGGCTATCGTTGATAACAAACGTTATGAAGCCATGTTAAAAAGCACAGAAGAGACAAGCGCCGTTATCCGGTTGGTTAAAAAGTAAATTATATGTGAATAAAATAATTGGTTAGTTATAACATTATATATAATTTCATTATACCATTATTTATTGAAATCACTTTTACTAACCATTTTATGCAAGTAAACCCCGCCTACAGCAACGACTATGATGTTGTAACCAACCACCAGTTTGCAGAAATAAGAAAAGACCGTGCTACAGGTCAGCAAACACTTTTTGCATTGAAAAGATTTAAAAAAGGTGAGTTGATCAGCCCACTTGGTGCTGCTTTTGTTACAGACAAACCTTCTTACTTAACTGTGCAAACTGGTAACAGGACGCATATTGCGCTACATCCTTATTTTCTGCAATACATTAATCATGGGTGTAATCCGAATTGCTTTTTTGATACCAGCAATATGAAGGTGACTGCACTCAGAAACATTGAACAAGGAGAAGAGTTTACTTTCTTCTATCCTTCCACCGAATGGAATATGGCCAGCCCCTTTCAATGCTATTGCAATCAACCGGATTGCCTTGGCCTGATCAATGGCGCCGCTCATATTCCTGAAGAAATACTCAAACGTTATAAACTGAGTGATTTTATCAAGAAAAAACTCCTTTCTCGTCAGCGTAAATTAAAAAGAGCCTGAGCCTTATTTCAGTTGTTTTAATATTTCCTCTATTGCCTTGTCCAATTGAGGATCTCTTCCATTGAGTTTATCCTCAAAACTATTGATCACAAGTATATCCGGCTGCACCCCGCTTTTCTCAAGGTCTTTTCCATCTAATGAATAACAACCCCAGGCTGGCATACGCACATTAGATCCATCAACCAAACCTATGCCACTTGTAAATATGATCCAGCGATAAGTTTCATTGCCGACAATTTTTCCAAGCTTCAATGCTTTGAAACCCTGCGATGTCATTTCTGCATCGCTCAGCGATTGTTCATTTATCAATAAAACTATCGGCTTATCGCTGGGTGAGAAATTGGACTGAGTTGTTAATGTTCCCTCTCTGTATTTCCATTTGAGATAAGACCGTTGCGCCAAAAACTTCAGCACTTCATCATGGACATTGCCACCGGTATTGTACCTCAAATCGAATATCAATGCATCTTTTTTATTCAACTCTTGAGTCATGTCAATAATAAACTGGTCTAATTCTCCCTGTCCCATATTCTTCATGTACCCGTAAGCAATTCTACTCTTCCCTTTTTCATCCACCAGTTTCTGATTATTGTCAACCCACTCGTCATACAGGTTATTAAATAAAGTAGCCTGCGGATGAATTTTTATATTCACCATCTGACCACCGCGATTAAAGGTTAGTCTTAACTCCCTGTCTCTTGACGGCACTGTGAAATAGTAATTTCTATCCCGGCTTTTATCCACGTCTTCATCATTTACTTTTACCAGTATATCACCGGATTTTATATCAATTGATTTTCTATCAGCTACGGAACGTCTGGCTATGTATTTTACTTTATACGGATCATCATTCTCAAAGATGATCCCGGTTTCCATGGTTTGGTTTTGAAGGACAATAGTTTCATCATCGCCAAAGGTGCCAAAGCCCTGGTGTGAGGAATTCAGTTCACCCAATAAATCATTCAGCATGATTCTTAAATCAGCCCGGTTGTTCAGATAGGGCAAAAATTGTTTGTAGTAATCCTTTGTCTTCTTCCAGTCGTTCCCATGAAATTTTTCATCATAATAACCTTCCTCCATACCTGCCCATGCTTCATAAAACATCTGGCTGAATTCTTCGGAAAGGTTTCTCCGGAATGTATAACTAATGGCTATCGGGTCTACCTTATTGCCATCGAGATTCAGTTTGTTAATTGTGCCATTGAGCAAAGCATAGAGTTTATCGCTTACTTCAAGTATATCAAAACCAAAACTGTTATCTGTTCCTGCAATTTTTTCTGTTTTGTTTTGTTCAAACGGTTCAATCACAGTTTTCCAGAGAGCACTTCTCCCTTCGCCATGATTACTGCTATATAGTACCGTTGTCTTTTCTCCTTTCTGATAAATGGCCTGGAGAGACTGTGCTCCCAACGAAGGACTGATTTGCTCCAGTCTTTCCATAATCAAATCCATATCTATAGCAATTGCCTTTGTCGAATCAGCATTGGCCGCTTTTTTGGTTGTATCTTTTTTTTCTTCTTTAAATAATTCATTGAATTTGTCGAGGCGGTAAGGTTCATCTAGTTTTTCCAGCGGTACCCGGTACACTTTTGCATTGGCCATACCAAACGGATACGAAGGCCTAAGTCGTTGTGAAGTGAAGTAGATATATTTTCCATCACCTGACCAAAGCGGACCCGTTTCCGTAACACCTGTGTTCGTCAGGTTAGTGGTTTTATTTTCTTTTATGTTGTAAACAAAAATGTCCTCTTCAAAATTCCGCTTGGCTGTAAATAGTACATATTCATCATTGGGGGAAAAGCCAGGGTCGCTGTTTTGGAAAGCCCATACTTCATCTTTTACAATCATTTTGCTTAGCATTGTTTTTAAATCCATCATCCTTACTTCATCTCTTCCGCTCAGGTACACAGCCTGTGTTCTTTTTTTATTGAAAACAATACTGCGGTTATTCTTTTTATCAGCGGTCAGTTGTTTGGGAGAGCTGTTGCTGTCTGCACGAATCGTGTACCAGTTGGTGTATCCATCCAGTGTTTGATTAAATAACAACGTCTTATTATCGCTCATCCATTTTACTTCTCTTACTCTTTCTGCAGAGCCACGCTTAACCTCCTGAATAAATTTTCCTTCGGCATCGCTGACAAATAATTCACCACGGGAAACAAAAGTCAGCTTCTTCCCATCAGGAGACACATCAAAAGCTGCAATATTTCCCCTTACATCAAAATCTTTTTCTTTTGGCAAAACATTATTGCGGATGATGGAGATATTCAGCTTGCTTTCTTTATCAGACTTAACATCATAGAGCCAAAGCTGGTAATCTTTTTCAAAAACAATTTTCCCGCCATTGGCATTTACTATGGGCGTTTTGATGGAAGAAGAAAAGCGGGTTAATTCTTTTTTCTTTCCTTTATCCATGGTGTAGAGGTTGTACTCGCCATTGGCCTCATCGGAGATGAAATAAATATTCCCGTTTTTATCAATGGTGGCGCCAAAATCCTTTCCTTCCCAATCAGTATATTTTTTATGCTGTTTTGTTTTAAGGTTATAGGACTGGATATTGGGATTAAACGGTCCTTTATATCTTTTGCGCTGCACCTGGTTGCTGCTTTCCCAGGTGTCATTGAAAAATATTTCACCTGAACTTGGGTGCTCCACTAAATTATGATCATACTGAAAAAAGTAATTGCCAAAAACACGTTGCGGAGTGCCGCCTTCAGCGCTTACTTTAAAACCGGCAACCTGTCCCATGCGTCCACTATTGAAATAAATGGATTTTGAATCCCAGCTCCAGCTTGTCACTTCATCATTGCCGCTATGCCAGGTAATTTGTTTTACATCGCCACCATTTATCGGAATTATAAAAATATCGCCGTTCCCGTATTGCCTCCCTGTAAATGCAACCCACCTACCATCAGGCGAAACCCGTGGCGAGGTTTCATAGCCCTGCATGGCTGTAAGCCTTGTGGCCTGGCCATCACTGACATTTGCTTTCCACAAATCTCCTTCAAAAGCAAAGATGACGGTTTGTCCATCAGGCGTAAGACAGGGGTTAGAAAGAAAGTAAGTATTGTTTTGAGAAAAAATTTCTGTTGATATAAATAACAGAGCGGTGGTAAGAAACTTCTTCATGAAAAATGGTTTTGGACGAACAAATTACGACCAAAACCATTTACAGAAATGCCGTTGATAAAATTTTATATCACGACATTGATCATTTTGTTCTTCACATATATGATCTTCTTTGGTTGTTTTCCTTCCAGCCATTTCAACACAATTGTATCTTTCATAACGATTTCCTCTACCTGCTGTTGGGTAGCGTCAAGAGCAAGAGTGAGTTCAGTTCTTGTTTTCCCATTGATAGCAACGGGGTAAGCTTTTGTTGATTCGACAAGTAAGGCTGGATTATATTTTGGAAATGCGGCATCTAAAATAGTGCCGCTGTTGCCAAGCAAACTCCATAGCTCCTCACTGATATGAGGTGCATAAGGCGCTAATAAAATCAATAGCTGCTCAAGTATTTCTTTTTTGTGGCATTTCAGATCGGTGAGCTCATTTACACAGATCATAAAACTGCTGACCCCTGTATTGAAACTGAACCGCTCGGTATCTTCCTCAATTTTCTTAATTGTCTTGTGCAGCACTTTTAGTTCTGCATTTGTTGCTTTCTCTTCGTTCCAAACTTTTCCTTTCAGTTCATCGTAAAACAAACGCCATAATTTTTTCAGGAACCTATGAACTCCTTCAATACCTTTCGTATCCCATGGCTTGCTCATCTCTACGGGACCAAGGAACATTTCATACATGCGGAAAGTGTCGGCGCCGTATTTAAGAATTAATTCATCTGGGTTAACAACGTTATACTTTGATTTGGACATTTTCTCAATTTCACTTTCCACATAGAATACTTGATGGGCTTCATTATTAATATCTTCAACCCAATCATTGTCTTTCTGAGCAAACCAATTTCCATTATAATTGAATCCGGATGTAGTTATATAAATTGCATCTAGTCTATTAGGATATTTTGCAATTGCTTGCTTTATATCCAATTCATTCCTCTTAGGATTGGTGTAATTCATATCCACAAACTCTACAGGAATATTAAATGGTTTAAAATAGTCTTTGATATCTTCAGTTACATAGTCTGTCGAATAAAGCTGAAGTTTAGCTTCCGGAACAGAAGCCATCTTCCCTCTAATCATAATTGTATTTGATCCGCCCCTGCTTGCCTCTTCCTCTTGCTCATTTTCTTTGTAATCATGTTTTTGAACGTAGGCAATTTGTGATACTCCCTGTATCATCCCCTGATTCACCAATCTTTTGTAAGGCTCATCATGACTGATCAATCCAAGATCATAAAGACATTTGGTCCACATTCGACTGTAGAGTAAATGGCCAACTGCATGTTCGGTGCCGCCTATATATAGATCAACCTGTCCCCAGTAATCAGACGCTTTGCGGCTGCAAAATTCTTTATCATTATCCGGGTCCATATAGCGTAAGAAATACCAACTGCTTCCTGCATAGCCAGGCATTGTATTCACTTCCCGCCTCACCCCCTGCCCTTCTCCTTCAGGAGAGGGGAGATTGACCCATTCTTTCAAATTGGCTAATGGCCCTTCAGCATCTGGTCCGGGTTTCAGTTCATCCATGTGTGGCAATTCAATTGGCAATTCTGATTCGTCCAGTGCATAAGCAGTTTCACCTTTCCATACAATTGGAAAAGGCTCGCCCCAATAGCGTTGGCGACTGAAAGCTGCATCATGCATTTTATAGTTCACTTTTCTTTTTCCGATTCCGAGTTCTTCCAGTTTTTTTATCACCACTTCAATCGCATCCTTCATCAGCATACCGTTGATGAAATCACTGTTCTCCAGAATTGTATCTTTAGTCGGGTTGGCTTCTTCACCATTATAATGACTCCCGATAATATTGGTGATAGGAATATTAAAATGCTTTGCAAATAAAAAGTCACGCTGATCACCACAAGGAACAGCCATAATGGCGCCGGTACCATAACCTGCCAGTACATATTCTGATATCCAGATGGGAATTTCTCTTCCGTTAAAAGGATTGATGGCATAAGAACCGGTAAATTCGCCGGTGATCTTTTTCTCCGCCATTCTTTCTCTTTCGCTTCTGCTTTTTACATAAGCCAGGTATTCGTCAACCGCTTTTGTTTGACTGGCTGATTTAATTTCATTCACCATTTCTAACTCAGGAGCAATTACCATAAAGTCAACACCAAAGATTGTATCAGGACGAGTGGTATAGACTCTTAAACTTTTAACTTTTGACTTTTCACTTTTAACTTCAAAGTCTATCTCAGCACCAGATGACTTCCCAATCCAGTTCGATTGCATTTCCTTCATACTCTCACTGAAATCAACTTTCTCCAAACCTTCCAGCAAACGGTCAGCATATTCTGTAATCCTTAAATACCATTGGCGTAATTTCTTTTTCACCACAGGATGTCCGCCTCTTTCACTTACCCCATTTATCACTTCATCATTAGCCAGCACAGTTCCCAATGCTTCACACCAGTTTACCTCACCATAGCCGCAATAGGCAAGGCGATAGTTCATTAATATGCTTTGTTTTTTTGTATCATCGAATGATTTCCAATCAGCAGCAGTGAAGTGGTGAATGGTGAGTGGTGAATGGTGAATTAAAGAGCCTTCTTTCTCAAATGAGCTTATAAGATTTGAAATTGGTTCAGCCTTTTTTGTTTTCCTGTTGAAATATGAATTGAACAATTGCAGAAAGATCCATTGCGTCCATTTATAAAATTTCACATCACTGGTTCTTACTTCACGGTCCCAATCAAAACTGAAACCAATATTATCAAGCTGTTTGCGAAAATTATTAATGTTGTCTTCCGTAGAAACAGCCGGATGAATGCCATGATCAATCGCATATTGCTCGGCAGGCAAACCAAATGCATCATAACCCATCGGGTGCAGCACATTAAATCCTTTCAGCCGCTTGAACCGTGCATAAATATCCGAAGCGATATAACCCAACGGATGACCCACATGCAGCCCCGCTCCGCTTGGATACGGAAACATATCCAGTACATAATACTTGGGCCTGGGTGAATCATTCGAAACTTTATAAATCTTTTTCTCCTTCCACCATTCCTGCCATTTCTTTTCTATATCTCTGAACTTATACTCCATTTCTTATTGAGTGTTATATAGTCTAATTTATTTCTTGTTTCTATTTAATCAACACAGAGATACAGAGGGATTGAGTTACACAGAGCTTCTCTGTGAATCTCTGTTTCTTTTGTGACTCAGTGTTGAATATGCTCAGCAGTGCTCAGAACGCTGAAGTGTGCGACGCAACAGCAGTTGAGCAAAGATGTGAAAGAAGACTTAAAACATCTTTTCATTCACAACATGCTGAAATAACTGCCAATGCCAATCGTTAGATGAGGCACAAATTTACGGATTGTCGGGACATGAGTCGGGAGAAATCTGTTACTTTTGCGCAGCGATAGCCAGCAAAACATATTCAAAATCCTAAATCAGTACTCATGGTCAAAGCAGGTAAAGCCTCTATCAAACGCGGAAAGCCCTCTTATTTTATGTCTATATTGGGTGTGACACTTGTTTTGTGTTTACTTGGCATCATCGGTATCATCACCATCAATTCACGCAAACTGATCACGAATTTGAAAGAAAGTGTGGAAGTTCATGTGTTCCTGAAGCAAAATATTAAAGACACGGCAAGAGAAAGTCTGCAAAATTATATCGCTTCCCAACCTTACGTAAGAGAAGTGACTTATACAGATAAAGAAACTGCTAAAAAAGAATGGGTAAAATCCGGCGGTGAAGATTTTACAGAATTTATTGATAACAGTTTGTTGCCGACAAGCATTGATTTTAAACTAAAAGCTGATTACCTGGACTCTGCAAAACTGGTATCTATCAAAGAAGATATTTCCAGGTTTTATATAGTAGATGAAGTGCGTTATCCAACAGCGGTAGTGGGCCAAATGATTTCCAACTTCAGAACAGCCAGTATCATACTGCTGGTTATCGCTATCCTTATCTCTACCATGGTGATCATTTTAATTGACAATACGATCCGGCTGGCCATGTTCAGTAACAGGTTTTTAATAAAAACTATGCAAATGGTTGGCGCCACCCGATGGTATATTGCCAGACCGCTGAATTTAAGAGCTATCATTAATGGTGCCGTCAGTGGTTTGATTGCTACAGTTATGGTTTATGTTTTCCTGCTCGTAGCTGAAGGCTTCTTTGACGGGTTTAAAAAACTGCACGACACTCAATCACTGTTTTTACTGGGCTTGGTATTGGTCCTTCTCGGTGTCAGCATTACTCTTTTCAGCACTTACCGGAGCGTATTGAAATACCTGCGGATGAAGCTGGATGAACTTTATTAAATGATAGTTTTCCAGATGATAGATGATAATTGCGGTAAGGGTTTAGCTATTATCTATCCAATTATCATCTATTCTCTGATTTCCCTATATTGCATGCCTAAAATTCCTGTATGAGCGAAAAGAAAACAACAACAAGCCCGGCTGGCCTGTTTGATAAGCAAAATCTCAGGCTGATGCTTATTGGCGTAGCCATTATTGCCGTTGGTATGTTGCTGATGGTGGGTGGAAAAAGCAATGACCCCACAGTATTCAATGAAAAAGAAGTGTATAGTTTTACCCGCATCACTGTGGCGCCAATTTTAATTATAGCCGGACTGGTGATTGAGATCTATGCCATATTCAAAAAGCCAAAAAATTAATGTGCCAATCAGCAGATTTGACAATTTGCTGATTATATCACTTTTACCCTTCAAAATTTCATTTTCACATCGGCACATTTCCAAATTTGCAAATTAATCATGAGTATTGTTGACGCCATCATCCTTGCCATTGTAGAAGGGTTAACCGAGTTTCTGCCTGTTTCATCTACAGGCCATATGATCATTACCAGTTATCTGTTGGGTATTCATAAAGATGAATTCACAAAATTGTTTGAGGTATCTATTCAGTTTGGAGCCATACTGGCGGTAGTTGTTTTGTACTGGAGAAAATTCTTTGCATTTCAGCGTTGGCAGTTTTATATAAAACTTATTGTCGGCGTTTTACCGGCGCTGATACTGGGTTATTTGTTTTCGGATAAAATTGATGCTATGCTGGAGAGCCCGACCACGGTTGCTGTAACAATGTTAGTGGGGGGCATTATTCTTGTTTTCATTGATAATATGTTCCGGGTGCATACCATAGAATCCGATGATCAGATTACATTTCCTAAAGCATTTCTGGTAGGTTGCTGGCAGGTGCTGGCCATGGTACCCGGAGTAAGTCGAAGCGCTTCTTCTATTATTGGTGGGATGCAGCAAAAGTTTACCCGCTATCTGGCTGCAGAGTTTTCTTTTTTCCTGGCTGTGCCAACCATGCTTGCTGCAAGTTGTTATACAATTTTTCTGAAGGATTGGAATAATGGCTTTATCAACCGGAAGGGATATGAGATAATCATGGAAAGCAAAGAAAATATTACTTCGTTTATCGTGGGTAACCTTGTTGCCTTTGTAGTGGCGATGCTGGCCATTCGTTTTTTCATTAATTATCTCAAAATTTACGGGTTCCGGATTTTTGGAATTTATCGGATTATAGGCGGCATCATTTTACTTGCTATCATACTCAGTGGTGTAATGGAATTGTGATAAATATTTTCTCTTTATCTTCCCTGTCACTAAAACTAACGGCATGCAAACTGCATCCAAAAGAATCATCAATGGATGGGCGATGTACGACTGGGCCAACTCGGTGTACAACCTGGTCATCACTTCCACTATTTTTCCTGCTTACTTTGAATCTATTTCAAAGGACAGGGTAGACAGCAACGGAACAGCCTATGTAAATTTTTTCGGACGTGAATTTGTCAATACCTCATTATATAATTATGCGCTGGCAATAGCGTTTTTAGCAGTGGCCATTATTTCCCCCTTGCTTTCTTCCATTGCCGATTACAAAGGCAATAAAAAAAGCTTCATGAACTTTTTCCTGAGTATGGGAAGCCTTGCCTGTGTGCTGATGTTTTTTTTCACCCGTGAAAAACTGGGGTTGGGTATTTTATGTATGATAGTTGCCTGCATTGGTTATTGGGCAAGTCTTGTTTACTATAATTCTTTTTTACCGGAAATAGCGGCACGGGAAGACAGGGACCGCATCAGTGCAAAAGGATTTGCCTATGGATATGCCGGTAGCGTGATATTACAGGTCATTTGTTTTGTACTGGTTTTCTTTCCGGGCATCGTTGGTGGTTCTGATGCTGAAGGGGCTACCACTACTATTCAATTCAGAACAGGGTTTTTATTAGTAGGTATCTGGTGGTGGGGATTTGGTCAGTTTTCATTAAGCCGTTTGCCAAAATCAGTTCCGGCTGGTGAAGGCAACCAGAAAAATTTACTGACCAATGGCTATCGTGAATTAAAGAAAGTGTGGAATCAGTTAACACATATCCCGGTTCTGAAAAGATATCTTGTTGCTTTTTTCTTTTATAATATGGGTGTGCAGACGGTTATGCTTTCTGCAACACTGTATGGAAAAGGTGAGCTGGCTATTCCTACTACCAACCTGATCATTTCGATTCTCATTATTCAGTTGATTGCAATACCCGGCGCCTATGCGATTTCAAGATTGTCAGGCATTATCGGTAATCTTAAATCATTGATGATTTGCATTCTGCTATGGATATCCATTTGTATTGCTGCTTATTTTGTTCCGAAAGGTGGCATTTATCATTTTTATGTATTGGCTGTCGTTGTCGGGTTTGTTATGGGGGGTATTCAATCCCTCAGCCGCAGTACCTATGCCAAGCTGATGCCCGTAACAAAGGACACGGCTTCCTTTTTCAGTTTCTATGATGTATCTGAAAAAATTGCTATTGTAATCGGTATGTTCAGTTTTGGTTTTATAACAGAACTCACCGGGTCACAAAGGTCTTCTGTTTTAGCGTTGATGATTTTTTTTATAATTGGTCTTGCATTTCTCTGGTACACGAAAATGGCTGAGTCAAAAACTGCATCTTAAATCCGTTAGTGAATGAAATTATATTCAATCAATACAGGCTATTTTAAACTGGATGGTGGCGCTATGTTTGGTGTAGTGCCAAAAAGCATTTGGAATAAAATAAATCCTGCTGATGAAAATAACCTGTGCAGCTGGGCTTTGCGTTGTCTTCTTGTACAGGATGGCGACCGGCTGATCCTGATTGATAACGGCAATGGCGACAAGCAGGATGCAAAGTTTTTCAGCCACTATCATTTGCACGGTGATGATACATTGGATAAATCTTTAAATAAATATGGTTTCAGCAAAGAGGATATTACTGATGTAATTCTTACTCACTTACACTTTGACCATTGTGGTGGCAGTATCGTTAAAGAAGGAAACAAACTGTTGCCTGCTTTTAAAAATGCGACTTTCTGGAGCAATAAAGAACATTGGGAATGGGCAGTAAATCCGAACGAGAGAGAAAGGGCTTCTTTTCTCAAAGAAAATATTTTGCCTATTGAAGAGTCAGGTAAGCTGAAATTTATTGAAGTGCCTGATAATGGAATTGCCACGGAGGCACAGATAGATACGGAAATAAAATTCAGGTTTGTAAACGGGCATACGCAAGCCATGATGTTGCCCCAAATAAAGTATAAGGACAGAACCGTTGTTTTTATGGCTGATCTTTTGCCCTCAGCAGGTCATATCCCCCTACCATATATTATGGGATATGATATGTTTCCTCTAACCACCCTGAATGAAAAAAAATCTTTCCTTAAAGAAGCGTTGGAAAATGATTTTATTCTTTTCTTTGAGCATGATCCGGTGCATGAGTGCTGCACCCTTCAGCAAACAGAAAGAGGAATAAGGCCAAAAGATTTTTTCAAATTGCAGGATATTTAACTAATAATAAATCAACAGCGATGAATAAAGAAAGAGCCATACGATTAACCATTCTTATAATCCTGGGTTTCGCCATCGGGTTTCTTTATAAATGGTTCTTCTGAAAAGACCCGTCAGTTACCTCTTAGTTTTATCATTGAAGTAAGTGGATACCTGAGATTACGGTGACCCATCATATCAATCAGTACTTTACCCACCACAATCGGGCTTTCCACTCTCAGTATAACATGATTAGGGTCATCACTTACCCAAACAACCATTTTTTCACCGCCCTCGAATATGGTGCCTTTTAGTAACAGAGGTTTGAATTTAATTGCTTTAAACCGGCCGTACTGAGTCTTCACTGTTTCTTTTCCCATATACCGGATATACATACTGAACACCTCATCGCTAAGAAACATTTTGAATGGTATCTTATCTTCCGGTTTATATTTATTGAAATCAATATTGCGGGCATAATACATAGCGCTTACCACATCCTGTATGCAGTTGGGAATTTGAAAAACCCCTTTATTGGTAATCGCAGATTTGGCAGCCCGGTTAAAAGAAACGGTTTCATAAAATTTATAGCCTCCCTCATTCACATTCCGGATAAACTTCAGCGGTTGTAAGGTAGCCGTATCAATATAAGATTCGTATCTATCTCTTACTTTATAAATCCAGTCATAGGATGACTTGGTTTTTCCATCTCCTACAATATGATATACCGGTTGGTTATTGAAGGTTTCCAAAGTATTGGTAAACGTAGCTGTTCCTGCATGAGTATAGGTTCCTATTACTTTATAAAATACATGAAAAGTAACCTGCTCCCCCGCCTGAAATGCCGTATTATTAATGCCGCAAAATTCTTCTTCCTGTTTAACAGAAATATCATTGCCAGTCCTGTTGATGATTTTACTTTCTTCCGGACCGGTAAAAATAATTCCAAGACTCACGGCGCAAATCGAATTAAGTAGTTTCATTTTTCTTTTCTGAATGTTTTTAAGCCCAGGATTAATAAACTGCCCGTCGCTGCCGGTACCACCAGATTGATAAACCAGATCGTCGTGGTCACCAAACCAATTCCCAGAGTATTTATTGTAAAAATTGCAAAAATTTCTTTGGTTATATAAACCTTTTGCACAATTTCAAACAAAGCAATGGTGGGTATTACTGCCATAATAAAAAAAACAGTAGCCATAGCCCAAAAACCCTGCCATGCGTTTACCTCCACACCAAAGAAACGAAACAGCAGGAAATACTGCAAGCCAAAAACAAGATACCGCAAGACTGATAAAGAAAGTAATTGCAACAACAGCCTTGTGTTTATCTTTTCTAACTCAGTAATCAACCAGGCATATTTCCTTATGACAGGCAATTTATTAATCGCTTTTATCAGCCAATTCAATTTGAAATAAAATACTGTTAAAAAAACCAGGGCTGCCACGCCGCCGGCTAATATCAGGTTAATCCAGGCCGGCATACCCGATAATCCAGCTTCAATGATTTTGGTTTTCAAAATCAAAAGACCGGTCAACCCAAAAAATAAGGTGATTAATAACTGACTAATACTACCAAGAACAGTCAGGGAAATTACTTTCAGCTTGTTTCCTTCATTCATGTATAATACCCTGCCCAGGTATTCTCCCATGCGGTTAGGTGTACTTACAGAAAATGAAACGCCGGAAAAAACAGCCTGTAATGATTTAAGAAAAGAAACCGGTTGTACTTGCTGTACGGATAGTTTCCATTTTAAAGCTTCCAGCGACCAGTTTACAAGCATTAATAGTATGACCACAATAAGACAAATAAGTAAAGGGCCGCTGAATGACTCTTTTATCTTCTCCCACGACTCGGTCAGGTGAGGCTGGCTTTTTACTTGTTTGAAAATCGACCATGACAACCATATAAAGAGTAAAGGCCCCAGAACATAGTTGAGAAAGATTTTGATATTTTTGTTCAGCTTCATTAATTCTGTAAAAATACCTTCCCCCTTGCAAAAGCCTGCAAAAATAATTCTCGGTATTGATCCCGGTACCCTTCTGATGGGCTACGGGATTATTGAGGTTAAGGGCCCGGCTATAACGATGAAAGAAATGAGTGTGCTGAAACTCTCCGGTAAAAAAGATAATTATATCCGACTACAACTGATCCATAAAAAAGTAGTGGAGCTGATAACAAAGCATAAGCCCAACGAATTTGCCATTGAAGCTCCTTTTTTTGGAAAGAATGTACAAAGCATGCTCAAACTTGGCCGTGCACAGGGAGTAGCTATTGCAGCAGCTATCAGCGCCGGGTTGCCGGTAACAGAGTACAGTCCAAAAAAAATAAAACAATCCATTACCGGCAATGGCAATGCTGATAAAGAACAGGTATGGAAAATGCTTCAGCGGTTGCTTAGTTTAAAAGAGATACCACAATACTATGATGCAACCGATGCTTTGGCAGTAGCCGTTTGTCATCATTTCCAGGATAAGCCGGCATTAAAAACAAAAGGCGTATTAAAAAGCTGGCAGGATTTTATTGCTAAAAATCCGTCCCGGTTACGAATAAAATAATTTTATGAAATCAATCTTGCGCTTATTTACAATGTTTGTTTTCCTGCATTTGTTCTTGTCTTCTTTTTCTCAGGATTTGACACAAAAAATAAATCAGTACAGAAAGAATAATGAGACCAAAATCATTGATGAATATATAAACCTCGTTTCAATTCCCAATGTTTCCCGGGATACGGTAAATATCCTTCGCACCGCAGCCTTTATAAAAACGATGATGGCGCAAAGAGGAATAAAAGCAGAGTTCCTTGAAGGCATTAGCCCTAAAGTAACTCCTGTCGTGTTCGGTGAAGTAAAAGTGCCGGGAGCAAAATATACTTTGTCATTCTATGCCCATTATGATGGGCAACCTGTTAATCCAGCAAAATGGACTGGCGGATTAAAACCATTTGAACCGGTCTTTATTGATAAACCTATTGAGCAGGGTGGCAAAATAATTTCAAAAGCAGATAAAATTTTACCGGAATGGAGATTGACAGGCCGCGGCAGCGCTGATGATAAAGCTGGTGTGATGACTATTTTAAATGCCTATGATGCGCTGATAAAAAGCGGCGTACCCTTAAAACATAATATCAAATTCTTTTTTGAAGGGGAGGAAGAAATTGGTTCAACTCATCTTGATGAAATTTTTCAAAGGCACAAAGAAAAATTACAAACTGACCTCTGGATCGTTGCTGACGGACCCCGTCATGTTTCAGGAAAAAAAATGATAAGTTTTGGCGTTCGTGGTGATGTAAATATGAATTTAACTGTATACGGCCCCAAACGACCTTTGCATAGCGGTAACTATGGAAACTGGGCCCCAAACCCTGCCTTATCGTTAGTTCAATTGCTTGCTAGTATGAAAGACGATAAAGGGAATGTGTTAGTAGCCGGATATTATGACGACGTTGTTCCGCTTTCTGCCAGTGAAAAAGAAGCTTTATCAAAAATTCCAAACATTGAAGAAACATTAAAGAATGAGTTGGGTATTGCAGAACCAGAAGGTGGCGGGAAATCTTTTTTGGAATTGCTTCACTTGCCCACTCTTAACATTAATGGAATTAAAAGCGCTGATGTAGGTGAGTTGGCAGCTAATATCATTCCAACAAAAGCCGAGGCGGCGCTTGACCTACGGCTGGTTTTAGGAAACGAAGTGGATAAACAAATCAACAAAGTGATCCGGCATATTCAGTCAAAGGGATTTCATGTTATTGACCATGAACCAACCGATGAAGAAAGATTGAAATATGGTAAGCTGATTAAAATAACAAAGGGTTCTGGTTACCCGGCACAACGAACCTCCTTTGATTTACCAATCGCACAGAGTGTAGTGAAAGCTGTACAGTCAACAGTTAATTACCCGGTTGTTCTTATACCCTCCATGGGTGGAAGCCTGCCGCTTTATCTTTTTGAAAAAACTCTGCATGCAAAAGTGATTACGGTGCCTGTTGTTAATTATGACAACAACCAACATGCAGAAAATGAAAATGTGCAACTGAGTTTTTTATGGGAAGGTATTGAGACTATGGCGGCTATTATGGTAATGCAGCATGATTAATGATCAGAGATTGGAAATAATCTTCTCTTGTATTTTTTTCATTTCTTCCGGTGACAGTTTCAATTTTTCTCTTGTAAAATTCAGATCATTTGCAGAATTGATTGGTACAAGATGCAGATGAGCATGGGGCACTTCAAGTCCGATCACTTCAATACCGCAGCGATTACAGTTAAAAGATTTTTCAATGGCCTTGGCAATGGGCCTGGCAAAAACAAGCATTTCCTTGAGATACTCCTCCGGTAAATCAAACATATTGTCAACTTCTGTTTTAGGGACAACCAGTGTATGCCCTTCACGTAAAGGGAAAATATCAAGAAAGGCAAAGAACTTGTCGTTCTCCACAATTTTATAGGAAGGAATTTCGCCGGCGATTATTTTTGAAAAGATAGTCATGCTACCGAAAATTTTAGATTTCAGATTTGCGATTGCAGTATTAACCCGCATCCAAATCATAAATAAACTTTCTTTCAAAGTTACACCGGTAGATAATAAAAAAGACCCTCTTTAAAAGGGTCTTCATTTTTATTTGTTGTTATTATCTTTTATCTAAATCGTGATCTTTTCAATCTTAAACTGCAGCACTCCCGCTGGGGCCTGTACTTCTGCTATATCACCAGGTTTTTTACCCAGCAACCCTTTGCCAATCGGTGAGGTTATAGAGATTTTGCCGGCTTTCAGATCGGCCTCATGTTCGCTAACCACCTGGTATGTCACTTGCTTTTGGGTATTCAGATTGGTAAGTGTGACCCGGGTAAGTATAGAAACTTTGCTGGTATCAATACTGCTTTCATCAATTGTTCTTGTATTGGCCAATATGCCTTCAAACTGAGCTATTTTAGCTTCGAGTAAACCTTGTGCTTCCTTGGCCGCATCATATTCAGCATTTTCTTTCAAGTCTCCTTTTTCTTTTGCTTCGGCAATAGCTCTTGATGCTGCAGGTCTGTCCACGGCTTTCATTCGCTGAAGATCAACCTTCATTTGCTCCAGCGTATCCTTTGTTACATAATTAAAACTACTCATAGTCACCTCCTTTTGGACAAATAAAAAAAATAACAACGCCCCAGTGGTAGCTGAAGCGTTGCAATTAATTAAGACAAAGATAAAAAAGAATCCGAAAAAATCCAGCAATTGATCAGGCTTTATTTCTTTGCCGGCGGTGGCGGAGGCGGCGGTGTCAGCTTTTGCTGAAACTCACTCCAGGACCTGATCTTATTATTTTCAATCAGAAAATAGGCATGAGTACGAACGGAATCTACTTTGCCTGACATATCGGTGGTATAATCACGGCTCCATACCAAGACGTAATCCTGCTTTGCATCATTTACATGTATAGGCATCCAGCCATCAAATACTACTTTCACAGATGATAATGTTTGCCTGAATTGTTTAGCAAAGTTTATCATGCTGTCGGCTGTATTGTCACTGAATTTGTTACCGTCAGGAAAATCTATGCTTACCGAATCAGCCAATAAGGATTTCATATCATCAACCTTCCCGTCTTCCCACATTTTGTATAAGTCAAGCACTATTTTGGCATGATTGGCATCACCCATGCTGAAATCAGAAGAATATGCAGCCTTATATGGATAAGTAATGGCTGCTGATTCTTTTTTATCTTCAGCTTTACCAGCAGTTTCATCAGTCTTTTTTTCATTGTTGCAGGCGAATAAAACTGTTGCAAATAATACAATTGATAGTCGTTTCATTTTTTTAAGTTTTGGTTAATAAAATAAACTATGTGTATTTATGAATAGAATCCGGATCAAGAGAGTTTTCAGGTAGGAATTACCCGGGCAGTAAGGACAGCTAAAGTAAGAAAGAATTATTTATTAGCAACCAAAGTTATTCCCCTGCTTAAATAGTCTGTTGTCTGTTCAAGTGTTTAGGGTTTTACAAATTCATAATACCTGTCTCGTCCAAGGGTATGTTCTATTGCCCTGATATGTTTCCAGCCATTCCTGAAATTGAATTCATCAAATTGCCAGTTCAGGGTTTTGTTCCGCGGGTAATCAGCCAGATAAATTTCCAGGTACTTGAGCCTTCTTGAGTCAGGTTCTCCGGTATTAGGATCGTATGATCCCCAATAATAATCAGATTTCCAGTAGCCAGAAAGTGATTCCGTAGCACTTGTGTAAGCAGCAGAGCCGCTTTCATACAAGGTGAATATGCCGCTCTCATACCCGGTTTGAAAATAATCCCGGCCAAATAATTCCTTTTTGTAGGCGCCATCGAGTTTCCATTCCCCGATTAACCGGTCTTCAATGTTTTTTGTACAGGACAAAAGCGCTGTAATAGCTGTAAGGAAGAGTAAAGTTCTGGTCATAAAAATTTATTTGCCAGAACGGCCGAAATAAATATGCCGGATTTTTTTAAAGAAGTCCTAATTTTTCCAGAAGCACTTCCCCCATTTTTAAAAATGCCTCATGGCTATACCCGGCTATATGAGGTGTGATAATTACGTTGGGTTGATCAAGGAACCAATTCAGTAAGGCTTTTTCATCATCAGTATAGATTGAAAGGTTTTCATTTTCCAGCACATCAAGTCCGGCTCCGGAGATCTGCCTATCTATTAATGCGTTCTTTAAATGATCAAGCTTAAAAATTTTCCCCCTTGCAGTATTTAGTACCCATGGCCTGCGCTGTAAAGATTTAAAGAAATCCTGATTAGCCATATGATGGGTCTCATCAGTAAGTGGTACATGGAAGCTGATCACATCCGCATAACGGCATACCTGGTCGAGACCCGCCTCCCTGATATAGTCTTTACTAAAATCAAATTTGTATTTATCATAGGCCAGAACAGTGACATTAAAAGATTGCAAGAGGCTTGCAAATGCACTGCCTGTGTTTCCATAGCCAATTATACCAACCGTTTTTCCTGAAAGTTCGGTGCCACGGTTTTCATCCCGTTGCCACTGACTCGCTTTTATTTCTTTTTGTGATGAACATATTTTATTCATCAATGTCAGCAGCATCCCCAATGCATGTTCTGCCACTGCGTTCCTGTTCCCTTCCGGACTACTGACGCACCGGATACCTTTGCTTTCGGCAAATTCCACATCAATCAGTTCCATACCGCTTCCCAGTCTTCCTATCCACTTCAGCATAGGCGCACTTTCTAAAAGAGTCCTGTCCACTTTTATCCTGGTCGTTACAATTAGTCCTTCTGCATCACCTATCTTAGCTGATAACTCTTCATAGTTAATCTGCGGGGAATAAATAACTTCATACCCCTTTCTTTTCAACTGCTCAGGCAGGTGTTGGTGTGTTTTAGCTGTAATAATCACCTTACTCATCACTCTTTCATTTTAAAACTTAATTGTCCAAACTGATAAACCGATAATTGTTCTGCTCTTTTATTAAATATTTCGTCCTTTAACGTTGTTTCATCAAACAAATCTTTTACGGCATTTCTTAAAGTCTTTCTTCTCTGGTTAAAAGCTGCTTTTACCAGCCTGGAAAAAGAAATTTCGCTTTTCATTCCGGTCTTTTTCTTTACCGGCAGCAGGCGAATCACGGCACTTTTAACTTTTGGAGGGGGTACAAAGCATTTTTCATTTACTTCAAAAAGGTATTCAACACTGAAATAAGCCTGAACGAGTACACTTAAAATGCCATACACTTTATTTCCTTCCTTGGCAGCAATCCTTTGCGCCACTTCTTTCTGAAACATGCCAATGACACAATCCACATTATCTTTCCATTCCAGTATCTTGAACAAGATCTGAGATGAAATGTTGTAAGGGAAATTGCCAACAACTGTAAAATTATTCTCAAATGGTTTTCCCGTATCAAGAAAATTTGCATGAATAATCTTTCCCTGAAGTGAGGGATACGTTTTCAGAAGGTAATCAATCTTTTCGGCATCCAGTTCTACCGCTTTGAAAGTAACAGTATTTAATTGGAGAAAATATTTGGTCAAAGCCCCGCCACCCGGACCTACTTCCAACAGTTGTTGATGGGGGTATTGTTCAAGGGTAGCAATGATCTTCCTGCAAATATTTTCGTCTTTCAGAAAATGCTGACCCAATGACTTTTTGAGGGTGTACATGCCTGCAAATGTAAACCTAACAACCCGAAGCAGGCTAACAGATCATAAAACAATGGATTTATAATTGCCTGTGTGAAAGATTATTCTATCACTACCATTCTTTCCCTGTACATTTTATTGTTTATTCTTACAATCACATAATAAATACCATTTTGCTGTGCCGGTAAGTAAATGGTGGAAACATTTTGCCCACGCCTGAATGATTCCTTTCTCCTCATAATAATTTTACCTTGCTGATCCATGATATGAATATCACCCAATGCATTTTCGTATGATTTAATACTAACCTGCACATATTTCTCTGTTACAGGATTTGGATAAACAATAATGTCTTTGTCATATGCTGACGGAATATACAATGAAATGATCCGGCTATCCTTTATCTCACCATCTTTATTCAACAATCTTATTCTGTAATAAACAGCTTGTGCATGATTAGTAAATGGTTCATCAAAACCGTAATAAGCAACTTCTCCATACATTTCTTTATTAGCTTCAAGACGATTGATAATTGTAAATAATTTTCCGTCATAACTGCTTTCAACCAGAAATGAGTCTATTGTTTCATTATTTAATACCTGCCAGTTTAGTCGTACCCTTTTTTCAATTTCATCATATAATCCCGTAAACGACCGGATATATCCTGAAAGCAGATTACAATTGGCTATACGGGTGACAATTACTGTATCTGTTGCGTAAGCGGGACAGCCAGCCATGAGTCTTTGTGTAACAATATAGGTGCCTGAAGAATCAACCACAATACTGTCTCCGATATTAGTGCCTACAATGTGACCGTTTGTTGTTGCCCATGTATAAGTAGATGAAGGATGCGGATTTATTACACTGAGTGTACTATAGGATGAATCAGTGCAAAAAACAGGTGCATCTGCATCCGCATTTACGCGAGGCGCAATAAAAAGATCAATAGGACCGACAAAATCTTTTAACTCGGAAGTGAACGCAGAAGATGCCCTTGTTTTTACAAGAATTCTGCGAAAAGGCATGCCGCATGCATTTCCCCCTCCTCCTAACAAGGAGACGGGATCTAATCCCAGTTTGGTGAGGTTAACAGAAAACTCAACAAACTGCCGGGCCGCATAGGTTGTAACTACAGAATTATTTTGTAAAACGACTGAGAATGGACCGGTCCATGTATTGTTTCCACATTGAAGCCCTGTATAATAAGCTCCGGCTGAATTAGGTTGTATATTGGCATAGCCATAGGTCGCCCCTACTGAAGAACCGTCAAACTGACCACCCCAGCTAAAAGCAGCCGGCGTTATGGATAAAGCAGAGCTGTTTACCCAAATTCGGGCTTCAATAGCAGTAAGTGAAGAACTTTGATATTCGGCAGTAAGAATTATATCACCGGCAACAGTTACATTACCTGATGCATCAAACTGCCATGAAGTGTGACCTGCGTCCGGTCCGTAACCATAAAATTTTCTTGTAGGGCGATCATAAAATATATCAGTCTGGTACATTTCAAAGTCAACATACCGGTTACCAGTAGTATTATCAAGGGACAGACCCCCAAACATCCATAAAGAGTCGGTAGAATTGGGGCCGGCGCGTCTTACATGCATCAGCATATCAAGAATATCATTTTTATCAGGAATACCTTGCGATACCGGACAATTCCAATTATTGGGGTTATCTCCGTTTTTGCTACTACCCGAAGCAAATACCGTAGAATCATCACCATGATAATCGCGGATATAAACAGCATCCAGCAATAATCTGTTATTCTGAACAGAGTACTGAGGGAAACGCATAGTTCTGAAAAGAGTTTGAAGCCTAGTGGCCGGATTAGTAATATAGCCGCTGACAATTGCTGCAGCACCGGTAGTATCAATAATGAAGTTTCCGGTCCCTGCGGTTCCATTATTAAACCAATCATCATTCCCTGACTGCACAAACCCATTAAAAAAATTGGCTCTGAAGTCAGCATCCACTCCAAAACCCGCTTTAATGATTGGAGTAGTTATTTGAGATAACCCTGATAACGATAGCAACGCTGCAAAAAACAAAAAAAGTACAGAATATTTCATAAGCAAGGATTGGATTCAAAAAAATCAATCCCTACAAAGGCAGAAGGATGGAAAACAGCGTGGCGTCTGTTAGGTTCTATCAACCATGCTGAACAATGCGAACAACATCAACTGCGGAATAACAAGATGTTCCATCATTCATAGTACATTTAATCCTGTAATAAATATACCCTGGAAATATATCTCCATCATTATAAGTATATTTCATTGAACCGTTGCATGGTGTTTGACAAATGGGATCAAAAAATTCACCATCATAGGATCTTTCTATTTTAAAATTTGCAACGCCGGAGGCTGTGGCTATTCCCCAGTTTACAGAAACTCCTTTACCCTGGCGATGTACACGCAAATAAGTAAACATTTGCTGTACAGGTGACGTAGTCTTTACTGTTGTTGAACTCTGTGTTTCAAATACAGAGAGAGTAGTAAAAGAGAATCCGCTTAATGAAAAGAAAGAAAAAGCGAGTACCAATAAATTTTTCATAAGGTGAAGTTTTAGATCATGAAACTACAACCTGTTCTTTTCGCAAACAAAGAACTAATACCAGTCAAATACACTCAACTTACAATTCATATTATCCCATCTTATATATCGTACCAGGACAAGGATGGATACCAATTAAAAATCCTTTGCCAAACAGGAGTACTGCCAAGGGATTATCTTACGTATTTGCCTGTAGTATTTTTTTCTAAACAGAGGTTTTATTCACTCAGTTAAAAATCAATACATTTGTTTTTCATTTTTAGATATGCAAACAGCTCCAAAATCAATTATCGGAATTAGTTGTGGTGACATTAATGGAATAGGAATTGAACTGATCATTAAAACTTTTTCTGATTCCCGCCTTTTAGATTTCTGCACACCAGTGATATTCGGATCGGGCAAGTTGTTGAATTTCTACCGCAAATCAGTTCCGGATGCGAATTTCAACTGGCAGAATATAAAGGAGGCGAGTCGCATTAGTCCAAAACAACTGAATATTTTTAATTGCTGGGATGAAGATGTTGTTATCACTCCCGGTCAATTAAATGAAACAGGTGGAAAATATGCCGTTAAATCATTAATGGCCGCCGTGCAGGCCTTAAAGCAAAATGAAATTCATGGGTTGGTGACCGCACCTATTCACAAAAAAAACGTACAAAGCCCTGAATTTAATTTTACCGGTCATACTCCGTTTCTAAAAAGTGCTTTTGGAGTCAACGATGTGGTGATGTTATTATATGCGGGAAACTTCAGGGTGGCTTTGCTTACTGAGCATATTCCGGTGAGTGAAGTAGCGAATCATATTTCAAGAGAAACCATTTTGCGAAAATTGTATCTCCTGAATGATAGTTTAAAAAAAGATTTTGGTATTGATAAACCCAAAATTGCTGTGCTTGGACTCAACCCTCATGCCGGCGATGAGGGTTTGATAGGAAAAGAAGAAGAAACTATCATTAAACCAGCCATTAAAGAAGCTAAACAGAATAATATGCTGGTAATAGGTCCCTACAGTGCTGATTCTTTTTTTGCCAGGAATTATCATGATCGATTCGATGCAGTGCTGGCCATGTACCATGACCAAGGCCTGGTTCCTTTTAAATCTCTTTCTGCAGACAATGGCGTAAATTTTACGGCTGGTCTTCCTGTAGTAAGAACCTCACCTGATCATGGAACCGCTTTTGACATTGCCGGAAAAGGAATAGCTGATGAATCTTCCTTCCGTACTGCGGTATTTGAATGTATTGAGATTATAAATTGCCGGAACGGTTATTCGGAAAACAGGAAGAATCCTTTAAAAAAGATGACCCCAGTCATGCTTGCTAACGCAGAAGATGAACGGATTGAGGAAAATGAATAGGTAGATTTATTTTTCAGCGTCAAATATCTTGTCATTAATTCCTTTATTAACTGAATAAGAAGAATAGATAATTTCCACTTTACCTTTCTTATTTTTTACCAGATTATCTGCTTTGCTTTTTGAGCCACCATCATAATCAAAGGTTACACCCTTAGGAAGTTTATACTCTTTTGTATTAAAGGAGAATATCACTTTGTCAGGCAAGGCATAGGCAGCCTGCTTCCCGTAAGTCATTTCCAGTTCATAAGTACCATTATCTCTCGTTGTGTTTTTAGCTTTTCGTATCAACTCTGATTTTTCATCAATATAAAGAGTGGATAGTACAATATCTGATTGCTCATCTACTGGTAGCAGCTTCAGAATTCTATACCCCGTTACGGCTTCTTTTCCGGCATCAATTACTTCGTACTGGCCCGAGGCGGCCAGGAATTTATTCAGGTTGATATTAACTGATCCTTTAGGAATAAATGAAATACCAGATTCATTCACGATTTTCATTTTATCCGGTTTTTTATAAAATATCTTAACAGTTGCCACAGGAGCTTTTATAAAGGCAACATTTGTTTTTAATTTTCCATTGGCTTCATAATCGTTCACCCTCTCCAACTTATTTCTTACAGCCTGCAGAAGTTCATTGCCGCTCTGTGCCAAGGTTGTCTTCAACCCAATCAAAACAAAACTTAAAACCACTATTTTCTTCATATCATCAGCTTAAAATATCTTTTTTTCGGAAATACCATACAGTCACCATTAAAAAGAATAAAGTATACCCTATCAGGATTAAGGCGCTTTTAATTACAGAGGAAAAATTTTCGATAGAGCCCTTTATTGTTTCTCCCTCGCTTCCCTGAACATAAAAGAAACCTTTCCATCCCAGCATATGTGTTGTGAAAAGATAGGGTTTTATTGTTTCGTCATAAAAAGGAATCTGCATCTGTGTAAGAATTGTAAAAATAATGATGATACAAACCGTGGCTACAATAGGCCCGATAGAATTATCAGCAAATACGGATAACATAAATGCAAGACTTGCCACACAAATAAGTCCGATCGCTGCAAAAAGAAAGGCAGCTGCATAGCGCCAAAGAACGTCGTTAGCTTCAATTACATTAAATTCAAGCTCTCTGGGCACCGCCAGCCAGTTGGTACCGAAAAGCAACATACTAAAGAATAAAGCCAACACGGCAACCCATATTAATAATAAAAGTGAATAAATAGATGAAGCTGTAAATTTTACCAGCAACAGTTTCGTCCTGCTAACCGGTTTCGATATTAATAACCGAAGAGTACCCATATTCGCCTCCCCAGCTACAGCATCGCCTGCTACCAGCGCTACCAAAATTGGAACATGAATTAGCAGTAAGTTTAAAATAATAAAACAAACCATATACCCGTTCAGAATATCAGCTGTGGGTATTTCTTCAAAGCTGTCACCCATCCCGCTCATCATTAGCGCTACATATTCTTTACCACCAAATTTTAATGCAATCTGTATTAAAAGAATGATCAGAGTGATGACGGCAAAGGCAATATAGGTTCTTGACCGGCTGAATATTTTAAATAACTCTATTTGTAATAATCTGATCATATTATTTTGTTGTCATCGACAGGAAATAATCTTCCAATGAATTTCTTTGACGAATTGAATAGACGGGAAGAGTCGATTGACTAAGCATTTGAATAAATCCAGGCACTTCCGATCTTTTTATCCGGATAATGATCCTTCCCTTATCAACCTGTTTTAAGTATTTACCCCATTTTGTGTTTTGTAACCAAGCCATCACTATCTCAGCGGAGTCCGTTTCAACTTCTATATCATTCAACTCAGGATTCAGTAATTCATTTGTTTTCCCTTCTGCCACCTTTTTACCTTTATGAATAACCAATAATGAATCCGCTACCTGTTCCATTTCAGTAAGAAGGTGTGAGGATATAAAAATAGTTTTCCCTTTGTCTTTGCTCAAGTGCTTAACAAGTTGTCTGATATCTGCAATCCCCTGCGGATCCAGTCCGTTCAATGGCTCATCCAGAATCACCAGATCAGGGTCATGTACCAATGCAACTGCAATACCCAGCCTTTGCCTCATTCCCTGCGAAAATGTTTTCACTTTACTATGTGCCCTGTCAGCAATGCCAACTAAATGTAATTGATCCATTAATTGTTTTTCATTAAGCTGAACCCCGCTTAACAAGCCAAACAGTTTCAGATTCTCAAATGCAGTCATGTATTTGTACAGGTCAGGTTTTTCTATAATGGCTCCTGTTCTTCTTAAAATGTCAATCCTATGTTTCTTAAGGCTCATACCGAACATTTCGATATCACCAGAATCCGGTTGAATCAGGGTTAATAACATTCTTATAGTAGTAGATTTCCCGGCACCGTTCTGGCCGATAAATCCGTAAACTTCTTTCTCCTCTACAGTAAAATTCAGGTGATCTACTGCATGTATTTCACTAAACGATTTCGTTAAATCACATACTTTGATGATGCTTGACATATAGTAATACTACGATTTTCAAAAGTAGTTTTAAAAATCTTTTATTGAAAATGAATTATTTGAAATGTATTCTGAAAAATTTCTACGAAAAAGCTTGCAGCAGTAAAAACCGCATATTACGTTTGTGTCATCGTAGAACAATCATTGATATCTACGAAAAACCACGATAAGCAATCCGTACTGATACCCCCTCTAAAAAGAACCTTCCCGGTAACATTACGGCTGCAGATCTGGTAGAAAAGAAAAAAGATCCGTTAATAATTCAACCCTAAGAAAATGAAAAAGATTTTTACTCTTTGCATCCTTGCTATCGTCGTAATCCGCTCAAACTCCCAGGTAGTACTTAATGAAGTATACCCTGAACCAGGCAATGGTAAACAGGAGTTTTTTGAACTTTACAATACCAGTACCAGTCAAGTCCCTGAAAACCTGGATAACTATACGCTTGTTGCTTATTATGAAGAATCCGGTAAATCGGGTTTTTATGTGCTGGACCTGCCAAATGCAACTGTAGCCTCAAAAGGTTTTTATGCTGGTTCTTCCCAAACAACTTTTAATATTCAGGGGCAAAGTAACCTTACAGCTGATCTTAATTGGAATTCATTACCTTCTAGTGCATCTCTTACAAAATGGCAAATAAGCGGTTCTTCTTATATATCGGTAGCCGTTCCTGCAAACCTGAACGATCTTTTTGTAAAAATCAATGGCGGCAGCGGCGGCAATTATTCTGTTTTTGTTTATAAAAACGGAATCTTAATTAACGGAATCATCGGAGGCGCCAGTGGAAACGTTATTCCCGCATCTATAAAAGCTATGCCTGATTTACCTGTTGATATGACTGGTAGCTCTCCTGATTTCACCATTAAGTTCAGCGCAATGACTGATAATAGTGTAGAATATATAAATGCTAACGCAGGAACAAATAATGGTTATTACCGTCAATATGATGGTAAATGCGGTGTGTGGTTAAAAAGTACCAGCGCTACAGACCATACGCCTGGTAAATCAAATGGTTCTGCTTCAAATGTATTGGGAACATTAACTATCACTGCCAATATATCAACCTATAATCCGGACCCCTCTAAATCTTTATTAACTTATAATATTTCGGCGGGCCCTGCTGATGCTTTCCCGGTTGTAGTTGAAGTTTACCAGGATCTTGGCATCACTGGCGAGTTAGATGCCAGCGATTTACTTGTAGACTCAAAAACTATCAACAACAGTTCTTCGGGCAACCAGAATATTATAATGCCTACTGCAACTGATGGTGCAATGCTGGTTGTTAAATCACCTTCTGGTTGTTATGATCGTGTGATTTCTGTCGATAATACTTTACCCATTGCAGCAAAGACATTACCTGTTCATCTGATCAGTTTCCAGGGTAACATGAATAAGAATAACAAAGTAACTCTTAACTGGACTGCTGCTGAGAACGAAACTGTAGATCATTTTGAAGTTGAAAGAAGTGTAAACGGAAAAGACTTTACAACAGTAGCTGTGGTATTTGCAACAGAAAAAACCGGAAATGAAAATTACATTTATTTTGAAACAATCAATAGTAATGATAAAGTGATGTTCCGCCTGAAAATGTTTGACAAAGGTCAGGATATTGATTATTCAAAGATCCTTGTGTTCCAAACGAAATCTGTTAACAGCAACGAGATAAAAGTATATGGTAATCCGGTTAAAGATAAACTGACTTTTAGTTATGTTGCAACTGCTAATCAAATCACTGATGTAAAAGTATATGACTTTTCAGGTAAAGTAGTAATGAGTCAGAAAGTGAATAGCCAGGAGGGAAGCAATATGATGAGCCTTCCGCTTCAATCAACTTTCAAGTCGGGTATGTATGTAGTGGAAGTAAGTAATGGTTCTGATCGTCAAATCGCAAAATTTGTAAAACAATAAAATAACAAACAAGCCATCATCCTGAAATCTGGAGGGAGCTAGGGATGATGGGGTCGCAACTAAATCCTCGTCAATAAAAAGTCTTCAATTAACCTTTTTTTCATACACTTAGAGTATCAACGGAGACGGGCCCTTTTTCTAAAGGGCCTTTTTTATTTTGGCTGAATAAGATAAGACTGAAGGTTCTTAACATAATTTTCAAAAGCAGCAATTCCGGCGAGAGTAATTTTACAGATTGTCTGGGGATAATTATCCTTGAATTGTTTGATCACATCAATATAACCCGCTTCTTTTAATTTTTGAATTTGTACGCTCAGATTGCCTGCAGTGGAATTTGTTTTCTCTCTCAGAAAAGTAAATTCTGCTTCCTTAACACTAATAAGAAGCGACATAACAGCAAGGCGTAGCTGTGAGTGTAATATGGGGTCCAGATCGTTAAACATTCACCTGAGCTTGTTCTTTTTTATACAACCGATATTCTTTTTCCATAATAATTCCAGGGATCAACCATGCAAGTACAGCCGATGCAGCAGTAAGCAACAGGTCAATTTTACCTGGTGTATACACAGTAATTACGCAACAGATCCAACAGAAAATACCACCCCATAACATGGGTTTGAATTTACAGGCTGCTCCTGTGACAAAGGTTGGCATACCATAGAGCATCAGGAAAAGGGGAGAAATATATTCATAAAAACGAAAGGGCGGCTGTTTTCCTGTTATGTTTTTGTATTCGTCGGCCCAGGAACCCCATTCACTAAAGATATTATTGCTGATATGAATTAATAAAAAAATAGAAATACCAAAGCCAAGCCACAGATAATCCATATATATATCATCGTATGATTTTACTTTCCGTTCCTTTTTTTCTTTTATAGTTATAAATATCTGGGGAATAATGGCGACAAGAGTCAGCAAATAGATATCAAAAGGAAGTTTATAATCAAACTGTATTTCTGAAAGCCTGACTAAAGAACATATAGCAATAACCGCCCCCCACATAATAGCACCAATGCCTGTATCATGATAAGATTCTTTAGCCCTATTGATCATCATGGTGATGAGGTTCAGGCTTTCCTGCTCGGTTAATTTTTTTTCCTGTTCCATAAATTATTTGTTTTGGGTTTTCGCTTTTTCACTAAGGATATGACCAGGAATAATGTAGGAAATCAATACTGCCAAAGCCAGGAGCAATAGCTGCCATTCATACTTTACAAAAACTGAAGCAATCATAATTGGGATACATAAAAGACCCGTCCATTTTAACAAAGAAAATTGCATCATTGATCCCATAAAAAAACAGGCAGCAGCATATATGAGTATATAAAACGGAAATGAATAGTGCCACAGATCATATTTACCGAAAATAAAAGCGAAACTACAATAGATAATAGCCATACTAATGCCAAAATACTTCATCGTATCTCCCAAATAAGTTTTTACTTTTTCTGATCGCCCCATTTTTATTCCTTTTACAATGCTTGCTACTACTCCAATCCACATAATATTCCATATGATGTAAGATTGTTTTATGTCAGTAAATTTCATCAATATAAAATTCAAAATGGCTGTTATAAATACCAACCATCCCCAAA
>OEMC01000083.1_pt1 | contig 32884 bp, 19 predicted proteins | sample 1503201 | NCBI WGS metagenome assembly OEMC01 (sample SAMEA104379564, study PRJEB20068) | metagenome | isolation source: 1998 | reverse complement strand
CAATACAAAAGCGGTACTCTAAAAAGTGCCGCTTTTTCTTGCTCATTACACTCATGATGAAAATTATACCTTCACATTTATTTGATAGAAAAGAAGTAACTTATAAAAAATAACTTTGGAAAACAATATGAAAAATATACGCTTTGCTTTATTGTTTTTTTTGTTGTTGAGCTGCAATTCCCATGAACCTGCAGTCACAGTGGCTCCTTATACTGACGACATTGCCTATTTCAAAAAACAAGACAGCCTCTATTTCCCGCCAAAAAATGCAATTCTTTTTATCGGCAGTTCATCTTTTACACTCTGGACCGACGTGCAGGATTATTTTCCCGGCTACACCATTATCAATAGAGGGTTTGGTGGATCTACATTAGCTAATCAGATTCATTATGCAGAAGATATAATTTTTCCCTATTCCCCAAAACAGATAGTTATTTACTGCGGTGAAAATGATCTTGCTTTTGATGGAGTATCCGCAATTGAAGTATTTGAACGTTTCAAGAAATTGTTTCAAATGATCAGGGAAAAATTTACGGACCTACCCCTTGTTTATATATCTATGAAACCAAGTCCGAGCAGGCGTCATTTATTTTCAAAGATGAGAGAGGGTAACCGGTTAATCAGTGATTTTCTTGCCATTCAAAAAAATACTGTCTTTATTGATGTTCATAATAAAATGCTGAACGGCACAGGAGAGCCTTTTCCTGAAATATTTCTTAACGACAGTCTGCACATGAACGCTAACGGCTATGCTATCTGGCAAAAAGCAATTGAGCCCTTTTTACTCAAAGAGTAAATCCATCATATAGAAACTGTATGAAAATAACTTGGCGTTAACTCTGAGATTGTAAACAAGAAGAATTTTGTCTGGCAAAAAATAGTAGTTATTCTAAAAAATAAAACGACCCCCGGATATTCATAAGCAGTATATGTGGGGGTCGCTTTTATTTTCACCTTGCCTGCCCGACAAGATTATCCGGCGGGCTTCCGCCTGAGGCGGAATAAAACCAACTATGCTTTTAAGACATCAGGCATTTTGATTCCGCTGCACCAATTTTCCCATCCAAACCGGTTTTCCCTGAATTTTTCTTACCAAAAACATAATGGCAACAAAAATGAAAAAGAAGGGACCAAGAAATCCTAAAATAGCCACCCACTTGGTTCCGTAAAACCGGTTCATTGGTCGGCGCAACCTTTCTGCAATCAGGTACATGCTTGGCACCATCATCAGTGTAAGGAAAAAAGCGAAAATGAGACCGAAAATAAGCGTCCATGACAGGGGGCCCCAGAAAACAACACTATCGCCACCAAAGAAAATATTCGGCTTCAGATGTTGAAACAGGGAAATAAAATCAATGTTGAACCCAACAGCCAGCGGCAATAGACCTAATATAGTAGCCACCGCAGTAAGTAGTACAGGGATGATCCTGATTTTACCGGCTTGAATGGCCGCTGCCCGGGTGCGAACTCCTCTTTCCCTGAGTTCGTCCGTAAATTCAATTAACAGAATTCCATTTTTAATAACGATACCGGCAAGACCCACAATACCTACTCCCATCATGATAGTGGCAATCGTCATTCCGGTAATGGCGTATCCCAACAGAACCCCTATTACTGAAAAGAAAATTTCCGTGATAACGATAAATGGTTTGCTTAAGCTGTTAAACTGTAAGACAAGAATTAAAAAGATCATGCCCAACGCAATCAATAATGCTGTACCCAGAAATTTCTGAGTTTCCAATTCCTGCTCACTTTGCCCACTGAGTTTAATATTTACATCTGCCGGTATTTTCGTTTTCTGTTTAAAATCATCAATTTTCAATTGCAGCTCTTTATTTATTTTAGCCACCATGGTTGGATCCAGCACATTGCTTTGTAACTGTATGGTCCGCTTAATATTTTTCCTTTTCACAGCTCCGGTCGTATTGGTATAATCAAGGGTAGTAACGGCGCTTAATGGAATTGATTTTACCCTCATGGTATTCATATCCATAAAAGTGATGTGCATATTCAGCAGATCAGTAATATTATTACGACGCAAATCAGAATAGCGTAATTGAATTTTATACTCATCTTCTCCTTCTTTCAATTTGCTTACTTCCTTTCCAAATATGGCTGTCCGGATTTCCATTCCTATTTGTCCGGTGCTGAGGCCTTCCGTCATGGCCCTTTCCCTGTCTACATTCACAGTTATTTCCGGGTTGTTCAGGTCAACGTCCGCTTGCAGGTTTTCGATTCCGCTCACCCGGTTTGTATCAAGATAGTTTGACAACTGTGTCGCTACTTTTGAAATGTTTTCGAAGTCGTCACCTGACACCTCTACGTTCACCGGGGGATCAGTGGGTGGTCCGCCATCTTCCTGTGCCACCTCTACACTTGAGCCGGGAATACCTTTTACCTGTTCTCTTATAGCATCCATGTATGGCCTTGTCTTTTTCCCATCTCTTTTTTCATACTCGACAAAAGAAACCTGTATTCTTCCCAGGTTAGGCTGTACGCTTCTGTTATTATCTCTCGGGTTATTGGCACTTACCGCTATATTGGTAATAATACTTTCAACTATGCCACCTGGCTTACCGGGTAATTCCTTTTCTAAAATCTTTTCCACCCGGTTCTCCAACAAGTGAGTAATACTATCTGTATATTTTACATCTGTACCAACCGGTAATTTCACATATACATAAATAAAATTCGGATCACCAAACGGGAAGAAAGTCGATTTAGTTCTTCCTGCCATGATACTCATCATTAAAAACACGATAGAAAGAATAAATATTATAAAGAGTGAAACAAACATCATCACCGGCCGCCAACCTTTTAATACCCAACGCAACATTTTTTCATAACCGTTCATCAACTTTGGTAATGCCCGTTGCTGAAACAAATGAATCAGATCATTCAGCACATAAGCATTAAACAGCATCAGGATGGCCATCAGTAACAAAAGATTCCCAAAGCCGTGCATGCCGGATAAATGCAAAAGAACTCCCGCTATTATAAAAACAATGAACCATTTATTTTTAAAGATGGCCGATCTCTTTTTATCAAATCCCTTTCCTTCAGGTTTCATAAAACTTACTGCAAACACCGGATTGAAAATAAAGGCCACAATCAGTGATGCTGCCAGTGTAAGAATGAGAATGGTAGGCAGGTAGATCATAAACTTCCCAATCAGTCCTTTCCAAAATAATAAGGGAAAGAAAGGAGCCAGTGTAGTGGCCGTACCAGCCAATACGGGAATGAAAACTTCACCCGCCGCTTCTTTAGCGGCTCTTACAATCGGCACTCTTCCATTATTATAAATACGGTGGGTATTTTCTATGACTACAATAGCATCGTCTACAATAATGCCCAGGCCGAATAACAATGCAAACAGCACAATGAAGTTTAAGGTTACCGATGTACCGATTATACTATCAGCCAGAGGTAAAAACAGAAAGGCAACAAAAACACTCAGCGGCACACTCAACGCCACAAAGAAGGCATTGGTAACTCCCATAAAAAACATCAGAATAATAAGTACCAGTATGAACCCGATAATGATTGTGTTGACCAGTTCGCTAAATGATTTTTTGGTGAGTTTACTCTGATCGCCTGTGATCACTACTTTCAGATCGGTAGGCAGTTCTTCTTTCTCCTGCATATCAGCCACCACTGCTTTAATTTTATCAGCTGCATTGATCAGGTTTTCTCCTGCCCGTTTTACAATATTTAATGTGACTACGTTTTTGCCATCTAGCCGTGCATAATTTTCCTTTTCTTTAATCGTGTCTTTCAGCTCGGCTATATCCTTTAAGTATACTGTTGCTCCCTGTGCACTGCTGCGCACTACAATATCTTTCAGGTTCATTGCACTGGTGAACTGACCTTTTACTCTCAAAGTTCTTTTCATATTTCCCACTTCAATCAACCCCCCGGTGATGTCCCTGTTTTCCCGGCTTACTGCATTTTCAATATCCGTAAAGCTCACTCTGGCTGCCGTCATTTTATACGGGTCCACATTTATTTGTATTTCTCTTTCCGGTGCTCCTACAATTTCTGCCCTGGTTATTTCAGTAAGTTCTTCAAATTTGTCCTGCAGTTTATCTGCAAACTCTTTTAATTTGATGCCATCATAATCACCACTCACATTTACAAACATGATCGGCATTTCGCTGAAGGCAAATTCCTGTGCATTGGGTTGTGAGGTTAAGTCGTTCGGCAGATCCGTTTGGGCTCTGTCAATAGCATCTTTTACTTTTTGTTTAGCGAGTTCTGTTTTCACATCTGTATCAAATTCTACCACAATCAAACTATAATCTGTTTGGGAGGTGCTTTGAATCTTATTCACCTTGGCCCCACTAATGCCTTTTAGTTGTTTTTCGATCGGCCGGGTTACCAGATTTTCAATGTCTTTCGGAGAATTCCCTACATATACAGTAGAAATTGAAATGGTCGGTACCACAATGTCAGGAAACTGTTCCTTTGGCATTGTATTGAATTTTGTTAATCCATATACGGTAATCAGTATAGCAATGATATAGATGGCAGTCCGGTGATCAATGCTCCAGCTTGACGGTTTATATTCCTTGAACTTTTGCGCAACTTTCTCAAAAACATTCATAGAAATTTTTTTTTGTTGTTATCCCTTCTGGTAAAGTATAGCAAGGGTTGTTTTTTTGATTGGCGGTTATTTTCTGTAACTCCAGGTTTTCGGTTTACTCAATTAATAAAAACTATTTTGCATCAGTAGTTACCAACTGTCCGTCATATACTGACTGGTATCCTTCGGTAATAATTATATCAGTGGCAGAAAGTGTATTTCCCAATATTTCGGCTTTACCGCCAAAATTTTCCCCAATAATCACTTGCCTCTTTCTCGCCTTTGTTACATCTCCTTCTTTTACGATCACATATACATACTTGCCTTTTTCATCCGTTTGCACTACGTTTATTGGAATAGTGATCGCCTTAGGTGAATAATAGTCTTTGATTTTTACCAAGGCCACCTGGTTAATTCTCAATCCTGGGAGAGAAGGAATTCTTGCTTCAGTAACAACTCCTCTTGAGTTGCTGACAATAGTGGCCCCCATAATGCTGATGGTTGCATTCAAACTGTCAATGCCTGCATCAGGTATGGATATTTTCAGTTGTGACCCCTTTTTTACACGTGGCTGATAGTTTTCAGGAACTTCAGTTACCACTTTCATACTTTCATTATTTACAATCTGTATTTGCGGTCCCATAACAGAGGCGCCATTAAATATTTCACCCGCTTTAATATTCACAACATCAGCAATCCCGCTGATCGGAGCATAAACAAATGATGTTTTCCAGTTTTCTTTCAGTGTGGCGATTTGTTTTTCCAAAGCATCTACATTGTTCTTTGCCGTGATTAGTTGCACTTCGGTACCGATACTTTGATCCCAAAGATTTTTTTGACGATTGTAAATATTCTGAGCATAGCTTAATTGTGTGTTGATCCCTTCTATTTGTTGTAAAAGGATAGCATCATCGAGTTTTAAAAGCAGTTGCCCTTTTTTAACCATGTCTCCCCTGTTTATATAAATTTCTTTCACCTGTGCGGGCATTCCCCTTGGCGTCACAATTACAATGTCGTTAGCATCTACTTTACCCTGCAGCTCGATGTAGTGAACAAAATCTTCCTGAACTACCGGAGCGGCAGCTACTAATCTTGCTCTATCTTTCTGTGATGCAGGGTCAAGTTTTGCAATTTCCTCTTCCAGTTTTTTAATATCCTCATCCAGTTTGGATTTGTCTCCTTTCAACTTTTCGAGCTTTGCCTTTTTATCACTCAGTTCTCCTTTGGTTTCTTTTGTACTGCTATTGCAGGCTGTAACGATCAGCGCAGTCACAATAGTTAAAACTTTCAATATTTTATTCATGGTTTCCGGTTTTTTGATTAGTGCTTTCAAATAATATTTTTTGTGCTATGTTAATTTTAGAGTTTCCCCAATGCTTTTTGATAACTTATTTTGGCAATTGTTGCATCATACAATGCCTTGAAATAATTGGATTGTGCTTGTTGCATTTCTGTATCGGCCTGCAATACTTCAAAGCTTGAACCAACACCCTGCTCATATTTTTTCTTTACTGTGTTATACACTTTTTCTGCCAGCTGCATATTTTTTTCCTGCGAATCCATTGTTAAGATGGCATTAGTAAGCGTATTTTTTGCCACCGTTTTTTCCAGGTCAATTCCTTTTTTCACCTGGTCAAGTGTATTTTGTGTTTTTTCCAGGTTGAATTGTGTCTGTTTGATCTTATACTTCTTTTGCATGCCATCGAAAATGGGAACATTTACCGACAGCCCTACAAGGTTCGTACTGTACCAGAACCAGGGGACGCTGCTATTTCCACTTTCACCTGCACGACGCTGACCAGTTCGTTGAAAATTATAAAATGCAGCGAGGGTCGGCGCATAGGATAATTTGTAACGACGTACATCATAGCTCTGTAATTGGACTGCACTGTTCAGCAATTTCACTTCATTCCTGTTTTCATAATTAAAGTCATCGTCCAAAATACCTGTTTTTACCATTTCTGAATTAAGTAAATCCTTTAACACAAGACTATCCGCTTGTGGTAATCCCAGGTTCATTTTCAAAACAGCAAGGCCAATAGCAATTCCGTTTCTCAATTGGTTTTCCATTGATTTCGTATTATTCAATGAAACAGTTGTTTTATCGATATCCAGTTTTTCAACAAATCCGTTCTTATACATTTCATTCATGTCGCTGGTCAGTTTTTCCAGTCGCCTGATACTTTCTTGTAAAAAAGTCAATTGCTTCTGCGTAATCAAAACAGCGTAGTAATTTTTATGTACCGATTCCCTTACTTTATCTTCTGCAACTTTTATCTGCAAGCCACTGCTTTCCAACAAAGCTTTGCGGGCCTGAAGACCAACGAACACCTGTGGCTCAAACAATAATTGTTGAACACTTATGCCGCCGTTTACATTCCAGGGAGTGAAGAAGCTGAAATTGCGATACGAAAAATCAACCTCTTTTGTGATAGGAGCACCTGATCCATCCTTTACGCCGTTATCACGCAGTACATCATAAATAGTTTTTTCTGTTCCGTCGGGAAACTGTATTTGTGGCAGGGAGAGATAATGATTACCCTGTAAACTGCCGCTTACCTGTGGCAGAGCCATACCAATGATTTCCCTGTTTCTTGCCTCGGCAATTTTGTAATCCAATCTTACATTTTTTAGATCTGCTACGTTCTTAAATGCAATATCCACGGCATCCTTTACCGTGATCTCGTAGGTTTGCTGAGCTTGCAGACCAAGACTGAACAGGCAAATAAATAATAAGGTTGGTAAAATGGTTTTCGATTCTTTACTTCTCATAGATCAGTGGTTTATTCGTTGTTGCTTATATTTTAAAATCAGTTTATACCCTTTGAGAGTAGATACTCCATATAGGAAATGCTCAATAATTTCTCTTTGCAGTTCCGCCAGGTTGAATTTGGCCGGGGAAAAGATTTCAGTATTTAAACCCAGCATCATACTTTCCAGCCGGTAACGGGTCATGATTTCCACATTTATTTCAGGACGAAATAATTCTTCCTTTATACCTCTCTCAAGGTTTCGTTTGATCATGTCATACAAAAACTTGTTTTTATGTTCCAGAAATTTTTTATACCCGGCCGGATGATATTTCTCCAGATCATATAGCATAGAAGGGTTCATATTGCGGAACATGATCTCTACAAACTCCATCACCCGGAATATTTCTTCAATGGCATTGGCTGAAGCGGCCATATCCCGCATGCAACAGTCCTGTGAAAACTGAATCTCATCCACTGCCACAGCATCTACCAATTGATCCTTATCAGCATAAAACTGGTAAATGGTTTTTTTGGACATGCCCAACTGAGCCGCTATTTCATCCATCGTAACCGAGCGGATACCATAACGACGAAACAGCTCGTCAGCCTTTTGTCTTATTCGCTCCTGTACTTCCATATTTTCAATCCCCTTAGTTGTTAAAGAGAGGCAAAACTATGGAAACTTTTCTCGTTGCCAAAGTTTCCATCATTTTATTTTTCCGCTTATCGGGTTTTATTAGCCGCCTGCGGGGTCGTTTTTTAAACTACTTTTGGCATGAATTAGTGGTTTATCTATGCCTAACGAACCTTTGCAAGAACGAATAACACTCAGGAAACTATTCCGTTATTTTATCCAGGGCGTCATTATCCTTGCTCCCATCGGTATTACAGCCTATGTACTTTGGTGGATGTTCAACAAGATTGACGGAATACTAGAACCATATATCCGTATTCCCGGAGTGGGTTTTGTAATCATTATTGTGTTTGTTATCCTGGTAGGTTGGGTAAGTTCTCATTTCCTCATGGGAAGTTTTATTAATTTTTTCGATACCTGGATGGAAAGAACTCCTGGCGTGAAATTTATCTACTCTTCTACCAAAGATTTCTTTGAGGCTTTTGCCGGAGAAAAAAGGAAATTCAACAAGGCCGTGCTGGCCAATGTTTTTTCCGAAGACGTATGGATTGTAGGCTTTCTTACTGATGAAGAAATGCAAAAATTTGATTTGGGAGCCGATAAAGTAGCCGTTTATGTACCACAGGCTTACAATTTTGCTGGTCAGCTATATATTTTACCAAGAAACAAAGTGAAAAAGATAGACAGAATAACTGCCGGTGAGGCGATGAAGTATTCTGTAACCGGTGGTGTGGTTGATCTGGATGCAGAAAGAAAAGAAGAAACAAAGAAATTAAATTGATAAATTGTTATATGGTTATCAAATCGTTTTCCAGAAAACAATTTGAGAGTCTAGCAATCTTATGAAGAAATTTTTCATACTTATTTTTCTAACCCTTATTTCACAAACCTCTTTCTGCTGGGGCTTTTATGCCCATAAAAAAATAAATTATCTTGCTGTTTTCCTTTTACCGCCGGAAATGATGGGACTATACAAACAGCATATTGAGTTCATCAGTGAACATGCCGTTGACCCTGACAAAAGAAGGTATGCTATCCCGGAAGAGGGACCAAGACATTATATAGATATTGATCATTATGGCAAATATCCTTTTACGGAATTGCCAAGGAGGTGGAATGAAGCGATCGCAAAATTTACAGAAGATTCGTTAATGCAGTTTGGTATTGTTCCGTGGTGGGTGCAAACCATATTATTGCGGCTGACTGATGCATTTAAAGAAAAAAATCTGGCAAGAATTTTAAAACTTTCCGCTGAAATCGGACATTATATTGCCGATGCACATGTACCTCTGCATGCCTCCTCTAATCACAATGGGCAATTGACTGACCAGAAAGGCATTCATGGTTTTTGGGAAAGCCGGGTGCCGGAATTATTAGCTGAAAAAAATCAGGCTTCTGACGGATGGGATTTTTTTATCGGTAAAGCTGAGTATATAAAAACACCCGGCGACTTTATCTGGCAAAGAGTGCTGGAAAGCGCCGCTGCCAGCGATACGGTTTTATTGTATGAAAAAGAATTAAGCAAAAGTTTTTCTCCTGATAAAAAGTTTGCGTTTGAAGATAGAAACGGCGTTACCATCAGGCAATATTCCTCTGCATTCTCCATAGCCTATGATAAAAAATTAAATGGCATGGTGGAAAGAAGAATGAGGCAATCCATTTATGCAATTGCCTCTTTTTGGTACACTGCCTGGGTTAATGCAGGTCAGCCTGATTTGAAAAAATTGTCAAATAAAGAGTTGACCGCTGACGATCTTAAAGAATTCGAATCTCTCAACATTGCGTGGAAGAACGGAGTTATCAAAAGCAGGGAGCATGAATAAACCTCGTATTTATACGAATTAATTTTATCTCACTGATTCCTTCATCTTTCCTTTTCATTTTTGTACATTTAATGCCCAAACCTTTAAATCCTGTCAACTGTTATGAAAACGATTTTGCTATTTGCAATTGTCTTATTATTTGCAACCACTGTCCCCGCACAAACTACAATTGTATCTTTTGGAAATACCTGGAAATATCTTGACAATGGCAGTAACCAGGGTACTGCATGGAGAACTACGTCGTTTAACGATGCTTCATGGGCACAGGGCCCTGCACAATTAGGATACGGTGATGGTGATGAAGCCACCGTTGTAAGCTTTGGCAGTAATCCGAATAAAAAACATATCACAACCTATTTTAGAAAAACAATTACAATTGCTGATGCATCTATATTCAGCAGTTTTACATTAAGTGTAAAAAGAGATGATGGCGCAGTGGTTTATATTAATGGTACTGAACGTTTCCGTACCAATATGCCAACCGGCACAATTTCGTATAATACCAAAGCATCTGCTGATGCTGCCGATGATGGTAATACCTCGCAAATAATTTCTCTTCCAGCAGGTACATTAGTAACCGGAACAAATGTTATTGCAGTTGAAATGCATCAGCGTGCTGCTAATAGTGACGATCTTTCATTTGATCTTCAGTTAACCGGCTTGGGAGATACAAATCCACCAATTGTAAATACATATTCACCTGTTGATAATGCAATCAATGCAGCAAGCACTTCAAATCTTGTTCTCGTATTCAATGAAAATATTCAAAAAGGAACGGGCAATATATTAGTTAAAGAAGGCGGTGTAATTACTCAAACTATTGATGTTATTTCAACCGCGGTTACTGTTGCAGGAAACACAGTTACCATTAATCCCTCAGATTTTAGTTTTGGCGCTGCGGTGAATATTGAAATTGCTGCGGGTGCATTTAAAGATCTTTCTAATAATAATTATCCGGGTATCGCAAATACTACCACCTGGAATTTTACTGTACTAAACCCTGATCTAACCCCACCAACTGTAAGTTCATATTCGCCAATTGACAATGCAACAAATGTTGCAAGCATATCAAACCTTGTTCTTATTTTCAATGAAAACATTCAGAAAGGAACTGGCAATATACTTGTGAAAGAAGGTGGTGTCATAATGCAAACTATTGATGTTAGTTTAGACGCAGTTGTTGTTTCTGGAAACACGGTTACTATTGATCCCTCAGATTTTAACCTTGGTACTGCAGTGAATATCGAAATAGCTTCTGGTGCATTTAAAGATCTTGCAAACAATGATTATGCAGGTATTAATGATGCAACTACATGGAATTTTACAGTTTTAGCTCCTCCAACAGGACCGCAAACATTGCTGGCATATGGTACATCATGGAAATATCTTGACAATGGAACCAATCAGGGCACAGTATGGAGAGGTACTGGATTTAATGATGGATCATGGGCGTCAGGCAATGCACAATTAGGATATGGTGATGGCGATGAAGCAACCGTAGTCAGTTATGGTTCTAATGCAAGTAACAAGTATGTTACTACTTATTTCCGTAAAACAATTTCAGTAATTAATCCGGGAATATTTACATCAATCGCAGGAAGCGTAAAAAGAGATGATGGTATTGCGATTTATGTAAACGGAACAGAAGTATACAGGAATAATTTAGCAGCTGCAGCTACTTACACTACATTGGCCACTTTAGCCAGCGATGATGGAGCCACTGTGCAAACATTTAATTTCAGCCCTTCTGCTTTTGTAAGCGGTAATAATGTTATTGCTGTGGAAATACACCAGAACTCTGTAACCAGTACTGATATCAGTTTCGATCTTCAATTAGTTGGCAACACTTCTGCATTTATAACCCGTGGCCCTTACATGAACAGTGCGTTACAAACTGGTATCATTATCCGGTGGAAAACAGATGTAGCTACAAATAGTAAAGTAAGTTATGGCACAATGGCAGGAAGCTTAACTCAATCCGTTACTGACAACACCAATACAACAGAACATATAATTACGTTAACGGGGTTGACGGCTAATACACTTTATTATTATAATGTTGGCTCTACTACACAGGTGTTACAGGGTGATGCGAATAATTATTTTAAAACAATGCCACCAGTTGGCAGTACTCAAAAAATAAGAGTAGTTGCAATGGGTGATATGGGCGATAATTCAGCAAACCAGGTAAACGTAAGAAATGCTTATCAAAATTTTATCGGAAGCAATTATACAGATGCATGGTTGTTGCTTGGCGATAATGCTTATGAAAATGGTACAGATGGGGAGTATCAAAACAATTTCTTTAATATTTACCAGGAAGGCATAACCAAAAATCATGTATTATGGCCCTCACCCGGTAATCACGATTATGCAAACAACTCTGCCCGCCAGGCAGATCACCAGATAGCATATTATAATATATTTAGTTTACCATCAGCAGGCCAGGCGGGTGGTGTAGCTTCTAATACTGAAGCATATTATTCTTACAATTATGGTAATATCCATTTTGTATCATTGGATTCCTACGGTTGGGAAACCGGTAATACACGGTTATATGATACATTAGGACCGCAGGCAACATGGTTAAAGCAAGACTTAGAGGCAAATACTCAACCATGGACTGTTATTTACTTCCATCATCCGCCATATACAAAAGGCTCGCATAACAGCGACACCGAAACAGAACTGATAAACATGCGGCAGCGGATAGTCCCGATCTTTGAACGCTATAAAGTTGATCTCGTTTTAAGTGGTCACAGTCATTGTTATGAAAGAAGCTATTTAATAAACGGACATTATAGTACGGAAAGCACATTTACTCCGGCAACGCATGCCCTGAGTTCATCAAGTGCTAAGTATGATGGCACAGCTAATTCCTGTGTTTATACAAAAAACAGTACAGCGTTAGTTAATGGAATTGTATATACAGTGGTTGGTTCTGCCGGGCAATTAGATGCAAGTACATCCGGCTACCCGCATAATGCGATGTATTATTCTAATATTACAAATGGCGGTGTTTTGTTTTTTGAAGTGGAAGACAACAGGCTTGATGCAAAATGGGTTTGTGCAGATGGAGTGACACGGGATAATTTTACCATCATGAAAGATGTAAATAAGACAATCAACTTAAGCATTCCTACGGGCACACCTACTCAGCTTACAGCTAGCTGGATTGGCAATTATAGCTGGAACACTGCGGAAACAACAAGAACTATTACTGTTTCTCCATCATCCAATACAACCTATACAGTTACAGACGGCGCAAGTTGCCTGACTGATGTTTTCAATATCACCATTTCTGGTAACCAAAGAAACAGATTTACAGAACCTGGTCTGGAGAATTCAGCAAATGTTGTTTTGAAAATAATACCAACTCTTGTTCATCGCGGAGAACGCATATTGGTAAATTCAAATTCAAGTCAAAAGCTGGTTGCTTCTGTTGTTGATATTTCAGGCAGGCTATCAATGACTTATCCTTTTACACAATCATTGTACATCCCCACAGAAAAGCTTCAACCGGGAGTTTATTTTATCAGGTTTAATAATAATAACAAAATTACCATTCAAAAGATTGTAATTCTGGAATAACAATTGTTCATAATTAATTTAGCCGGGTTTTCATAAAAAATGCCTGGCTTTTCTTTTAGTATATCCGGTTGCAATTTTGTTTCTTTGCATCTTTAATTTTTTAACCGTGAAGAAAGCAACTGCAACGATTCATAATTTCAACGCGGGCCCTTCTATTTTACCTAAAGAAGTTTTTGAAGAAGCCAGCGCTGCAATAATTGATTTTAATAATACAGGGCTTTCAATTCTTGAAATTGGCCATCGTAGCTCTTTGTTTCAGCCAGTGATGGATGAGGCAAGGGCACTTGTAAAAGAACTGATGAACCTGGATGATGATCATGAAGTGTTGATGCTTCATGGCGGTGCCAGCACGCAGTTTATGCAGGTACCCATGAACCTGTTGAATCAGGAAGACCTGGCTGCCTATACCGATACAGGCACCTGGGCCGCCAAGGCCATCAAAGAAGCTAAACTTTTTGGTCATGTAGAAATAGCTGGTTCAACAAAAGAAACCAACTATACGTCTATTCCAAAAAATCTTTTTGTCAGTCCAACGGCTGCTTACCTCCACATCACTACCAATGAAACCATTGCCGGAACTCAATGGAAAAATATTCCATATGACTGCGGCGTGCCACTGGTTGCTGATATGAGTAGTGATATTTTCAGCCGGGTACTTGATTTCAATAAGTTTGCTCTGATATATGCCGGCGCGCAAAAGAATATGGGAGCCGCCGGCGTTAATGTGGTTGTTATTAATAAAACCATTCTTGGTAAAGTCACAAGAACAATCCCTACCATACTGGATTACCGCAACCATATTAAAGAAGGCAGTATGCTGAACACACCCCCGGTATTTGCCATTTATGTTGCCATGCTAACATTGAGATGGTTGAAAAAACAGGGCGGTGTGGCAGCTCTTGAAAAAATAAACAATACCAAAGCAGCATTGTTGTACCAGACATTTGACAGCTTACCTGTTTTTAAAGGCGTAGTAGCGAAAGAAGATCGCAGCAACATGAATGCTGTATTTGTAATGGAAGATAGCAGCCTTGAAAAAGAATTTCTTGAACTGTGCAAACAGGAGGGAATGATAGGTATAAAAGGACACAGAAGTGTGGGCGGATTCAGAGTATCCATGTATAACGCATTGCCGCTTGAAAGTGTAGTGGCAATAACTGACCTGATGAGAGAATTTGCAAAAAGAAAAGGATAAATGATTTTTAGAAATAAATAGTAATTATTATTCCAGATGGCGATCATTAACCCGTTTAAAGCATTACGACCCAAACCTGAAATAGCAAAAGAAGTAGCCTCCCGACCTTATGATGTATTAAACAGCGCCGAAGCAAAAGAAGAAGCTAAGGGAAATCCCGTTTCCTTTCTGCATGTTACCAAATCAGAAATTGATTTATCTGTTGAAACAGATGTTCATAGTGAGGCTGTATATAAAAAAGCAAAAGAAAATCTGCTGCAACTTATTAAAGATGGTGTATTGTTTTCGGAGGAAAAACCTTGTTACTACATTTATCAATTAGTGATGAATGGCCGAAGTCAGACTGGCCTGGTATGCGTTTCCTCCGTTGAAGATTATTTTAAAGACGTCATTAAAAAGCACGAACTCACAAGACCGGAAAAAGAAAAAGACCGTATTGATCATATGCGGACAATCGAGGCGCAGACCGGAAATGTTTTTATGGCTTATCGCGATGTAATGGAAGTGAGTGCGCTGATCAGTGGTTGGAAAGCAAAAAATAAGCCTGTATATGATCTTATTGCTAGTGATGGCATTCAGCATACTGTTTGGGTAATAGACCGGGATGACGTGATTAACTCCATCACCCGACTTTTTGAAACCAAAGTGGATCATACTTATATTGCGGATGGTCACCATCGTGCTGCTTCAGCTGCGAAAGTGAGTAAAGAATTATCGGATAGTGACGAAGCGAAATATTTTCTTACTACCATTTTCCCGGCAAGTCAATTAGCCATTCTGGATTATAACCGTGTGGTAAAAGATCTGAATGATCTGACAAAAGAAGAATTCATTGGCGCCCTGCAAGATGATTTTATGATAACCTATAGTCCCGAACCTGTGAAGCCGTCTGTACTGCATGAATTTGGTATGTACCTAAATGGCGAATGGTATATTCTTACTGCCAGAGAGGGAAGTTATAGAGATGATCCTATCGGAGTGCTGGATGTTTCAATTCTTCAAAAAAATATTTTGGATAAAATCCTGGATATAGAAGACCCCCGTACGGATACCCGGATTGATTTTGTCGGTGGTATTCGTGGTCTGAGGGAATTAGAAAAAAAAGTGGATAGTGGTGAAATGGCAGCGGCCTTTAGTTTATTTCCGGTGACGATTGAGCAGCTTTTTAATATTGCAGACAGTGGTAATGTAATGCCGCCAAAAAGCACCTGGTTTGAACCCAAGTTGAGAGATGGGTTGTTGACTCACCTGATTTAAACCACACTCCTTTAAGGAAGGTGTCGTGATAAGGTGAAATAATTTGTAATCTTGCAACAGAGTCGTTTATTCCAGCGTCTCTTTAGTTTACTTTGTACTATGAAAAAAGTATTTCTGTTTATTTTTTCTGTTCTGTTTTCGTGGATAGTTTCGGCACAAACAGATGATGCCAAAACACTTCAACAAACCGCCCGCAGTTTTATGATGCAGGCCGACTGGGATAATGCAATCCTGGTTCTGAACCGGGCTTTACAGCAGGATAAAAATAATCTTGACTTTCAAAAAGACCTGATCCAGTGTTTTTATTATAAAAGAGATTATGATAAAGCAATAGAAGGTATTAAAAATATTATTAACAGGGATGATGCAGATGTAATGACTTTTCAATTGGCAGGTAATGTGTACAAGGCATTGGAAGATCCAAAAGAATGTGAGAAGATCTATAAACAGGGGTTAAAAAAATTTCCCAAAAGCGGACCGCTTTACAGCGAATATGGAGAACTGCTTTGGAGCCAAAAAGATTTCAGCGCTATTGAATCATGGGAAAAAGGAATTGAAATAGACCCCGCTTATGGTGGAAATTATTATAATGCGGCCCTTTTTTATTTTTATACAAAAGATAAAGTGTGGAGCCTTGTGTATGGGGAAATCTTTGTCAATATGGAAAGCCTTAGCCAGCGCGGAGCTGCCATGAAAGAACTACTGTTTAAAGGTTATAAAGAAAAACTTTTTGTAGAAACCGACCTTCTGAAAAATGAGGAGAAGAACAAAAGCGCTTTTGCCAAAGCCTTTCTTGAAACAATGAACAAACAAACGGTATTGGTTTCAAAAGGTGTTACCACTTCTTCTTTAACAATGGTGAGGACACGTTTTATCCTTGACTGGTATGAGAATTACGGAACAAGGTTTCCTCATCGCCTTTTTGATTATCTCCAGCAATTGCTTCGCGAAGGAATGTTTGATGCATACAATCAATGGTTGTTTGGCACCGTTGAAAATCTTGCCGCTTATGATAGCTGGACAAAAACGCATGCAGACGAGTATAAAAATTTTACTGCCTTTCAGAAAAGCCGGATATTCAGACTGCCACCGGGTCAGTATTACCAAGCCAAATAAACGAAAAGTGATTATAACGAAAGCCCCGTAGAAACAGGGCTTTTTTGTTGTTTGCTTTTTGCCTAAATTGTTGATGAAACTTTCTTATAGAAACAAGACCTGACTCCTGTGGTGAACAAACCAAAAAAAGCTATACATGGAACCAACCCGGTTATTTGATCTTTTCAGCTATCAATTGAAAAATTTTCCTCTGCCAGATATGTTTGCCGCCAAAGAAGGTGAAAGATGGAAATCTTATAGTACAAAAGAGGTCGACGATACCGTGAACCAGCTTGCCAGTGGTTTACTCGGCCTTGGCATTTCTGCTAATGATATGACCGCCGAAGGAAGGGACAAAGTAGCTATCGTTAGCAAAAACCGACCTGAATGGTTATTGCTTGATCTGGCTGTACAAAAAATCGGAGCTGCCCTGGTGCCTGTTTATCCAACCATCAGTGTAAATGAATTGCAATTCATATTAAACGATTCGCAAGCCAAAGCAATTTTTGTAAATGATGAAGAGCTTTTTCTGAAGGTCAAAAGTATAAAAGACAGTGTGCCTTCTCTGAAGCATGTATTTACTTTTGAACATGTGCCGAATGCTGTTCACTGGAAAGAAGCCCTGGGAAATTTAACTTCTGAAATGCTGACAAAAATTAATCATCAGGCTGAAAAAATAAATACGGATGACCTGGCCACTATTATTTATACATCGGGCACCACCGGTACACCAAAAGGAGTAATGCTCAGTCATCGTAATATAGTAAGCAATGTAGTAGACAGCGATTGTGTTTTTGATGAAATAGGCGTGCAGGGGCTGAGGGCTTTAAGTTTTTTACCATTGAATCACATTTTTGAAAGAATGGTAAGCTATGTCTACATCTATAAAAGTGTTTCCATTTATTATGCAGAAAATATGGACACTATTGGTGATAATCTGAAGGAAGTAAAACCTTATATATTTACCACTGTACCACGGCTGCTTGAAAAAGTGTATGAACGTATCATGTCAAGAGCCGCGAAACTAACAGGATTGAAAAGTAAATTATTTAACTGGGCACTCGGCCTCGGATTGAAATATGATAATCAAAAAAAAATGGGTTGGAGTTATAATATACAACTCAGTATTGCCAATAAATTAATTTTTAGCAAATGGCGTGAGGCGCTGGGTGGTAATGTAAAAGCTATTGTTACAGGATCTGCAGCCTGTCAGGTAAAATTGTTAAGAGTATTCTCCTCGGCGCAACTACCGGTGCTGGAAGGTTATGGTCTTACAGAAACTTCACCGGTGATTAGTGTCAACCGTTACGATCCAGCAAACAGAATGTTTGGTACGGTAGGTACGCTGATTGATCATGTAGAAGTCAGGATTGCAGAAGATGGTGAAATTCTTTGCAAAGGACCCAATGTAATGATGGGTTATTACAAGCGACCCGATCTTACTATCGAAGTAATGCAGGATGGTTGGTTTCATACCGGTGATATTGGTGTCATAATTGATAATCCACAGGATGCTGCGCATAAATTTTTGAAAATCACTGATCGCAAAAAGGAAATCTTTAAAACCTCCGGTGGAAAATATGTAGCACCTCAACCGATAGAAAATAAAATGAAAGAATCAAAGTGGATTGAGCAAATGATGGTGGTAGGTGCCGAAAGAAAATTTACAGCCGCTTTAATCATCCCAGCTTTTAATGCATTAAAAGAATGGTGTACCGAAAATGGTATCAGTTATCCCGGTAATGAAGAAATTATCCGGAATGAAAAAGTTTTATCCCTGATCAAAGACACAGTAGAAAGGTATAATCAGCATTTTAACCAGGTAGAGCAAATCAAAAAATTTGAGTTGTTACCGCAGGAATGGAGTGTAGAAGGTGGCGAACTAACTCCGACCCTGAAACTGAAACGCAAAGTGATTATGGAGAAATACAGGGATGCAATTGAAAGAATTTATCTGTAAATCGTCCCCATTAGGGCAAACTAAATTTTGCTTTTCAGATAAGCCGATTGCTTTTTCTATAAGTAAGAATTACCACAACTGTTTTCCTTGATAATAGTCCAATAGTTTTGTCCTGAAAATGTATTCATAGGCCGACTGAGAAAAATTTATTTTTGTACGGTCAAAATTATTTTTGCTGATCAGGTATTCCGACGAGTTAATCACACCAGTATTAAATCTCACTTCTGCCGCCCTGAAGGATTCTTCAAAATTTTTAACCTGCTCAGTTAAAACCTTATTGCGTTCAAAAGAGGTTGTCATATTCAGATAAGCCTGTTCAATGTTTTGCTTGAGTTCAAGCTTTGCATTATCGGCTTCCAGTTCAGTATTCTTCAAAAAAAGTTTAGCCAGTTTTATCCTGTATTTTGTCTGGAAACTATTAAACAAAGGAATCTGCATATTAAATCCAACAAAAGTCCCGAGATTATTATTTAATTGTTTTGCATATCCTGTTTTTGCTGAGGAATAATTTTGTTGTTTCCTCAAAACCGGGCTTTGATTTCCGTTGATTACAACATAACTGCCTGTCTGAGCTTCAGAAATTGTGGTAGGTGTTAATGTTTCCGCCAGGTTAGAGTAGCTGCTGCCGAGATTTCCATTTAAACTGACAACAGGAAAGAAACCTGATTTCGAAACCTTAACTTCTGTTTCTGCACTTCTGATTTTTAATTCGTTTGCCTTTACCAATGCAAAATTCTGCAGAGATGTCTGGTACACATTGGCTGCATTATTGGAGTAATTGGAAGCGGGAACCTGCACATCTGCTTTTTCCAGTTGTATTGAAGGGTTATAATCAACATTCATCAATATGCATAAATTCAGTTTTGCTTGTTGCAGCGCATTTATTGAATTGAGAATGGATATTTCCTCACTAGCTAATTGCCCCTTCAGATCTGCCAATTGGTAACTGGCTGCTGCACCCTCTTTTACCAGCACTTCCATTCTTTCTACTTGCTTTTTGGTTACTTCTGTCTGTGCACGGCCTATGGTTAAAATATCTTCATTACTCAATACCTGCAGGTAAGCAAGTATTACATTAAGAGTAAGATTATCTTTTGACTGCTGCCAGTCCAGTTTAGAGGCCTCATAAGTAAAGTTGTTTTGCTTAATAAGATTTTGCAAACGCATACCATTAAAAAGGACAACGCCGCTACTGAGGCTGACATTAGAAGAAGTCAATTGCTGGTCAATATAGCTGTTTGTCAGTGGATCCACATTTCTTCCCCGATTGAATCCATAACCAAGATTTCCGTTCAGGTCAGGTAGCAGGTTAGCTTTAGCCTGTTTCAGGTTTACTTCTTCTGCATCTGCCTGCAGTCCGGATTGTTTTACGCGGATATTATTGGTAATTGCCGTTTCAACACATTGCTTCAATGACATTTTGCTTCCCTGTGCTGATAGATCAACCAGGATAAACAAAGACAAGAAACTGACAAGTATGATTCGCATAATGAAAATTTTATTATTTACAATTTGTACTTCTTTGCATAGGCCCTTTTAGGGGGTTTGGGGGTTTTCAATTCTTCCGTCGAGGAGATGAATAATTCTTGAGCCATATCCTGCGTTTTTTTCAGAATGTGTAACCTGGATAATGGCCACACCGCTTTTGTTTAATTCTGTAAATAAATTCATGATCTCCTCCCCTTGTTTGGAATTAAGATTACCCGTGGGCTCATCAGCCAGTAAAAGTTTTGGCTTAGCGATCAGTGCTCTTGCAATGCCCACAAGTTGCTGCTGTCCTCCAGACAATTGTGTGGGAAAAAGATCTTTTTTGCCAACGATATTGAAACGATCCAGCATATCGGCTACTAACGCTTTCCGTTCTGATGTTTTTATGTTCTGATAAATCAGCGGGGTTTCGATATTCTCGTATACTGTCAGTTCATCAATCAGATGGTAAGCCTGAAATACAAAGCCGATATATTGTTTGTATAACAATGACCGTTGTTTTTCCTTCATCTTATGCACTTCCTCATGCAAAAACCGATATTCTCCTTCATCAAACCCATCCAGCATACCAATAATATTGAGCAGTGTCGACTTACCGGAACCAGATGGCCCCATGATGGAAATAAATTCTCCCTCATTCGCTGAAAAGCTTACGTCTTTCAGGATAAAATTTCTATTTCCTCCTGTAGTGTACCATTTTGAAATGTGCTTTAATTCTATCATTGATGTTTTATTTATTCAGTTCTTAAACTTTTTACAGGGTTGCTATTAGCCGCTTTTAATGTATGATAACTTACCGCAATTAATGCACATACAAATCCGATAATGGCAGCGAGTACAAAAAAACTCCACTCCAGGTTAATGCGATACGCAAAATTCTGCAGCCAGTTTTGGGATACATATACGGCTATAGGAATAGCAATTAATAATGAAAGTAAAACAATGATAACGTTTTGCCTGTTCAGCATATAAAACAACTGTATGATTCCGGCACCAAGCACTTTGCGGATTCCGATTTCCTTTGTCCTGTTTGCTGCAACGACCGCAGACAAACCAAACAATCCAAGACAGGCTATAAGAATAGTCATCAGGGATGCAATGCTAATTACTTTAAACCATCTTTGATGAGACTCATACAACACTTTTATATCCTCATCCATAAAATTGTATTCAAACTCGGCACCGCCTGTAATATCATTAAACCTTTGCTTTACATGGTTAACAACCGAAGCAATACTTTCGTTATTGCCTATCCTAAACCAGAAATATCCAACCTGGTTTGGTCTGCAACGGTGATAAGCAGGTTCTATCTTTTGCTCAAGGCTTTTAGAAAAATAATCCCTGCACACACCAATAATAACCCCGCCTAGTGATCTGTTTATTTCATTTAGCGCAGGCCTGCCCAACATATTATAAAGCGTTTCATTTACTACTAAAACAGCCATAGTTTTGCTGCCGAGAGAATCTAATTGTTCTTTCGGAATATCCAATCTCGCTGTATCTGTAATGAATTGCCTGGAAAAAGATCTTCCCAGTATAACAGGTATTCTATTAAATTCAAAATAATCATAATCAACCAGCATTGAATTTATTGCTTCTTTTTTCCCATTTATATTATGCCCATTTGAATTGGATATTTTGGCATACCGAAAATCTGTCCCGGTAAATCCGGCAATTGCGGGTTGAGTTGAAGCATATTGACGAAGCTGCTCCTCCATCATAATAGTTTTTTCTTTATTAAAACGAAAAGGATTATTTACGATCAACGCTTGTTCTTTATCAAATCCCAGCTCCTTATTGTTTACAAATCTGATCTGTTGTGCCATGACTATGGTAAAAGCAATCAAAACAATACACGCAGTATATTGAAAAGTGATAAATATTTTTGATAAAAAAGGATTGAGTTTATATGTGCTGAATTTCCCCAGCACATTCAACGGTTTGATGTTCATCATTTTTATTGCCGGATAAATCCCTGAAATTATTGTGAGCAATACTGCTAATCCCGCAGCGATCATTACAAATTTCCAGTTTAGTAGCTCAACAACTGATATATTAACTTCAGCAATGTTATTAAAATAAGGTAGAATGATAACTGCTAAAATAAAACTGGCTGTCATTGAAAGCATAACCAATACCCATGTTTCAGTCAATAGCATCTTGAGTATGTGTTTGTAATTTGCACCAATTGTTTTGCGAATACCTGTTTCCTGGCTACGTGATGCCACGCGGCTTAATGATAACAAAACATAATTAAGACAGGCAATGCCCAGTGCTATTAATGCAAGAAGGATCAGCTGGTATAAGCTTTTCAAATTAGTAAAGTAAAACCACGGAGTACTTGCATTGAAATGACCATTAGAAAAAAGTCGGGTCCCAAGATTGATTTTTACATTTTTTGCCAGAGGGTTATTTTTTTCAAAATTGACCTTAGATGCCCCAAAATATTCTTCGCCGAATGATGCCAGTTTTTTCCGGAACAATTCAAGATCAGTACCTTTCTGAAATTGTACTAACGTTAAGCATGATGCGTGGTTTACCCCTTGTTCTATTTTTTCCTGGTAATCACTTCTTGATTCTATAGGAAACAGTACATCAAACTGCATGCTGCTGTTTAATGGAAATTTTTTTGCAACAGCAGAAACTGTAAATAACTGTCCTTCATCCTTTCCAGATTTTAATACTTTCCCTATAACATCATTGCTTCCAAAGTATTTCATTGCTGCTTGTTCACTAATAACTACGGTGTTGTTATTCGGAAATGCTTTTTCGGCAGTTGTATTCAAAAGAGAAAGACCGAAAAAAGAAAAAAAGTTTTTGTCAACATAAACAGCATTCTTTTTATCCTCTTTGAATCGTTGATTGCCGACCATTATTTCCGGCGTATAGTTTACAAGCCGGCATACCTCTTTTACTTCCGGGAAATTTTGAAGAAGATCATCAGCAAGAATCCAGGGAGTAACAAGATTATACTGTTGTCCTGCATCCTTTACGAGCCAATCAAAAAATCCTTTTCTTTTTGTAGTATCCGGTTTACGCCAAACATTTGTTGATTCTATCCGGTAAGTCTTCCTGACATTATCCGAAAACTTATCCATAGTGAGAGCATGTCTTGTATAAACAGTAATCAGCAAAATAAAAGCGCCAGCTACTCCCAACCCCACCATGTTGATTGTGCTGTATATCTTATTGCGCAGGAGGTTTCTAAATGATTGCCGGATATATAAAATATTCATACACTTTGTTTAAAACTTTCTATACCAAATTGCTCTGTTTATTCTGTTCTTAAACTCTTTACCGGACTCATTAATGCCGATCTTACCGAATGAAATCCTACTGTCGCTAAAGCGATCAGAATAGTTGCAAAAGAAGCTGCAAAAAATACCCAACCCTGCACAGGAATGCGAAATGCAAAGTCCTGCAGCCATTTATTTCCTGCATACCATGCTAATGGAACGGCAATTAGTATGGCAATACTGATTATCAGTAAAAAATTCTTTGCTATAAGCATTGTGATGCTGGCAATATTTGCTCCCAACACCCTGCGTATTCCTATTTCTTTTGTCCGCTGAACAGTGGTGAATGCTGCTAAGCCAAATAACCCTAAGCAAGCAAGTAGAATTGCCAGTATTGCGGCGACAGTAAAGAGTGTTGATGATCGTTGCTCGCCAATATATAATTTATTATAATCCTCATCCAGGAAATGATATTCAAACGGACGATGAGGTACCCTTTGTTTCCAAAGTACTTCCAGTTTTGCCAATGCTGATTGGATATTATTCCCATTCAGCCTGACCATAAATTTTTGAACATAGTCCCTTCCCAGAAAAATAGCCAATGGCTTGATCGGTTCATGCAGACTTTCAAAATTAAAATCCTTCACCACACCCACTACCGGGCCTGCTGAATTCTTTTCTATGGTTCTTCCGATGGCTTCCTGAGCTGTCCATCCTATTTTTTTCGCCAGCGATTCATTAATGATAAAAACCTGCCTGTAATTTGCATAATTGTTTGAGGTATCCATTAATGCAAAATCGCTTTGCTGAAAATCCCTGCCTGCCACCAACTGCATTTTCATTGTTTTGGTAAAATCAAGGTCAACAGGAAGCGCATTTACTGAAACTTCATGTACTCCTTTTTCATCGGTTGCACTGATTCCATCAACCCACTCAATAAATTCAGGTGTTTCGTAAGCGCCGGTGACTGCTTCCACACCCTGAACTTCTGCAATTGAATTTTTTATGTTTTCAAAATCCGTATACATTTTAGTATCGACAGGAAGCACCAGCAAATGACTTTTATCATACCCCAGGTTTTTTTGTTTTAAATAATTCACCTGTTGCAATATGATAACTGTGTATATAATTAAGAAAACAGAAATCCCAAACTGAATTACAATTAATGATTTACGGAGCAGGTTATTAGTTCCTGTAAAATTGAAACCCTTTTTCAGTATACCAGTAATCTGCGTGCCTGATAAAACCAGCGCCGGGTAAGCACCCGCCAGAAAACTTACAATGATTGCAAAAATTCCAATCATTATTATGGGCACAGGTTTCAATAAATCAGTCATCGAAAACCCTCTCCCGGTTATGGAATTAAACCCCGGTATCAATATAAGGCCCAATGCAAATGCGAGGCATGCTGCTATTACTGTAATAGCAGCAGACTCACCAATGAATTGTGTGAAAACCTGTTTCCTTGAAGCTCCCATTACTTTACGAATACCAATTTCTCCACTTCTGCCTGCTGATTGTGCTGTTGCAAGGTTTGTATAGTTGGCACAGGCAATAATCAGTATAAGTAATGCGATGATGCCAAACATATAAATGTAACTGATGCGACCATTAGGCTCGAAACCTGCGAGTGATGAATAAAGATGAACTTTAGTTAATGGCTCAAAATGATATCTCAGAAAATCATTCCCTTCCAGCCTGGCCTCTGTTCTTACAGTAGCAATTTTCATATAATCATTAACCTGTGCCTGGAATTTTGAGATACTGTTAGCGTCTCTCAGTAAAAAATAAGTTATCCAGTTAGCGGTCCACCATTGCTCCTGTTTTACAAAATCGCCAAGGTTTAAAAACTGAGTTACAAAATCAAATTTTATTTGTGAGTTCTGCGGAGCATCTTCACATATTCCTGCAATGGTGTAATCTTTACTGGCAACTGTTAATATTTTATTTAGCGCATCCTCCTCTCCGAAATATTTCTTAGCTGTTGATTCTGTTACAACAATTTTATCGGCAACATCAAGCACTGTTGCGGCATTGCCCTGAACCAGATGAAAAGAAAAAATCTTAAAAAATGCTTCGTCTGCGTAAAGGAATTTTTTTTCTTCAAACATCTTATCATCACTTTTCACTACTCTTGTTGTGACCCTTGTTCTGACATATTCTTCCACTGCCGGAAATGTTCTTTTAAATTGAGGCCCCACTTTTGTTCCTGTAGTAGCAGCAGTATTTGCTGTGCCAGACTGGCTGTATTCCATGGTTGCCCGTACAATCCTGTCTGCGTTTTTATTAAACCTGTCGTAGCTGAGTTCATGGGTTATATATAAACCTATTAACAAACAAGCAACAAGGCCAATGGTCAGTCCAAAAATATTTATGGCAGAATAAAGTTTTTTCCTGCGGAGATTCCTGATAGCTGTTTTTAAATAGTTTCTGAACATGGCAAATTATTTTATTCTGTTCTTAAACTTTTTACAGGGCTGGCTATAGCAGCTTTGAAGGCATGGAAACTCACGGTAAATACTGCAATCAGTGTTGCAATTACTCCAGCCGCTATAAAAATCCATATGCCGATATTTATTCTGTAAGTAAAATCTTCCAGCCATTTATTCATGACCCACCATGCAACAGGTGAAGCAATTACTACTGCAACTATAACCAACTTTAAAAAATCTTTTGAAAGAAGTGTTGTGATACCGGATACAGACGCACCTAATACTTTGCGAATTCCGATTTCTTTGGTACGCTGTTCGGTTACAAATGCTACCAGTCCAAACAAACCCAGGCAGGCAATAATTATTGCAAGGGCTGTGATATTGAGGAATACTTTTTTAAACCGTTCTTCGGATTGATATAACCGGGAAAAAGTTTCATCTAAAAAAGAATATTGAAATGGACGATCCGGTGAAAACCTATTCCATTTTTTTTCTATTTGTGCAATGCTGCTTTGCAGGTTAAATGCATCTAACTTGAGCGTAAGCAAACCCTCCCTCGGAGGTTCTACGACAAAAGCAAATGGTTTTATTTCGCTACGCAGCGAAGTGAAATGAAAATCCTTTACCACACCCACCACTGTCAGGTTATATGTGGTATCTTCATTTTCATCCCAAACGATTTGCTTGCCAATTACCGGGTCTGCAATACCAAGTTCCTTAATAGCAGTCTCATTGAAGATAATACTGCCTGATTGTCTTTCGATAGTACCACGTTCACCTTCCTGTATGGTGTCTGCAGGAAACTGTTTCGAGAATCCCCGTCCATCTTTTACATCTATTCCCATCACATCTAAAAAATCATATCCAACAGAAAGGAAGTTAACAAGCTGCGCATTTTGTGAACCTTTTGCACGAATACTATTAGTCCAGTTTTGTCCGCCAATCATACCATCAGCCCCCGCCAGTTTTTTTACTCCGGGTATTTCCATCAATTCATTTTTTAACCCTTCGTAACTGGCACCGGAAGATAAATTTCTTGCACCTTGTATAACCATAACCTGGTCTTTATTTAAACCCAGTTTCTTGCTCTGTATGTAATTAACCTGGCGTATCACAATCAATGTACCGGCAATCATGGCAACAGAAATAGTAAATTGAAATACCACCAGTGCTTTTCGCAAACTGAAAGCGCCAAGCCCCGGAGTTTTAAATCCTTTCAATACAAGCACCGGTTTAAACGATGATAAATAAATAGCAGGATAAATACCGGCGGATAATCCTAATAAGATGGTTACCCATGCCGCTGTGATTAAAAGCACGATATTAGTTGTATTGAATAAGGAAAGTTGTTTTTGCGTAAGTTGATTTACAAATGGAAGTGTTACAAAGGCTAATGTCAGTGCTATGATTAATGCAATTACAGAAGTTAATACAGACTCCAGCAAAAACTGTTTTATCAATAGTGATTTAACAGCGCCGGATACTTTTCTTATACCAATTTCTTTTGCACGCAGCGATGAACGGGCTGTGGTGAGATTGATATAGTTAATGCAGGCAATAAGTATGACAAACAAAGCAATTATAGAAAAAACATATACATATAATTTATCGCTGTTGGGCTCCAGCTCCCATTTCAAATTGGAATTCAGGTGAATGTTTGTGAGCAGCTGAGTATAAAATATATTGGTTCCTTCGGCCACGTTCTTTTTATACAAAGCCTGAATTTTGGGTTCCGCTGCAGCAATGCCAGTATTTGGTTTTAATTTTATATAAGTGTAAAAATTATAAAATCCCCAATCAGCGTCAATAGCGCCACGAAGCTTTCTTACAGAAACAAGAAAATCAAAATGAAAATGCGAATTGGCAGCTACATCCTTCAGTACACCAGTAACCATCAGGTCGCCCAAGTCTGTGCGGATAACTTTTCCCAAAGGCTCATCATTCCCAAAATATTTACGGGCTACAGACTCTGTCAGCAAAACAGAATTCAATTCTTTGAATGAAGATTTGGCACTCCCCTTTATAAAAGGAAATGTAAACACGTCAAAGAAACTGCTGTCAACACGATATAGTTTCTCTTCCAGGAATCGTTTGTCAGCATATTGAAATAAATATTTTCTTCCCCATCCCGGAAATACACGGGTAACAGATTCTACTTCCGGGATTTCTTTTTGCATGGCCATTGCTAATGCCGGCGGTGTAGTGGCATCTGGCAGTTTGGTGCCGTCATCATTAATAAAATCTTTTACTACACGATAAATGTGGTCGGCATTTTTATGATACCGGTCATAGCTTATTTCATCCTTTACATACAACATAATTAATAAACAGCAGGTCATGCCAACTGCCAATCCAAAAATGTTGATGAAAGAAACACTCCTGTGCCTGAGCAGGTTTCTGAAAGCGATTTTGAAATAATTTTTTATCATAACAATATTTTTATTTCAGTTCTTAATTATTACACTTCATCCACAGCTTTATTCTGTTCGAAGTGATTTCACAGGATTTGAAACAGCCGCTCTTATAGCCTGGAAGCTAATAGTTAAAATGGCAATTAATAAAGCAGCTATTGTGGTTATGGCAAATACCTGCCAGCTTATGCTTGTACGGTAAGCAAAATCCTGCAACCATTTATTCATGACAAACCATGTAACTGGCGAAGCAATTACAATTGCGATGAAAACAAGTTTTAAGAATTCTTTAGATAATAAACTGACCACATTTCCCACACTGGCCCCTAATACTTTTCTTACACCAATTTCTTTGGTACGTTGCTCAGCGCTGAAGGTTGCAAGCCCAAACAACCCCAGGCAAGAGATCAAAATAGCTATGATCGTAAAATTGCTTACAATACCAGCCAATCGATTATCCGCTTCATAATTTTTCTGGAAATCCTCATTGAGAAAAGTATATTCGAAAGGTTCATTAGGATTAAGCTGGTGCCATATCTTTCTGAAAGATTGCAGCACACTACCCATGTTGTCTGTTTTAGCATGTGCAATAAGATAGTTGTATCGTGGTTGATTATTCAATTGAAATCCGTAGGGCTCAATAACATTATGCAGATCCACAAAATGAAAATCTTTCACCACACCGACAATTTCCCATTTATATGTTTGTCCCTGCCAGTCGATCGCTACATTTTTTCCAATGGCTTCCTGGGCATTTTTAAATCCAATTTTTTTTATTGCCTCCTCATTTAATATCATTTTTAAATTTGTATCGGCAGGAAATTCGGCTGAAAACAATCTTCCTGAGATTGGTTTTATTTCTAATGTTTGCAAAAGACTTTCATCCACCCAGTTCATATGTGCTAGCTTTGAATTATTCATATTATCACCGTCTTTATATAGGGGCATATCGCTGGGATTAAAAATGCCCGGATAATAAAGAGTTCCGCCAGCATTTTCTATTTGCGGGTTTTTCTTTATTTCTGTTTTTAATGCTGTATAAATATTTTTGGATTCATTGCTTCTTAATGGAATAACGATCTGTTGATCCTTATTAAACCCAAGATCCTTATTTCGTAAGTATTGCATTTGGTTATTGATGACAACTGATGCTACTATTAGTCCAGCAGAAATAACAAACTGGAATACCACCAATGCTTTTCGTAACGATATAGCTGCAAGTGAATTGCTGATCCTGCCTTTTAAAACTTTTACAGGCTGAAATGAAGAAAGATAAAATGCAGGATAACTACCAGCCACTAACCCAGTAAACAGGGCAAGCACAAAAAATCCCAACAATAAAATTCCATGTTGCTGAAATGAAAAGAAAATTTCTTTGGCCGATAACCTTGAAAATAACGGCAGTAATGCTTTTGCAAAAATCAAAGCAAAAATAAATGCGATCATTGACATCATTATTGATTCGCCGATAAACTGGCGGATCAATGAGCCCTTTTCTGCTCCGAGTACTTTTCTTACACCAACTTCAGCGGCACGTTTTGATGACCGGGCTGTAGAAAGATTCATAAAGTTGATGCATGCAATCAATAAAGTGAACAAGGCTATAGAACCCAGAATATATAAATATGTAAGACTACCATCTGCAGTCACATTACTTTTTGTATTTGCAAATAAATGAATATCCTTAACCGGCGTAAGAAACTGCTTTTTATAAAATCCCAATGCCTTCAAATTCACTCCTGCATGCTTATCAATAAAAGCAGGAAACTTCGCTTCAAGTTTTTTCGCATCACTACCGGGCTTTAATAAGAAATATGTATAGAACATATTGTTCGTCGCAAGATCATCACCCCTATCAAAAAATGGGCGGGCATTGCTTGCCGACATAATAAACTCTGCATCGATATGCGAAGGAATTGGCGATGGAAGAAATACTCCAGTTACGCTAAAATCAAAATCACCAATCGTACTGCTGCTGATATGTATCAGTTTGTTAATAGCAGACTCTTTTCCAAAGATCTTTTTTGCTATTTCTTCAGAAATAACAACTGAGTTTGGATTTGACAAAGCTGTACCAGGATCACCTTCCTTGAAACGGTACGTAAGCACCTGGAAAAAAGTTGAATCAGCGACAAAGCCTTTTGACTCATAAAAAGATTTTACACTTCCATTGGGTTCCCTGAATTGAAAAAGTGTTTTATCGTCAGAGAACATTTTTAAGAGCCTTGTGCTTTTTTCTATTTCTGGAAATTCCATTTGCATCGCCTTTGCCATCGGCGCAGGGGTGTTGCCCATTCTCTCTTCTTTTCCTTCTTTTATAAAAATAGTTCCAAGTTGATAGAGCCTGCTTGCATTTTTATGATAGCTATCATAGCTTAATTCATTATGGAGGTATAAGGATATTAGCATGCAACAGGTAAGACCTATTGCTAATCCAAATACATTGATGAAGGAAAATACTTTGTTCTTCATCAGGTTTCTCCAAGCAACTTTCAGATAATTTTTAAGCATGACTATATGTTTTATTCAGTTCTCAGATTCTTAACAGGATTGGAAATAGCGGCTCTCAGTGATTGATATAAAACAGTAACTAATGCAATCAACACAATCATAATTACGGGTAAAAAGAAAAACCATAGCCCGATACCAATATGAAAAGCATAATCTTTCAACCAGTTGTTGACAAGGAAATAAGCTACCGGTAAAGCGATGATGCCAGCCAGCAGCACCAGCTTCAGGTAATCCTTCGTAATAAGACTTGTAATCTGAAACAGGGTGGCCCCTAAAACTTTACGGATACTGATTTCTTTATTTCGTTTCGCAATAGTGAAAAGTGATAAGCCAAACAGACCCAGACAGGCTATGATGATAGCAATAATGGTAAAAAGCCAAAGTACTGTAGCGAATAACCTGTCGTTGCTATATTGCTGATTGAACCGGTCTTCAAGGAAGAAAAACCGGAAAGGACTTTCCGGGAAGTATGCTGCCCATTTTTGTTTTACAAAATCCATCATTACCGGCAGGTTGTTCGTATTCAGTTTCAATGAAAAATTCCCAAGATTCCTTTCCTCTTCAGGGTAAAATACAATCGGATCAAAACTGTTTTGCAGCGATTCCTGATGATAATCCTTTACCACACCAATCACTTTACAATGAAACCCAGAGCCATCAATATATTGACCTACTACATCAGCAGGATTGGTAAAGCCAAAGATTTTTGCTGCTGTTTCATTTAAAAGAATATTTACAAGAACATTTGTATCTACTGCCGGTTGATCGTTTGAGAAATTTCTTCCGGCTATTAATGTCAATCCATAAGATGGAATGAATTTTTTATCTACTCCCAGGTTCCGGCAACGTTTGCCAGACTGGGAATTTTTCAAAGCATAGTCAGATGAACCGCCTACTTCTGCTCCTGGTACTGATGTGGATGTTGCAACTGATACAATACCCGGCTTTGCTTCCATATCATTTACAAATGCAGCAAATGCAGGTATATCAGCACTATCCTGTTGTGCTGATTGTTGTAATACCAAAGTCTGTTTAATATTTACACCAAGATCACGGCTTTGCATATACCGAAGCTGACGATAAAAACCAATGGCTCCGGTAATGAGTACAAGTGCTGCTACAAATTGTAATACCACCAGTGATTTTCGAAGCATATTTTTTCCACCTTTCAGCCCGGAAACTCCTTGTGAAGTTTTTATGGAATAGATGGGCTGAAAAGATGACAAGACAAATGCGGGATAAAAAGCCGCGAGCAAAGTGCCCAACAAAAAAAGAATGATGACAAATACCCAAAATCTCCAGTCGGTTACCATCAAAGCGCTGATATCTTTTTGCACAAGATTGGAAAATGAGGAAAGTGTTAGTCTGAAAATAAGAATGCCGGTTATAATAGCAATAACATTGAGAAAAAGAGACTCAGAGAGAAACTGGCGTATAAGTTGAATCCTGCCAGCTCCCACTACTTTTCTCACTCCAACTTCCTTTGACCGGTCAAGCGAATGTGCCGTAGAAAGATTGACATAATTGATCCATGCTATAAACAAAATAAACAAAGCAGCAATACCAAGATATTTTAAATAAGAAAGATTGCCATTACCTGCCATTTCGTAGTCATATTTTGAACGCAGATGAATATCCTTCAACGGCTGCAGATAAAATGAATTCTCATAATCCCGTTGCTTCATATCTGCACCCATATATCGTTCAGCAAAAGCCGGAAGTTTTGCCTCTAATGCTTTTACATCAGCGCCGGGTTTTAATAAAACGTAAGTATAAAAATCAGACCATCCCCAGCTTGTATTAGCATCTCCATTTGTGAGTTGGATATATTTTTCATAGTTGATAATAATATTGAAACGAATATGCGAATTAGCGGGCACATCTTCCAATACTCCTTTTACAATATAATCTTCATT